>Ga0335080_10009626_pt1 | contig 10108 bp, 7 predicted proteins | sample Lox_Sample_34_FD_206720 | JGI IMG/M metagenome (GOLD analysis project Ga0335080, IMG submission 206720) | Soil microbial communities from Loxahatchee National Wildlife Refuge, Florida, United States - Lox_Sample_3.4 | ecosystem: Environmental > Terrestrial > Soil > Wetlands | place: USA: Florida... | reverse complement strand
CCTGCGGGACTCGCCGAGGCACGGGCCGTTCATCCGCGCGGTCGAGTGCGCGCGCGAGCCGCGGGCGCCGGGGCGGGATCTGCGCCTGGCCATCGTGCCGGGCATCCTCTACCGCGAGCATCCGGAGACCGGCGCGGACGGGCAGCTGCTGCGCGAGGTCGCCGCCGCGCGCGGCTGGTCGATCGAGCGGGTCGAGCTGGCCGAGACCGGGCGTTTGACTCAGAACGCTGCGGCTCTGCTCGACTGGCTCGAGCGGCGGGCCGGGCAGGGGCCCTGGGTGCTCGTCTCACTCAGCAAGGGCGCGGCCGAGGTCTGGCACGCGCTGCAGACGCCGCGCGCGGCAAAGGCCTTCGCTCGAGTCAGCGCGTGGGTGAGCGTGAGCGGTATCCCGCTGGGCACCGCGTTTCTGGACCACGTGGTCGAGAACCCGCTGCGCCGGGTCGGCATGCGTGCGCTGTGTGCGTGGAAGGGTTGGGACTACGGGTTCCTGGCCGACTACGCGCGGGGCAGGGCGCCCGCGCGCGCCGTGTCACTGCCAGACGAGCTGAGACATCTCCGCGTCTACCAGGTGGCCGGCTTCCCGACCTCGCAGGACTTCCTCGATCGCCGTTCGCGTGCTTCGCACCGTCGGCTGGCAGCGCGCGGTCCGAACGACGGGTTCGTCCTGCTGCGCGAGCTCTGTGAGCTGCCCGGGGTCGTGTATCCCGTCGCCGGCGCAGATCACTATCTGAGACAGATCGACCGCGGCGCGCTCGTGGCTCGCGTGCTCGATGTGATTCGCGACCACGAAGCCGAGTGACTGTGCTCCCAGCGCGAGTCTTGGCGGTCCCTACGGGAGTCGAACCGGGAAAGGGCAGTGCTAAGCCCCCGAAACCAAAGAGATCTTCGTCCTAGAATCTTGTCGGTGGCTTACTCGAACGCCGCGTGCACCGAGGCGCATCGCGTCGCGTGTTGCGTGCCGACCAACTAGGGCGGGATTCAGACGCGCGGAATAGCCGAGGCCCTCGGAGGTATCGGCCGGATGGTGGTTGGCTGGGCCGTCACTGGGCTTGGCTTCGGCGCGTAGCGGCTACACGAGCGTGCTCTTGCAGAAGGTGGCACATGCCGTCAATGGTCCACAAAATACAGCCTAATAGCCTGATTTCTCTAGGTCTCCGTCCGGTTCGAATCCCGCTGGGGTCACCAGAGACTCGTGATTCTGCTCGCGATTTCGCACGCGCCTTTTCCTCTGGTCCGCTCTTGGTCCACTTTTTCGGATGTCGACGACGCGCGCGAGGGTCTGCGGGCGGAGCTTTGCGTAGCGCTCGGTGGTCGCGATGTCGCTGTGACCGAGCCACCGTCCGCATCGTGGCTGAGCTGTAGACCTGGAGCTGCTTCTCGTCAGAGGCGGGCGTGGTACCTTTTTCCAACACCATTCGGGCGTGGTTTTGGCGTCGGCGGTGGGCGCCGCGCAGTTGGGCGCGTCGGTACGCTGGGCGGCTGAAGGTGAGAATTACACTCGCGACCGCATGTTCTGCGGCGCTGATCGTGGGTCTCGCGGCCGCCAAGGTGACAGCGGAACATTCGACCGCGGACCCAGTTCTGACAGGTCGATTCGATCCGGAGGATCTGCCGATCTACAAATCCAGGATCTTCCAAGTTTCTGGTGAGGGTCGGGTGAGGGCGTTGGCTCTGCTCGGCGACAAGGATTTCGTCGACTTGTCGCCCAGCGCTCTGAAGGCGATCTGCCCGCGAGAGAGCTTCGACACGCAAGAGATGCTGAACGCGCAGGCCTCGGCCGCCGATGCCTATGCCGAGAGGCGTGAAGCGGAAGCTGCTGAGCCGTTCTTCGCAAGCGCTCGCCCATGGATGCTCGACGAAGCCAGAGCGCACCGTGAGCTCGCAAGCTACACCCGCACGCTGTCACCAATCCTCTACCCATATCTGGTCAAGGCCCAAGGGTACTTCGAGGGAACCGGCGGGTTCATCGTCACTCTCAAAGCCAGACGGCTGTCTGTGTCCCACGGGTCCTTAGGGCGAGTCACACCACCAATCCATGAGATTCCTGTCGTAGTGTTCGTGGAACGCCAGATCGACGCTGTAGCTATCTCCGCAGGGATCGCAGAGTGATCATCCGCAACAAGTCCTCGGCATCTCACCGCAGCTCGTCGCGCAGATTCTCGGCGTCGATTCCACCGGCTACGAGACGTGGGCCCTCAGGCAGCTTGGCTGGCGCCGCCTGAAGAGATCATTCCGACACGACGGATCCCTCGGCCACAGTGCGCGGACCCTCCAGAAGCTCGAATGCGCTCCCTTTGGAGAGTCGGTCTTCCGGTCCTGTGTCGACCAGGAACCTCGTCTCCACGAGATGGGTGAGCGACGCATCCGGCTGCTCGAGGTAGGTGATGACCAAGCTCCACGCGATCTTGGATCGTGGTGATGGTCATGTACAGCGCGTCGAGCGGCGGATAGTCCGCGACCCACACGTAGCCGATCGTGCCGGCCGCGACGACCACGCCGAGGCCGAGCAGTGCGCGCACGATGCGCAGCCCGGAGTTTCCCATGTAATGCATAGCACGCGCGCGCCAACGCGCAGCGGGCGCTCCGTGGGGAGCGCCCGCTCGAGTCACTGGAAGATCGGAGAGCTTAGAGGTCCGGGCAGCCGGCGAAGGGGAAACAAACGCCGGCCGCTCGGACCTCCCAGGGTCGACCTATGCCGGATGGGGCACGACCTCGCGCCGTACGGCAGGGGCCGATCCTGTGTGGAGATGAGGAGCGGGATACGGATCGTCGGGGTAGGCGAGCCCGCCGAACTCCGGCACGTCGAGCCCCTCGAGCTCGACCTCCGGACTGACCCGCATGGAGCGGATCGAGTTCACGACCTTGAACGTCACGAAGGTGGCCCCGAACGCCCAGACCGCACACACGCTGGCGCCGATCAGCTGCACCAGGAACTGCTGGCTGTCTCCGTAGAGCAGGCCAGTGACTCCCTGTCCGGCGCTGCCTAGATAGCTCGCTGCGCCCACTCCGTTCCAGCCGGCGCCGTAGGTGCCGTCGGCGAAGATGCCGAGCGAGATGCCACCCAGCAGGCCGCAATAGCCGTGCACCGAGATCGCGCCGCAGGGATCGTCGATCTTGAACACGTGGTCGTTGATCAGAACGCCCGCGCAGACGAGCAGCCCGGCGAGACTGCCGATGATGACGGCGGAGGTGGGACTCACGAACGCGCAGGGCGCGGTGATCGCCACCAGGCCCGCCAGCATGCCGTTGCACGCCATCGAGATGTCGGGCTTGCCGAAGCGCAGATACCAGAAGATCATCGCCGAGGCGGCCCCGAAGATCGCCGCCAGGTTGGTGTTGATGGCGATCACCGAGATACGCAGATCGGTGGCGCCCAGCGTCGAGCCGGGGTTGAAGCCCATCCAGCCGAACAGCAGGATGAACGTGCCCGTCACGACGAACACGATGTTGTGCGCCGGGAACGCATTCACCTTGCCGTCGGGCCCGTACTTGCCCAGACGGGGACCGAGAATGACCGCGAGCGCCATGGCAGCAAAGCCGCCGACCGCGTGCACGACCGTGGAGCCGGCGAAGTCGACGTAGCCGTGGGCCAGCCCCATGCTGGTGCCGAGCTGTGACAGCCAGCCGCCACCCCACACCCAGCAGCCGAAGACCGGATAGAGCACCGCGCCCATAGCGAGCTCGGCGAGCACGAACGCGCCGAAAGTGATTCGCTCGCAGATCGAGCCGACGATGATGTACCCCGCCGTCTCCATGAACACGACTTCGAACAGGGTCAGACAGTTGGAGCCGGCGTCGTAGGCGGGGCCGGACAGGAAGAAGCCCTTCCCGCCGAGGAATCCCCAGAGCCCGTTGCCGAGCAGGAACGAGCTCAGCGTGGGCGTGCCGCCCAGGTTACCGGGCGCCGCATTCACCGCCGCGGCGCCGAACTGGAACGCGAAGCCGCAGACGTAGTAGCCGATGAACGCGACCACGTAGGCGGCGAAGTTCAGCATCATGAGGTGCGCGGCGTTCTTCTTGCGCACCAGGCCGCAGGTCAGCAGTGCGAAGCCGGCCTGCATGAAGAGGACGAGATAGCCGGTGTTCAAGGTCCAGCCGAAGTTCGTCGCGATCCGGATGTGGCCCACCGGATCGGCGAGCTTCATCGCGAGCGGCTCCTTCGCGGCTTGCGCCTGGAACTCGTCGTACGCCGCCTTCTTCTCCGCATAGTCGGGCGCGGTCGTATCCGTCGGCTCGGAAACCAGGAACGGATTTCCGCCGGCGTCGTAGACGTTGGTCTTGTCGCCGGTGGCGATGCCCGCGGGATCGGGCTTCGGGTCGTCGGCACGGGCGACTCCCCCGGTGGTGAGCAGCCCGACCGCGAGTGGCAGGGCCAGAAAGGCTCGAGCCCAGTTGCGCAACGGGCCTCGAGCGAAAGACGGCTTCATCGGTTGTCTCCTCCAACACGGCCGGCCCCGCTCCCTCGCGTGCGCCAGCCCCTCAACAAGGTTTCGCTGCCGCGTTGAGCAACATCAGTGCCGGCCGCGGAGGCTTCGGATCGCCGCTGCGAGGAGACGGCAAGAGCTCGAGCTGGCTAGTTACTTGGCACTATCTGAATAGTCTGTAGGCATAGTAGATAAAAGACCTTGAAACTATTCGTGACCGCCGACGGATGGACCCGTCTTTCCCGACTCAGCGTCGTGGGCGAGAATCGCGGGCATGAGCGAGCCGCGGGGCATCGTGTGCGTGGTCGACGACGACGAGTCGGTGCGCGAGGCGATCGCCAGCCTCGTCCGCTCGGTCCGGCTCGACGTGCGGACCTTCGAATCGGCCCAGGAGTTCCTGGCCGCCGAGCCACTCGATGCCCCCAGCTGTCTGGTGCTCGACGTGCGCTTGCCGGGCTCGAGCGGGCTCGATCTGCAGCGCGACCTGCGGGCTGCGGGGGCGACCGTGCCGATCATCTTCCTCACCGGCTACGGCGACGTGCCGATGACCGTGCGCGCGATGCGCGCCGGCGCGATCGAGTTCCTGATCAAGCCCTTCCGCGACCAGGAACTGCTCGACGCGATCCAGCAGGGACTGGAGCGAAGTCGCACCGAGCGGCGCGAGCAGGCGGAGCTCGCCGAGCTGCAGCGGCGCTTCGAGTCACTCACGCCGCGCGAGCGCCAGGTCATGGCCGAGGTCGTGGCCGGACTGCCCAACAAGAAGATCGCCGCGGGCTTCGGGACCAGTGAGGCCACGATCAAGCTCCAGCGCGGGCAGGTCATGCAGAAGATGCAGGCCGGATCGCTGGCCGAGCTGGTCCGGCTCGCCGCGCGCCTCGGTGACTGGCGCGCGCCCGAGTGAGATGCGCTACCTGCGTTCGACGCTGTGGGTGGGCGGGGCACTGGCGCTGGCGCTCGTGCTCGCCCCCTATCTCCCGTACCCGTTCCTGTTTCCGTTCCTCGCCTGCGTGATGGCGAGCGCCTGGTTCGACGGAATCGGCCCGGGCCTGTTCGCGGTGCTGCTCTCGAGCGCGGTCGTCGACTACTTCTTCATCCCGCCGGTCCACCGCTTCGCGATCTCGCTTCCCGAGCTTCCGTACATGCTCTCGTTCGTGCTGTTCGCGGTGCTGGCGGCCTGGCTCAGCGCGGCGCGCCGGAGTGCCGAAGCCTCGCTGCGACAGGCGCGCGACCAGCTCGAGCGGCGCGTCGAGGACCGCACGAGCGAGCTGCGCCGCACCAACGAGGCGCTGCGCGCGGCGCAGGCCGAGCTCGCACACGCCACCCGGGTCATGACCATGGGAGAGATCGTCGTCTCGATCGCACACGAGGTCAGTCAGCCTTTGGTCGGTGTTCTGACCAACGCGGGCGCCGGCCTGCGTTGGCTCGAGAGTGACCCGCAGGACGTGAGCGAGGCCCGCGCCGCGCTGCAGCGCATCCTGCGCGACGGCAACCGCGCGCGCGACGTGCTCGCGCAGCTGCGGGCGCTCATGCGAAAGGCCGAGCCCAAGAAGAGCTTGCTCGATCTCCACGTCGCGATCGCGGAAGTGACTACGGTGGTGCAGGGTGAGCTGGCGCGCGAGGAGCTATCCGTGCAGCTCGACCTGGGCGCTCGAGGGCACAGGGTGCTGGCCGACCGGGTTCAGCTCGAGCAGGTGGTCCTGAACCTGATCTTGAACGCGATCGAGGCCATGCGCGGAGCCGTCGACCGCCCGCGCGAGCTGCGAATCTCGACGCGGGACGGCGAGCCGGCCGAGGTCGGAGTCTGGGTCGAAGACTCCGGCGGCGGCGTCGCGCCAGAGGATCGCGAGCGCATCTTCGAGCCGTTCTTCACCACCAAGCCCGAGGGCCTGGGCATGGGACTCGCGATCAGCCGCCGCATCGCCGAGGCGCACGGCGGCCGCCTGACCGTCACGAGCGCTCCCGGTCGCGGCAGCCGCTTCGAGCTCTGGCTGCCCGTGACCCGCTCAGCACAGGAAGTGTGTGGTCCCGAGCGAGTCACTCCGCTCGGCTGACTCTTGGCGGTCCCTACGGGAGTCGAACCCGTGTCTCCAGGGTGAGAACCTGATATCCTAGGCCTCTAGACGAAGGGACCGGCCAGTGGCTGCGCACTGTAGGTGGGGGCGCGGCCTCGGTCAACGGCGTATGCTCTGCCCGATGGCGCTGGGGGCATGAGCGAGGAGCCGGGGCAGCCGATCACCGGGCTTCGGCGCGGGGCAGTCGGCGAGAACGTCTTCCTGTGTGGCGATCCTGCGCGCGTGCCACGGATCGCGAAGGGCTGGGCGAACGCGCGCGACGTGCTGAACCTGCGCGAGTACCGGATCGCCGTCGGCGAGCGCGACGGCGTACGGCTGGCGGCGGCGTCCACGGGCATCGGCGCGCCCAGCACCGCCATCCTGGTCGAGGAGCTGGCCAAGATCGGCGCGAAGCGATTCATCCGCGTGGGAAACAGCGGCGGGCTGCAGCCGGCGCTCGGGCTCGGCGACCTGGTGATCACCACCGGCGCGGTGCGCGACGACGGCACCTCGCGCGCGTACGTGCTGCCCGAGTATCCCGCGGTGGCCGACTGGAGGGTGGTGTCGGCACTCGTGACTGCCGCGCGCGCGCGCGGCGTGAGACACACGGTGGGACTCACCTGGTCGCTCGACGCCTTCTACGCGCGCAATGCCGTGCTCGGCTCCGACGGCGCGATCGAGAGTATGACCTTCGCAGGCTTCCGGCCGCCGGAGCTCGAGGCCCGGCTCGTGGCCATGCGCGACGCGCGCGTGCAGAACTGCGAGATGGAGAGCGGCATCCTGCTCACGCTGGCGCAGATCTTCGGGCTCGAGGCGGGCTGCATCTGCGTCGTCTCCGACCGCGCGCCCTGGCCCGGGCCGGCCGAGCTCGACATCGACAAGAACATGGACGCCTGCATCGCCGTCGCGACCGACGCGATGCTGGCGCTCGCCAAGACCCTTTGAGCGCGCTCTCGATCTGGGCCACGCGCGCACTCACTCCCGACGGGGAGCTCGCGCGCGTGCGCGTGCGCTGCGCGGGCGGCCGGATCGAGTCGGTCGAGGGCGGCGTCGAGCCGCGCTCCGACGACGTGCGGCACGAGAACGCCACGCTCGCGCCGGGGCTGGTCGACTTGCAGGTGAACGGCGGGCTGGGCGTCGCCTACGACGACGCGGACACCGCTTCGCGCCGCCAGGCCACCGACTTCCACCTGCGCGCCGGCACCACGAGTCTGCTCGCTACGCTGGTGAGCGCGCCGCTCGACCACCTGGAGCGCGCGCTGGCGCGGCTCCTGGGTGACGTCTCGCCGCACGGGCCGGTGCTCGGCATCCATCTCGAGGGGCCGTTCCTGGTCGAGGAGAAGCGCGGGGCGCACGCGCGCGAGCCGCTCTGCGACCCGACCCCCGAACGCGTGGCGCGCCTGCTCGACGTGTCGGAGGGCGCGCTCCGGATGGTCACGCTGGCGCCCGAGCGCGAGGGTGCGCTGGCCGCGGTCGAACGCTTCTCCGACACCGGGGCGGTGGTCGCTGCGGGTCACTCGCGCGCCACGCTGGCGCAGGTGCGCGCCGCGATCGAGCGCGGGCTCTCGTTCGTGACTCACGTGGGCAACGCGAGTGACTGGCCGGCGCGCGTGTTCGACCCGGCGCTGGGCCGGCGCGTCTCGGAGCCCAATCTGGTGGGCGCGTTCCTGGTCGAGCGCCGGCTGCGCGGCAGCGTGATCCTCGACGGCCATCACCTGCACCCCGAGCTGGCGCGCGCGCTGGTCGAGCTGCGCGGCGCCGACGCGATCGCGTTGGTCTCCGACGCCACGCCGGCCGCCGGGCTCGCGCCGGGCCGCTACAAGCTGGGCGGGCTCGACGCCGAGATCCACGCCGGCGGGCTGGCCACCACCGGCGACAGCCTCGCGGGCAGCGCCATCCCGCTGCTCGACGCGGTGCGCGCGGCGGTCAAGCGGGCGGGTCTGCCGCTGGCGACGGCCGTGCGCATGGCGAGCGAGGTGCCGGCGTCGGTGCTGGGCCTGGCGGCCCGAAAAGGGAGTATCTGCGCGGGCGCCGACGCCGACTTGCTCGCGCTCGGACCCGATTTGTCCCTGCGCGCGGTCTACCGGGCAGGTGAGATCGTCTCCATCTGAGTCCGGGCGTGCGCCCCTGCGTCAAGTTCGCAGGTCGCGCGCCGATGGAGAGCGGGACGACGCCTGCGGGTTGCCGCGGGCAGGAGGATGCCATGCGCAAGCTGATCCGCACGACCGCCGTTGCTCTCGCACTCACGGGCGCGCTCGCGCTGCTGCCGACGAAGGCGGGCGCGATCGGCTACGAGGACTCACTCGACGACTGCGCCTATCCCGAGTCGTTCGACGTGTTCATCATGCGCCCGGTGTCCTTCATGGGCCTGCTCTTCGGCTCGGTCACCCTGGGAGTCACCGCGCCGATCTGGGCCGCCTTCGACCTGCGCGACGCCGGCACGATCACCCACAACCTGGTGGTCGAGCCCGCGCAGTTCACTTTCGGCCGGCGCATCGGCCAGTGCGGCGCGTCTGCCGACGAGTAGTCACTCCGTTTCTCCAGAAGGTCCGGAGCGTGGGTAGGGTGCCCACGCGGCCATAAGAAACGAAGCGGGGATCCGGCCGTCGCCGAATCCCCGCTCGTGTCGTCTGGAGGGAGAATAAGCAGTCGCCCGACACGCCCAGTTGGGTCCGCGAGAAGCAAGCCGGAATCAGAGGGAGTGGGGTCTGGCCTGCGGAATGCCGTCGGCTCTCGCCGATGACCCCTCGCGGACCCGGGTGGGTGCGTGTCGTCCGAACGTAGGACGAACCCCCAGGCGATATATTCAGTGGCCCCTGGCAGAAGACTGCGTATATTGCGGGCCCGGAGCATGGGTAGGGTGCCCATGCGACCACAGGTACTGGCGGATCGTCTAACGGCAGGACAACGGGTTCTGGCCCCGTTAATCTAGGTTCGAATCCTAGTCCGCCAACCAGCCGTTTCTACGCGGGAATTCCCGCGACCGCCGCGCCGAGCCGGCGCAGCGTGCGCTCGCGGCCCAGCACTTCGAGCGTCTCGAAGATCGGCGGGCTGACCGTGCCGCCGGTGACCGCCACGCGCACGGGCTGCGCGAGCGCGCCGAGCTCGATCGCGTGCGCGGCGATCAGCTTCTGGAACACGTTCTCGAGCGAGGGCTTGTCCCAGCTCGCCAGCCCCTCGAGCGCGCTCTGCAGCTCGCTGAGTCGCGGCGCGGTCTCGCGCTTCAGGAACTTCGCGGCAGCTTTCGGCTCGATCGACAGCTCGTCGACATAGTAGAAGCGCGCGAGCGCGGCCATCTCGACCAGCGTCTTGCTGCGCTCGCGCAACAGGTCGATCAGCCGGAGCAGGGCGTCGTCGACGACGACCGGCCGCTGCGCCTCGGCGTCGAGAAAGCGCTGCAAGTGACTCACGAGCCGCTCGCGCGGCAGCGTCTTGATGTAGTGCTGCGACAGCCAGACCAGCTTGTCGTCGTGTACCTGCGACGGTGACTGGCCCACGCCTTCCAGAGTGAAGAGCCGCGCCAGGTCGTCCTGCGAGAAGATCTCGAGGTCGCCGTGGCCCCAGCCCAGGCGGGCGATGTAGTTCAAGACCGCTTCCGGGGTGTAGCCGCGGTCGCGATAGCTCTGCACCGAG
>Ga0335080_10009624_pt1 | contig 10109 bp, 5 predicted proteins | sample Lox_Sample_34_FD_206720 | JGI IMG/M metagenome (GOLD analysis project Ga0335080, IMG submission 206720) | Soil microbial communities from Loxahatchee National Wildlife Refuge, Florida, United States - Lox_Sample_3.4 | ecosystem: Environmental > Terrestrial > Soil > Wetlands | place: USA: Florida... | reverse complement strand
CAGGCTGATTCCGTTCCACTGCACCACCGACGTGGACAGAAATCCCACTCCCGAAATCGTCAGCGTCATGCCCGTGGACCCCGGCGCGATGCTCACCGGCGAAATCAAATCCACATACGCCACGGGATTCGTGACCGGGTTCCCGGCCTTCATCGCCTCCGGACCCGGCAAGAGCAGCAGCAGCGCGAGCAGCAAATTTTTCACAAAGGGAAAGCGCGAGGGGCGTCGTCCGAAAAGGCGGGTCGCCAGCATGGGTGGGATCTCCTCTTGAGCCAGTGGATCGAGGTGCGCTGCACCGTTGCCATCAGCCCAAGAGAACTTCCACCCGCATGGCGGTGGTTAGAGGAGTTCTTGCAGCAACTCCGGCGGAGTCTAGCAGCCTGAGAAAATTCGAGTCAGTCAATTCTTCGCAAAATGTTCCCTGAAGTGCACTATGCCAAAGCGAAACATCCACATGAAGCCCGAGTGCCGATTGGTAGCCGTTTGACGGGCACACGTTGGAACATTCCCAGTTCAATCGATTTTGCAGGAGTACAGAGACGCGGAGGATGCCCCTTGTTCCGGCGTTGGGAACCTGGGTATTGGGTTTCTCTTCTCTCTCCGCTCCGGCCTCCACTCGATCGAAGCGTTCTCCTTGCGAAGCGCGCCCTCTGCGTTCGCGTTCCTCGCTCCCCCACCCGAAACTCCAATTCGCCCAAGGGTACATCCGGCGCAAAACCCCGGTATACTGAGGGAAGTCTACCCGTGCGGGAGTGGCGGAACTGGCAGACGCGCAAGACTTAGGATCTTGTGGGGTAACACCCGTGGAGGTTCAAGTCCTCTCTCCCGCACCAATCCTCTCCAAATCCATTCCACGTATTCCACTCCGCCGGGCTAGGGCGGCCGTTCCCGTCTGTTTATCTTCGTTCCTTCGTTACCTCTTTACTTCATTCCTTCTTACTCGCCACTTGCCGCCCGCCTGGCGTCGCCTGCGACTCCGGGAAATTCGCCCGCTTCACCAGTTCGCGAAACTCCCCGGTATCCCGCAACCCATCGAACACCGGCTCGATCTGGATGTAAACCATCCATGGGCTGCGTTGTTCCGTCGCTTCCTTCAACGCCTCCAGCGCTTCCCGCTTCTTCCCCAATAACGCCAGGTATCGCGCGCTTTCGTAGGCCGAAAGTATCCGCTCATCCAAGTACGCTTGCATGGTGGCCTCGTATTGCATCGCGGGCTTTACTTTCCCCAATTTCTCCAAGGTTTCGCGATGTCCATACAGCCGCATCACGTTTTGCAACTCCTTCGCCGCCGCTTCCTTCTTACCTTCCTCGGCATAGGTGATCCACAGCTTCAGGTGCGCGGGAAGAAAACCGGGATCGAGTTTCAGCACCTCGAGGAAAGCGGCCTCCGCCCCCGCATAATCACGCTGAAAATACCGCAGCCATCCCAAATTCGTGCGGACGATCATGGACAGCGGGTCCAGATCGAGGGCCTTATGCATATGTTGCTCGGCGCCTGCAAAATCGCTCCTGCTGGCGAGATACACCGCGTAAATGTGGTGCGCGTGCCCGTTGTTGGAGTTCAGTTCCAGCGACTTCCGGAACTCGGCCTCCGCTTCGTTCCAATCCCAGTCGTACTTCCACAAAGCAAAGGCCAGCGCCGCGTGCGCGGATGCCAGCGAAGGATCAAGCGCCAGCGCCCGGTGCGCGGCCGCCTTCGCCTTTGGTCCCGCCTCGGTGCCCCGCATCGCATCGTAGTCGCCCAACAGGTTGTAGGTGATCGCCTTTCCAGCGAACGCCGCGGCGAGATTCGCGTCCAGCGCGGTCGCCTGATCGAACTCTTCCAGGCTTTTCCGCAATTCATTGTTCGTGCGGTGATAGTTCAAATCATGCATGCCGCTCAGGTAGGCTTCGTACGCCGCCACGTTGACCGTATGCGCTTCGTTGAACCGCACGCGCATCTCCGGGGAAATCGTCGCCTGAATGCGGTCGGCCACGGACTGCGCCAGATCGTCTTGCAGCGACAAAATATCTCCGGTATCGCGCACGAACGACTGCGCCCACAGATTGCGGTCATCGCCGGCGCCGATCAGCCGCGCATTCACCCGCACGATGTCACTCGAGCGGGCGAGCGTTCCCTCCACCACCGCGTCCACTCCCAGGTCTTCGCGAATCTGCCGCAGCGGCGGGCGATTCGTCTTGTAGTGGCTCGCCGACGCGCGGGAGATCACCTTGATCGTTCCGAGCTGCGCGAGATCCGTGGTTAGCGCGTCCGTCAGCCCTTCCGCGAAGTAGTCCTGGCTCGCGTCGCCGGAAAGATTTTCAAACGGCAGCACCGCAATCGAATGAATCGCGGTAGCGGCCTCGGCTCGCCGCAAATATTTCGGGATCACCACTCCCGCCACAATGCTCGCGGCAACGACCGCCGCCAGCGAAACCAGCAGAAATCTTTTCTTCGGCCGTGCTTCCGGCAGCGCTCCAACCGAATGCGCCGCAACCGGGTTCGCTGCTGCTTCTCCCCTCCCGGCCCGCATTCCTTCTTCTGCCGTCGCCTGCGCCGGTTTCTCTGCCTGCACCGGAGCGATGAACCGATATCCCTTCCGCGGCACCGTCTCGATGTAGAGCGGCTTCCCCGCATCGTCTCCAAGCGCCTCCCGCAGTTTTTTCATGCTGGAGTTCAGGCCATCGTCCGTTTCGGCTGCGGGCAGCCCTGGCCATAGTTCTTCCTGGAGTTCCTGGCGTGTCACGAGCTGTCCCGGCCGCTCGATCAAGATGCGCAAAATGCGCACCGGTTGGTTTTGCATCCGCAGCCGGAGGCCATGCTTCTGGATTTCGTAGGAGTCAAAGTCCACCCGGTAAGGGCCGAACGTGTAAATAGTATGAGGTTGAGGAATGGACCTGAGCATCGTCGCCTCCCCAAAGGCGTCGCTCCAGCCACGTTGCGTCGATTGCCCGGATGCTACCACGGGAAGTCATTGTCAACAATGAAGATTTGTGCCAAAAACCCATATTTTCCTGCGCAATTCCCGCTTTTTTGGAATACTCCTCCTTCCTCGCCCGGGACTCACCTTGGGCAAAGTCTTGCACACTCCGGGAAACTCGCCATCAAACCTATTTCTAAGTTGCACATTCGATTGGGTCAGAGTTAGTTCAGAACTCGGTCAGCCGAAGCCCCAACCCCGTTGCCTTCCCGCCGCTTTCCCGGTCAGCCGCCCGGTTCAGCGTTTAACCCACTCAAGGCACAAGACTTGGCATCCATCCTGCACAGGATCCATCCGTAACGGCGTCGGGTTTTGTGTTCTCAACCTGGGGCGTTCCTATGATTTGTGGAGGAGTAATCATGAAAAAGCTGGTCTTTGCCTTGCTTTTGCTTTCCCTCGTTGCTGTTCCCGCGGCGGTGAGAGCTGACACTCTTGTGGACTGGACTCTGTCGGGGAATTTCACCGATGGCGGATCCTTGTCCGGAACCTTTACACTCGATGCAACGACGGGTGCCATTACTGCCTTCAACATCAGCACCACGTTGGGCAGCGTTTTGGGGGCTTTCAACTTCACTCCCACGAATACCGTTGCTTCCTACCTTCCCCCCGTGGCCGGATTCCCCGAATACACTCTCGATTTTTCCAGTGGATCCAGCCCCATCCGGGACCTGGAGCTCGCCATCGGCGCGCTGTTGGCCACCGGCGGAACCGACACGGTCTATACCGCCGTCTCGGGTTGCCCCGGCAATGGGCCTCTCGGCGGCTGCTCCGATGAACTGCAAACAACCGCCACTCTCGGCGTTGGTGGTTGCGTGAATGACGGCTCAAAGAGCGTGCGTTGCCTGGAATCCGGAGCCGTCTTGACTGGCGTCGTGGAAGGGAATACCGGCGGCGGTGGCAACCCCGGTGGCGGCGGCACCGTCCCCGAACCCAGCACCCTCGTGCTCAGCGCACTCGGCCTCGCGGCCTTTGCTCTGAAGCGCGCCTGCTCGTAGCTTTTCCCCGGTTGTCTTGCCCCAGCAGTCCCTACAACCTGCAAGTCGGGCCCGCAATCCCCCCGGACCGGGCCCTTTCTTTTTCCCCACTGTCTTTCCTTACTTCGTTACCTTTTTAGTTCATTACTTGTTCCTTCCCGCCACTCGCCACTTCCCTACTTGCATCGCTCCATTCTCCTGAACGAAAATAATCCCGCCGCTCTCATCGCGTTTTCATACAGGAGCATTCTTCGATGCCCGATCTCAGCATTCGCGAAATTCTGAATCTCTATAATCCGTCCAATCCCATCGAAAAAGCCTGGACCATCCCCGCTCCCTGGTATTTCGACGAACGTGTGGCCCAACTCGAACGCGATTCCGTCTTCGCCGCCAACTGGCAGGTCGCCGGCCACCTTGATCAAGTCAAGGAACCCGGGCAATTCTTCACCATCGACGTGAACAAGGAGCCTCTCGTCGTCGTTCGCAGCGACGACGGCAAGCTCCGCGCCTTCTACAACGTCTGCCGCCACCACGCCGCCGCCGTCGTTCCCGAAGAAAAAGGTTGCACGAAAAATTTCCGCTGCCCCTATCACGGTTGGACCTACGGCAATGACGGCGCCCTGAAGGGCATGGTCGAATTCGAAGGCGTCTGCAACTTCGATCGCGCCGACAACGGCCTGGTTTCCGTTCGCGTGGACACCTGGGAAAATTTCATCTTCGTGAATCTCGACGGCCGCGCCGCGCCCCTGCGCGACTTCCTCGGCAAAGTCCCCGAGCTTGTCGCCCCGCTCAAGATCAGCGAGAAGCTCCGCTACTTCGATCGCCGCATCTACACCCTGCAATGCAACTGGAAAGTCTACGTGGACAACTATCTCGACGGCGGCTACCACGTTCCCCACGCGCACAAAGGTCTCAGCAGCGTCGTCGAATACACCAAATACACCATCGAGAATTTCGAGCACTCCTGCCTGCAATCCAGCCCGCTCGATTCTTCCACGGCTCTGGAATCCGCCATCGGTTCCACGCGCCAGGGCCACGCCTTCTATCTGTGGATCTACCCGAATTTCATGATCAACGCTTACTCCGGCGTCATGGACACCAACCTCGTCTTGCCCCTCGGCGTGGACAAGTGCGCCGTCATTTTCGACTACTACTTCGCCGACGTCAGCCCCGCCGCGGCGCAAACCCACCGCGAAAGCATCGCCGTCAGCGAAAAAGTTCAGGATGAAGACATGGCCATCTGCGATTCCGTGCAGCGCGGCCTCGCCTCGCGCGCCTACGTTGCGGGACGTCTTTCTGTGCGCCGCGAAGCCGGCGAACATCTCTTCCACCGCCTCCTCCATGCCGACATGACCCGGGCCCTGGCGCGCCCCGCCGCCGCAGACTGATCCCCACCGCACCACTGCGGCGCATTCGCGTCGGGTGGGGTCGAGAGTGAAAATTTATTTAGGATGGGCTCTGAGTCCGCGGAAGGAAGCGCACCTGGTCGCCTCCTTCGGCTAACCAGGGCAAGACAAAAGACTTGGAGCAAATACGGGGCGAGGTTCCACAGACAGGAACGCGTCGGCCAGCACAAGGTTCCGAAAACACCGGGGTCTTGCCTGTTGCCCCCGCATCAAGCTGACCTAGGCACTCGAAACCCCGTGCAGCCGCACGTTGCGCCGAGTTTGCCGTCGCTCCCGGCACACCACAACGGACAAAACCGGACATTTGCGGGCACTACCGGACTTTTCCTGGAGTCTGCTGGACCCACAGCAGACCCTGTGTGACATCGGTTTCACATTGTTGAAATATTCATCACGAGGAGCTCATCGCTCCGCAAAAAGAGAAAAAGGCCAGCGGTTTTGACCGCCGGCCTTTGTTGCAACTTTGGGACGAGTCCCCAAACGCATGGTGGCGAGTAACGAGGGTGCACCCTACTCCGGCTCCCTCTCTCCGCCCAGTTCTTTGGTTATAGCTTCTCGAAAAAGTGCGCCACTTTCTTCCCGGCTTTGTCCGTGTAGTAGACCGTTACCTTAGCGCCCTTTTCGGTTCCCTTGGCGGTGTCCTCGGCTCCAACCTTCGTTCCGTGGCCGATCACGTCGAATGTTTGTTCGGTGCCGTCGGCCGCCTTCACCGTCACGGTCTTGCCTCCCTCGCCAACCTTCGTCACCGTGCCTTCCGTGGCCTTCAGCCCGTCCTTGCCAACCTTATCCACTTCCGTGGCGGTCTTGTCCGTGCCCTTCACCGTGTAGTGGGCCACCACTTCCGAACCTTCCTTCACACCGTGAAACGTGTCCTTGGCCCCGGTGGCTGTTCCTTCTGCTCCATACACAGCGGTCTTGTCCACAAAGTGGATCGTGTGTTCGGTGCCGTCTTTCGTCTTCACGACGATCGTTTTCGACCCCTCGTCCACCTTGGTGACTACGCCATGCACGGCGCTAACAACGTCATCCGCCGCCCACATCGTCACCGCAAAAAATGCCGCCAATGCCAACAACGAAAACAATTTCTTCATAGCTGCGGACCTCCTGAAGTCCTATCCACATTCATTATCCCTGACTTTTCCCGGCCTGAAAACCCATCAGGCAAAGGAACCCCTAGGATCGCAATTATACGCGAAAGGGAACCCACACCCTGAACTCGAGTGGGGAAATTCGTGCCACGAGATTAGATGCATCTTGGGATTAGGGGGTGCCAATCCGGGAATTACGGCCTGTTTTGGAAGCCCCAATCTTGTTGAAAAAGTCACCACTCGCCGCAACCATCCAAAAATTCTGCGTCCGAATTCATGGACTCACTTCGCGGCTTCCCGGCGCAGCCTAAGTGTGCCGAATCGCGAATTGCTCTCCTAACTCTTTTTAATCTCGCGGGATAAAAAGCCGCGCGCGTATCCCGGCGCGCCGTCCATTTTTTCGCGACAGTTTTTCTTTCTCTCTGTCTTCCTCAAATCATCGCTATTTTTTCGCCCTGTACGTTCTGGCACCTCACTTGCCTTCCTCGCAACGCCGGCTCGCTCAACGGCCGATGGCATGGGTTGTCCTACGGAGGGTCAATGAGACGAATTGCGCCGCGTCTCCAGATGTTCCTCGCTCTATCGGGTGTCTCCTTATTTTGTTTTTCCGGCATGTATGCCTTAGCCCAGCAGAATTCTTCCCAGAATCCCGCTGGCACTCCTCCCTCGCAATCTCTCAACTACGGCAACTCCGCTTCGCCGCAGCCCGCTTCCGGGCAGGCCAAGCCCGCCGCAAAGCCAGGCAACGGGGATTACGTCGGCAGCGAAGTCTGCATCACCTGCCACGAGGATCAAAACCGCCGCTTCAAAGATACGGTCATGGGCAAGGCTATGCTCGGCAATCCGCACTCGCCGGAAGAGGCCCGCGGCTGCGAAGCCTGCCACGGTCCTGGCCGCGCTCACGTGGACGCCGGCGGCGGCAAAGACACCATCCCCATCCGCTTCGGCAAAGACGCCCCCAACACTGTCGCCGAACAGAACGCCGTTTGCGAGGACTGCCACCGCCGCGGCACCCACCTCTTCTGGAAGGGCAGCCCGCACGAATCGCGCGGCATTGCCTGCGTGGATTGCCACCAGGTCAAGCAGATGATGCAGGTCAAGGTTTCCTCGGAAATGCGCTTCAACGCCCCGCTCACCGACAATCAGGGCCTGAAAATGCCGCAGCCTGAGCTTTGCCTGCAGTGCCACCAGATGCGCCGCGCGCAGTTGCAGCGCTCCTCGCACATGCCTTATCGCGAAGGCAAAGTCACCTGCACCAGTTGCCACAATCCCCACGGCTCGCCCAATCCTTCGCAGCTCATCCAGAGCTCCATCAACGAAAATTGCATCAGTTGCCACACCGAGCGCCGCGGCCCGTTCCTCTGGGAGCATCCGCCGGTGGTCGAAAACTGCGCCAATTGCCACGAGCCCCACGGGAGCAACAACCCGCAGCTCCTCAAAGTGCGCATGCCCCGCGTGTGCGACGACTGCCACGATTCCAGCCGCCATCCCACGCAGGCCCAGCCGCTCAGCTCCATCAAGAATTTCAACCGCGGCTGCACCAACTGCCACTCCTACATCCACGGGTCCAATCATCCTTCGGGTTCCGCGTTTCTACGCTAGGAAAGAGAGCTCACGCACATGAGAAAATTGGCTGAATTTCTATTCTTGTCCGTCCTCGCTCTTCTCCTCCTCCCCCAGCGCTCCGCCGCTCAGGACAAAGCCAAGGATATTGGCGAGGTCGAATTCGGCGTGCGCTTCGCCACCGGCGACGTCTACGGCCGCCCCGATCTGCCCTTCTCTCCCGGCCTGAAAACCTCGCAGTTCAACGAATATCAGGACATCCGCGACGGCTTCTACGTCCGCAAGTTCCACGTGCGTTTTGACGATGTGCTGCACACCAAGGATTATTTCCTGCTCCAGTCGCAGAGCACCCTCTACCGCGATCAGAGCTACCTCGCCGCCTTCGGCGAATACGGCAAGTTCAAGCTGCAGTTCCGTTACGACGAAATCCCGCACATTTACAGCAATACCACGCAAACGTTGTTCACCTCCACCACGCCCGGCGCCTACGTTTTCCCCACGCTGATCCGCCAGCAGTTGCAGGCCAGCACCGCGGCTAATCTTCCTTCCCTGGTCAACACCTCGGTGGTTCCACAGCTCAACCTGGTTACCCCGCAAATCCTGCGGCGCGCCGGCACCGTCTCGTTTGGCTACAACCTCACACCGCACCTCGGCGCCTACGCGATGTTTTTCCGCGAAAGCCAAAGAGGCAATCGTCCCATCGGCACGCTGTTTAACTCCAGCCCCAGCGCCAGCGCCACCGCGGGTTACGGCGAGGAGCTTCTCGAACCGATCAACTACTTCAACAATCTCGTCCGGGCCGGCCTCGAGTACGGCACCTCCATGTACGTTGTCCAGGGTGGCTACACCGGCTCTTTCTTCCAGAACAACATCCACACAATGACCTGGCAGAATCCCTTCAACTTAAGTCTCGTTGGCATCACCACGCCCACCAGCGGCGCCATGTCCCTGTATCCCGACAATCACGCCAACTATCTCAATTTCGCCGCCGGCGTGGACCTCGCCCATTTCCTCCACCTCACCGCCAGCATCAATCCGGGCTGGCTCAAGCAGGATCAGGCTTTCTTGCCCTACACCACCAACACCGCCATCAACACTTGCGGCGCGGCGGCCAACCTGCCCTGCGATACGACCGCCGTTCTTCCCGTCTCCAATCTCGGCGGCGACGTGCAGACCCTGGCCATGAACTACACCGTCTCCACCGCCTCCTGGAAAAACATCACCTTCAAGGCCAACTATCGCCAGTACGATTACAACGACAACACGCCCATCAACGTTTTCACGCCCGTGCAAGGCGACGCCTCCGCTCCCTCCACCATCGCCCTCGGCACGCCCAACACCCCGTACGCCTTCAACCGCAAGGATTTCGAGGTAGACGGCATCTGGTTCTTCGCGAAAAAAAGTTCTATCAAGGCGGGTTACGAAGCGTTGTGGATGGATCGCACCTATCGCGACGTGGATCACTCCCTCGACAATTCTTTCTTCATTTCCGGCGACTGGCATCCCCGCCGCGATCTGCTGCTACGCGCCTCCTACCGCCATTCCAGCCGCACGCCCGATTCCTACGAGGACGACGAGGTCACTGACCCCGCGACCGGCGACTTTGTATCCTGTACCAACACCACCGACGTCTCTTTCACCGCCGACCAGCGCTGCCACCGCCGGTTCGACGAAACCGCGCGCCAGCAGAATCGCGGCGACGCCTTGCTGGAGTACACGCCCTGGGATCGCCTGACCTTTTCAGCATTCGGCGGCACCGTGCAGAACAACTACAACATCGCGGGCGGCGTCAACAGTCCCACCCCACTCAACTTCCTCACCGGGGCAGCGGCCACCGCGAATCCCTACTACCTCTACGGCTTGCAAAAAGACATTTCCTACAACTGGGGCGTCGACGTGGACTACGCGGTCAACAACATGATCACCCTCTACGCCGAGTACACCCGCGAGCACTACTACCAGCGCATGATCACCCGGTATCGCACGCCTACAACCGGCACGCAAACCATACTCACATGCAACGGCTGCGATTCCGCGAACAACGACTGGGAAAGCACCTCCACCGACCCCATCGACAACTATTCCACCGGCTTCGATCTCAACGTGACCAGAAAGGCC
>Ga0335080_10009623_pt1 | contig 10110 bp, 8 predicted proteins | sample Lox_Sample_34_FD_206720 | JGI IMG/M metagenome (GOLD analysis project Ga0335080, IMG submission 206720) | Soil microbial communities from Loxahatchee National Wildlife Refuge, Florida, United States - Lox_Sample_3.4 | ecosystem: Environmental > Terrestrial > Soil > Wetlands | place: USA: Florida... | reverse complement strand
GCCAGAAGGATTCAATCTGCGCCGCGCTTCCGTGGCTGACCTGGACACGCTGGTCGCACATCGGCGGGCTATGTTCCAGGATATGGGGTATCGCGACGAGGCCGCGCTGACTTCGATGTCGGAAAAGTTCAGCATTTGGCTGCTGGAGCACATGCAGGCGGGAAACTATCAGGCATGGCTGGTATCGGATTCCAGCGGTTCCCCTGCGGCCGGCGCCGGTCTGTGGCTCATGGATTGGCCTCCCCATATGATCGGCAAGGGCGGCCGCGGCAACCTCCTCAACGTGTATACGGAAGAAAGGTTCCGCCGCCGCGGGCTGGCGCGCCACCTCATGGAGGCGGCGGTTCGCTGGTGCGGCGAGAATCAGATCGACACGATCATTTTGCACGCCAGTCCCGCCGGCCGGGTTCTCTATGAATCGATGGGATTCAAAGCTACCAACGAAATGCGCCTCCAACTGTAGGCTCTCCATCGCGCGGAGCAAGAAAACTACTCACGCTCGGGCCGCGTCACAGCTCAATGGGCTTTATCGCTAAAATCAGTTGATTGCCCATGGACTTTGCGCAAAGCTTCGAATCGGCCCGGCGCCGGATCACATTGCCGCCTGTCTGCGATCACTGCGCCACCCGGCGCCGCGTGGTAAAAACATACTGTTGCCGGCTAAGACGGCCGGGGCAGCTGCCTATAAGCCAGACGGTTAGACGTCGAGAAGGGGACAAGATGCGAGTGCCCGCACTTCTCCTGGGCGCGATTTTGCCGGCTTTGCTGTTCCCTTTGAGCTACCCACAAAGCCCGACATCCTTCGTCGGCGGACCCACAATTCCGCCAAATTTCAACGTCGACATAGAAACCGGCGCGCGGCTCCGTTCTCGATTGCTTCCCGGCAGCATCGCCCCTACAGGGCGCTACGCCATCGGCAGCGCCGTGTTTGAACGTCTTCTCCATCAGGTCGCGCCTCCCGCCAGCACAAAATTCGCGTGGGCGCTGCGCATTGTCGACGGGGACCAGTTCAATGCTTATTCGTCGCCGGAGGGAACGATTTATGTTGAAACCAGCCTGGCCCAGTTGGTGGAGCGGAGCACAGGGCTGTGGGCGGCCATTCTCTCCCACGAAATCGCGCACGTCATGCGGCGCGACTGGGCGCGCCGCTCCCTTTATCAGGACTCGTTGGGTAGGAGTAGTGCACGAATCATAGTCCTCGGCGAACCCGGATTCCCCTCCGCCGAGTGGTTAGACTCCCAAACCGCATCCGCGAAACTGGGCGAGTTTTGCCGCCAGCTCGAACTCGATGCCGACCGGGACAGTCTCATGCTCATGGCCCGCGCCGGCTACCATCCCGATTTTGTGCCCGCGTTGCATCATTTACTGCACGCGAACGGCTCCGGCGCGGTTCCGAGGTCCCTCGACGCCATGCATCCCTGCTGGGAGGAGCGGGATCAGGGACTGCTGAGCGCCTACGCGAGCGCCGCCATTGAATTCGACCATCGCTGGCCCGAATGGTATGCCTCGCCAGGGGGCAATCCACCGATCGTCGTGTTCGCCTCCACGCCCACAGTTAAGAGGATAAACTCAAGAGAACGGGAGATTCGGGTCACAATGCGCTGCCAGAACCTGGCGGGTGCAGTCGAGGTGGTGTTGCATGCCGTGTCGGCGCCGGGAAACGTCGGGCACGCAAAGCGTTCGCCAGGTCAGGCAGGCTTTGATATTGAACAGCACGAGGTGACCGGTTGCACCTCACCGTTGACCACTGTAATTTTCAGACTTCCCGGCCCTCACGATGTGAGGGAGCCGGGTATATACAGGGCGGATGTATCGGTTTTCGACGGTTGGGGTGCCGTGCTCGCCCACCTCGAGATCCCCAGGCTGCCGCACTAGCGCCTACGCAAACCGTGCCCGCAACATCTCGACCCTCCTAAGTGGGAGATAGAAGTACAAATCGGATTGACTAAAGGAACCTCTTGAGCATTAAGTCCCCACACAACAACAGGTGGCTCCGGTTCCGCGTAGCGAATAGCGAGCTAACCTGGGAAGCTGGTCCGCATTTTCTGAGAAAGCGCAGTCGCGGCCCAACTACTGGCGAAGGGCGGACTGGAAAGAATATTTTTGTTCTCAGGTTAGCGCCCCAAAATCAAGTCAGCGGAAGTCTGCGGCGCGCGGATCGGGCGCGAAGCTGGGCACCCAGTCGAGGAGGGTCAATTGCGGCAGTCTTCCCCTACGCCCCGCGCAATCGTTCCCTTAGCGCACGCAGGCGGTTGTGACGATCCATCTGGCCGTCAAACGAGGTCCCGAGACGGTCTATTTCCTCGATCAACTGGGGATCGAAAAACAGGCTCCAGCTGCCGCCTTGCGTGCAAACGTGCCAGCCTTTGCGTCCAACCCACAAGGAGCTCCAATGACTGCCGACCGAGAAATTCGACCCCAATCCGGTGCCTCGCCCGGTGACAAGACCTGGCCTTGGGACGATAACGAGTTCTACGTCTACACCCGGGCCGATGAAAATCACACGCTCGACCCGCACGTGCGACACGATACCGGTCTCGGTGAAGATCGCATCTTGGCCTTCGCGCGAGCGCAGTTCACCGGGTTGCGCAAGGGGTTGCGTGCGTTCGACGGTTGTGTTGGACCTTCGAAGTCCGAGGAGATCGAGAAATCCCATAGGTTTCTCCTGAAACCGGGCAAAAGTCGCTCGGAAAGTGTAAACCCCAGTGGACGAGCATTCAAATTTCACCGGTGCCAGTTCACCCCTTCTCATCAAGGTGAAAGCACAAGCCGGTGGGATGGTGGCCCAGGTTCCGCGTAGCGCCAGCGAGCTAACCTGGGAAAACAGCTCTAAAAGTCTGGGTGAGATTCTTGAGAAACTTGCGTCCCAGGTTAGCGTCCCGAAATCTAGTCAGTGGAAGATTCAGAGCGCGCGAATGGGGCGCAAAGCTGGTCGAGCTTGCCAGGATTGGCCGCACGATAGCTCAAGGGCAAGCTGCCCAAGAGAAGCGTTCACAAACACAGCGGCGTCACGAGGCGGCGAAACGTGCGTGGCGCTCCTCTCTGAAATCGGATTGCCCTGCTGAAAAAAACTACGTTGAGGAGATTCAACCACGACTGGCAAGGCTTACGATCTCCGCAATTGCCGCAAGGCTGAGTATCTCGGAATCCTACGCGGCTGATATCCGAGCTGGGAGACGACAACCACACCCCAGACACTGGGAGAGCCTAGCGCAGATGGTGGGTGTTTGATCAGGCGCACGAGGCGAATGATGCCCGCGCGGGGCTGGCATGAGCAACTGACATTTAAAGGTAAGTCCGCCCGCCCCGCCCCTGTATCGCCATCAACTTACGTTATTTACGTGTAGTGACATCCAATCGACTTTAGCCCCATTAGTTAAGAAATGGTTAAAGGACTTGTTTGGGACGCGTCCCCCCCAAAAAGGACTAGCATCGGTTTCGGCCACCTTAGACTGAGACAATTTGGCGAGCAGCCAAGTCAATATTGCCAAGGTAGGCTTCTAAGAACGAAACGGGAGGTGCTGTTCCGGGAGTGGTTGTGCCAAGAAAACTCCCAACTGTCAGATTTGGAGGCAGGATTCCCATTTTGTTGCGCACTAGCGTTTCGAACTTGTCGCGAACGCTCATCGACTTGTGCGCTATTGCATTTCTGATAATTCGAGCCTCATCCAGCGAATTCTGGTTGCTTCGCAAGACAGCGGCAAAAGGGCGCCCATTTCGGAAAAAGCGCTCAGCGCGGTTAGTGATGTGTATCGGTATGGTCCAGCCCGCGTAGCTTCGCCCCTCCGGTATGACCCACTGCATCGCAAACGCCATATTTGGCGGAAATGCGTACCGAATGGGCTTTCGCCCGCGTGGGGCATTTTGGCCCGCCAGATAGAGAATGAATGATTCCTCAAGAAACACTTCCCAGGCTAGATAGGCTCGGAGGAAAGCCATTTCCGTCAAATTGTCTCGCCTAATCCGAGAAATGTGCGGTTGGGCGCCGGGCAACGACCAGCGATAAGCATCAGCAGAAAGCCGTCTGCATTCTCTCAGACTCCCTAGAAATTCGGCCAGAACTGTTCGGAGTTGGCGCTGAGCCACGGAAATATTACCTCAGTGCTTTCACACATTCTTTACAGATATATTGGGTGAGAGTTGTCCGTTCTTCCGCGTGTACCCAATGCTCTTTGTAGGCGTTGTAGAACCTGCGTTCTTCGACCGACAATTCTAGGTCCTCATGCGCCGCCTCGCTGGCTTTAATCCGCTCAATCAGGTCATCAATTCCTTCCAACGCACTCTTGAGCTTGGGATAGTCTGCAACTTTAAATGTCGCTCTCTTCGTCGTGAGTTTGTTAAGACGAAACTTCAGGTGGAAAACCGCACAAAAAACGGGATAGAACAATCTGGGCGAACTGAATTCCAATTGTGGCAGACCAGCACCAAGTATTCCCCCGATAACATCCATCGTTTCTCGGAAATGCTTTTCGTGTGTTCTTCGGTGCGGGAATACATTGTCGTATTTCTTGTACGCAGCATCTATAACCGATTTCGACCGTTCGCGGATTCCTTCCTGCATTGCAAGGAGTAATTCTGAAATGAACTCCGCTTCAGCCATGCGAAGTACCTGCTTTGCCGAGAACACTTCGTTTCCCACAAAGAAAGTGGAAAACTCTTTCGCCAATTGATAGACAGCAGACTTGAATTCACCAAACCATTTCGCGTTTCGCAGTTCTTGGTCTTTCAATCGCTCCGAGTAAGTGTTGATGCGAGCAAACAGATCATATACCTCGTTATCCGGCATATCCTGAAGCAGGTCGACAACAAATTCGTATTTCAGTATGTCGCCTCTTGTATCTTTGTCCAACCCACTGAAATACTTTCCTCCGAATTCTGCGCTGTGGGCTCTGCTGATTTTGAATCCATCTTTTATGAAATTCAGCACGGTATGTAGACGTTGCTGACCGTCCACGATTTCACGGGTCTTACGGCGAGTCTCAGGATTGATGTCCTGGCGCATATAGATTTTTGGAATGGGCTTACCGCGAACGATGGTGTCAATGAGGTATGACCGCGCCTTGGGGTTCCACACTTCACGGCGCTGGAATTTAGGCGCAAGCACAAGTTCACCTTTTTCGCGCCATTCGTCGAAATCGCTGACACTATAGTTTCTCGTGTTGAACAATTGTTGCATTTTGGTTCTCCCAGGCTTTGCGCGGCGTCAAGAGCTGCCGACTTGTTTCCGCAACACCACAATCGTTTCGGAAGAGCTACCAGCAGTGCCGCGCCGGACCCTTCGTACATTTGGGATGAGGTCTCTGTATTCACACACATGTGTGTATCCGCCAACAACTGACGTAGCAATGTGGGCTACAACTTCGGGCAAGTTACCTTTTGCAAGTTGGCTCAAGGCGTCACCAATCACCAAAACGCAGAGACCGTTCGGTTTCAAAAACGTTTTCCATTTGGTGAAGCATCGTCCCATGAGGTCTAGAAACATACCCTCATTCGGGGAAACTAGTTCGTCAAGTTGGCTCCAATCACGAACACCTAAGAACCAAAGCCGAAGCCGGTTATCTCGCCCGTACTCCAGCAAGCGCATGTACGGCGGGCTTGTGATAATTGCGTCGACCGATTTTGGCAGGGACAAACTTGCGGCATCTTTGCGAAAACAGTGGCGCTGAAGTTCAAAGTCTAATTCGGGCGTACGCCGAAAAGCCCTCATGACTTTCGCCTCCAATCGGTCTTGTATCGAACGATAGGCGTAAAGTTTGGGAAAACGATAGCGCGGGAACTTTTTCGTACGAAGATACGGTACAGCGTGGCTGCTTGGGTACGACAGAAAGCCCGGCCTCTGGTGGTGCAAGATGCCCATTAAGGAGGCCAGCAGGAACCATCGGCGTCTGCGCTTCAGAACCGTTGACCATGCCACCGTTTCTCGAAGTGTTTCCGTATGGAAGAAACGTCGAACCCAAACAGGAATTCTTCGAAGGTCAACTTCATGGGATTGCATAGCAACTTCGGCGCCCAAGGCGTGAATTTCTTCAAGTGCGAAATCTAGGTTTCGGGAAGGAAAAAGTTTTGCTTGTGTTAGGAGGTACGCATAGGGGCTTAAGTCATTAGCGACGACTTCACGCCCGGCAAACCAAGCCTCCAACGCCACGGTGCCTGAGCCCGAAAAAGGGTCGTACACAAAATCGCCGACCTTCGTGAACTGTGCCACGAGCGACGCAGCCATTGACGACTTTACTTTGCCGATGTACGGGGATAGTTGGTGAAGTGTGCTTTCCCTGCTGACCGCGCTGCCGCCCCAATCGCAAACCACTCCCCGCGCGCCCCTCATGTACCTCCTACGGTGGCACGGTGGCTCTTATCTGATTGTGGCGGTTGCATGTTAGCCGATTTTCGCTTAGCTGTCGTCCAAATTGCAAGAGCCCAGTTGGCAGCCCGCCACCAGCGTGGGACTTGCCCGGTTGGCATGGCCTCGGTATCTGTTGGCGGTGGACGGCGCCCGGCAGGGTCGGGGCGGCTGCTGGATAAAGCGGGTACAATGAGCTGAGACGATTGCTGTACAAATTTTGCAGTTTCGGCCCGAGGATTCTCATTGGCAGGCAGAACAAGGCAGCCGCAGCCCACGCCAGCAGACCTACCGCCAGAAAAAGCGTACGCCGCGCTTACGAAGCAACTGGATTCTCTGCCCAAGCTCAACGGGCGCGACTACAGGGAAGCACGGGCCGACGAAGACGAGTGGACCAATCTTACCGAGAAACTGATAATCAGAGCCTTTGGCAGCGGTAGCGCCAACCTGAAGCATTTTTCCCACGCGAAATCTGCGGGCGAACATTACATCGGGCCGTACGAAAATCATGGCCTTAATCAAAACAACTTTCAACTCCGTATACAAGCGTACAGGGGTGTTCTCAATAGTTGCTTGGCTGAACTGAAGCTCGATTTGCCCGAACCGGACATTCAAGGCGTCTTCGAGCAGGGCCAAGAATATGAGCTCTACCGTGCTGTGAAGACGATTTTGGGACTGGCAAGCAAAGAAATCTACATTATCGACCCATACATCAGTTCCGAATTGTTTGAGGTCTATGCAGATGCCATTCCGCGCACTGTTTCTTTCCGCCTCTTAAGTGCCAGCATTCCGGGGTCGGTTCTTGCGGTTGCCCAGAAATATGCGTCGGGTGGGAATCTTCAGTTCAGGAGCAGCAACGCCATTCACGACCGCGTTATTTTTGCCGATAACCGAGTCTGGTTGAGCGGGCAATCGTTAAAAGACGCGGCCAAGAAGAAGCCCACATATATTGTTGAGCACGATGAGCCACTGATGCGGGCCATCTATGAGGACATTTGGAGCCGGGCGACGCTGCTAATTTAGTGTGCCGTTTTTCCCCATATCCAAGCCATTTCAACATCACCTCCGTACTGTCCACCATTGCCGGTGTCGTCGGTAAGCTGGGCGCATTGACTGTCGGAAATACTCCCAAGCCAGTTGCATCGGCCCGATTTCTCTCCTGACTTGGCCCGCTAGGAGCAATCCCGCGCGAAACGGTCGACTAGGCGTTTTGCATGTTGATGCACCTCGCGACAGCTTAGCTTGCGATTTAATGGAGCCTGTACGCGCCCGGCTTGACGCGTTCGTGGTCGAGTGGATTACCCGCGATACATTGAAACGCGAATGGTTCTTCGAACATCGTGATGGCAAATGCCGCCTGATGGCACCGCTGGCGATTCGCTTGGCCGAAACTGCACCAGCTTGGGGACGGGCGGTCGCACCATTTGCCGAATGGTTTGCTCAAAGCTTGTGGAGCACTGCGCGAAAAACAGTTCGGAACGAACGTAGCTTGGCAACACGTCTGACACAGCGCAATCGAACCGAGGGTAGAGGGAAGGAATTTCGCTTTCAGACGGAGCCGGTCCAGCAACGATTGAGGGTCTGTGCCGGTTGCGGTGCAGCAACTAAGCATGGGCATTGCTGCCCTAAATGTGGGCGCGGAATATCGGGCGCAAAGCTGGTCGAGCTTGCCAGGATTGGCCGCACGGTAGCTCAAGGGCAAGCTGCCCAGGAGAAGCGTTCTCAAACACAACAGCGTCACGAGGTAGCGAAACGTGCAATCATCCTCCTCCCCCAGTTGATTTGCTCGTCCAATGTCGAGTCACTTTTCTTTGGATGGTCCAAGAATACCTCGCCCAGAAAAATTGGACAACCGCTCCCGGCCTTTTGGTAGTGTCTGAACTTCAGACAGTACCGGCGTTTTCTGCTCCGTTTGTTTTGTTCAAAATACTCCTTGCGTTCCAAGGGAAAATTGTGGACACTCCAAGGCGATTGAATCCCCACATTTGAGCGCCACTCTGGAGGCGTATGAACGTTAGGCGTTATTCCATGGTCGTACTGCTCCTGATGTCTGGACCAGCCTTGTACTCGCAAGACGGCGACAATTGTCGAGACGTTCTTCAGTACAGCGCCAGAAACTATAGCGTCTCTGAAGAAGAGATTGGTATCGCGACGAGGCTCCATGACCAGTATTGCCATGGGGAAGATGTAAAGTCTGGAGTTAATATTGATTCTGGCGCAGAAGCGGTCATCAAAGCGATACCGGTCAAGGGTTTTCTCAACTTCGGAAGCACCCAAGAACGGCTTACATCTTTCTGCAAGACTTTTGATTCGGAATACAAACTCAACGTTTCGAGATATCAAAATATTTCTCAGGTCGTAAACGAAACGACCAATGCATGGCTATCATGCGTAACCCTAGCAGGCAAAGGTATTCTGTTTCGACCCAAAATAGGCGCGACCCAGTTAGTTCTCGAAATCGAGCGAACTGCTGCTGCGAAGGCAAGTGTCCAAGGAATAACGTATGATCCTAAGCTGCTTGAGTGCTCAGCCCCCAACTCAGACAAGACTACGACCAATACAAAAGTAGACAAAACCACCCAAAAAGTGCTTACGGACGACGAGTTCTGGCCTGTCACTTGTCTGCGTCTTCCAGTCCAAGAAAAGAATGAAACCGTCTATCCAAGAGCAGAAATCAGCGTGAGCACGACTAAGGGAGCTTTCTTGCTTCCAATACCTGCTGACGCGAAATTCCCGTATCAGTTTTCTAGTGAAATACAAAATCTTATAACCCAGACTAACGACCGAATTGCTAAGCAGGAAACCAGACACTACTCTGTTTTGTGGGACAGTGAAAACACTGTAACTCTCAACGTTCCCATTCATCAAACGAACCCTTCGATTCCAAGAACTGACACTAAGGACCTAGCAAGCATGACATCTGTCAGGTAGTGCAGACTCAGTATCACATAGTTACGAATGGCGAATCAGAATGTACGTTGAGCGTGGACGGCAACAACAATTGGACTTTGGTGGGCAATCGAACGATTTTTCCAGGTATTCTCGACCAAGGTTCTACGACTGTTTGCAAGGCGAAGTGCGGCCAAATACAGTAAACCGGTTTGCTGCCGTTGGCGGTCCACTAACCTGAGGCTCCGTCAATTATCTCGTCCCCACCACCGGGCACGTACACGGGTGCCACCTGGGTTTAGGGCCAGTGGGGTACTTTCGAGGGGGCTATAATGCTCACCCCCTACTCGCATTGACACTCCTCCCTCCCGCCCCTAGACTGTAGAGTTCCAACCGGCGTCTGAGGACAGTGCATGGGCTGGCTGCAAAACAAATTTGAAAAGAATTTCCTGATCACCACCGTCGACTACGTCTTCAACTGGGCGCGCAAGTCCGCGCTCTGGCCCATGACCTTCGGCCTGGCCTGCTGCGCCATCGAAATGATCGCTTCTTCCACCGCTCGATTCGACATCGCCCGTTTCGGCTCCGAGGTGTTTCGTCCCAGCCCGCGGCAAAGCGATCTGATGATCGTTGCCGGCACGGTAACTCTGAAGATGGCGCCCGTGGTCAAACGCATTTATGACCAGATGCCCGACCCCAAATGGGTGATCTCGATGGGCGCCTGCTCTTCCGTTGGCGGCCCGTTCAACACCTACGCGGTGCTGCAGGGCGTGGACAAGATCGTCCCCACGGACGTGTACGTCATCGGCTGCCCGCCACGCCCGGAAAATCTTTTTTATGCGCTGCTCAAGCTGCAGGACAAGATCGATCAGATGACCCTG
>Ga0335080_10009621_pt1 | contig 10111 bp, 6 predicted proteins | sample Lox_Sample_34_FD_206720 | JGI IMG/M metagenome (GOLD analysis project Ga0335080, IMG submission 206720) | Soil microbial communities from Loxahatchee National Wildlife Refuge, Florida, United States - Lox_Sample_3.4 | ecosystem: Environmental > Terrestrial > Soil > Wetlands | place: USA: Florida... | reverse complement strand
CATCTTGAGTTCGTCGTCGCTGATATCTTCGTTTTTCAGGCGGTCGATCTCTGCGTGGATCGCAGTCGCCATCTCGTCCGGCTTGTGGCCCGGGAGCGGAACAGCGAGGAACGCGAACAGGTGGGGATACTTCACCCCGGGATATCCGGTAATGCCTTCTGAGTACGATGCGATCTTCTTGTCGCGCACCAGCGCACGGTACAGGCGCGACGTGCGTCCCTCTGACATGAGGTCGCTAATCGCGTCGAAGGCCGCGTCGTCTTTGCTGCGATAATCCGGCCGGTGATAGCCCTCGAGATAAATGGGCTGCGAAGCTTCCTTTAACACGACCCGACGCTCGGAGTTCTGCGGGGGCTCAGTGGTCGTTGCCTCGTCTGGCAGGGGACGGGTGGGAAGGCGGCTGAAGTATTTCTCCAGAATCGGCATGGTCTCCGCCGCCTTCAAATCTCCTGCAACCGCAATGACCATATTTGAAGGCACGTAATACGTGTCGAAGAAATGCTGGGCGTCCGTCGCTGAGAAGTGATTCAGATCTGACATCCATCCGACCGTCGGCCGGTGATAGGGATGAGCAGCAAATGCCTCCTCGGTGAACTGTTCCAGCAGGCGTCCGAACGGATTGCTATCTGTACGCATGCGGCGTTCTTCGATGACGACGTTCCGTTCCTTGTAGAACTCCCGCATCACCGGGTGTAGAAAGCGCTCGGATTCCAGATAAGCCCAAAGCTCCAGGCGATTGGTCGGAAACGAGTAGTGGTAGGCCGTCTCGTCGTAGTTTGTGAAGGCGTTCATGTCTTCGCCGCCATTCTGCTCGACAATCTTCCCGAACGCGTTGCCTACGACATATTTGTCGGCATCGGCGATTGCGTCTTTCCAGGCCTTCTCCAGTTCCTTCAACTTTGCCGGATCCTGGCCAACCGATTTGTCTCGTTCCTCGAGGTAGGCGGCGTAGGCAGTCTCCACCTTTGCCAAGGCGGCTTTTTCGGCCGGATAGTCGGTCGTCCCGATCTTGTCGGTTCCCTTAAACGCCATGTGCTCGAACATGTGAGCGAGGCCCGTGGCGTGCTGTGGGTCTTGCGCCGAGCCGGCGTCCACCAGCGTAAAGAACGAGAAAACCGGGGCCTCAGGACGTTCGCAAATAATGATCGTCAGTCCGTTATCAAGCTTCTTGACAGTTACGCGCTTCTTGAACGATTCGGCATCTTGACCGAGAGCGAGCGAGGACAGAATCGTTAACAGGATTGCGATTTTGAAGACGTGGTTTCTCATTAAACCTCCAACGGGCTGGGCAGGCTTTTGTGCAAAATCCATAGTTTGGACGGGCCAGCAGGGCAGAAGTTTGAAAGTACGTGGGGAAAAGGCAGGTTGTCAAACGCCGAAAGCCGCCCACCGCCTCGGAGCAACGCTGTATTTTGCAGATAGGCTTAATTCGGGCAAAATGACTGGACGGAGTGCATGTGACAGACTCGGTCGTCGAAATCCAGGGCCGCAACCTCAAGCTGTCGAATCTGGAGAAGGTCCTTTATCCCGCCACCGGCTTCACCAAGAAGGACGTCATCGATTACTACGCGCGAATCGCACCCGTTCTGATTCCCCACCTCAGTGGCCGCGCCCTCACTCGCAAGCGCTATCCGGACGGAGTGGACGGCGAGCCGTTCTTCGAAAAGAACGCACCCATGCACAAGCCGGACTGGGTAAAAACCGTGCCGGTATGGAGTGGTCACGGCGGCCGCACGGTGCATTACATTCTGGCAAATGATCTCCCGACCTTGATCTGGCTCGCCAATCTGGCCGCGCTGGAGCTGCATCCATCGCTGGCTCTGGCCGAAGATATCGAACGGCCGACGGTGATGGCGTTCGATCTCGATCCTGGCCCTCCCGCGAATATCGTGCAGTGCTGCCAGGTGGCAATGTGGCTGCGCGAGATTTTTGAACATCTAGGGCTGCAAAGCTTTCCGAAGACTTCTGGCTCGAAGGGGATGCAGCTTTACGTTCCGCTGAATACTCCGACTTCCTTCGAGAAGACCAAGCTCTTCTCGCACGCGCTGGCTCAATTGCTCGAGCACGATCATCGAGAACTCGTTGTCTCTGACATGAAAAAGCAGCTTCGAACGGGAAGGGTATTTGTCGATTGGAGTCAGAACGACGAGCACAAGACGACGATCGCTGTTTATTCGCTCCGCGCACGCGAGCATCCGACGGTATCCACACCGATCACTTGGGACGAAGTGGAAAAGACGCTCAAGAAAAAAGATGCCAGCTTGCTGGTCTTTGAGGCCAAGGATGTGATCAGGCGCGTCGATAAAATGGGAGACCTGTTCGAACCAGTGCTCGAAGTGAAGCAGAAGCTGCCCGATCTGAAAGCGGCCGCCGCACCTGCAAAAGAAGAAGAGGCAATCGAGATTGCCGCACAAGCGGACGGGGAGTCTTCTTCAGACGGGATCAAGCCAAAGAAATCTGCGAAGAAGGCCTCCTCGGCGTCGACCGCGAAGAAGAAGCGCGCCAAGGTATAATCCCGGATTCGTCGAGGCATCTCGCATGGCGCAGGTGTTTGCAGGCACTTCCGGGTGGGCGTATCCGAGCTGGAAACCAGATTTCTATCCGCAGAAGCTGGCGCAAACGAAGTTTCTCGGTTTTTACGCGACCAGGCTGAATACGGTCGAAGTCAATTTCACTTTCCGCCAGCTCGTTAAAGAAACGACTGTTCAAAAGTGGCTACAGGAGTCGCCGGGGCACTTCCGCTTCGGCATCAAGGCGCACCAGGTCATCACGCACATCAAGCGGCTGAAAGGAACCGAAGACTTTGTTCCGCGCTTTCTTGCCACAATCGAGCCATTAGCCGCCGCTGGCAAGCTGGGACCGGTGCTCTTTCAACTTCCACCCAATCTCAAGGCCGATCAGGCTTTACTGAGAGATTTTCTCACTGCTTTGCCGCGCACGGTTCCCGCAGCCTTCGAGTTCCGGAACGAATCCTGGTTTACCGACGCGACCTGGGAGCTGCTGAAATCCGCGAATATGGCACTCTGCGTCGCAGAAACTGAAACGCGAAACACGCCGGACGTCATCACCGGGTATTTTGCATATTATCGCTTTCGTAAGCCGACCTATACCGGGGATGAGCGCCGCGCCATGGTCGACCGCATCAAGCAACATCTTGGCGAGAACCGGGATGTGTTTGCCTATTTCAAGCACGAGGAAACACCGGAAGGCGCCCTCTACGCAGTAGATCTCTTGAAGGAAGTGGCCGGTTCGGGAGGGGTCTGATGCGGCGCGCGCGTGCGGCGGCCCTCACCGCCATCTTGCTTTCCATCACGATCTCAGGACAGGCGGCCGCGGTCCGCACGGTGCATGTCTTCGTCGCGCTGGCGGACAACGAGCATCAAGGAATCGTTCCGGTCGCGGCAAAACTCGGCAACGGGGAAGATCCCCAGAACAATCTCTATTGGGGATCGGCGTACGGTGTAAGAAGCTTCTTTGCGCACTCGCCCGATTGGCAACGCGTGATGTGTAGGCCAGTTCCAAGGGCCGAGATTCTGGAACGCTGCGTCTTCAGGTACCGTGGGGAGGACGTCTATTTGATCGCCGACGCCTATCGCGGAATGGAAATCAAGCAATTGATCATCGATTTTCTGAGTGCGGCGGCGGGAGACGGCTCTGAGATGCTCCGTATTTCCGACTTAGGCCGAGATGTGAAGCTGCCCATCCAAGGCGGTGCAAACCTCGTTGCATATATCGGTCATGATGGCTTGATGGACTTCCAACTGAGCCGGTTTCCGCTGCAGAAAAATGACACTCACCGAGATGCCATCGTACTAGCGTGTGCCAGCAGACAGTTCTTTGCAGAGCCGATCCGGGCATCGGGAGCTTTCCCGCTGATATGGACCACTGGACTGATGGCTCCAGAGGCGTACACGCTGAAGAGCGCGCTCGACGGATGGATTGCGGGCGAAAGTCGAGAGGAAATTCGGGACCGGGCCGCCAGTGCATACGACAAATATCAAAAATGCGGCGCGCGAGCTGCGCATCGATTACTTACCAGCGGCTGGTAATGCTTATGGTGTGACAAGATTCGCACCCGCAGTATTGCTTCCCGGTTCGACTTTAACCTGAAATTCACATTCTCTTTGTAACCTTTGAATCCGATTGGGTACGAGTCGAAGGAAACGTCAAGACGGCCTGCCATCGGCACGAAGGACCCTTACGTCCTCCAATGATCCGGCGGCGTCGGGCACGTTGTCATCCGCCAAGGCGCCACCCATCGTGGCGGCTTGCTGTCTTCTGGCTGTTGTGGCAGCGTTGCCATACGTCAGCATCTTTTCGCATCCGTTCGTCAATTACGACGACGAGACCTACCTCACGCAGAATCCCCGGGTGCAGGCGGGCCTGACGTTCGCAGCCGTCCGTTGGGCTGCCGTCAGTACCTATGCGGCCAATTGGCATCCGCTGACGTGGATGCTCCACACGCTCAATTGGCAAATGTTCCACGAAAACGCCAGCGGACACCACGGGATCAGTCTGCTGCTGCACGTTAGCAATGTCATTCTTCTGTTTCTAATCCTGGTACGAAGTACTGCTTCGCCGTGGAAGAGTTGGATCGCCGCTGCGATCTTTGCCGTCCACCCATTAAATGTCGAGTCCGTAGCGTGGATCGCCGAGACAAAGAACCTGCTCAGCACAATGTTTTTTCTGGGCGGTCTGATGGCGTATGGCTGGTACGCCGCCCGGCCTTCGGTGAAGCGCTACGTGCTGGTGGCGGTGTTGTTCATGGCCGGACTTGCATCCAAGCCCATGGTCATCACCTTTCCTTTTGTGCTTCTTTTGGTTGATGTGTGGCCACTCAGCCGTGTTGCGAAAGGCAGCCGACCCGCGAGCAACTCTATTCCTCAGTTCAGCTGGGGGAGGCTCGTGGTCGAGAAGATCCCCCTGATGCTTTTGTCGGCAGGAAGCGCCGTCATCACAATCATTGCGCAAGGCCGCGGAGGAGCGATTCCGCCGAGTGAGTACCTGCCATTTTCCATGCGTGTCGCGAATTCGATCTGCTCGTATGCGGTTTACCTGGAGAAAGCATTTTGGCCGAGAGGGCTGGCACCCTTTTATCCCTGGCCGAGAGTGGAGGTCTGGCAGCTTTCCCTCGCAGCATTGTTCATCGCAGGAGTCAGCGCCCTTGCGCGGAAGTTCCGCAAGCGAGGCTATTCGCTGATTGGTTGGCTCTGGTTTCTCGGCACCCTTGTTCCAGTGATAGGAGTGATCCAGGTTGGCGGACAGTCACGAGCCGATCGCTACACATATCTGCCATGTATTGGAATTTATGTTCTGTGCGTGTGGGCGGTCGCCGACATTTCGTTGCTGCAGCGAATGAAAAATAAGTCCGTCGCGGTGCTTGTGGCGGCGTTGCTGGTGGCACTGTCGCTCGCGACCTGGCGGCAAGCAAGCTATTGGCAGAGTGACTATGACTTGTGGTCGCACACGCTGGCAGTGACAACTGACAATCTGGTAGCAGAAGATAATCTGGGCATCGCGTTGCTTCACATGGGGCGTAGCAGCGAGGCGATGATGCACTTTCAAAATGCGGAGCGCCTCAGTCCGACGGACGCGATCAGCCGGATTAATCTTGGAGCCGACTATCAGGACCAGAATCGGTTGAACGAAGCCGCAGACGAATACGCGACAGCGATCGCCAACACGGAAGATCCCTCACTCCTTGCCACCGCATACGAGAATCTGGGAAAGGTGTATCTGAGAAAAGCGGATTATGTCCGTGCACAAAGTGTATATGAGCGTTTGTTGGCGAAAGATCCGAAGAACGTGAACGCGTTTCTGGGGCTGGGACGGGCGCAGATGGGGAAAACCGCGAGCGCACTCTCAGAGACTTTACGGCAGCAGCCCTCGGCATCTGGCTATTTGCAACTCGGGCAGCTTCTCCAGCAATTGGGGGACGAGGGACGCGCTCGCCAAGCGTATGTTACCGCTTTAAAGCTCGATCCTAAACTGCACGAAGCGAAAGATGCCCTCGGGAGTTTGGTCAGCCCTTGAGCCAGAGAGGCGCTTTCTTCACGGAAGTGAGTTAGCCGGCGGGATTTTCTGACGGGACCGAGTCGGGCGCTTCGTCTTCACCGGCAGGGACTAATTCAAATTTCTTGAGTTTATAGCGTAGGGCATCCCGGCTGATGTCGAGCAGGCGCGCAGCATGAGTTTGATTTCCGTTGGCCTGCCGCATGGCGAGTTCCACCATGGCCCGCTCGACCTCTTCGAGCGATGTACCTTCCTCGGGAATGTAGAGGCGAGGCAGTACGCGTCCGTTGGAGAGCTGCTTGCCGGCGCCATCCGTAGGGGCACTGCTGGTGTGCTCGAAGGCGGTGCGTCCGCTGCGGGCGGCTTCTCCGACCGCGAATGGCAGGTAGACCGGGCGCAGGACCGATTCGTCTTCAAGAATCATGGCGCGCTCGATAGAATTTTTCAGTTCGCGAACATTGCCGGGCCAATTGTGCGCCGTTAGAAGACGGCGCGTTTCAGGGCTGATGCCGCGGATCGATTTCTTAAACTTCCGGTTGTACCAATCGACGAAGAAGTCGACGAGGGGAAGAATATCTTCAGAGCGCTCGCGCAAAGGCGGAATGAAGATGGCGATGATGGCCAGGCGGTAGTAGAGATCCTGGCGAAACTGGCCTTCCCGCACAGCTTTTTCCAGATCTCGATTCGAGGCGGCAATCACGCGAACATCCACCTGCATGTCGCGCACCCCGCCGATTCTGCGAATCACCTGATCTTCGAGAACACGGAGAAGCTTGGCTTGCAGGAGCGGCGAGAGTTCGCCAATCTCATCGAGGAAAAGTGTGCCGCCATCCGCAGTTTCGAAAAGGCCTTTCTTCATCTGCTTGGCATCGGTGAATGCGCCCTTTTCATGTCCGAAGAGCTCGGCCTCCATCAGAGTCTCGGGAATCGCGGAGCAGTTGATGGCAACCATGGGCTTGTTCTGGCGGGTACTTTCGTAGTGAATCGTCTTGGCGATGAGATCTTTGCCTGTACCGCTCTCGCCTTGGATAAGGATGGTGGTGGCTTCGCTGGCGGCGACTTTTTCCACAAAATTCATCAGCTCGATGCTCTTCGGAGCAACGGCAACGAAGTCGTGATAGCCCGTGTGGCGCCGAACTTCTCCGCGAAGCGATTGGACTTCGCTGCGTAGACGGTTGGCTTCCAGCGCGTTCTGAATCGTGACGTGCAGTTCTTCGAAGTCAAGAGGTTTGCCAACGAAGTCGTAGGCGCCGAGTTTTAATGCGGTTTTGACGTCATCCAGCTGCGGATCGGCCGTGATCATGATGACCGGCGGAGCTTCAGGACCTTTTTTGATCTGTTCGAGGACCTGGATGCCATTGATGTCGGGCATGCGGACGTCGAGCAACACGAGATCGGGAGACTCATGTTGGGCGAGGCGGAGGCCCGGCTCACCCGATGGTGCTTCGACTACTTGATATCCCCACTCTTCACATTTCTGGCGGAGGGACCAGCGGACCAGCCGCTCGTCATCCACGACCAGAATCTTTTCGGCAGGCATCCACGGATAAGCTTACTACGGAAGGGAAGTGGAGGCACGGTTAGGGAGAGCCCTATTGCTTTGCTGCGGATTGTGGCGTCGTCTCAGCTTTGGGTGAGTGAGAATCGACCACTCTGACAGTTCCCATCATTCCGCCGTCTTCGTGTTGCAGTATGTGACAGTGATAAGGGAACGTACCGACGATGTTTGAGTCGCGAAAGTCCACCCGGAGTTTCATCGTCGGATAGGGGACTCTTCCTCCCTCCCAGTACCGTAGGGTGACCGTGTCGCGCAGACCTGGCTCATGAACAGGCTTGGCATCGCGCGCGAGCACGATGAAGTGCGTCTGATGGATGTGAAAAGTATGCACCTCCTGGGATCGATTCTCGATGATCCAATCTTCCACGGATCCTTGGCGAACGGTAATGTCTGGCGCGCTTCCGGGTTTGAAGATCGAAGGGTGGTGTCCGGCTTCGGTCAGATAGAACTCTGTTGACGTTTGTGGATGCTTGGGATCGAGGATTTTCTCTGAGAAGTAAAGTTTTCGTGTCCGATTGGGACGAATAGTGGCTAATGACGACACGCTGGATGTTTTTTGCGGCACTTTCGGATTTGGAATTCGCGAACCGAGTTCTGGCGCGTCAGAGGCGACCATCACTTTCATCAGCCAGCGAGGCGGAGTGTAGTCGTCATCATCGGGAGCGGCCTCGCCATTCGCCCCCGGTGCGAAGTTCGGATCGTCTTCATCGACGAACGGCACGGTGTCGATGCCGGACGTCAGCAGCTCCACGGAACCGGATGTGGGGGCATCGAACAGGAACTCGGCCCGGCCGCCTGGTGGAAGGGGGACGTTCTGCGTCCATTGCACGGAACTTGCTGACTTGCCCGGGCGTTGATTTCTGTAGGCTAGCGGCACTCCATCCAATGAAATCAAACCCATCGATTGCCAATGTCCATTGGCCAATAGATGGAGATCCATGAGCGTGTCGGCCGATGCATTCAGGACGCGCCAGAGTTCGCGTTGAGATTGCCGGACTTCGACACGCGCCTCGGGATAGTCGGGGTAGGGAACGGGAACAAAGTTTACTGAAAGATCCTTGGACGGAGGTTTTGGGTTCAATTCGGAGATTGGGCCATGCCGCGTCAAATCACGAAAGATGATAAGGCGTTCCGGCAATCCCCAGACGGTGTCTTCGAATGCCTCAATTCCCTCGACAATGATTGCTCCCGATGCGCCGCCCAAAACCTGTTCTTCACTGTGCCCGTGCGGATGGGGATGATACCAATAGAGCCCCGGGGGTTGGTTGGTCGGGATACGAATGCGATATTCGAAGGAATCCGATCCTGGCGCAATCGTCGTGTTCAATACGTCGTCACCATGGCAGACCGGCGGAATCATCAGGCCGTGGAAATGAAGATTGGTGGATTCAGGTTGCATGTGGACCGAAGCGCAATCAGACTGAACGTGCATCTCCTGATGATCGGGAAGGCCCGGAATCGCCAGCTCATTTTTGAGGTTGAGAACGAGGAGATCTCCCGGCTTGAGCCGCAAGGTTGGCGATTGGTTCCCTTGCTCATCGACATAGCAGTAACGACGCTCTCCGTCTGGTCCGAGAGAGGTGCGAAGAGATAAGGTTGCTTGCAAAACTCCATCGTGGCTGCGACGTTCTTTCGGAGAGGAAATCACGCTTCCCGGTGCTGGGCGGGAACACTCTTGTTCCTGGGACTGGGCAGGAAGTGCAGCGCCAGTCACTAGCATGGCGGCTGGAATCGCCGCGGAAAAAATCAGGCGGATAAACATCTCAGCTAGAGGACCCTTCTTCATTGCCGGATATTGTGAGAGGCCCAGCTTCACCTGAGCGTGTTTGCCACTGCTAGATTCTATGCCGCTAGGTATCGGCAGCGTCCGGTTTATCGGCGTTACGGGCGATACCCAGAGCGAAATCGGCGATATCCCGACGGTTGTGGTGAACAGCTGTTGGATACGGCGAAGTTTGCCCCACGATATTGAGCAGGTCTTCTTCGATGGAAGGTGCAAAGATCCGCCTTTCCGTCTTGAACGTAGTCATCCATGAAAGCATAGAGCAGTTGATTTTTGTTGAACAACCGACTGGAGGGGGCGATCAGCCGGAAATCAGGACACTGAGGTGAGGGTTGCCGCTCTTCGTACTGGAAGCAACACCGAGAATGTGGTGCCTTTGCCGACCGTGCTGGTGACGTTGATGCGGCCTTGATGGTCCTCGACGATACGGCGAGCGAGCGAAAGACCCAGTCCCGTACCGTCGCCCTTTGTTGTATAGAAGGGGCGGAAGATATTGGGCAGGTTCTCGTGGGGGATACCGCGTCCGTTGTCGATGACGTCGACTACGGCAAAACCGTCTTGGCGATGCAACACCACTTCAACCTTCCCGTTCTTGTCGATGGCCTGCAACGAGTTCAACAGCAGATTCAGTAATACCTGATGAATCTGATCGCTGTCGTGCTCGACTTCGGGTAGGGAAGGATCTTTCTGCAACCCGATTTCAATTCCACGGGCTACCGCCTGTTGGCGTCCGAGCATGACTGCGTGCTCCACGGTAA
>Ga0335080_10009620_pt1 | contig 10111 bp, 8 predicted proteins | sample Lox_Sample_34_FD_206720 | JGI IMG/M metagenome (GOLD analysis project Ga0335080, IMG submission 206720) | Soil microbial communities from Loxahatchee National Wildlife Refuge, Florida, United States - Lox_Sample_3.4 | ecosystem: Environmental > Terrestrial > Soil > Wetlands | place: USA: Florida... | reverse complement strand
CTAACTTTCGGCGCATCGTATAACGGTCAGAAACTGTGCGAAATCGCTAAAGGTTTCGACAAAACCTGCCGATAGCGCACGGGGGTTTTCTAGCCTCATCGGCGCATGAGCCTCATTCCCGCAAGCTTCCTAAGAGGCCCGTCCATCTCTCGCTCGCCGCGGACGCGCAGTCGATGGACGACCGCATGGCTGTTCGGCTCGGCGCTGCTCGCTCTCGCCGGTGCGCTCTTCCCGGCGGTCAGCACGGCCTCTGCGCAAGCGCCGGCGCCGGCGAGTATCACCGATGCCACCACCGGCCTCTCGGATGCCGCCACCGTCGCCCCCGTGGCCGCGTGCGCTGCCGCCACCGCCACCCGTGCGACCTGCCTGGCTCAGGTTCTCGGGGTGCGCGGTACTCGCTCGCTCGTCCATCCCATGCTCCGCCCGGCTGCCTCGTCCTTCCGGCTCCGCCGGCCGCGTCTGGCGCGCAGCCACGCCGCATCGGCGGCGGTCGCCGCCGCGACGGCGCCCCAGCCCGGCACGCCCGCGTACCTCGAGCAGGCCTACGACCTCTCCTATCTGTCGCAGACCGAGGGTGCCGGCACGACCGTCGCGGTCGTCGACGCCTTCGATGATCCCAACGCCGAGGCCGACCTCGCGGCGTACCGATCCGAGTTCGGACTTCCGGCGTGTACGACCGCCAATGGGTGCTTCAAGAAGGTCGACGAGAACGGCGGCACCAATTACCCGACGGTCGATTCCGGCTGGGAGCTCGAGATCTCGCTCGATCTCGATGCCGTGTCCGCGGTCTGCCCGAACTGCCACATCGCGCTCGTCGAGGCCACCAGCGACCAGGTGCCCGATCTAGCGGCCGCGCAGCTCGAGGCGTACAAGCTCGGCGCCACCGTGATCTCGGACAGCTGGGATGTTCCCCTGAGCGGCGCGGCGGCCCGCAACTTCGCGAGGTCGGGTGATTACACCTTCACGGGGACTACAACCGTCGCGGCGTCGGGTGACCTGGGCTATCCGGGAGCGGGCACCTACGACTTCCCGGCGGCGCTTCCGAGCGTCGCCGCGGCCGGCGGCACGACGCTCGAGCCGGCGAGCTCGAGCAACGTGCAGACCGTCCGCGGATTTACCGAGTCCGCGTGGTCGGGAGCGGGCTCGGGCTGCAACCTGGGCGCCACCAAGCCGGCGTGGCAGACCGAAACCGGTTGCACCGGCCGTTCCTACGCGGACCTGTCGGCGGACGCCGATCCCAACACCGGGATGCAGGTCTACGACTCCGCCGGCGGCGGCTGGGTCGTCGTCGGCGGAACCAGCGAGGCCTCGCCGCTGATCGCGGCCTACTACGCGCTGCTTGGGTCAGCCGCCCAGGGACCGTCGTGGGCGTACGCAAACGCATCGCTGCTCAACGATCCCACGACCGGCTCCAACGGCGCATGCGCGCCTTCGATCGCATACATCTGCAACGCCGGTCTCGGGTATGACGGCCCGACCGGGGTCGGCAGCATCTCGGGCGCGGCCGCGAGCGGCGCCCCCGGCATCAGCGGCCCGGGCACGGGCGGCGACTACGCGCTCGACGTGACCTCGACCTCGGCCCAGCTCCAGGGTGGCGTCTATCCGAACGGCAACGACACGACGTACTGGTGGGAGTACGGCACGACCACGGCCTACGGCCAGCAGACGCCCGCGACCGACATCGGCGCGGGCACGAGCCCAGTGGCGGTGTCCGACTCTCTCCCGAATCTCTCCTCTGGGACCACCTACCACTACCGGCTGGTCGCGGAGAACTCGCTCGGTACCGAGTACGGCTACGACTTCACGCTGACCACCCCCACGCCGTCGACAGCAAGCTCCAGCTCGAGCTCGAGCCAGAACCCGACGAACACCCAGACGACGACGTCGACGACGACCACAACGAGCCCCCCGACGGTCATCGGGATCGGGGGGTCATCGAGCGGCGGGAGCACGGCGCCCGTCGCGCCGTCCGTGGCCCTCGTCCGGCTGGCCCCGGCCGCGACGAGCGCAACGGTGAGCGCGACGATCGCGCCCCGCGGGGTCGCCACCAAGTACAAGCTCGAGTATGGGACGACGCCGTCGCTTGGGCGAAGCGCCTCGGGCTCCCTGGCGGCGTCCTCCTCGGCGCAGCCCAGGAACATCACGTTGACACTCCGGAACCTGTCCCCGGGCAAGATCTATTACTTCCGGCTGGATGCGAGCAATGCCGGAGGGAGCGCCACCAGCGCCGTCGTCCGCTTCCGCACCTCGCCCGTGACAATCGCGAGCATCAAGGCGAGAGGCAGTTCGCTGGTCGTCGTGCTTCGGTGTCACGGCTCCGCGGCGTGCAGCGTGCGCCTGCAGGGCCGCTCGGGGACTCGCGTGCTGCTGACGAGCAAGGCCACGATCCGGGGCAACCGCACCGCCACGGTCACGCTCCGGCTGAGCCGCACGTTCCAGACTCTCGTGACTCGCACGAAGACCGCCAGGCTCTACGTGCTGAGCTCCTGGAACGGCTCGACCGCCACGGTCAGCGCCCCCGCCTAAGAGACGACTCGCGCGCCGCCTCACCCGGCGGTCCGGCCGCTCGCGTCTATCGTCATTCGGTAGATGGCATTCCGCCGGGACATCCGCAACATCGCGATCGTCGCCCACGTCGACCATGGCAAGACGACGCTGGTCGACGCCCTGCTGTGGCAATCCGGAGCGTTTCGCGCCGGCCAGGAGGTGGCGGATCGAGTCATGGACTCGATGGACCTCGAGCGCGAGAAGGGGATCACGATCCTGGCCAAGAACACCGCGGTCCGCTACCGCGACGTCAAGCTCAACATCGTCGACACGCCCGGACACGCCGACTTCGGCGGCGAGGTCGAGCGCGGCCTGACGATGGTCGACGGCGTGCTGCTGCTCGTGGACGCCAGCGAAGGTCCGCTGCCCCAGACGCGGTTCGTGCTGCGCAAGGCGCTCGAGGCCCGGCTACCGGTGATCCTCGTCGTCAACAAGGTCGACCGGCCGGATGCCCGGATCGACGAGGTGGTCGACGACGTGTATGAGCTGTTCCTGGATCTCGACGCCGACGAGTCCCAGATCGAGTTTCCGATCGTGTACACGAACGCGAAGGCCGGGTGGGCATCGCTCGACCCGGCGGTTTCCGGCACGGACCTTGGTCCGCTGCTTGATCTCCTGGTCTCGCACATTCCGGCACCGGAGTACGACCCGGCGCACCCTTTCCAGGCCCACGTGACAAATCTCGATGCCTCGCCTTATCTGGGCCGTTTGGCGATCTGCCGCGTGCGCCACGGCACGATCCGCCGGGGCGAGACGGTCGCCTGGTGCCGTGCCGACGGCGAGATCGAGCGGGTCAAGGTCAGCGAGCTGTACGTGACCGAGGCGCTCGAGCGCGTCGAGGCGGACGAGGCGGACGCCGGCGAGATCATCTCGGTGGCGGGGATCCCAGAGATCACGATCGGCGAGACGCTGGCGTCGGCCGACGATCCCCGCCCGCTGCCGGTGATCACCGTCGACGAACCCTCGCTGTCGGTCACGATCGGGATCAACACCTCGCCCCTGTCCGGGCACGACGGCGACAAGCTGACGGCGTCGCAGGTCAAGGCGCGGCTCGACCGCGAGCTCGTCGGAAACGTCTCCTTGAGAGTTTTGGATACGGACCGTCCCGATGTGTGGGAGGTCCAGGGCCGGGGCGAGCTCGCGCTCGCGGTGCTGGTCGAGCTGATGCGCCGCGAGGGCTATGAGCTCACCGTCGGCAAGCCGCAGGTGGTCACCCGCGACATCGACGGCAGGCGCTGCGAGCCCGTCGAGCGGATGAGCGTCGACGTGCCCGAGGAATACGTGGGTGTGGTGACGCAGCTGCTGGCTATGCGCAAGGGGCGGCTCGAGCAGATGGTCAACCACGGAACCGGATGGGTGCGGATGGAGTACCTGGTGCCGGCGCGCGGGTTGATCGGGTTCCGCACCGAGTTCCTCACCGAGACGCGCGGCACCGGGCTTGTCCACCACGTGTTCGATCGCTGGGAGCCCTGGCACGGCGAGCTTCGCACCCGGCCCACCGGGTCGCTGGTCGCCGACCGTCGCGGCACCGTGGCGGCGTTCGCGCTGTTCAACCTCCAGGAGCGCGGGACCCTGTTCGTCGCCCCCGGTGACGAGGTGTACGAGGGCCTGATCGTCGGCGAGAACTCCCGCCCGGAAGATCTCGACGTGAACGCCACCAAGGAGAAGCACCTGACCAACATGCGCTCCTCAACCGCCGACGAGCTCGTCCGGCTCGTGCCAAAGCGCGAGCTGTCGCTCGACCAGGCGCTCGAGTTCCTGCGCGCGGACGAGTGCGTCGAGGTCACCCCGCACGCGGTCCGGCTGCGCAAGGCGGTGCTGGACGCGGGCTCGCGACGCAAGGCGGCGCGGGTTGGGCGGTCGTGACCGCACAGGTCCTCGCTCAGCTCTCGGTCCGGCGGGGGCGGGAGGCGGTCGAGTTCTACAAGCGGGCGTTTCGCGCGGTCGAGGTCTACCGCGTGGGGGGCGACGAGTTCAATGAGGCCGTGGTGTCGCAACTGCAGGTCGGGGACGGCTCATCGTTCTGGGTCGCCGACGAGTCACCCGAGCACTTCAACTTCTCTCCCGAGACGGTGCGCGGGGGCACCGTCCGGATGCTGCTGATCGTCGACGATCCGGACGCGGCGATTTCGCAGGCCGTGACGGCGGGCGCGACGCTCGTGCGGCCGGCGTCCGATGAGCACGGCTGGCGGCTCGGCCGGGTTGCCCACCCGTTCGGGCATCACTGGGAGATCGGCAAGCCGCTCCGGCCGTGGCCGCCCGGCGGTTCGCGGTAAAGGGCGTCCTACGCGGCGGACCGCGCGCGGTCCCGTTAGCCGGTCGCGGCAGCCGGCGCCGGGAATGCGCCGATCTGCTGGAGCAGCGTGAGCATGTCCTGCACACCCCACCGCTCGACGACCTTCCCGTTCTCGAAGCGGGCGAACACCATTCCGTCGCTCGCCACCCGCTGCCCGGACGCCGGCAATCCCATCAGCTCGCCTTCGTGGGTGCCGTGCAGCGTGTAACGGACGGCGGTTCGGTCCCCATCGGCGATGACCTCGTGGAGCTCGAGACGGAGGTCGGGAAAAGCGGCACGAAGCATCTGGATCCCGCCCTTGTAGCCGTCGATTCCGGGCTCCTGCCCAGGCCTCGGATTGTGCTCGGTGTAATCGGCGGCGAACGCCTAGTAGTCGACGGTCGCGAGGTCACCTCGATTCCACGCCTCGTCGATGATCCGCCGCACCAGCGCCTTGTTGTCCTCGCTCATTGCCCCTCCTGTCGTTTGCCCCCGCTCGACTCCTGCCCACGCTCGACTCCCGAGATCCGCTGAGAGCCGCGGCGCCAAGCTACACCCGCGAGAGGTTGGTCCGCTAGGAGCCGACCGGAGATGCCCGCTATTGATTCTGGAGCTCGACGTTCCCGTCGGCCGACTCGAGACCGGCGAGCGACGCCAACCCGTTGGCGGCGTCGACGATCTCGTCGAGCTCGGTCAGTAGCGCCTCGTTGTCGGCGTCGTGGGGTGCGGCGCGCTCGAGCTCGTCGTAGCGGGCGCGGAGATCGGGCAGCGCTGCGGGCGGCGCCGGCGACGGGCCATCCCGGCCCGCGCGGAACGTAGCGTCGACGTCCGCCAGGAGCGTGTCGAGGTCGGTGGCGAACGGCGCCAGCGACGGCACCGGCCGGCGGCTCCGCTCTTCCTCGGCGTCGAGCCGCAGCACGTGGGCGGCCTGGACCAGCCGGCGCATCGCCGCCAGCGCTCCCTGGCTCTGACCGGCGTCGATCCGGCGCGTCTCGGGCTCGGACAGCGACCGCGCGACCGTGGCCTCGGCCTGAGTCCGGGCCAGCCGCACACGCCGGCTGAGCGGACGCATCTCCTGCACGTTCGCCTGGCGCCCCGCCGTGATCGCCGCCAGGGTCGCCTTCACGTACTCCCGGGCGACGCCGATCAGATCGGCCAGCGCGTTGCGCGCCGATGTCTGCGACCACGTCGGCCACACGGCGTACGCGATCAGCCCGAGCGCGCCACCGACAAGCGTGTCGAGCAGGCGCGCCCACGCGGTCGCGAGCGTGTCGGGGCTGATCGCGTTCAAGAGGAACACGACCACCGCGGTGATGAACGCGAAACCGACCGCAAAGCTCGCCCGGAACGTCGCGTAGCCCGCCCACGCCAGGACGCCGACGAGGACGACGGTCGCGGCCCCGCTCGGATGCAGGGCGACCGCGATCGCGCCGGCTAGGCCGACGCCCAATGCCGTCCCGCCCGCGCGCTCGGCACCGCGGGTGAAAGTGGCCCCGAACTCGGGGCGCAGCGTGGTCGCGGCGGCGACCACCATCCAGTAGCTGCGGCTCAGCGGCAGATGGCGCGACAGCACCTCGGCGACGAGCACCACCACGGCCAGGCGGAGCGCGTGGCGCCCCACCGGAGAGTCGAGGCGCGCGTTCGCGCGGATCACCGCGAGGCCCGTCCGCACCCCGTCGAGCGGCCGGTTCGTGTACGCGAGCGGGCGGCGGGCGCGGAGCCCGCTGGCCTCGCCGGCGGTGACCGCGAGCGCGGCGACCGCGCGGAGCTGCCCGGCCAGGGCCGCCAGCCGGCGCGACAGCGACAGCCCGGAGGCGCTCGGCTCCAGCGCGTGCTCGGCGGTGTCCGAGCTCAGCCGCTCGAGGTGACGCGGAAGCTCGGCGGCGGCCGCGCGGTCGCCCTCGATCGCCCGCGCCGCCAGCGCCAGCACCGTCCCGGCGAGCTCGAGGACACGCTGGGCGCCGCGATCGAGCGGCTCGTCCTGAGTCGCCTCCTCGTGCCGGCGCCGCGTCAGCAGGTGGATCGCGGCAAGCTCGACCCGGATCCGACGGCCTTCGGTGACGAGGCTCCGCAGCGTCATGACCGCGGGGTCACCGAACAACGTCGGCGAGGACAACGCGGCGTCAGCCTGATCGAGCGCGGTCGCGGCCGGAAGCGTCGAGGTGTCCCAGCTCGCGGTGGCCAGACGCGCCAGCTCCTGGTACCCGGCGGCGGTGACCGCGCGCTGTCCACGCAGCGGCGGCGGCCACCGGACGATGCTCAGGAACAGGACCTGCGCCCCGCCTCCGGCCAGGACCAGCCCGGCCAGCCCCAGCGCGGCGTCCGCGGGCTGGCTGAATCGCCCGAACACCACGAACGCGATGATCGCCTGGGTCCCGACGACCCCGCCGCGGTTGCCGAGCGCCACCAGCAGACCGCCCGCCAGGGACCACACGACCAGCACTGCGAGGTGGAGCCAGGACACCGACCCGGTCACGCACCCCACGAACGTCGAGAGAGCCATGATCGCCGCGTCGGTCGCGAGCACCGCCAGCGGAGGACGGCCGCCGCCGACCCGCCAGGCGACCCCGACGAGCATCGCGCCGGCGCCCATGGTGACGCCGGCCACGGCGCTCCAGGCGATCGTGCCGATCGCGAGGACGGCCGCCACCGGAATTGCCGCGAGCAGGCCGGACGCGATGTCGATCTCGCTGCGGTCGAACCGGACCGCGTCGCGCACGGCCACCGCCAGCGGCCCACCGCGTGAGGTGGGCTCCGGGTCCGCGCGCCGTGGCTTCGTGGCGTTCATGGGTCTTCCCGGCATCATGATCACGATGGTCGCTACCCGCCGTGCCAGTAGGAATGACGTCGACGCGCTGTTCGCCAACGTCGCCGCGGGATTCGCGTCGTACGTCGAGTTCGCGCCTCCCGGCTGGCAGCCGCCCGACATGTCCGCCGAGCGCGAGCGGACCGCCGAGCAGATCGCCGACGATGCGACCTGGGCGTTGCTCGCGCTCGTCGACGGATCGCCGGCGGGACACGTCGCGTTCTTCCCCGGCCGACGGCGGGCTCCCGGTGGGTCCCCGGGCGAAGGGCCGGCGGCCGAGCTGATCCCGGGGCTGGCCCATCTGTGGCAGCTGTTCGTGCTGCCCGAGTGGTGGGGCCGCGGTGTCGCTCCGCTGCTCCACGAAGCGGCCATCGCGGAGATGCGCTCCCAGGGCTATCGACGCGCCCGGCTGTTCACACCGTCACGCCACACGCGCGCGAGGAGGTTCTACGAGCGGCGCGGCTGGACGCCGGCGGAAGCGGGGTGGAACGAGTTCCTCGCGCTTGACCTCATCGAGTACCGACTCGAGCTCGGGTAGCTCGCTTCGGCCACCCGATCTCCGAGAAAGTCGACACTCGGCCCCCGCCCGGCCGGTGAATGTCGGTTCAGTCGGCTCTGGCGCGACTTTCTCAACTCTCGACGCTGCGTGGTCGCCGAGTGATGACTTATTCGGGGTCGCCGGCGCCGCCCGAACCCGCTTGCCCCGGGATGGCCCTAGCTACGGCCTTCGAGCCAGCCGTCGCGGTAGGGAACCTCGACGTCCGGCCTGATCTTGGCGTAGGCCTCTTTCGGGTCGCGCGTCTCCTGCTCGACACCGGCATGCTGGCGGAGCGCCACGTCGGAGCGCGGGTAGACGACGCCGGTCCCCTGCCGCGTCCCCACGGCGAGGATCGCGCACGGCCCGTCGCCGGCGCCGACGAACACGTGCTCGGTCCAGTCGGGGCAATGGACGAAGTCCCACTGCCGCAGCGGGCGCTCCTCGCCCTCGATCAGGAGCAGGCACTCGCCGGCGAGCACGAGGAAGTCCTCCTGGTCGTCCTCGCCGTGGTAGTAGCACGCCGCCTGCCCGGGCGCCAGCACCCCGATGTTGAAGCCGAGCTTCGGGAAGCGAGTCTCGCCCTCGAAGCGGGTGTACGCGCCGAAGTCGCCGTCGAGCCACTTGGCCTCGCGCGCGTTCACCACAAACCAGCCCTCTCCCGCGGGCTCAAGGCCGTGCTCGGTCGGTTTCAGTTGCGCCTCCGGGACCACGGCCGCAATCTATCGCGGCGGACCCCGACGTTACCCTGGGTCGAGTGAGTAGCTCCACGCCGGCGGTCGAAGTCTCCGACCTCGTCAAGCGCTACCCGAAGTCGCCGGTCAACGCCGTCGACGGCATCGAATTCGCGGTTTCGCCCGGCGAGGTGTTCGGCCTGCTCGGACCCAACGGCGCCGGCAAGACCACGACTGTCGGAATGCTGACCACGCGGGTGAAGCCCACCAGCGGCGAGGCGCTGGTCGGCGGCATCGACGTGGGCGCCGACCCGGTTCGCGCGAGGAGCATGCTCGCGGTGGTGCCGCAGCGGAGCAACCTCGACCGCTCGCTCTCGATTCGCCGGAACCTGACCTTCCACGCTGCTTACCACGGCGTGCCCGCGGCCGAGGCAAACGCGCGCGCTGACGAGTTGCTCGAGCAGTTCGGACTGCGGGACCGGGGCAACGTCAAGCCCGACCTGTTCTCGGGCGGGCAGGCGCAGCGCGTGATGATCGCGCGGGCGCTGATGCACCAGCCCCAGGTGCTGTTCCTCGACGAGCCGACCACCGGTCTCGATCCGGCGGCGCGGCTGTTCGTGTGGGACCGGCTGCGCGAGCTGCGCGAGCGCGGCGTCACCTTGTTCTTGACGACTCACGACATGCACGAGGCGGGCCTGCTGGCGGACCGTGTCGGGATCATGGACCACGGCAAGCTGCTCGCGCTCGACACGCCCGAGGCGCTGATGCGCGGGCTGCCGGGGAGCTCGACGCTCGAGCTGAGCGTGCACGCCCGAGGCAACGGGCACTCCCCCGAATCGCTGGTCGGTGCCTTCGAGTCGCTCGAAGGCGTCGAGCGGGTCGAGCCGCTACCGAGCGATGCCACCGAACCCGACGATCCGCAATGGCACGTCCGGCTGTACGTCTCCGGCGAGGCGTCGCAGCTGGTCGCGCCGACCGCGACCCTGCTCGCCGACCGGGGACTCAGCCTCAGCGGCGTCGAGCTCGGGGAGCCAACGCTCGAGGACGTGTTCATCCACCTGACCGGAAGGACGCTGCGATGACCACCGCCGCCGCGACCGCCACCGTCACCGCGCCGTCCATCAGCCAGCGGCGCGCGTTCACCGCCGTGCTTCGCCGCGATCTGCTCGTGACCTGGACCGAGCTGCCGGTGTTTCTCGCGCAGGTGATCCTCCAGCCGCTGTTCCTGCTGTTCGTGTTCGGGAAGGTGCTGAGCTCGCTCGGGTACACGCAGA
>Ga0335080_10009619_pt1 | contig 10112 bp, 5 predicted proteins | sample Lox_Sample_34_FD_206720 | JGI IMG/M metagenome (GOLD analysis project Ga0335080, IMG submission 206720) | Soil microbial communities from Loxahatchee National Wildlife Refuge, Florida, United States - Lox_Sample_3.4 | ecosystem: Environmental > Terrestrial > Soil > Wetlands | place: USA: Florida... | reverse complement strand
ATGCCTTGTCCGCATCGTCGCGCTGGACCCATTACTACTGGAAGGAGGAGACGATGATGAATCCCGCTCTGATCAGGCAGTCCCGCGGTTTCCTGCGCGTCCTGCTGCTGGCCCTGCTGGCGTCGCTCGGTTCGACCGCCGTTGCCCAAGGCTATCCCGACAAGCCGGTCAGGATCCTCGTGCCCTTCGCGGCGGGCGGGTCCACCGACGTCCTGGCCCGCATGGTGGCGCAGAAGCTCAATCAACTGCACGGCCAGAGCTTCATCGTGGACAACCGTCCCGGCGCGACCGGCACCATCGCCAGCGCGCTAGTGGCCGGCAGCCCACCGGACGGCTACACGCTGATCATGCATTCGTCGAGCAGCTACACCGCGGGATTCCTCTACAGCAAGCTGGCCTACGACGCGGCGCAGGCGTTCACGCCGGTGATCGAATGCGCCATCAGCGGCCTGTACCTGGTCTCCAACGCGTCGCTGCCGGTCAGGAACGTCAAGGAGCTGATCGCGCTCGCGAAGCGGCGCCCGAACGAGCTGACCTATGCGACCGTGGGCAAGGGCAGCGTCGCCCACCTCTCCGCCGAGATGTTCAATGCGGCCGCCGGTATCAAGACGATCTCGGTGTCGTACAGGGGCGCGGCGCCGGCGCTGATCGCCCTCAGCTCGGGGGAAAACGCCTTCAGCATCCTCAACATCCTGGACCCGCAGCCGTTCGTGAAGCAGGGCAAGCTGCGTTCGCTGGCGGTCACCAGCGCGCGGCGCTCGCCCGCCCTGCCCGATGTGCCGACCCTGAAGGAGTCGGGCATCGACGTCGAGGCCTACCTGTACACCGGCCTGTTCGCCCCGACCGGCACGCCGGCCGCCATCGTCAACGAGCTCAACGCCGAGATCACCCGGTTCCTGATGGAGCCGCAGACCCACGCGTGGCTGGTGAACAACCTGGGCGGCGAGTTTTCGCCGCACACGCCGCAGCAGTACGCCGAGTTCCTGGTCGGCGACGTTGCGAACTGGCAGAAAGTGATCAAGCGGCTCGATCTGAAGCTCGACTGAGCGCGAGGACTCGCCGGCCACCGGCGCGATCGGGCAGCGGGCAAAGGGCAAAGGATGCCACGTCGCGCGGGCGAAGCGTCGCGCCGGAATTTTCCGCGCTTGCCGCTGCTCTTGGCGCTTTCAGCGACGTGCGTCAGCGCCTATTGCCGGAGCGGGCAGTCAGCCATTGGATCACCCGCCCCGCGTCGGCATCGGATGGGAATACGGGATAGAACACCTCCTCGATCCGGCCGGCGCGCGCAATCAGCGTGAGACGCTTGATGAGCTCGAGACCGCCGAAGGTGAAGGTCGGCAGCCGCAACGCTCGTGCGAATTCGAGCCGCGCATCGCTCAGCAGCGGAAACGGCAGGTGAAGCCTCTGCACGGCCTCCGCTTGATATTCGGTGTCCTGTGTGCTCACGCCGTATACGGCTGCGCCCAGGGCGCCGAGCTCGGCGTAGTGGTCCCGATAGGCGCAGGACTGCGGCGTACACCCGCGTGCCCCGGGGATCGCGTTCCACGCCGCGATCCCTCCGGCCGGCTCCCGATCGGGGCGTCCGGTTCGCGGATAGCAATAGACGACGAGCCAAGGCCGGCCTTCGCCGGATAGATCGACCGGCAGCCCTGAAGTGGCCCTCAAGCCGAGTGACGGCAGCAGCGACCCGCGCAGGTGATCGCATGCTCCGTCGTCTGCCGGGACCGGCAGGTTTTCGGGGATGGCGTAAAGATTGTCGGTGCGCATGGCAGGTCAACGCTTCCACGCCGGGCGCGCGGCTCTACAGGATTCGTCCCGGGCTTTTCATCATCCTTCGTCCGTGCTCTAGAACTTCGGCTTCTTCGCCGCTTTCTTGTACCGCTTCACTCCCGCGACCACCTCGGCCTTGGCCGCATCCGCGCCGGCCCAGCCGGCGGTCCTGACCCACTTGCCGGGTTCGAGGTCCTTGTAGTGCTGGAAGAAGTGGGTGATCTGCGCGAGCGTCAGCTCGGGCAGGTCGCCGGGCGCATCGACGCCGCGGTAGAGGCTGGTCAGCTCGTCCACCGGAACGGCGAGCAGCTTCGCGTCCTCGCCCGCCTCGTCGGTAACCTGGAGCACGCCGACCGGACGGCAGCGCACCACCACGCCGGTGATCAGCGGGAACGGGCTCAGCACCAGCACGTCCACCGGGTCGCCGTCCTCGGACAGCGTGTGCGGGATGTAGCCGTAGTTGCACGGGTAGTGCATCGCGGTCGTCATGAAGCGGTCGATGAACATCGCCCCGGTCTGCTTGTCGACCTCGTACTTGACCGGGTCGGCGTTCATCGGGATCTCGATGATGACGTTGAACTCGTCGGGCAGCTTGCGGCCGGGGCCGACGCGGTCGAGGTTCATGACCTTCTACGCATTCCCTCCTGCGCGCGCCGGCACCGCGAGCCGGTCGCCGAGCAGATCGGCGATCGACTGCAGCAGCTCTTCTTCCGGGAACGGTTTGCCGAAGAAGGCGTTCGCGCCGAGCTCGAGCGCGTGCGAGCGGTGCTTGTCGGCGGTGCGCGAGGTGACGATGACGATCGGCAGCGCCGCGGTGCGCGGATCGCTGCGCAACTGCTTGGTCAGCTCGAAGCCGTCCATGCGCGGCATCTCGATGTCGAGCAGCAGCAGGTCGGGCAGCGTGTCCTGCATCTGCTGCAGCGCGTCCACGCCGTCCTTCGCCGTCGCCACCTGGTAGCCTTCGCGCCTGAGCATGCGGCCGGCGACCTGGCGCACCGTCAACGAATCGTCGACCACCATGATCAGCGGCGCCGGCGCCTGCTCCGACACGACGCGGGTCGCCGTCGCGCTGGCGAGCACCGAAGACAGATCGGCGCGCAGCGCCATCTGCACCGGGTTGATGATCAGTACGACCTGGCCGTTGCCGAGCACGGTCGCGCCGGCGATCCCGGTCACGCGCGCGAGCTGCGGGCCGACGTTCTTCAGCACGATTTCCTGGTTGCGCGCGATCTCGTCGACGTGCACCGCGATGCGCTGCGCGCCGCTGCGGAGCAGCAGCACCGAGTTGTGGCGCTGGATTTCGGCGACCGCGTCGCTCTGGCCGAGCAGCCGGGGCAGGTAGAAGAAGCGGTAGCTCGCGCCCTGCCACTCGACTTCGTTGCTGCGGTACAGCGCGGCCAGCGCCTCGGGCTTGATCTCCTGCACCTGCTCGACCAGCGTGGCCGGAATCGCGTAAGTCTGCGTGCCGGCGCGCACCAGCACCGCCTGCGCCACCGCGAGCGACAGCGGCAGGTAGATGCTGAAGGTGGTGCCGGCGCCGGCGGTGGTCGAGACGTCGACGCGCCCGCCGATCGCGGAGACTTCGCTGCGCACCACGTCCATGCCGATGCCGCGGCCGTAAGTCTCGGTCACCTCGCGCGCGGTCGAGAATCCCGGCGCGAAAATCATCTGTGCCAGCGTCGCCTGACCGACTTCTTCGATCGGCCTGAGCAGGCCGGAGCGGATCGCTTCGAGCCGGATCGCGTCGAGGTTGAGGCCGGCGCCGTCGTCGGCGAGCCGGATCTCGATTTCGTTGCCTTCCTGGCGCAGCGTGATCGCGATGCGGCCGGCCTCGGGTTTGCCCGCGGCGGCGCGCTGCTCGGGCGTTTCGATGCCGTGTGCGATCGAGTTGCGCAGCATGTGCTCGAGCGGCGCGCCGATGCGCTGCAGCACGCTGCGATCGATCTCGACCTCGCCGCCGTGGATTTCGAGATTGGCGCGCTTGCCGAGCTCGCGCGCGGTCTGGCGCACGGTGCGGTAGAGCCGCTCGGCGATGGTCGCGAACGGCACGCTGCGCAGTTGCAGCAGCTCGGTCTGCAGGTCGCGCGCGACCCGCGCCTGCTGTCCCAGCGCGGCCTCGGTCTCGCCGAGGTTGGCGAGCAGCGTCTGCTGCACCAGCGAGATGTCGTGCAGGCTCTCGGCCATCATGCGCGCCAGCTCCTGCAGCCGGGAGTAGCGGTCGAACTCGAGCGGGTCGAACTGGCGCTCCTCCTCGGCGAGCTGCGACATGCGCGACTGCATCTGGCTGTCGGCCTGGATCTGGGTCTCGCGCAACTGGTTGCGCAGGCGCGTGACGCTGTCGGTGAGGTCGAGCAGCGACTGCTTGAACACGTCCATCTCGCCTTCGATGCGCGCGCGCGCGATGCTGACTTCGCCGGCCTCGTTGACCAGCCGGTCGACCGCGTCGGCCTCGACGCGCAGGGTCGGCATCGGGAGCGCGTGCTCGGTGGCGAGCGCGGGCGGACCGGCCGGGGCTTCGACTTCCGCCGGCGGGCGCGCCGGCTCGATGCGCAGCCGGTCGACGCCTTCGCTCAGCCGGTCCATGTCGGCTTCGATCGCGTCGATCACGGTACGGTCGGGTCGGCCGGATTCGATCGCCATGCCGATCCGGCTTTCCATCGAGTGCGCAAGCTCGCCGAGGCTGATCGCCCCGGCCATGCGCGCGCTGCCTTTCAGCGTGTGCATCGCGCGCGCCAGCGAACGCGCGAGCGCGACGTCGCCGGGCTGCGCCCGCCAGCCGCGCAGGTCGGCGCCGATCTGCGGCAGCAGTTCCGCCGCCTCGTCGAGCAGCACCGGCAGCAATTGCGGGTCGAGGTCGTCGGTCGGCAACGCACGCTCCGCCGCGGCGGCATGGAGCGCGGGCACAATGCCGATGACCGTGGCGAGCGGCGCAGCGAGGGGTTCGGCCGCCGTCGGCGGTGGTGCCGGCGCTTCGCGCACGTAAGCGCCGCCGATCAGCGCCTGCAGCGCGGCGATCGCGCGCTCCGCAGGCTGCGGCGGCTGGTACGCGGAAACCTCCTGCAGCATCCGGTTCAGCGCGACGATCGCGGCGTCGACCGCATCCAGCGCGTTCGATTCGCGCTGCTCGGAGCCGTGTGGCGAGGCCGCGAGGAACTGCAGCCATTGCTCCAGCGTGCTCGCAAGCTCGGCGATCGACACGAAGCCCGTGGTGCGCGAGCTGCTGGCGAGCGTGTGCGCGGCGCGCAGGAACTCGTGCTGTATCGGCGTTCCCGGGGGCTCGCGCCACGCCGCGAATTCGGTGCGCAGCGTGGCGAGGTGCGAGGCCGCCTCGCGGCAGTAAATGTCGAACAGCGTCGCCGACATCCGGATCGCCCCGATGACCACCTCGGCCGGCGGCTCCGGCTCGGCCGGCGCCGCGGCGGGCGCCGCTTCGCCGCCGCGCAGGCGTTGCGCCAAAGCGACGATCGCGTCGCGTCGCTCCAGCGCCGGCGTTGCCCCGGCTTCCAGCTCGGCGACCGACTCGGCGAACAGGCGCTTCGCTTCGACGATCAGCTCGATCAGCCCGGCGTCGGCGGGGCGGATCTCGCGCAGCCACTGGTTCAGCGTCTGCTCGATTTCCCAGGCGAATTCGCCGAGATCGGTCAGGCCGACCATGCGCCCGCTGCCCTTCAACGTGTGGAAGCCGCGCCGGATGATGGTGAGCGCGTCCACGTCGTCCGGCGCTTCCTGCAACTGCGCCATGTTGGACTCGATCGTCGCGAGCACCTCGTGCGCCTCTTCGATGAAGACGCCGAGCAGCTCGGCACTCTCGCTCGCGGCATCGCCGGCGTCGAGGGCCGGTGCGCTGACCGCAGGCGCGGCGGCCGGCTCCACGGCGGGCGCGGGCGGCGGCTGCGGCGACGGCGGCGCCAGGTCGGGCGGCGAGGTCGGCGGCGCCGGCGGAACCAGCGCGGTGGCGGCCTCGGCGCCGGCGACGGTGAGCAGCGGGCGCCGCGCGAAGCGCTCGAGGAAGAAATCGAGCACTTCTTCCGAGGCGAACTGGCCGCGGCCCATCTCGTCCATGTAGAAGCCGAGGCACGACAGGCCTTCGGCCAGCCATTCGAGGTCCTGCTTGAAGCTCGGATTGTCGCTGCGCGCGCAGCGCTCGATCAGCTCGTCGCACTGCGACAGCACTTCCTTCGCGCGGTGCAGGCGCAGGATGTCGAGCGCCCCGCGCACCTGGCGGATGAAGCCCGGCACCGTGGCGAGGTTGTCGCGCTGCCCGGGGTCGCGCGCGACCGAATCGATCACCTGCTCGATCTGCTGCAGGTTGCTGATGATTTCCTTGGCGACCTGGGCGTGGATCAGCTTGAGGTGGGTGCGCTGGGTGACGTCGTCGCGCAGCGCGGGCGGCGCCGGCTTGCCCTTGTCGCGCGGCTTGACCGCGTCGAGCAGCCAGCCGACCATCACCGTGACCTGCTGCTCGATGTCCGCCGACGGCGAAGTGAACGTGTCGAGCATGTTCTCGACCAGCACGAACGCGGCGCCCATCTCGAGCATCAGCGTCTCGTGCTGCGGCGGGTACGGATCGGGCAGCTTGGAGGCGATCAGCACCACCACGTCGAGCAGCTTGCTGATGCGGTAGGCGCCGAGGTCCTTCGCCATGTTCTTGATCTGCGTCGACTGCTCGCGGAACCGCGCCAGCATGCCGGTTTGTCCCGCGGTGTACTGGCCCCAGGTATCTTCGAGCGCGGTGAGCCGCGACTTCATGTCGTCGAGCACCGGCTGCAGCTTCGACATGTCGTACTCGAGCGTGCCGGACAGCCCGTACTCGGGCAGCTGGCTGTCGAGCTGGTACAGGCCCTTGACTTCGCGGATGCGTCGCGACACCGGCTCGGCGTAGGCGAGCGCGTACAGCAGCTCGCGCTGCAGCGTCTGCGGATCGGGCGCGCGGCCGTCCACCCAGTCGCGCATGAAGCGGTCGACACGGCTCACCAGCGGCTTGAACTGCGCCAGCCAGCCCGGCTTGGTCTGGGTCAACGCCTCGATGAACGCGGTGGCGGTCCACCACAGCGGCTGCGTGCCCGGCAGCTGCGCGGCGACCTGGTGCAGCGCCTCGGTGGCGAAGCGCATGTTGTTGAGGCCCTGGCGGTTGGCCGGCGCCTGCAGCCAGGCGAGCAGCCCGCGCTGGTACAGCGAGCGGTGCGCGCTGACGAACTTGCCGAGGTCGGCGTCGTTGAGCCGGCGCGGCGCCGGATGCGCCGGCGCGTGCACCGACAGGTCGGGAAAGAACAGCTCGCGCTCGCTGGCGTCGTGCAATCCCCGCAGCTCGTTGATCTCGCGGTAGACCGGGAACAGCTTGATCGGAACGTTGAGCTCGCCCTTGGCGAGGTCGTCGAGAAACTGGCTGAGCGCGAACACCGCGCGGTCGAGCACCGCGATCGATTCCTTGGTGAGGCGCAGCGGGCCGTCGTCGAAGCCCTTGAAGGTTTCCTCCAGCGCCTCGCAGAAACGGGTGACGCCGTCGAGCCCGAGGATCTGCAGCGCGCCGCGCACCTGGCCGAGCTGGGTGATGCAGGTCGCGAGCGCCTGCGGTCCGTCGCCGCGGCTGCTGCTCGAGCGCATCAGGTGCTCGCGCACCATCGCCAGCGAGCGATCGATCTCGCCTTTCACCCACGACAGCGGGCTCACGGACAGATCGGGATAGGCGCTCATGGGTTTGCCGGGGAGACTATTCGAGCTTGAAGCGCGCGACCGAGCTCTTCAGGTCTTCGGCGAGCCGGGCCAGCTCGACCGTCAAGGTGGCGGTGCGCCGGGTCCCCTCGGTGGTGAGCTCGGTGATGCGCAGGATGTCCTTCATGCTCGTGCTCACCCGGGTCGCCGAGTCGTTCTGCGCCCGCGTCGCGGCCGAGATCGCCTCGATCAGCGTGGCGAGCTGTTTCGACACCTGCTCGATCTGCGCCAGCGCCTGGCCGGCACTCTCGGCGAGCCGCGTGCCGTCGACCACGCCCTGCGTGCTGCGCTCCATCGCCGCGACCGCGTCGTGGGTATCGCCCTGGATGGTCTTGACGATCGCGCCGATCTGCTTGGTCGACTCGGCCGAGCGCTCGGCGAGCCGCTGCACTTCCTCGGCGACCACGGTGAAGCCGCGGCCGGCCGGGCCGGCGGCGCTCGCCTGGATCGCGGCGTTCAGCGCGAGCACGTTGGTCTGCTCGGTGATGTCCGAGATCAGGTCGACGATCTCGCCGATCTCCTGCGACGACTCGCCGAGGCGCTTGATGCGCTTGGCGGTCTCCTGGATCTGCTCGCGGATCGTGTTCATCCCGCTCATGGCGTTGCGCACCGCGGCCGCGCCCTGTGCGGCGGCGTTGAGCGATGCCTCCGCGACCTTCGCCGAGTCGGCTGCGCGCGCGGATACCTCGTTGATCGACTGCGCCATCTGTACCACCGCCGCGCCGGTGTCCTGGATCTCGCCGGCCTGGCGCTGCGCGGCTTCCAGCAGTTGTCCCGAGACCTGGCGCGTCTCGGTGGTCTTGGTGGCGACCTGCCCGGTGGCGCCGATGACGCCGGTGACCAGCTTGCGCAGCTCCTCGACCGTGAGGTTGACCGAGTCGGCGATCGCGCCGGTGACGTCTTCCGACACGCGGGCGCGCACCGTGAGATCGCCGTCGGACAGCGTCTGCATCTCGTCGAGCAGGCGCAGGATCGCCTCCTGGGTCTTGCGGTTCGCCTCCGCCTCCTCGTGTGCGCGGCGGTCGGCGTCGTCGCGCAGCGCCTTGCCGAGCAGCAGCAGCAGCGCCAGCGCGATCGCCGCGCAGACGATCGCGATGCGGCCGAGCCAGGTGCGCGTGCCCGACTCGCCCTGGTACTGGTCGATCAGCTTCTCGGTCGCCGCGAGCAGCTTTTCGCTGTCGTTCGTCAGCGCGAGCCCGGCCTGCTTGGCGGCGGCGAGGTTGCGCATGCGTTGCACGACGTTGACCACGCTGGTCTGATAGTCGTTGAACAGGCCGGCGAGGGCGTCGAGCTGCTCGCGCACGTCGGGATTGCGCTGCGCGCCGAGCCGCAGCGTGTCGCTGCCGGCGGTCAGGCCGCGCACGCGCTCGGCGAAGTCGTTGATGTCCTTCGACAGCAGGAACGCGGCCTCCTGGTCGATGGTTTCGCCGACGTGCAGCAGGTTCGCGTTCTTGGCGATGCGCTGGGTCAGCATGACCAGCTCGTTGGCGGCGGCGAGGTCGCGCTGCGCGCTGCCGCCCTGCACCATCAGCGCGGCGAGCTGCTCGGTGGCGTCGAGCAGGTCGGCGTTGCGCGCGTTGACCGCGTCGAACGACCGGCCGAGCTCGATCAGCAGCGCCTTGGCGGCGAGGATCGCGTCGGCGTTCTTCTTCGACACTTCCCAGGTCGCGCTCAGCCCGCCGAGCAGCCCCTGTGCGGCTTCGGACGACGGCGGCAGGTTCACGTCGGCGTGCTCGCCGCCGCCGACCAGCAGCGCGAGGTCGCGCGCGAAGCGGTCACGGCTGTCCTGCAACTGCGCGAACGCCGGCTCCTGGCCCTCGACCGCGAGCCGCGCCGCTTTCGGCTGGCGCTGGGTCAGCATGCGCATCTCCCCCGCGATCTCGATCTGCGCCGCGTTGTGCGCGGCGAAGCGCGCGTTGCTGAACGCGATGCCGGCGGCGATGCAGACCAGCACGATGATCGCGCTGCCGAGCAGGCGCGCCTGGCGCTCGAACGGCATGGCGCCGATGAACGGCGTCGGGCGTGCGCCGGCGCGCTTGATCTCCTCGACCAGCGAGCCGCGCGCCGGTGCGTCGGCGCCGTCCGCGGGCTTGCTGCGCGCGGGAAGCCTCAGTTTCGACAGAATCGATGCCATGCCTAGCTCCGTCGCCGGTGGTGCGGGCCGTCAGTGAACGAATTTGCCATCTTTGCCGATCATGGTCAGGTCGACGAACTTCGAGCCGTTGTGATTGCCGGGGGTGAAGGTCACGCCGAAGCCGCCGAGGTCGTAGTCGCGCAGCGTTTCGAGCGCGCCGATCAGCTTCTCGCGGGTGAGGTCGCGGCCGGCCCGGCGCAGGCCCTCGGTCAGCACCTTCGCCGCCATGAAGCCTTCCAGGCTGGTGAAAGACAGTGCGCTCTGCGGGTTGGTGCGCGCCATCGCGCGCTGGTATTCCTTGACCAGCGGTATGGTGGCTGCCCACGGAAACGGCACCACCTGCGCGATCATCACGCCGTAGCCGTCCGCGCCGAGGTCGCCGGCGAGCGCCTTGGCGCCGACGAACGACACGTTGAAGAAATCGGTGAGCACGCCGGCCTTCTTCATCTGGCGCACGAACTCGCCGCACGAGCGGTAGGCGCTGACCATGATCACC
>Ga0335080_10009618_pt1 | contig 10112 bp, 7 predicted proteins | sample Lox_Sample_34_FD_206720 | JGI IMG/M metagenome (GOLD analysis project Ga0335080, IMG submission 206720) | Soil microbial communities from Loxahatchee National Wildlife Refuge, Florida, United States - Lox_Sample_3.4 | ecosystem: Environmental > Terrestrial > Soil > Wetlands | place: USA: Florida... | reverse complement strand
CGCCCTGCTCGGCCAGCAGGTCACGGTGCGCGGCGCCACCACGCTGGCCGGCCGGCTTGCCGCCCGCTTCGGTGAGCCGCTCGGCGACGCGGCGCGCCCGGGCCTGACCCACCTGTTCCCGCGGCCCGAGGCGCTGGCCGTGGCGGACGCGAGCGCGATCGGTCTGCCGCGCGCGCGCGCGGCCGCGCTGCGAGCGCTGGCGCAGGCCGTCGCAGGGGGCGCCCTCGACCTCGAGGCCGCGCGCGGACCCGCCGAGCTCGCGGCGCATCTGTGCGAGATCCCGGGCATCGGCGACTGGACGGCCGAGATCGTGGCGATGCGCGCGGGCGGCGAGCCGGATGCCTTCCCGGCCGGCGATCTCGGGCTCCGGCGCGCGCTGGGCGGGGGACGGGCGCCGCTGGCCCCGGCCGCGTTGGCGCGCCGCGCGGAAGCGTGGCGCCCGTGGCGCGCCTACGCCGCGATGCATCTCTGGATGAAGGCGCTTACATCACCTCGCCGCCGTTCGGCGACACCACCTGGCCGGTCAGGAACGCGCTCGCCGGGTCGACGAGCAGGAGCGCGGTCGGCACCACCTCCTCCGGGCGCCCGAAGCGGCCCATCGGAACGGCGGCGGCCAGGAGCGCGCGGCCGGCGGGATCGATCGCGTCGAGCAGCGGCGTGTCGATGTAGCCGGGCGCGATCGCGTTCACCGCGATGCCGAGCCGCGCCACCTCGCGCGCCACGGCCTTGGTGAAGGCGATGATGCCTCCCTTCGCGGCGGAGTAGTGCGGCACCGAGGCGATCCCGGTAAGCCCCGCGATCGAGGCCATGTTCACGATGCGGCCGTAGCGCCGCGCGGTCATCGCGCGCAGTGCCTCGCGCGTGCAGAAGAAGGTGCCGTCGAGGTGGACCGCGAGCATGCGGCGCCACGCGGCGTCGTCGAGGGTCGCCGTGGCGTCGAGCGGCGTCTCCTGCCCGCGCCCCGACATCACCTGCTCGGCGATCCGGCGGCCGCGCTCCTGGAGCTCGGGCCGCGCGTCGACGTAGCCCGCGTTGTTCACCAGGATCTCGAGGCGTCCGAAGCGGCGCAGCGTCTCCTGAAACCAGCCGCGCACCGCGGCGGGGTCGGCGACGTCTCCCGCCAGCGCGAGGCCGCGCCCGCCGATCTCCCCGAGCGTGCGCTCCGCGCGCGCGCCGTCCAGGTCGACGACCGCGATGCGTGCGCCCTCGCCGGCGAGAGCGTGGGCGATGGCGCGGCCGAGGCCGGAGCCGGCGCCCGTCACCAGAGCGTGTTGACTCTCGAGCTTCGCCATGGGCGCCCTCCTCGAGGGAGGCAGGCTAGCCCAGCCGCGCGTGGGTCCGGGGCGGACGACCTCAGCGCAGGAGCTGCTCGACGGCGTGGCCGACGACGGCGCTGCCGAGCCAGGAGCCCAACGGAAGCAGCAGGAAGACCGCGAAGCGCAGCAGCGTGGTGGCGTCGATCGGCCACTCGCGCGCGGCGGCGATGCGCGCCTCGTACGCCAGCAGATCCGCGAGGCGGCCGCCGCGGGCGCTGCCCGCGTCGAGGGTGGCCCGCTCCGCTCGGATCTGCTGGCGCAACGCGGCGAGCGAATCGAGCTTCTCGGCGCGGATGCGCGCGTGGATCCCGAGCACCGGGAGCAGGAAGCTCAGCATCGCGAAGGCGACGATGCCGACGAGCACCAGCGCCGGCGCCTCGGCGTAGCCGGCGTCGATGAAGGCCATCGAGGCGATCGTCGCCAGCAGCAGCCAGCGCAGCGCGCGCCGCAGCCCGCGCCGCGCGAACGGTCGCAGCGGGGAGAGGTCGAGAAGGTCGATCTCGCGCACCCGCCCCGCCAGGCGCGCGAAGGCGCGATCCTGACACACCGAGGCGTAGAGTGTGCGGCTGGTCGCCCAGCCGAGCGCGGCGCCGACGGCCAGGTCGAACAGGACCGACGGCATCGCGTAGGTCTCGACGCGCAGGAAGCGGGTCGGATCGAGGTACAGCATCGGGACGATGGCGGTGATGCCGGCGGCACCGAGCGCGCCGACCGCGCGCAGGCGCGAGCGGTCGGGAGCGCCCACCGCGTCCGCATCGCCGCCGTCGTCCGCGAGCTCGACGCGCCGCAGCGCCGGCAGGAGCGCGCGCAGGTCGCGGCGCGTGCCTGCCTGCTCGTAGCGATGCGTGACCAGGACGCCCGCGACCAGGCTCGCGATGATGAACGCGCTCCGCACCTCGACGTGGCGCCAGGGCGCGACCTCGCCGGAGAGGAGCGTGCGCAGGTTGCCGTCCCAGAGGTCGAGGAGCAGGAAGGTCGCGACGAGCGCCAGCCCGAGCCCGGCGCCCACCGCGAGCGGCGACGCCGGCACGCGGTCGAAGAGCCGGCTCCAGAGCGGCAGCACCGCCGCCTCCGGCTCGGGGACCGTCGGCGAGAGCCGCGCGACACGGAGCTCCTGTTCGGGGGCCAGCAGCATGCGAACAGGGAACCACCGCGGACGGCGGTCCGCTGTGAAGAAGGTCACACGCCGGCGCGCGGGCGCTCCCGCCATCGAATCGGAGGGCTGCGCCGGGGTGGGGGCCGCGGCCCGCGCGGCTCTACCCCCGCCGCCTGCTGACCTTCGTTCGGCTCCGCAGACTCCGCCTCACTGCGCGGAGGCCGACTCTCAGGTCGGCCTCCTTGCTCCGGGCTCCAGCAGCCCCTTGCCCGGCACGAAGTTCATCTCGAGGCGCACGCCCTCGGGGTCCTCGAACAGGATCGAGTAGTACCCGGGGGCCCAGGACCCCTCCTCCGGCGGGTGGACGATGCGCGCGCCGCTCTCGCGCAGGAACGCGTGGAGCTCGTCGACGGCCTCGCGGCTGCGCGCGCGGAAGCAGAGATGGTGCAGCCCGACGCGGCCCTGGTCGAAGCGCTCGCCGCGGTGCGCCGGCGACGCGGGCCGGATCCCGAGCGCGGTGCGGCCTCCGACGCAGTAGTAGTAGTCCGGCGCGTCGATCACCGGCGTGAGGCCTAGGAACGGAAGCAGCTTGCCGTAGAAGGCTCGGGCGCGCGGGAAGTCGCCCGTCGTGAGCATCACGTGCGCCATCCCGTTGATCTCCATCGAAGCCTCCTCGGTCTCAGCGCGGGCCGATGTGGTCGAAGCCGGTGTAGCGCTGCAGCGCCTTGGGGATGCCGATCGATCCGTCCGCGCGCTGGTGGTTCTCGAGCAGCGCGACGAGCGCGCGCGAGACCGCCACCGCGGTGCCGTTCAGCATGTGCACGATCTCGGTCTTCTTGGCGCCTGCGCGCCGGAATCGGGTGCCGAGCCGGCGTGCCTGGTAGTCGGTGCAGTTCGACGCGCTGGTGATCTCCCCGTAGCCGCCGCCCTCGCCGCGGCCGGGCATCCAGGCCTCGATGTCGAACTTCCGATACGCCGGCGCGCCGAGGTCGCCGGCGGCGATGTCGACCACGCGATAGGGGATCTCGAGCGCCTGGAAGTAGCGCTCCTCGAGCGCGAGCAGCTCCGCGTGCATCGCCTCGGAGTCCTCGGGGCGCGTCAGCGCGAAGAGCTCCACCTTCGAGAACTGGTGCACGCGGTACAGGCCCTTGCTCTCGCGGCCGTAGGACCCGGCCTCGGTGCGGAAGCAGTGCGAGAGCCCCGCCAGCCGGATCGGCAGGTCGGCCTCGTCGAGCAGCGCGTCCGCGTAGAGCCCGCCGAGCGTGATCTCGGCGGTGCCGACCAGACACAGATCGTGGTCGGCAATCGAGTAGATCTGCGTCTCCTCGCCGCGCGGGCTGAAGCCGAGCGCGTCGACGATCTCCGGCCGCGCGAGGTCCGGCGTCGCGAACAGCCGGAAGCCCTCGGCCTGCGCCAGATCGAGCGCCATGCGCTCGAACGCCAGCTCGAGCAGGACGGCCTCGTTCTTCAGGTAGTAGAACTTGGCGCCCGCCACCCGGGTTCCGGCCTCGAAGTCGACGAGGTCGAGGCGCTCCGCGAGCTCCAGGTGGTCGAGCGGCGTGAAGGCGAAGCGCGCCGGCGCGCCGACCCGGCGCAGCTCGCGCGCGTCGTTCTCGCCGCCGTCGGGGACGTCGGGGTGGATCAGGTTGGGGATGCCGGCCATCGCGTCGCGCAGCGCGCGCTCGGCGCGGCCGAGCGCGTCCTCGAGCTCGGCGACGGCATCCTTGAGGCGCCGTCCCTCGGCCGTGTGGGCTTCTCGTGCGGCGGGGTCCATCGAGCGGCCCGCCTGGGAGGCCGCCTTCTGGTGCTCGTTTCGCAGCCGGTTCGCCTCGGCCAGCTCGCCGCGCAGCACGGCCACGCGCTGGTAGGCCGCCACGGCGGCGTCGACGTCGGCGCGCACGCCGCGGCGGCGGCAGCTCGCTGCGACCTCGTCGCGGCGCTCGGCCAGGGTGCGGGGATCCAGCATGCTGCGGAGGGAAGCACACGCGCCCTGGGCGCTCAACCGAAGACTCCTATACTCGGCCGCGTCTCAGCCGGGGGGTCTCGTCGATGGCGCTCCGCGCCGCACTGTTGCTCGCGCTCGGCCTGGTCTGCGCCGCTCCGGTGCGCGCCGCGGAGCCCGCGGATACCGCGAAGCCCGCCGATGCAGTGGCTGCGAAGCCGTCGGTCGCCGACGCTCCTCGCCGACACGGCATCGCGATCTACGACGACCTCAAGTACCCCGCCGGCTTCACCCACTTCGACTACGTGAACCCGGACGCGCCGAAGGGCGGCACGCTGCGCCTCGGTGTCGCCGAGGCGACCTTCGACAGCTTCAACCCCTTCATCGTGAAGGGCAATCCGGCGGCGGGGGTCGCGGCGATCTGGGACACGCTGCTGGTGGGCTCCGCCGACGAGCCCTTCAGCGAGTATGGGCTCCTCGCACAGACGGTGCGCACGCCGCCCGACCACTCGTGGGTGGAGTTCGAGCTGCGCCCCGAGGCGCGCTGGCACGACGGCAAACCGGTGACGGCCGACGACGTGATCTGGACGTTCGAGACGCTGCGCTCGAAGGGCGCTCCGTTCTATCGCTTCTACTACGCGAGCGTGGATCGGGTCGAAAAGACGGGAGAGCGCGGCGTGCGCTTCGTGTTCAAGCCCGGCACCAACCGCGAGCTGCCGCTGATCGTGGGACAGCTCCCGGTGCTGCCGAAGCACTGGTGGGAGGGCCGCGAGTTCGACAAGACGCTGCTCGAGCCGCCGCTCGGCAGCGGCCCCTACCGGGTCGGGAAGTTCGAGGCGGGGCGCTTCGTCGAGTACGAGCGCGTGCCCGACTACTGGGGCCGGGACCTGCCGGTGAACCGCGGGCGGAACAACTTCGACGTCCAGCACTACGACTACTACCGAGACGCCACGGTCGCGCTCGAGGCGTTCAAGGGCGGGAACTTCGACCTCCACCTCGAGAGCTCCGCGAAGGACTGGGCGACCGCCTACGACGTCCCCGAGGTGCGCGACGGCCGCATCGTGAAGGAGTCGATCCCCAACCAGCGTCCCGCCGGGATGCAGGCCTTCGCGATGAACCTGCGCCGGCCGCTGTTCCAGGACCGCCGCGTGCGCGAGGCGCTCGGGCTCGCCTTCGACTTCGAGTGGTCGAACCAGGCGCTCTTCTACGGGCAGTACACGCGCACGCGAAGCTACTTCGACAACTCGGAGCTCGCGGCGCGCGGGCTGCCCGACGCGGCCGAGCTGGGCGTGCTCGAGCCGCTGCGCGGCAAGCTGCCCGAGGAGGTATTCACCCGCGAGTTCACCGTCCCGAAGACGGACGGCTCCGGCAACGCTCGCGACAACCTGCGCCGCGCCGCCGAGCTGCTGCGCGACGCGGGCTGGAGCGTGCAGAACGGCAAGCTGGTGAAGGACGGCCAGCCGTTCGCCTTCGAGGTCCTGCTCGACAATCCCCAGTTCGAGCGGGTGGTGCTGCCGTACGCGAAGAACCTCGAGAAGCTCGGGATCACGGCGAGCGTGCGTACCGTCGACACCTCGCAGTATCGCCGCCGGGTCGACGGCTTCGACTTCGACATGATCGTCGCGAGCTTCCCGGAGTCCGATTCCCCCGGCAACGAGCAGCGCGAGTTCTGGGGCAGCGAGGCCGCGAAGCGCGAGGGCAGCCGCAACGTGATCGGCATCGCGGACCCGGCGATCGACGCGCTGATCGACCAGCTCATCGCCTCGCCCGACCGCAAGTCCCTGGTCACGCACACCCGCGCGCTCGACCGCGCGCTGCAGTGGGGCTACTACGTGGTGCCGAACTGGTACTACGGCGGCGACCGGATCGCGTACTGGAACCAGTTCGGCAAGCCCACCGTCGTCCCGAAGGACGGCGTCCAGATCGACGCCTGGTGGATCGATCCGGCCAAGGCCGCGGCGCTCGGCAGCCGCACGGGCGCCAAGAAGTAGCCCGAGGTCGATGGGCGCCTACATCGTCCGCCGCCTGCTGCTGATGATCCCGACCCTGCTCGCGATCATGCTGGTCAACTTCGCGGTGGTGCAGATCGTTCCCGGCGGCCCGATCGAGCGCATCCTCTCGCAGCTCGACCGCACCGCCGTCTCGGCCACCGCGCGCGTGTCGGGCGCGAGCGGCGAGACGCTGCAGGGCGCGCAGGCGCGGCCCGGAGCGGGGGCGAGCGGCCGCATCTACCGCGGCGCGCAGGGCCTCGACCCGGAGTTCATCGCCCAGCTCGAGAAGCAGTTCGGCTTCGACCAGCCGGTGTGGAAGCGCTTCCTGCTGATGATGAGGAGCTACCTCTTCTTCGACTTCGGCAAGAGCTACTTCCGCGACGCCACCGTGCTCCAGCTCGTGCTCGAGAAGATGCCGGTGTCGATCTCGCTCGGTCTCTGGGAGACGCTGCTCGTCTACCTGATCTCGATCCCGCTCGGCATCGCCAAGGCAGTGCGCGACGGCTCGCGCTTCGACGTGTGGACCAGCGCGGTGGTCGTGGCCGGCAACGCGGTGCCCTCGTTCCTCTTCGCGATCCTGCTGATCGTTCTCTTCGCCGGCGGCCGCTACTTCGCGTGGTTCCCGCTGCGCGGCATCGTGTCCGACAACTGGCGCGACCTCTCCTGGCCCGCGCTCGCGCTGGACTACCTGCGGCACATGGCGCTCCCGGTCACGGCGATGCTGATCGGCAGCTTCGCGTCGCTGACGATCCTCACCAAGAACTCGTTCCTCGAGGAGATCAACAAGCAGTACGTGATGACGGCGCGGGCCAAGGGGCTGGCCGAGCGGCGCGTGCTCTACGGCCACGTCTTCCGCAACGCCATGCTGATCGTGATCGCCGGCTTCCCGGCGGCCTTCATCGGCGTGCTCTTCACGGGCTCGCTGCTGATCGAGGTGATCTTCTCGCTCGACGGCCTCGGCCTGCTCGGCTTCGAGGCGGCCGTGAACCGCGACTACCAGGTGATGTTCGGCACGCTCTACATGTTCACGCTGCTCGGCCTGGTGCTCGGTCTCGTCAGCGATCTCACGTACACCTTCGTCGACCCGCGCATCGACTTCGAGGGCCGGGAGCTCTAGTGCGCCTCGCGCTCGGAGAGGTCGGCCGCCGCCGCTGGCACAACTTCCTGCGCAATCGCCGCGCGGTCTGGTCGCTCGGGCTGTTCGGTGCGCTGCTCCTGCTCACGCTGCCCGCCGAGCTCGTCGCCAACGACCGGCCGCTAATCGTCCGCTACGAGGGCCGCTTCTATCTGCCGGTGCTCCGCAGCTACCCCGAGACGACCTTCGGCGGCGATTTCGAGACCGAGGCGGACTACACCGACCCGCACGTGCAGGAGCTGATCCGCGCCCGCGGCTGGATGATCTGGCCGCTCGTTCCGTTCTCCTACGACACGGTCTGCCGCGATCTGCCGACCCCCGCGCCTTCGCCGCCGACGCGGAGCAACTGGCTCGGCACGGACGATCAGGCGCGCGACGTTCTGGCGCGTCTCGTCTACGGCTTCCGCCTCTCGGTGGTGTTCGGGCTCACGCTGACGCTCCTGTCCTCGGTGGTCGGCATCGCAGCCGGCGCGGTGCAGGGCTACTTCGGCGGCCGCGTCGACCTGCTCTTCCAGCGCTTCCTCGAGATCTGGTCGAGCCTGCCGCGGCTCTACCTGCTGATCATCCTGGCGAGCGTGGTGCGCCCGAACTTCGCCTGGCTCCTCGGCCTGATGCTGCTCTTCTCGTGGATGAGCCTGGTGGGCGTCGTGCGCGCGGAGTTCCTGCGCACGCGCAACTTCGACTACGTGCGCGCGGCGCGCGCGCTCGGCGCCCGCGACGGCACGATCATGTTCCGCCACATCCTGCCGAACGCGATGACGGCGGCCCTCTCGTACCTGCCCTTCATCACCTCCGACGCGGTCACCGTGCTGACTGCGTTGGACTTCCTCGGCTTCGGCCTTCCGCCCGGGAGCCCCTCGCTCGGCGAGCTCCTGAACCAGGGCAAGAACAACCTGAACGCGCCGTGGCTCGGGCTCTCGGGGTTCGTGGTGATCGCGCTCATGCTGTCGCTCCTGATCTTCATCGGCGAAGGCGTGCGGGACGCCTTCGATCCCCGCAAGACCTTCGCCCACGCTCCCCAGCCCGGTGCGCAGCGGGCCGTCGCCGAGGCCCGCGCGTGAGCCCGCTGCTCGAGGTCGACGACCTCTCGGTCCACTTCGGCGTCGAGGGCGGAACCGTCGAGGCGGTGCGCGGCGTCGGCTTCTCGATCGACCGCGGCGAGACGCTCGCGCTGGTCGGCGAGAGCGGCTCGGGCAAGTCGGTCACCGCGCTCTCGATCCTCCAGCTCCTGCCCTATCCGGCCGCGCGCCATCCTTCCGGCCGCATCCGCTTCGAGGGCCGCGAGCTCCTCGGCGCGCTTCCGGAGGTGCTGCGCCAGATCCGCGGCGATCGGATCGGCATGATCTTCCAGGAGCCGATGACGTCGCTGAACCCGCTGCACCGGGTCGAGCGGCAGATCGGCGAGGTGCTGCGCGTGCATCGCGGGCTCGGCGAGTCGGAGGCGCGCGCGCGCACGCTCGACCTGCTGCAGCGGGTCGGCCTCGACGACGCGGAGCGGCGCCTGACCGCGTTCCCGCACGAGCTCTCGGGCGGTCAGCGCCAGCGCGTGATGATCGCGATGGCGCTCGCCAACGAGCCCGACCTGCTGATCGCCGACGAGCCCACCACCGCCCTCGACGTCACGATCCAGGCGCAGATCCTGGCGTTGCTGCGCGAGCTGCGCGCGCAGCTCGGGATGGCGCTGCTCCTCATCACGCACGACCTCGGCATCGTGCGGCGGATGGCCGACCGCGTCTGCGTGATGAACGGCGGCTGCATCGTCGAGCAGGGCCCGGTGGCGGCGCTGTTCGAGAGCCCGCAGCATCCCTACACGCGCCATCTGCTCGCCGCACAGCCGAAGGGCGCGCCCCCCCCGCCGCGCCCGGACGCCCCGGTGGTCCTCGCCGCGCGCGACGTGCGGGTCTGGTTCCCGATCCGCCGCGGGGTGCTCCGCCGCACCGTCGGCCACGTCAAGGCGGTCGACGGCGTCTCCCTCGCTGTGCGCGAGGGCGAGACGCTCGGCGTCGTCGGCGAGAGCGGCAGCGGCAAGACGACGCTCGGCCTCGGCCTCCTGCGGCTCGAGCGCAGCCAGGGCGACATCGAGTTCCAGGGCCGGAGCCTGCAGGGCCTGCGCTGGGCGGAGACGCGCCCGCTGCGCCGCGCGATGCAGATCGTGTTCCAGGATCCCTTCGCGAGCCTGTCGCCGCGCCTTCCGGTCGGGCGCATCGTCGGGGAGGGGCTCGAGATCCACGGCGAGGGCGACGCGGCCGAGCGCGAGCGCCGCGTCGTCGAGATCCTCGAGGAGGTCGGCCTGGATCCCGAGAGCCGCCACCGCTACCCGCACGAGTTCTCGGGGGGCCAGCGCCAGCGCGTCGCGATCGCGCGCGCCATGGTGCTGCGCCCGCGGCTCGTCGTGCTCGACGAGCCCACCTCGGCGCTCGACGTCTCGGTGCAGGCGCAGATCGTCGAGCTCCTGCGCGGCCTCCAGCAGCGACACCAGCTCGCATATCTCTTCATCAGTCACGACCTGCGCGTGGTGCGCGCGATGAGCCACTACGTCCTGGTGATGCGCGCCGGCCGCGTGGTGGAGCAGGGCACGGCGCGCGAGATCTTCGAGCGCCCGAAGGACCCCTACACGCGGGCCCTCCTCGCG
>Ga0335080_10009616_pt1 | contig 10112 bp, 10 predicted proteins | sample Lox_Sample_34_FD_206720 | JGI IMG/M metagenome (GOLD analysis project Ga0335080, IMG submission 206720) | Soil microbial communities from Loxahatchee National Wildlife Refuge, Florida, United States - Lox_Sample_3.4 | ecosystem: Environmental > Terrestrial > Soil > Wetlands | place: USA... | reverse complement strand
ACGACCTGCGCGAAGACAGCTTCCTTCGCCGCCTCCTTGTCTTCCTCCTGGTCAAGGTCCGGCATCGGCGGGCACGGTGCCCCATACAACGGATGCCGCGACAACGGGTGATCGCCGAGGCTTTCGAGAAATTTTCGATCCGCCTGGCTGATGGCGGCGCCGTTGAAGTCGCTCATTTGAAGGGGCTCCTTTCGCGCAACTGAGCTAGAAATTCAAACCGCGCGGACGGCCCACGCTCGCGCCGGTGCCAGGTCGTTTCCGTCATGGTGTCGTAAATGCCGATGCCGTAGCGGCCCCAATTGATTAGGTGCGAGTCCGTCCGCACCCGCGTCCGATCGTGAAAGCTGCCCGAGCAGCGCAGGGTTGTTCTCGAATTGCGGCTGCGCTGCCGAAGAAGGCGCTCGATCTCGACCACCGTCATCGCGCCATAGTCGTGCGTCTCGACCTCGGTGTCGGCGTCGAGCTCGAAGATGCGGCGAGCGGCAGTACCCCAGCGTTCTTGAACAGCCTTGAGCCCGGCGCCCGCGGCAAGCTCGTTGAACAGGTCGCAGGCTGTCGCAAAGGCCACCCTCGGCAGCACCGGCAGCGCCGTGCGCGACGTCGTCGCTGGCGAGGCACCGCCGGCGAATTGATACGCATCAATGATTTCGCCGTTGCGGTCGCGCGCATGCGGGCCGTCGACCGCGAATTGCCGGGGTCCGAGCGAGCCGAAGCACTCGACCACATGCTTGGGTTCGGCCGGATCATCCGGGTCGTCGCCGCGATACCAGCGCCTGGAGGCGAGCCGCTTGAACGGCTTGTCGACGCGCGCGATCCAGGCCTCCTTCACACCGCCCGCATGCCGGACGAGCCCGCTCAGGAACAGCTCGGGAAAGCGCGCGTCGATCTTGCGCGCCAGCGCTGTGACGAGATCCGCTTCCGTCACGTCGACGTCGATCACGGCGAGATCGCCGTCGATCTTCATGCCCGTCGACGCCAGCGCGCTGCGGTCCCAGGACAGGACTTCAGCTTCGTCGACGGTCTTGCGCGGCCAGCCCTTCTCGATCGGCCGCTTGCATTCGGTGAGCAGCGGCTGAAAGCCATTCTTGAGCATGTCGAGGCGGAAGCGGGTGCGCGGGAGCATCAGATTTGCTCCAGGTGCCGGCGAAACGCCTCTTGCGCGCTCATCTTGTTGAGCACGCGGTCGCGTTTCATTTCATCAACGGTGCCCGCAGCGACGCAGACGTGGATGGTCACGTGCCGCGCTTGTCCCGGCCGATAAATCCGCGCGATCGCCTGCTCGTGCAGTTCGGCGCTCCATGTCGGCGATAGCCACGCCATTCGCGACCCGCCGAATTGCAGGTTGAGGCCATGGCCGGCGGAAGCCGGGTGGAAGGCGAGCAGCGGCAATTTTCCGGCGTTCCAGGCGTCGACCAGCTGCGCGGCCTCGCGCGCCGGCGTTAGTCCGCCGAGCGCCGGAACCTTGCCGAAGGCGCCCCGAATGGCGCGCAAGTCCTCGACGAACTCGTAGGCGATCAGCAGCGGCTCGCCATCCATACTCTCGACCAGCTCGCGGAGCCACGCGATCTTCAGGTCGTGGACCTCGACCGGATCGTCGGCGCCGTCGGCGTAGATGAAGCCGTTTGCGAGCTGCGCCAGCTTGCCGGTCGCGATCATCGGGCTTGCCGCCTCGATCGACCGCCCCTCGATATCGGCGAACAGCGCCCGCGCCATAGTCCGGTAGGTCGCCATCACCGCGTTCGGCAGCCGGATCGGCGTCGCCACCACGTTGCAGGGCGGCAGGTCCGGCATGTCCTGGTCCGCGACCGTCATGGCGATGGTGCCGAAATCGGCCGCGATCTGCTCCTCGGCGCCGGGCAGGGCCACCCATTCCCGCCCGAAAGGATCCCGCGGCCGGAAGTGCCGCTTCTGCCAGGGGATGAAAGCCTTTCCCCACAGCGCGCCGTCGGTGACGATCGCCGCCGGCATGAACAGGTCCATGCTCGAATTCGGGCGAGGCGTCCCGGTCAGGCCCCAGCGCGTGCGAAACCGGCCGGCGATCTTGAGCAGCGCCCGGGATCGCTTGCCGGACGGATCCTTCAGCCGCGAGGTCTCGTCGATGATCAGGACGTCGAACAGCGGGTGATCGGCGGGAAAACCGGCAAGTTCGTCGACCAGCCACGGCACGAGATCCACCCCGATGGCGGTGACGTCGCGATCGACCTCGAGCAGCGCGCGCCGGCGCTCGGGGCCGCCCTCGAGTACGCCGATTCGGAGGTGCTCGAGATGCGGCCAGGCGGCGATTTCGGCCGGCCATACCGTGGTCGCGACCAGTTTCGGCGCAATGACCAGCGCATGCCGGCGGTGCCCGTTGCGCGCGAGTTCGGCGAAGGCGGTGAGCGCACTTGTCGATTTGCCGGCGCCGAGCGGCGCGATCAGGAACGCGGCGTCGCGCTCGTACAGAAATGTAGCTGCTCGTTGCTGGTAGGAGCGCAGGACGCGCGAGGGAATTGGTGCGTTCATCGCAGCACCGCCTTGGCCTTCGAGTACCAGGCGCAGACCGTCTCCTCCGACTGGATCGGCAGGCCCGCTGCCCAGTCCGGCAGCGTCAGCATCTCGCGGCGCAGGATCGCTTTGGCCTCGTCGGTGCGGTCTTCGTCGACCTCGACCACGATTTCGTCGTGGGTCGTCATGCGGATCGGCATCCAGGCGACCGCCGGATTGGTCTCGATCCGCGTCACGGTGGCGCGCAGCAGATCAGCGGCGGCGGCCTGCACCGCGTTTTCGCACAGCGTTCCGCGCCACAGATTGACCCGCCCATGTGCACGCCGGAACGAGCAGCCGTGTCGCTTCTCGCCGGTGGGTTTGCCGTTCTCATCCAGGACGTCGACCTCGCGCCACTGCGGCCGCGGATAGGTCAGAAGCCGCCCCGACGGCAGCGCCATGAACAACGAGCCGCCGAGATAGCGCTCGTCATAGATGAAGCCGATCCGGCCGGCCGTGGTGATCAGCCTCGGGCTCTCCCAGGCCTGCATCGCTGCGCCCCACAGCCCATAGCTCTCGCCCGCGCGATGGACGCCCCAGAACTCCGGCGCCCACGGGTTGGCTTCGCGCCAGGCTTCGACGATGCGGCGGGCTTCGGCTGTATCTAGGTCGATCGCGTAGTTGAGCGCCATGTTCTTGAGCGCGCCGACTCCTCCGCTGAAGCCGCAAGCCAGGATCGCGACCTTGCCGATCTGCCGTTCCGGCTTGCTGATCGCGCTCGGCTCCTTGTGGACGATACCCGCGGCCTGGACGACGTAGATGTCCGGCTGCGTCGGATCCGCATCGTGAGCGCGGAACGCGTCGAGCATCCGCGCGGCATCAGGCGAGGCCGCAAGCCAGGGCGTGAGTCGCGCCTCGATCATTGACAAATCCGACCAGACGAACAGCTTGCCGGGCCCGGCGATCAGGGCGGGGCGCACCAGCAAAGCGAGCTTGCGCGCGACCGGGACGTCGGTCGGGTTTGCGGCCGCCAGCTCGGCATGGCTGCAGCCGTCAGCGATCATATCGACCAGCGGGGCTTCGTCAGCACCATCCGGGCCGAGGACGTCGCGGGTCAGATTGTGAACCTGCACGGTTCGGGAAGTCAGGCGGCCGGTCTGGCCGGCGCCCGCGAAGCGATACAGGTCGCGCAAGATGCCGTCGACCTGCTGCTCGGCGATGCGGGCGAACTTTTTCGGAGCGGCCCCCGCGCCGTACAGGCGCAAGGTCGCGGCCTCGAACACGTGCTGGTCGGCGGCGCAGAGGCGGCCGGTCTTAGCGCGCTTGGCGCCGAGCATGGCGAGCACGCGGGCGACGCGGTCGCGGCGCAGGCTGAATTCCGGTTCGTCCCCGGCATCCTCACAATCGGGCTCGATTTCATCGCCGCCGCCGCCGTCTGCGACGAGCACTTCGCGCAAATCGGCGTCACTCAGCCGGCGGTACATCCAGCTCGCGAGCCGCTTGGCTTGCGTGACCTTGGTGACGAGCCCGCCGGTCAGCTCGGTCAGGCGCTTGCCGATCGCAATTTCGTCCTCGGCGGCGAGAGCCTCAGCCCCGTGCACGAAGGGCATGTCGACGCAGACGCCGCGGCGATTGATGTGTTCGAACGCCCAGTATTGGCGCCATTCGTCTTCCGGCAGCGGCCGCGTCTTGCGATAGACGTCGCGCATGGCCTCGACGTCCTGGCGCGCGTAGCTGAGGAAGCGCTGCCATTCGGCGGGATATTCGGCAGGCGAAGCACCGGCGATGCTGAACAGCTTGATCAGCTCCTTGCCGTCCTGCTGCTTGCCGCCGCCGCCAAGCGCGCGCGAGGCGCTTTCGAGATCGGTCGGCAAGTTGGAGACGCCGGTCTGCACCATGACGTCGACGACGGACTCAGGCGGCAGGAAGGGAAAATTCAGGGTCGCGTAATTCCAGATGGCGCTGTCGAAACTTGCGTTCCACATCCCGAAGCGCGCGCCGCGCGCGAAGGCCTCGCGCAGATCGTCCGGCGCGTGATCCCAATCCAGCATGCCGCCGTCGGCATGCCAGGCAAAGGCCGGTCCGCCGCCGACAGCGTAAGCCAGGACGATTGCGCTGGTTTCCGTGGCGGCGGCGTACCGGCATGTTCCGACGGCGTTCAAGTCGACTACGGACTTGGTCTCGAAGTCAGCCCAAACGATATGGTCGGCGGAAATCGTCATGTTGGATTAGCCAACACGGCGGCGGCGGGGCGGCTCGGACGTTGACGAAGCCGGCGGCGCCGAAACCGGTGCCGGGCCCTCCAACGGCATCCAGCCGGTCACCGGCAGTTCGGGAATCCAAATCTTCCCGTGCTCCTTGTGCTGGTAAGAGTCCTTGCCGGGCTGCACGATCGGCACGACCTTGCCGTCATGCTGGCCGCCGTTGAGCCGCTCCCTGACCGCGTCGATCAGCGCCTTGACGGCCGCGATGCCGCCTTCGGTGGTGGGCTTGTAAACCACCTCCACGCCGGCATCGACGCCGGTGACGCACTTCATGTTGACGGCCCACTGCTCATTCCACTTGAAGCCAAGGCTAGGCAGCTGGCTGGAGTCCGGCATCGGTTTGCTGACCGAAACCAGCTGCTCACCGATCACCTTTTTGGCGTCGTTGAAGCAGATGTAGCCCCACTTGAACGACAACGGATTGCAGGCCAAGGTGCTGCCCTCTTCGAGGACAGTCTTCTTCTGCCCGTAATGCCAGACGCCGCCGCCATCCCGCTTAAATGCCAGCATCGGCATAAAGCCGGAGCGACCGGCCGTGTCGACGCCGGCCAGCGCCGTCTGCAGCGCCGCCAGAGACGTCATAGCGCCTCCCGCAAACGGCGCGACAGCGACAGCGTTGTCGTTGGCGACGGCCTTGGCGTTGGCGCCAGCGTTATCGTTGGCCGGTGCCGGCTTGCGATCAGGATCAGGCTCAGGCTTGCGAGCGCGCTTGGGATCGTTTTTCGATTTTTTAGTCATAGGTGCCCCTCCTTGGAGGGCCTGGAGTGCCTCGGAAAAAGACCGCACGAGTTCGTCCCGTCCGGGCACCGGGACGCGTGCGTTTTCCGCCCGCACCAGCGAGACGCCGGAGCGATGCGAATGAACTAAACCAGGGGGAATTTTCAGACCGCGTGCTTTGGCACGAAGCTCGAGCTGCTTCGGCGAACGCATCGCCTCGTCCACGATGTCATCGCGCGCGAAGCCGGCTTCGATCAGCGCCGCCATCGCCGCGGTCTCGTCGTGCCAGTCGCGCGTGGCGCGACCGGCGGACAAGGCGAAGCCGGGCACATGATCGCCGGCCTGCAACGCGGCCTTGGCCTGATCGCGCAGCGCCAGGCCGATGTCCTTGACGGCGTCGACCAGCTCCAGCCCGGCGGCGAGCGCCTGGAGATAGGCCTGCTTGTTCAGGGCGGCTGCCCCGGGCATCGCGAATTCCGCGAGATTCAGCAGCGGGGCGGTATGTGCCGGGCAGATTGGCCGCGCCGGACAAAATTTGCACCAAGAGCCGCGCGCGATGCGGGCGTCGGGCGCGAGCGCCTCCGCGCAAGCGGCGCGGTAGCTTGCGACGAAATCGTCGAGCTCGGCGTGGGTGACCGCGACAGAACTCGCCAGCTCGGAATGCTCGGCCGACGGCTGCAGGATGGTCAAGATGATGGTCTCGACACCGGCAAAGAAGGTCGGCAGCGTGTGCCGCGCCGCGGCGGCGTAGAACATCGTTTGCGCGTTGATGATGTCCTCGTCGCCGTCGGGACGAAGCGCCTGCACGCGCACGCCGGTGCCGAACTTGAAATCGACGACATGCGCGACGATGCCGAGCCGGACCAGAAAATCCGCGGTGCCGAATGCACCCGCGACGGTCGGAAATTCGACGCGGCGTTCCAGGTAGTATTCAGCCTCGGGCGTCAGCAGCGTGTCGACATAGGCGAGCACCGGCGCCAAAGCTGTTTCGACGTCGGTGGACGTGACGGTGTAAGTGCCGATCGTTGTGCCGGCAAAGCTCGCCAGCAGATTCTTATTCTCGATGTCCTCGATCAAAAGCGTCATCGCGGCGTGCAAGGCGGTGCCGCGCTCGGCGTAAGCGGAGGTCCGGCGCAGATGCTCGGGCACCCGCGCGACCAGGTTGACCGAGCCCGGGCAACCCAGCACGCGGGCCGCAATGCTGCCGCCGATTGGAGAATGCGCCGTCATGCCGCGGCCCTCTGCTCGCAATGGAGCGCGTAAAGCGCGAGCAATGCCGCCTCGGCGCGACCGTGATCCTTCTTGCGCTGGAATTGTTCGGCGCAGGCCGGGAACGTTCGCAGCGCGAGAGCACGGGACTGTTCCTTGTCGGCGGACAGGCGAAAATGTCCTTTCCACTTCGCCGGCGTGACCAGGATCAGCGGCACCTTGAGTGCGCCGATCACGCCGAGCGCCGTGCCGTAGGCACGACCGAATCGAAACGTGGAGGAGACGCCCTGCTTCGGCATGGCGGAAACTCGCTCGACGATCGCCAGCGTGGGCGCCCTCGCCGCGATCCGGTTCGCCAAAGTCGTGGCGTCGACGTCGCCGGCCGCGACAGGCATGTCCTCGGCGATGACGCGCTCCGGTGCTTCCGGAAACAGGAAGGCGATGGCGCCGGAGATACCGGGGTCGACGGCAACGATGCAGCTCATCGCGCGCCCCGCTTTTTTGGCTTCAGCCCCGGCGCAATCCAGGCGATGCGGGTCGGCTCCGACGGTGCGGCCTTATCCCAGATGAACCACGAATAACTTGTCGTGCCGCCGCCCTGCACCTTGTGGCCCTTTTTGTACATCGAGAGCCGTTCGGCGAAGACCAGCAGCATCGTCGGCGATTGCACCGAGCGATAGCGCCGGCCGCTCTCCAGGAACGCGGTCCGCAACAGGAAGGCGACCTTGCGCCGCGCCAGCTTGAGCGCATGCAACACCATCGGTCCGGCCAGATTGAACGGGCAGTTGGTAACGACGTTGTCGAACGGCTTGTCGATCGAGAAGAAGTCGCGCGTCTCGCCATGGCCGCGGTCGTACAGATCGGAGGCATGCACCTGGTAACCGGCGCCCTTCAGCACCTTCGCCATGTCGCTGGTGCCCCAGTACGGCTCCAGAATCGTGCCTTCGAATTCAGCGTGCTTGAGCAGCGCGAGCGTGCCCCATCGCGGCGACGGGTAAAAGTCGGCCCCGCCGTTGTCGATCAATCGCCTATTCGTAACCATCGACCTGTGCCTCTCACGCGCCCGGGGCCGGTAAGCTTTCGCTGCCGGCCGTAAGGGCGTGACGCCAGTATGTTTGCTGCCTGCTACGTGGATGCCTCCGCTTCGGAAGGCCCGCCGGCCGAAGCCGGCGGGTAGTCATCACAGGGGTTCGAGGATCCCCTACTCCGCGGCGAGATCCATGCGTTCGACCTCGACCGCGATCTCTAGGGCGCGCTGGATGCCGATGCGCGCGATCATTTCCTTGAGCACGAACTCGTCAGCCGTTTCGTTGATGGTCACGATGCGCGGCTTCGGGGCGGGGAGCAGCGGGAGCACGCCGTCCTCAATCAGCTCGCGATTGCCGTAGTGCTTGATCGCCGCATGCACGTAGGAGGGGCAGGTGCCCGCGAGCTTCGCCGCCATCGCGATGGTGGGATCGACGAGGTAGCGGACGCCGAAGACCAGATCGGCCCCGAGGAAAGCCCGCTTCACCGGATCGAGCCAGTTATGGCTCAAGTAGCGCCCGGTGATCGGGGTCGGTTCAATCGCCTGCACGGGGCAGGTCTGCATGACGCCATTGACGGGGGCGTTACCCGTGATATCTACGATTACGGCCACATCGGCCTCCATAGTTTGCGCTTTCGGAACTGCCGGAGCCTTCGCACGGCTCCGGTTTTCCGGCTCTCGCCGGAAACGCGGAAAATCAGAAAATTTCAGGTTGAGTTCTGCCCGAGCGTGAGAGCGTCGACGACGCGCATGCCGTCGCGGTGCGCGGTCAATTTGATCAGCAGGTGCGAGTATCTCCGGCGCAACGTGTCGGGGGATAGGCTCGACAACCGCGCAGCTTCGGTCATGCCGACGACGCGCATCAGCTCAAGCTTTGAAAGCCCGTAGCTCGCGGAGAGCTTTTCAACCTTGGCGGCGGTGGTGGCGGCGGTCGTCTTCACTGGTTCGCTCCTCGCATGCGGCAGATGTGCCGGATGCGAGGAAGAAGGCCCGATTAATTTCCGCAGGGAAAATATTTTCTTGCGCAGATTTTTGCGCAGATTCTGCCGCTCACTTTTTAGCGGCTTCCGACCAGGTGTCGTGCAGGTTCATCATCCGCTCGATGTGTTTCTTTCCCCACCCCAGGAGTTTGTCGTTGGTTTTGCCGGCCTTCTCCAGCTGCTTTTCGAGCTTGCCCGTGACCTTCGACTTGGATCGTTCATGGCAGCCTTTGAGGTAGCCCTTGTCGGCGCCTTTCATCTCGGCATATCGATCACGGAGAAAGTCCAGAGTCGCCTCGGTCTTTATAACCTTCAGCGATTTGGTCTCGGAGACTTCGCTTTCACCCTCCGGCGCTGCCGCAGGCTCCACGTCCTCTTCCTCGACCCAGATGAACGGCTCCGTCGGAGGCAGATGGATGCCGTCCCAGAGCGCGCGCTCGAATTTGCGGCGTTCGACGTCTGCGCAGTAGAACGGATTTGGTTTCTGAACGAGCCTTTTTGGCCGCGTCCGTGTAGCTTTGTCGTCATCCTTTGCCACGGATGGTCCTCCTGGCATTGGGCCGGCCGGAGTGTTGACGCACTTCGCCGTCCGTTTGTCGTTGTGAGCCCCCGTTAGCGCGGACGCACCGGAACGGGGTGCTCACGCTTGAATTCCGCCTCCACACATTCGATGGCTTTGAACAGCGTCTTCTCGTATGAGAGCCTCGGATGCTTCGCCTTCAGCTCGGGTAGGATGTAGGACTCGAGGCATGCCGGGCAGATGTTGAACGCCGAGCTGCGCAGGCGCTTGCGCACCGCCGGCGGCATCGTGTCGTAATGCCTGATCCAGACGTGCCCCTCATCGCCGGTCAGGGGCAATAGACTTGAAGCTCGCCATCGATCTTGTTGTCATTCGCGCGTTTCATGGTCGTCGATCCACTCATCCACTCATCGCCGCTTCGCGCGCGGCTTCGCCTTCTTGCCGGGTGATTGGATGAGTGGTTCGGTCGGCAGATAACGCATGAACGCATCGGCGAACTGCGGGGCCTCGTAACCCATGCGGCCGAAGTCCTTGCGGCCTGTCGGATGCAGTCGCTTGGGGTCGATCTCGTACTGATCGAGCAAAAGCGCGATTTGCCGCTGCGTGACCGGGCCGCCTCTGTTGTAGTCGACCCAGACGCCAGTCGGGTCGCGGCACAGAAACTGGACCATGTCCTCCGAGGTTACGAACGTCTTGCTGGTCTCAAGGAAATAGTCCTTGAACGCGGCCAGCAATCGCACGCCGTAACTCGGCTTGTGCCGCGTCTGAGTCAGACGAATGGCGGCCTCACGTCCGCGCGCCGGCCATTCTCCGCCGGCCAGCTCGGCGATCGCGAGCAACAGCCGCCAGTTCGCCGCCGCGCGATTGTTGAGGCCGGGCGGCAACACCGGCTTGGCCGCTTTCAAGGCCGCAGCGTTGTCAGCCGCCCAGCG
>Ga0335080_10009615_pt1 | contig 10113 bp, 8 predicted proteins | sample Lox_Sample_34_FD_206720 | JGI IMG/M metagenome (GOLD analysis project Ga0335080, IMG submission 206720) | Soil microbial communities from Loxahatchee National Wildlife Refuge, Florida, United States - Lox_Sample_3.4 | ecosystem: Environmental > Terrestrial > Soil > Wetlands | place: USA: Florida... | reverse complement strand
TCCATGGCGCGGAGGACGTTGGGCGAGTTGCCGGAGGAGCTGATGCCCATGAAGAGATCGCCGGGCTGGGCGAAGTTTTTGAGCGGCTCGACGAAGACCGCGTCGAAGCCGACATCGTTGGCATAGGCGGTGAGCGTGGGTAACTGGTCGGTGAGAGCTACGATGCGGAAGCGCGAAGGGCGGTTGAAGCTCGCGCCTTTGACGATGTCGCAGCAGAAGTGAGACGCGGTGGATGCGCTGCCGCCGTTGCCGCACACGAAGATCTGCCGGCCGGCGGTGCGGGCCTCCTGGAACCATTCAATGGCCTGGTCCACTTTCGCGAGATCGATGGCCTCAATCGCTTCGAGGAGGCTCGTTTTGTAACCTTGCGGAAAAGTCATAGAGGTTTCCGTTGTCCGGCCAGCACCATCGCTCCGTAGAGTACACTGTCATCGCCCAGCGCCGCCGGCACGACTTCGACGCGCGCGGCCGACCATTCGGTGATCTGCCGCCGCAATTCGACGCGTAACGGCGCGAAGAGGAGGTCGCCCGCTTTGGCGATGCCACCGCCGATCACGATCCGCGCCGGGTTCAACAGCATAATGCACGTCTTGAGGCCGAGCGCGAGATCGACGACATAGCCGTGGACAAACGCGGGCTCGGCGATGAGATCTTTGGCGGTGTGGCCATGGTCGCGCTCGAGCCACAGACCGCTGCACATGCGCTCGAAGCAGCCTTGAGCGCCGCAGAGGCATTGCGGGCCATCGGGACGGATGGTGAGATGGCCGATCTCGCCGGCGTAGGAGTCGGCACCTCGCCAGACGTCGCCGGCGGAGTATATGCCGCCGCCGATGCCGGTGGAAAGGGTCATGTAGAAGAGCGGATCGGCGCCTTGGCCGGCGCCATGCGTCGCTTCGCCGATCGCACCTACGTTGGCGTCGTTGTCCATGATTACGGGAATACCCAGCTCATTTTCCAGATGCGCCGTGAGCGGGAAATCGCGCCAGCCGCCCACGTGCGTGGAGAGCGCTACACGCTGGGCCGCGAAATTGACGGGACCGCCGAAGCCGACGCCGCAATGGTCGAAGGTGAGGTCGGCTCGCCAGGCGCGGGTCATGGCGGCGAGCTGGGAGAGCATCCAGTCGCGCCCGCCTTGTTTGTCCGTGGAGCGGGATTCGCGGCGAATGAGGCGGCCGTCCTGGAAGGCGGCGATGGAGAACTTCGTGCCGCCGATGTCGATGGCCAGAGTGGTCATGGAAGGCCCTCGGCGTCCTGGATCTCTGCCGGAGAAGCGGTGCCCGTGCCTTTCTTCATGATGGTGATGCCGGCCACCCGGTTGCCGAACCTGGCCGCCAAGGCCGGGTCACGGGTTACGCGGAGGGCCACCGCTGTGCCGGCGGCGAAGCTGTCACCGGCTCCGCAAATGTCCACCGGATTCTCGACCGGAGTGGTATCGATCCAGGTTTCGCCCTGGCTATCGAGGAGCAGGACGCCGCGGCTGCCGTGGGTCACAATCATCAGGGGAGCTTGCACCTGGCGGCGCAACTCCGCGTAGTCCAGGCGGCCCAACAAGGAACGGCAGGCCGTCTCCGCCTCCTGCTGGTTGGGCTTGAGGATCAGGTTGCGAAAGTGCTCGATCCGGGCGCGGGAATCGGCCAGGATCACTTTCTCGGGAAACTCGAGCGCGAGATCGGCGAGCAGGGTCCGCAGCGCCGGCGTGACGACGCCGCCCTGGCTGGTCTCGGCCTGATCGGATACCAGGATCACGTCGAAGCCATCGCACAACTGCCGCAGGCGATCGAGGATGAGCCGCTCGACCGCGGCGGGGACGGGGCGAACGTTGATGAAATCGATGCGGGGCTGATCCTCGACGCCGGTGGACTGATTGATGATCTTTGTGTAGGTGAAGGTTTGGATCTCATCGCTGCGGACACAGAGTTCGCAGTCGATGCCGCGCTGACCGAGGGCACGGGAGAGCTCGTCGCCATGACCGTCGCGGCCGATGGCGCCGAGGACCGCCACATGGCCGACGCCGAGGGCGGCGAGATTGTTGGCTACGGTGCCGGCGGCGCCGGGCGTAACTTCGACCGACACAACGGCCGTGCGCGGGATGCCGGTCTCACGGGACGGGTCGGCGAGGCAGGGGTCGTAGGTACACCAGCGGTCGAGGCAGACATCGCCGACGACCAGGGCGGCCAGCCGCGGCAGCGCGGAGAGGATCTCCGAGGTGGTCATACTCCCTCCGGAATCGGGCACTCCAGGATGGCCCGACGCACGGCGGGGAAGGTGGCGCGGTGATCGCCGCAGAAATAGAAACTGGAGCCGCCGTCGGCGACGGTACGCACCAGGATCGTCTTGTACGGCCGGAAGTAGTAGCCGGGATTCGTTTTGGGAAGCTCCTGATGGATGTTGTCGCCGATGGGGAGGACATCGAAGACGGCGGTCGCAAAATCGCGGATGACGCGGCCCTGCTGGTGTGCGACGTTGCGGCTCATGGCGAGCGCTTTGAGGTAGACCTCGGGCGCCATGACGGCGGAGCCAAAACTCAGCAACGCGCCGCCTTCCAGCCGCTCAACCGTGGCGGCGAAGATCAGGAAGTCGCGATAGCTGGCGGCTCCCAGAGCGGCGCCGTCGCAGTTGGGATGTTCGTGCAGAATGTCGTAGCCGACGCCGACGTGCACGGTGACCGGGACCGAGCGGCGCCAGGTGGCGGCCAGGACGCTGAGATCGCGATAGGGGTAATCGCTCGAGGCGATGCGCCGCCCGATATTCTCGCCCAGGCCGATCGAGAGGCGGGCCGACTCGGCGATCCAGTCGTTGAGCTCGCCGGTTTCGCGCCAGAGGCCGAATTCGCCGGTGCGGATGTAGCGGGCGACGCTCTCGGTGGTGGCCCCGATGCGCGCGAGCTCGTAATCGTGGATGGCGCCGGCGCCGTTGATGGCGATGTGATCGATGAAGCCGCGCGTAACCAGGTCGATGATCTGGCGATTGACCCCGGCGCGCAGCACGTGCGCGCCCATCATGAGAATCCGGGCCGCACCACGCCGGCGCGCGGCCACCACCCGGGCGGCCAGCTCGGCGAGTCGCGGATGGGTATAGAGGACCGGCGCTTCGTCGAGGGCCAGCCAATGATCGACCACCAGATCGTGGACGCGCTGGTCCAGCGGTTTGACCATCAGGCGCGAGCGGTCGAAGACGGGATATTTCCTGTCCATTGGGGAATAGGGAAGCCAACAATGAATCCTGGCAGAGGAAGTTGGGAATGATGAAATCGGCCCCGACACCGGTGAGGCGCCGGCGCTTCCACTCGTCGACGGTCTGGCACGCGGGCTCGTCGGTGGCGACTCCGACGGCGACTCCGCCCACTTCCTTGACGTTTTGAATCTCGACGTAGCCATCTCCGAAGCAGAGAAACTGGTCGCCGCGGCATTCGGCGCTGGCGATGATGCGCTGGATCAGGATCTTCTTGGAAAAGGTCCTGTAATCGTCGACGGCACCATGGACGCCGCCATCGAAGTAACGGTCGACGTCGAGGAGGCGTGCTTCGCGGCGCATGAACTCCTGATCCGTTCCGCTGGCAAGATACAGCTTCAAGCCGCGCGCTCGCAGTGCTTCGAGAAACGCGCGGGCGCCGGGGACGAGGTACTTTTCGGGAGAGCCGCCTTGGGCGAGTTCATCGAGGCGGTGGCGGATCTTCCGGTGGAGGCGCTCCAGGTAGGCGCGCTTGTACTCGAGCGGATCGAGGGGCTGGCCGCCATAGCCGCGGACCTGATCGGCCAACTCGATCATCTGGTAGATCGTCTGCTTCCCGGTCAGGCGGGCGACGCGCTCCTCGATGCCTGCACGGAGTTGGTCCACGGACTCGCCCTTCGCAACATCGGCGAGGATTTCCACCATCATGGGGATCATCACATCCATCCAGCCGGATCGGATGAGAGAGATGGTGCCGTCAAAATCGAAGAGGCAGACGCTGGCGTTTCGGGCGGAAACGCCCGGGTGGAGCTGTTCGACGATCAAAGCAGGATTTCCATTTGCTGTTCGCGGCCTGGTGTCGATTATACATCCGACCCTTCAGGAGGGGCCATGCCACGCGAGTGGCTCGCCATCTCCCGAGGCGGTCGCACATCAGCGCCAAGAACGCACGTTCTCGGGGGTGCGCCGTCTTGGCTACCGTTGCGGACGAGTCCGGCGGCGCGGTTGGGTACCAGACGCTCATCAATGAAGCCCTGCGTCGGTCGGTAGAAGCTCCGGCGCTTGAGGCCATAGTTCGCCGTGTCACTAGGGAGGAGTTGAAGGGGAAGCCGGACCCGGCATAGGAGAATCAGGTGCCCGAGGGCTTTACAGAAACCTCATACGCCGTGGTCAGGTCCGCCCTGTATGGTTCCGGAAATGTTGGGGACAGCTCCGATCTCCAGCACTGATCGGTGGCGGCCCGACCTGCGGCGCGCTCTGCGTGACCCGGTAGATCTTCCCGCCCTTGATGGCGTAGAAAACGACTGACGGCCCGTTCAGGCCCCTCGGGAGATCGATGCTCTCGTAGGCAGGCCCCTCCGCCCCGTCCAAGACCACACGGGCCCCAGGCGGGGAGCCTTTGATCGCGCTCACAACGTACGCTTGATGTCGCCAGCCTGGCTGGCACGGCCGGGGCTAGGCGGCTTCGGACCTTCGCAGACGCCGCAGCACAAGAAGCATCAATGCGACCCCGCAGAGGGCGCCGAGGCGGGGTTCGGGAGTCGCCACGGGGTCCAGGCTGAAATCGTCGAACGCAAAATGTCCGCCTGCATTTTCCATCCCTATCGAAAGCAGGGTCGAGGTGGAGGTGGCGGTCGTCGTCGCCTGGAATTGGGTCCACGCAGTGACCGGAAGGTTTTGAGTAGGGCCATGTACAGTCCCGCCCCAGATCATCTCGATTGCGTTGTTGACGGTCTGATTGGGCGGCCATTGCGCGTACCACATACTGAACACATAGTCCTGGCCGGGCACCGTTGCGATGGTCTGCGAGATGAAAGTCATGTTGGTTGGATTGGCGAAACATGCCGCGTAAGTGCCGGAGTGCGGAACATTCGTGGAGATGCCGTCGACAGCGGTGGTTCCGCAATCGGGGGGGCCGCCGGTGACGGTCCAGCCGGTGAAGTCGCCCGTTTCGAAGCCGCCGTTGACGATCAGGTTGGCGGAGGCGCCGGAGACCGCGAGGAGGAGCAAGAGAACAGGAGCGATAAACGTGCGCATGGGAGAGATTTTAGCAGAGTTTCGGACCTGCGACTCTGGTTGCGGCGAACGGCGCCCCGGCCGCTACACTGAAGCCACATGAAACGGGGCTGCTTCCACCGTTACCCAGGAAGTGATCACCAAGCTGTTCCAGCATGGCCGAAGCTCATCACAGCCAGGACACAAAGCGAACGCCTTCGCCTTAATTGCGTATAAGTTATTTGTTGCGCTGGCGGAGGAAGAGGGATTCGAACCCCCGAGGGCCTTCCGACCCTAACGGTTTTCAAGACCGCCGCCTTCGACCGCTCGGCCATTCCTCCAGTCCCAACCTAGCCTGTTTCTCCGGGCACCGCAATTCCCGTTGACGCAGGGTGAAGAAAAGGCGAACATAGAGAGATGCACCTCGTCGGAATCGCCCGGTTCGCCGCCTCGAGCGAACTCCTGGCAGCCAAACGCGCCGTCGAATACTTCGAGTTGCCCACCCGGCACTTCCTCAATCGAACCTCCGAACGCATGCCGTTTCAGTGGACCATCAACCCCTACCGCGGCTGCGAGTTCGGTTGCGTCTACTGCTATGCCCGCTACACGCACGAGTTCATGGAACTCGACGGCGTCGAGGCCTTCGAGCGGAAGATCTACGCCAAGCAGTTCTTCGCCGCCTCGCTCGCCGCCGAGTTGCGCAAGATCAGCCGAAAGGACTGGATCGCCATAGGCACCGCCACCGATCCTTATCAGCCCGCCGAGAAGCGCTTCGGTGTGACCCGCGAGATCCTGAGAGTCTTCGCGGCGGGCCGCGGGCGCCGCCTCAGCGTCACCACCAAGTCGGACATGGTGATGCGCGATCTGGACCTCTTTCGTGAAATCTCCCGCGCCAACGTTTTCCACGTGAACTTCACCCTGACCACGATGGACGAGAAGCTGGCGCGGCTGCTCGAACCCCGCGCGCCGCGGCCCGGGTTGCGGCTCGACGCGGCGCGCCAACTGGTCGAGGCCGGCATCCAGGTAGGCGTCTTCCCGAATCCCATCATGCCGCTCCTCACGGACAGTGAGGACGGTCTGGACGCCGTCGCCTGTGCGGCGAAAGAGGCCGGCGCTACCTTCCTGGGTGGCGGGCCGCTCTTTCTGAAGCCGTGCGCGAAGCAGGTGTTCCTGCCGTTTATCGAGCGCCACTTCCCGCGCCTCGCGCCGGAGTACGAGAGGCTCTATCGGACCGGAGCCTTTCTTCGCGGCGAGTATGCGGAGCGAATCCGCGAGCGCCTCAAACTCGTTCGCGCGCGTCACGGCCTTCGCGATTCGCCCGCCGAGTACACCCCGGAGCTGTGGGAACCCGAGCCCGAGCAGGGCAACCTGTTCGAGCCCACGGCGGCCGTGGCATCATCTTAGGGGATGCCGGAACTTCCCGAAGTTGAAACGATCGTGCGGTCGGTAGCTCCGCGCCTCCTCGGCCGCCAGATCCGCAAGGCGCGCTTCTACTCGCGCCTGGTGATGCGCGGCGACGCCGCCAGAACCACGGCCCGCTTGCGGGGCCGGCGCATCCAGGCGGTCCGCCGTCACGGCAAGTTCATCCTCGTCGAACTCGGAGACGGCCTGACGCTAGCCATCCATCTCGGGATGACCGGCAGCCTGCTCTGGAACGCGGAGCCCGGTCCGCATGCGCGCGCCGTCTTCGATCTGGACGCCGGGCGCCTGGTCTATGACGATCCTCGCCAGTTCGGCCGCATCGAACTGTGCAATTCACTGCCGGAACGCGCCGCGCGTCTCGGCCCGGACGCGCTGGAGGCTGGCGCGGAGGAGTTCGCCGCGCGTCTGGCGTCGCGTCACGGCCGCATCAAGCCGCTCCTTCTGAACCAGGCGTTCTTGCGCGGCCTCGGGAACATCTACGTGGACGAATCGCTGTTCGGCGCGCGCATCCATCCGCTTGCGTCCGTGGAGCGCCTCTCGCCCGCGCGCGTCCTGCGGCTCCACGCCGCGATTCAGCAAGTGCTGCGCGCTGCGGTCGAAGCCGGCGGCTCATCGATTTCCGATTACGTCGATGCCGACGGACGCGCGGGCCGCTTCCAGGTGCACCACAACGTCTACGGCAAGGAAGGCGCGCCCTGCCCGCGTTGCGGCACGCCGATCCGGCGCATCGTGGTGGGCCAGCGCGGCACGCACTACTGCCCCGCCTGCCAGCGCGCGTGACGCATCAAGCTACCGAGCCGCGACCGCAAGGGGGCGGAGCCTTCGCCCATTGCCCAAACCTCCACTCCCTCACGGTTGTGGCTCCGAAACGCGCGTCTTCAACGGAGCGGCACTTCGCCCCCCTCAGGGTTCTGTCGACCCCTCCAGATCGTGAACGTCCACCGCATAGCGCCGAGCCGTTTCCTCGCCCGGATGAAGGTCGCGCAACTGGCGCGCGCGCGCTTCCAGACGAGAGGCCTCCTTCTTCTTTCCGGTCTTTCGCAGCATCCTGGCATGGCCGTCCAGACAGGCAGCCAGCGCCTGATAATCGCCGGGATGCTTCTCCAGAATCCCGCGCGCCTGCTCGAACATAGGGCCGGCCTGCGCGTAATCCTCGAGAGCCGCGTAGCTCATCGCCAGGTTGAACCACGCATAGCCGACGCGCGAATGCTCCGGCCCGAGCGAGTCCTGCCAGATCATGAGGGCTTTCCTGTACAGCTCCGCGGCCCCCCGCAAGTCTCCGCGATGCTTTGCCACCCGGCCCAGGTTGTTCCATTCGACGGCTACATCCGGGTGCGTCGGGCCCAGCGCCTTCAGATTGATGTCCAGGGCGCGGCGGAAGAGAAGCTCGGCATCGTCGTAGCGGCGCCGGGCCTCATAGATCGAAGCCAGGTTGTTGAGACCGGTGGCCACCCGCGGATCGTCCGGCCCGAGCGCTCGCTCGAAGACCCGGAGCGCGCGCAGATTCTGCGCTTGCGCCAGATCGAGCCTGCCCTCAGCCCGGTACACTTCGGCAAGATTGTTCAGCACCACCGCCACGGCCGGATCCGTCTGGCCGAGAAGCCTCTCCCGCGTCGCCAGCGCCGTCCGTAGCAGCTTCTCCGCGTCCCGCTGGCGGCCTTCCTCGGCGTATAACAGGGCCAGGCTGGTCTCGAGGCCGGCCACTTCGGACGATTCCGCGCCGAACGCCTTTTCGTCGATCGCCAGAGCGCGCTTGAACAGCGGCTCCGCCTCATCGTTGCGCCCGAGCGTGCGATCGAGCGTGGCCAGGTTGGCGAGCGTGGCAGCGGCGTCGGGATCGATCTGCAGCGCGCGCTCGTAAGCTTGCCGGGCGTCGTCGTACCGCGCTTGTTTGAAGTAGGTCACGCCGAGTTCATTGAAGGAGTTGGCATCGCCGTGTTCTTCCGCAACGAGCCCGCCGGCGCACACTAATACCGTGATGGTCTGAAACGTTGGTCTCAGATTCATGGCCAGCCCCCCTTGAGTGGCCGCTGAATTCTTCTGACCGTCTAGACGAAGACCTCGTGCGTTTGTTCCGCCGTTATGCTCGCGAAGATGTGACGAATTTGTAAATTCACGCTGTGTCCCTCATGACACGCCCCGCGTGTGCGGACGTAGACGCCGCGGTTCGCGACCTCAGCCAAACTGCCGATTGGCGCGGCTTTGGCCGGTGGCAGCCGAAATGCCATCATCCCGGTCGATGTTACCGCCAAACTCACTCGGAACATTTTTCCAGCGGTTGGAATATATTTGTACGAGCATGGCTGGCCCGCCGGGTTTCCTGAGGACGCGCAGGTTCTGGCTCATCGCTGCCGCCATCGCATCGATTGCCGCGTTCTCCGTCGGCGTTGCGCTCTTTCGGGCGGCCAGCGGTCTCCAGAAGGCGGAGAGTGCGGCCGCCGAGGGCGACATCCCCTTTCACGCCGTTCAAGTCAGTCGCCACGCCACCCCCTTCGAGCCCATTTCCGCGCCCGCCGTCTTCCGTGACGCAGCCCTCTTCAACGGCAACCTCTATCTGTGCGGCCCAGCCGGACTGATCGAATACGACGCCGCAGGAGCGGTTCGCGCTCGATACACCGCCGGAGCCGATCTGCCGGCTGCGCCTGTGGCCGTTTCCACCGGGATCGCCGCCGATGCGGGAGAGCCCGAGCTTTTCATCGCCACCGCCGGCGAGGGTCTCGTGGCGTTCAACGGCCGAGGCTTTCGCCAGGTCCGCCCCGATGCCGCTGCTTACCGCGACCTTACCGCATTGCTGCCGTTCTCGACCGGCCGCATTCTACTTGGGACCGCCAGGAATGGCGTGGTGGCTTACGACGGCAAACGCTTCGCGCCCTTCCACCCCGAGCTTGCGGCCCTGCAAGTCAGCGCGCTCGCGGGTGACGAGGCTAGCGTTTGGGTCGGCACCGTCAATGACGGCCTGGTGCATTGGCACGCCGGCCAGGTGAACCGGTTCGGCGAGTCCGAGGGATTGCCGGATCCCCGCGTGCTCTCTCTTGCGCTGGCTGGCGACGCAGCCTACGCCGGGACGCCCTTGGGCGTAGCCGAGTTCGTGGGCGGCCGCTTCACGCGCGTTCTCGCGCCAGGAGTCTTCGCGCAATCGTTGCTGATTCGCGGCGACAGCCTGGTGATCGGAACTCTCGAGGAAGGCGTCATCGAGGTCCCGCTCGCCCCCGGCCCGCCCCACCCCGCCCGGCACGCGGGCGAGCCGCTGGCGGGGGCAGTCGAACGGCTGCTGGTGATGGACGATGCGCTTTACGCTTTGGCTTCCGACGGCCTGTATCGCGCCTCCAGTCGCGGCGGCGGGTTCGAGCGCGTGCTCGATCGCGGCGCCGCCGTGCTCGCGGACCGCAACGTCTCCGCCCTGGCATTCGATGCAGCCGGCCGGCTCTGGGTCGGCTACTTCGACCGCGGCCTGGACATTCTCGAGCCCGGTCTCGACCGCGCCTCGCACCGCGAAGACAGCCACGTTTTCTGTATCAACCGAAT
>Ga0335080_10009613_pt1 | contig 10114 bp, 8 predicted proteins | sample Lox_Sample_34_FD_206720 | JGI IMG/M metagenome (GOLD analysis project Ga0335080, IMG submission 206720) | Soil microbial communities from Loxahatchee National Wildlife Refuge, Florida, United States - Lox_Sample_3.4 | ecosystem: Environmental > Terrestrial > Soil > Wetlands | place: USA: Florida... | reverse complement strand
CGGCGGACGGCAGCGACCGCTGGGTCGGGATCAACGCCCGCGTTTCGCACGACGAGAACGGGCAGATCTGCGGGATCCGCGGCACCGCGCGCAACGTGACCGAGCAACACGAGGCCGCGCTGCAGATCGAGCATCTCGCTACGCACGATTCGCTCACCGGGCTTCCCAACCGCGTGAGCCTGCAGCGGACGCTCGAGCTCGCCCTCGAGCAGGGCGATGTCGGTGCGATGCTGTTCATCGACATCGACCACTTCAAGTACGTCAACGACAATTTCGGGCATCGCTCCGGCGACCAGCTGATCGTCGGGGTGAGCGGCGTACTGAAGGAAGCGGCCAAGGAATCCAAAGGCCAGGTGTTCCGCCTGGGCGGCGACGAGTACGCCGTGCTTCTGCCGGATGCGCTCCGAGGCCACGCCATGAAGGTGGCCGAACATCTGCTCGACGCGCTTCGCCATTACCGCTTCCAGTGGGCCGGCCAGCAGCGCATAGCAGGCCTGACCGCTTCCATCGGCATCGCGCTGTATCCGTTCCACGGCAGCGACGTAACCGGGCTCCTGTCCAACGCTGATATTGCCATGTACCAGGCGAAGGACGGCGGCCGCAACCGGTTCGTGCTCTACGACCAGGACGCGCAGAGCCTGCGCCGGACGCATAACCGCGTGCAATGGGCCAACCGGCTGCGAGAGGTGCTGGACGAGGATCGACTGGTGCTCTACAGCCAGCCGGTCGTGCGCCTCACGGACCTGCACACGGTTCACTCCGAGATCCTGGTGCGCATTCGCGACGACAACGGCAACATCGTGCTGCCCAGCCAGTTCATCGAGTACGCCGAGACGCTGGGCATGGTGCAGGAGATCGACATGCGCGTGGTGGAGCGGGTGCTCGAGTACCTGCGCCAGCCGGAAACCCGGGGACAGAAGATCCGCTATTTCGTCAACCTGTCGCAGGTGTCGATCTCCGATCAGCACTGGGTGCGCAAATTCCACAGCATGCTCGCCGCGAGCGATGTGACGCACAACCAGCTGGTGTTCGAGATCACCGAGACGGCGGCCATGTCCGACGTGGACGTGACGCAGCAGTTCATCCGTGAGCTGAAGCAGCTCGGCTGCCGTTTCGCGCTGGACGACTTTGGCGCCGGTTTCAGCTCCTTCTACTACTTGAAGCGCTTCGACGTCGATTACCTGAAGATCGACGGCGGCTTCATCCGCGACCTCAACAAGGACGAGGACAGCCGGGTCTACGTCGAGGCGCTGTGCTACGTGGGGAAGAAACTCAACAAGCAGGTGATCGCCGAAGGCGTAGAAGACCCGCAGATCCTGAAGATTCTCACCGAAATGGGGACAGTGTACGGCCAGGGCTTCCTGTTCGACCGCCCGGCGCCGCTGTGGGATCAGGCACCAGGAAAGCTCGTGGTGTCTGGACGCGAATGATGCGGTTCAGGGGCGCGTACCCCTTCACTCATTCACGCCTTCACCCCTTCATCTCCATTCGCCTTTTTTGAGCTTGTCCGCCCAGAGCAGTCCGAGGATGGTCTTGGCCTCGGTGATATCTCCCTGCGTCACCAGCTTCAAGGCTTCGTCCAGCGTCACCCGCACGCACTCGATGAATTCACCGTCCTCGCCCGGATGTCCTTCGTGCTTGAGGCCGCGCGCGAGGAACAGCTCCACCCGCTCATCGGAATAGCCAGCGCAGGGGTGCAGCGTCGTGAGGTGGCGCCATTGAACGGCGCTGTAGCCTGTTTCTTCCAGAAGCTCACGGCGCGCCGTCGCCAACGGCTCCTCGCCCGGATCGATTTTGCCGGCTGGCAGCTCCAGAAAATGCGCCCGCAGCGGGAAGCGGAACTGGCGCTCGAGCAGCACGCTGCCGTCATCGAACAGCGGAATGACCATAGCCGCGCCTTGATGCAGGACGTATTCGCGCGTCGCGGTCGTGCCGTCCGGGAGCGCGACCTTGTCTTCCTTGAGAGTGAGCAGGCGCCCGGCGTAGCCGGTGCGCGAGGACACCAGCGTCTCGGTGTAATCGTTCGACATCGAAGCCTCCGCGGCGGGCGGCCCGCTAGAAAGAATTCTGGATCGCGCGCTGGCACAGATCCATCAGTCCGCCCGGGAGCAGGCCGAGCGCGAGCACGGCCAGGCCGTTGAGGGAAAGCAGTGCGCGGACATCGCCAGTCGCGTTGAGCGGCGCGCGCTCCTGGGCTTCGTCGAAGTACATCAGCTTCACCACGCGCAGGTAGTAGAAGGCACCGACGAGCGAGAACAATACCCCCACCACGGCGAGCCAGGTCATGCCTGCATCCATGACGGCCTGGAACACAGACAGCTTGGCGTAGAACCCGACCACAGGCGGGACGCCCGCCAGCGAGAACATGATCAGCAGCATGAGAAAGGCATACCAGGGATCGCGCTGATTCAGGCCCTTGAAGTCGTCCAGCAGGTCGGCCTCGAAGCCACGGCGCGAAAGCAGCATGATGATGGCGAATGCGCCCGCCACCGTAAGCACGTAGGTCACCATGTAGAACATGGCGGCGGCATAACCATTGAGCGATCCGCTCAGGATGCCGAGCAGCATGAAGCCCATGTGCGAGATGGTCGAATAGGCCAGCATGCGCTTGATGTTGGTCTGCGCGATCGCGGTGACGTTGCCGATCGCCATCGACAGCACGGCGAGCAGGATCAGCATCTGCTGCCACTCGATGAGCAGCGACTGTGCACCGAGCGCCTGCGCCAGGATACGCAGCACGAACGCGAAGGCGGCCAGTTCAGGGGCGCTGCCGATCAACAGCGTGACGGCGGTCGGCGCGCCTTGATAGACGTCGGGCACCCACATGTGGAACGGCACGGTGCCAAGCTTGAAACCAAGGCCGGCCACCACGAACACCAGGCCGAACACGAGCAGCGTCTGATTCGCTTCGTTCGAGGCGATCCGGGCCGCGACCTCGGCAATCTGCAAGGTGGGCGGCCCGCCGTGGCCGCCGGTTGCGCCATAGATCATGGACAGCCCGTACAGCAGCATGCCGGACGCCAGTGCACCGAGCACGAAGTATTTGGTCGCCGCCTCGGTGGCCGTGACCGAGTCGCGCGACAGCGCCACCATGGAATACAGACTCAGGCTCATCAGCTCCAGGCCGAGGTAGAGAGTGAGAAAGTGGCTGGCCGAGATCATGAGCAGCATGCCGAGCGTCGTGGTGAGGCTCAGCACGAACAGCTCGCCGCGGAACAGCGCGCGGTCCCGGCAGTAGGCCCGGCCGTACACCAGCGTCGCAGCGACCGAGATGCAGACGAACGCCTTCAGCGCCCGCGCCATCGGGTCGTCGACGAACATCGCGCCGAAGGCGCGGCGCGTTCCGGGCGCTCCGCTCACTGCGATCACCGCGGTGCCGATCAAGGCGAGCAGCGTGAGGGTGTAGCTCCAGTGCCGCCTCGCATCGTCCAGGAACAGATCGAACACCAGGATGAAACAAACCATCCCGAGCAGGAAGACTTCCGGGGCCGTCGTCAAAAGGTTTGCGGGGTCGAAACTCATCGCTCCGTATCCACTATCTCGGCACCGCGTGCCCGAGCAGATCAGCGACCGAGGTGTGCAGCACTGCGGTCAGTGGCTGAGGCCAGATGCCCATAGCCAGCACCGCCGCGGCCAGGAGCGCCAGGAACAGCACTTCCCGCGCGCCCACGTCCTTGAGCTGCGCCACATGGTCGTTGGCCACCGCTCCGAACACCACGCGCTTGTACATCCACAACGTGTACGCTGCGCCGAACACCAAAGTCGTCGCCGCGAGCGCGGCATACCAGAAGCTCACCTTCATCGCGCCCAGGGTCACGAGGAACTCACCGACGAACCCGCTGGTCCCCGGCAGTCCCGAGTTGGCCATCGCGAAGAGCATGAAAAAGGACGCGAACACCGGCATGGTGTTCACCACCCCGCCGTAGTCGGCGATCAGGCGCGTGTGCATGCGGTCGTAGAGCACCCCCACACACAGGAACAGCGCGCCGGAGACAAAGCCGTGCGACACCATCTGCAGCACTGCGCCTTCCAGCCCAGCCCCGTTGAACAGAAAGATGCCCATCGTCACGAAGCCCATGTGTGAGATGGAGGAGTATGCGATCAGCTTCTTCAAGTCTGTCTGCACCAGGGCCACCAGACCGATGTAGACGACCGCGATCAGCGACAGCGCGATGACGAAGCCGGCCAGCGCCTGGCTGGCGTTCGGCACGATGGGGAGCGACAAGCGGATGAAGCCGTAGCCGCCCAGCTTCAGCATGATGGCGGCGAGAACGACGGAGCCGCCCGTAGGCGCCTCCACGTGAGCGTCCGGCAGCCAGGTGTGCACCGGCCACATCGGTACCTTGACGGCGAAAGCTGCCATCAAGGCCAAGAAGACCAGCACCTGCTCAGTCATGCCGATGTTGAGCTTGTACCAGTCGAGGATAGCGAAGCTCCCGCCGGAAATGTTGTACAGGTAGATGAACGCGATCAGCGTGAGCAGCGACCCGAGCAGTGTGTAAAGAAAGAACTTGACCGCAGCGTAGACGCGGTTCGGACCGCCCCAAACGCCGATGATGATGAACATCGGGATCAGCGTGCCCTCGAAGAACACGTAGAACAGCGCGGCGTCCAGGGCGCAGAACACACCGTTCATCACGCCGGACAGGAACAGGAAGGCGGCCATGTACTGCGCCACACGCGTGCGGATCACCTGCCAGCCGGCGATCACCACCAGCACCGTGGTGAAACTGTTGAGCAGGATCAGCAGCAGCGAAACACCGTCGATCCCGAGGTGATAATTGATGTGGAAGCGCGGGATCCAGGACGCCAGCTCTTCGAACTGCATGCCGTGCGCCTGCGGATCGAAGTGGGCGTACAGCGGCAAAGCGACCACGAAACCCAGGACGGCGCCGGCGAGCGCGATCCAGCGCGCGCTCTGCGCCGCGCGATCCGAGCCCGTGGCCAGGACCGCGATGCCGGCCACGATCGGGACCCAGATGACGAGGCTCAGCAGAGGAAGGCCGACCAGCATCGGATGTAGGACTTCGTCAGCTCAGGCACGGGCGAACCACAGCGTCAGCAACACGAACACGCCGATGATCATCATGAAGGCGTAGTGGTAGATGAAGCCAGATTGAAACCGCCGGATGATGGCCGAGGCCCATCCCACCACGCGCGCGGTCCCGTTCACGAAGAAGCCATCGATCACAGCCACGTCGCCCACCTTCCACAACGCGGTGGCGACGCGCCGCGTTCCGTCGGCAAACAGCGCCTGGTAGATTTCGTCGAAGTAGTACTTGTTGACCAGCACGGTATACAGCGGCTTCACGCGCGCGGCGATCAGCTCCGGCAGCTCGCGCCGCCTGAGATACAGGTACCAGGCCGTGACGACGCCCGCCAACGCGAACCAGAACGGCAGGCTGGCGGGGGCGTGCAGGATCATCTCGAACGCCCCGTGGAACTCTTCACCCAGCTTCGCCAGGACGTCGTGCGGCGCGAGCACCACGATCGAGTCGCCGAAGAAATGGCCGAACAGCAGCGGTTCAATGTAATCCCAGCCTGCGTACACCGACGGTATCGCTAGGAGCACGAGAGGTGCCGTCACCACCAGAGGCGATTCGTGCGGTGTGCCGTGGGCAGTGCCGTGCTCGTGCTCTTCGCCACCGGCGCGGCTGCCAGCGTGCCCTGCGGCGTGAAAGCGCTCTTCGCCGTGAAACGTCATGAACATCATGCGGAACGTGTACAGCGCTGTGACAAAGACACTGCTGAGCGCCGCGGCGTAAGCGATCCGCGCACCCGGAGTGGTCGAGAGCTGCACTGCCTCGATCAGGCTGTCCTTGGAGAAGAAGCCGGCGAAAGGCGGGAGGCCGCACAGCGCGAGGGAGCCAATCAATGCCGTGACATAGGTCACCGGCATGTAGACGCGCAGGCCTCCCATGCGCCGCATGTCCTGCTCGTGATGCAGAGCGATGATCACCGAACCGGCGGCGAGGAACAGCAGGGCCTTGAAGAACGCGTGCGTCATGAGATGGAAGATGCTGGCCGCGTAAGCGGATGCGCCCAAGCCGATGGCCATGTAGCCGAGCTGAGACAGAGTCGAATACGCCACGACGCGCTTGATATCGTACTGCACTACGGCGAGCAACCCCATGAAGAATGCGGTGATAGCGCCGATCACGAGAATGAACGACAAGGCGACCGTTGACTGCTCATACAGGATGGACATCCGCGCCACCATGAAGATGCCGGCTGTGACCATGGTGGCGGCGTGGATCAATGCAGAGATGGGCGTCGGACCCTCCATCGAATCGGGCAGCCACACGTGCAGGGGGAACTGCGCCGATTTGCCCATGGCCCCGACGAACAGGAGGATGCAGATCACGGTCACGAGTGACCAGTCGGCACCGGGCACGATCTGGATCGTCTGCTGTGCCAATTTGGATGCCTGCGCGAACACGTGTGCGTAATCGAGGCTGCCGGTATAGACGTAGATGAGCGCGATCGCCAGCAGAAAACCGAGGTCGCCGACACGGTTCACGAGAAACGCCTTCAGGCCGGCGAAGACCGCCGTCGGCCGCGTATACCAGAACCCGATCAGCAGATAGGAGACGAGCCCCACCGCTTCCCAGCCGAAGAACAGCTGCAGGAAGTTGTTGGACATCACCAGCATCAGCATGGAGAAGGTGAACAGCGAGATGTAGCTGAAGAAGCGGGTATAGCCCGGATCGTCGCGCATGTAGCCGATGGTGTAGATGTGCACCATCAGCGACACGAAGTTCACCACCAGCATCATCAGCGCGGTCAGCCGGTCGATCAGAAACCCGATCTCGAAGCCGCCGCCGCCGCCGGTGCTGATCCAGGTGTAGAGGGGCCCGGCGAAGAGCTCGCCCGCACGCACCTCCTGGAACACGACGAAGGAGGCGGCCGTCGACACCAGCATGCCGATGATGGTGGCCCAATGCGCGCCGCGGCGGCCGATCACGCCGCCCAGCAGGCCGGCGATGATAGCGCCGGCGAGAGGGGCCAGCGGGATGATCAGGTACAGAGCTCGCACGATGACGGGAAGGTTTTAGCCTTTCAGGCTGTCGAGGTCGTCGACGTTGATCGTGTTCAGATTGCGGAACAGGCAGACCAGGATGGCGAGTCCGATAGCGGATTCGGCGGCCGCCACCGTCAAGATGAAGAACACGAAGATCTGGCCGGCGATGTCCTGCAGATAGTGCGAGAAGGCGATGAAGTTCATGTTCACCGCGAGCAGATTCAGCTCGATCGCCATCAGCAGGATGATGACGTTCTTGCGGTTGAGAAAGATGCCGACCACGCTGATCGCGAACAATATTGCGCCCAGCACCAGGTAGTGGGACAGCGTGATCACGCCGTGCCTCCGAGGAGTACCCACTCACGCATCTGGCGTCTTCTCCGCTGGCATGGACACCAGCCGCACCCGGTTCTCGCGCCGCACGCGCACCTGGCGCGCCGGATCCTGGTACTTGCTGTCCTTCCTGGCGCGCAACGTGAGGGCGATGGCGGCGATGATCGCGACCAGCAGGATCACCGCCGCAATCTCGAAGGGAAGCGCATAGTCGGTGTAGAGCAGGCGCCCGAGCTCGCGCGTGTTGCTGTATCCGGCCGGTTTGGGCGTCGGCGCGGGAAGGTTCAGCAAGCCGGCGTTCCTCCCGGCTAGCACGATCGCCATCTCGAGCACCATGATCCCGGCCACTGTCAGGCCGGGCGCGAGGTAGTCCCAGTAGCCCTCGCGCAGGCGGTCGATGTTGATGTCGAGCATCATCACGACGAACAGGAACAGCACCATGACCGCCCCTACGTACACCAGGATCAACGCGATCGCCAGGAATTCCGCCTCCAGCAGCATCCACAGCCCGGCAGTGGTGCCGAACGCCAGCACCAGGAACAGCGCGGCGTGCACCGGGTTGCGCGCCGTGATGACGCGCGTCGCCGCGAACAGGAGGATCGCGGCGAACGCGTAGAAGACGAAGGTCTGGAACGTCATACGGCCGTGATTCGTGATTCGTGACTCGTGACTCGCGTAACTGCGAATACGCGCGGTCGCGGCGCTCGGAGATGAAATTTACGAATCACGAATCACCAGTCACGAATCACGGTTCTCAGCGGTATCTCGCATCTTCCGTCCGGTCCTTCGCGATCTGCTCCTCGTAGCGGTCGCCCACCGCCAGCAACATCTCCTTGGTGTACAGCAGGTCGCCCCGCCTCTCGCCGTGGTACTCGAGAATGCGCGTCTCGACGATGGCATCCACCGGGCACGCCTCCTCGCAGAAACCGCAGAAGATGCACTTCGTGAGATCGATGTCGTAGCGCGTGGTGCGGCGCGTGCCGTCGGCGCGCTGCTCCGAATCGATAGTGATGGCGAGCGCCGGGCACACCGCCTCGCACAGCTTGCAGGCGATGCAGCGCTCTTCGCCGTTGGGATAGCGGCGCAGCGCGTGCAGGCCGCGGAAGCGCGGGGACTGCGGCGTCTTCTCCTCGGGAAACTGGACCGTGATCTTGCGTGCGAACAGATGACGGCCGGTGAGCGCCATGCCCTTCACCAGCTCGAGCAGCAGGAAGGTACTGAAGAAGTCGCGAATGCGCGCCAGCATGTTCACCCCCACAGCCACCACGGCGTCTGCACCCAGATCGCCACCACCACCAGCCACACCAGCGTCACCGGGATCAGGACCTTCCAGCCGAGCCGCATGATCTGATCATAGCGATAGCGCGGAAACGTAGCGCGGAACCAGAGGAACAGGAACAGGACGAAAGCCACCTTCAGCGCGAGCCACAGGAAGCCGTCGGGCAGGAACGGCAGCGGCGAGAGCCACCCTCCCAGGAAGATGACCGCGCACAGCGTGGAGATGAGGATCATGTTCATGTACTCGGCCAGGAAGAACAGCGCGAACGCCATGCCGGAGTATTCGACGTGGAAGCCGGCCACGATCTCCGATTCGCCCTCCGCCACGTCGAAAGGCGCGCGGTTGGTCTCCGCCACGCCGGAGATGAGATAGACGAGAAACAGGGGAAAGAGCGGGAACACATACCACGACGCTGCACCATACGCGCTCTGCTGGCCCTTTACGATGTCGCCCAGATTCAGGCTGTGAGCGGCCAGCAGCACGCCGACCAGAGCAAACCCCATCGCCAGCTCGTACGCCACGATCTGCGCGGCCGAGCGCAGGCTGCCGAGGAAGGCGTACTTGGAGTTCGACGCCCAGCCCGCGATGGTCACCCCGTACACTCCGATGGAAGTCATCGCCAGAATGTAGAGCAGGCCCGCATCAATGTTCGCGAGCACGAGATCGGGGCTGAACGGGATCACCGCCCAGGCGGCGAGGGCGGGTGTGAGCAGCAGAATGGGCGCCAGCACGAACAGAAACTTGTTGGCGCCGGACGGAACGATGATCTCCTTCACCAGCAGCTTGAGCACATCCGCGATCGGCTGAAGCAACCCCTTGGGTCCGACGCGGTTGGGGCCGAGGCGCACCTGCATGTAGCCGATCACCTTGCGCTCGGCGAGCGTGAGATAGGCCACGCTCAGGATCAGCGGAATGGCGATCGCGATGATCTTGAGGAGGGTCCACAGCGCCACGCCTGCCGGGCCCAACGCCTGCTCGAGGAACTCGCCCATCAGGCGTTGACCTCCTGCTCGGCAGGTTCGAGCGCGAGCTGCGCCTCGCCGAACATGGCGCCCAGGCCCGCGGTCGAGGGATGGCCCGCTGGAATCCGCACACAATCCGCCGGCACACGGTCGTCGCGCCTCACTTCGAGCACCGCTTCCCCGCCGCCCTGGGTAATGCGCACGCGTTCCCCTTCACGCAGCCCTAGGCGGGAGAGCAGAGCGTGCGACATGGATGCAACCGGCGCCGCGGCGTCTGCGGTGCGCTGCAGGGACTCCGCCCGCCGCACCAGCGCATCGGCGAAGTAGATGGGCACGTCCGCAATGCGCTGCACCCCGGCCGCGGGCGGAGCAAACGCCGCGATGGGGCCGTCTTCTACAACCTGGTTGGACAGCCGCGCGGCAATGTCGCCGCCGCCGAGCAGCTCGGCGCGGACCTCCTCGGCGGAGGCGAAGTCGAAGCCGGGCGCACCCACCAGATTGCCGAGCACGCGCAGCACC
>Ga0335080_10009609_pt1 | contig 10115 bp, 11 predicted proteins | sample Lox_Sample_34_FD_206720 | JGI IMG/M metagenome (GOLD analysis project Ga0335080, IMG submission 206720) | Soil microbial communities from Loxahatchee National Wildlife Refuge, Florida, United States - Lox_Sample_3.4 | ecosystem: Environmental > Terrestrial > Soil > Wetlands | place: USA... | reverse complement strand
AGTTAGGCCGCGCGGAGCTGGCAGGCCTCGCCTGAGAGCGACAGGGTGATGAAGTGCGCGTCGCGGGTGCCGAGCGAGAACCCCTCGGGCGCCCCATCGGTGATGTCGAGCAGGAATTCGGGCTCGTTCCAGCGGTCATACTGCTCGGCGTCGATGTAGAACGGCTGGCCCTCGACATAGCCAAGCAGAACATCGTTGGGGCCCTGGCCCAGATCGTCGGCCAGCAGGCACAGCGGCAACGAGCCGTCGCAGCAGCCGCCCGACTGGTAGATCGCAACCGGGCCATGGTCGCCAACGAGCTGGCGGACCATCGCGGCGGCGCGCGGGGTCGCGGTGATCGGGGTGTGGCCGGCGCGGGGAGTGAAGCGCACGACGTTGGCGGTGGCGGACATTTGAGAGCCTCTTTCCTGAACGGGGTTCCTGAGCGTTGTGTCGGCCTGTCGCCGGCTGAGCGGCCGGCTGATCAGACACTCGGGAGCCTAGGTCGGCGCCGGCGTGCCGGCATCGGGCCTGGCCCCGATCCGGGACGCGGCCAAACCCTGGCCATGCCCGCGCCCGTGACCGAAGCCGCCGTAGGTAGTTGCCCGCAGCGTGCGGAATGCCGGTGACGTCGGCTCGGCCGGTCGATCGGAGAGCGCCGCAGCCCACCAAATCCCGGCGTCGATCATGGAGACGCGAGACTCCGGCTTGTGGTTCGGGGCAGGGTCGACGGCAAGCGGCAGCCTCAGCTCGCCAGCGTCCGTCGTCCTCGCTTCCCGGCGTTGGTGAAACGAGAAGTCTCTCGCGGGCCGACGGACGCAGCCGGTCGTTCCCAGAACCGGCGGCTCTACGAGGAGGTGAGCGTGGCTGACAGCGCTCTTGCAGTGGACGAGCCCCGGGCGCCACCGGCCGAGCACATCGGCCTTCTACAGTCTGCCCGCATCGGCGCTCACTGGCCCGTATGGGCCCGTTACAGATGCCTCCTACTGGCCGGGGACACCGCCGCTTGATCTCAGAACGGCAAGAACGATAGTGCGAGTCGTCGCCGCTCTTGCGGCTGGTCTAATCGGTCAGCGTGCTGCCGTAGACGTTCGTGGCAAACGATTGGCGGACTACCCGGGCTGCCGGAGCAATAGCCACGGCTACGCGGCGCTGAGACGTAGCGCCTCTACGCGTAGCTCGCGCACGAGCGTGTCGAGCGCGGAGGCGATGCGGATTGTCAGCTCGGCTCCCGCCTCGAATCGGCCGCCCTCGATGCCGTACACGCGGATCGTGGGTGGGAGGGTCCCGAGCGCGCGGGCGAGTTCGATCGCCTCGGCGATGCCGAGCGTGTGACTCGACGCTTGCCGGACCGGTGACGGCAGCGGGGCGTGGCTTGCGTCCAGGCGGTGGATCGTTCCAGGTGGTGCGCCCGACCGCACCGCATCGATGAGCAGCGCCGCGTCGGCCTTGTCCCACAGCGAAAGCAGTCCGACGGCGTCACCTTCGTGCAGATGGACGGTGATCGAGGTCGACAGTTCGCAGTCTCGTACGCGTCTGGCCGCCTCGAGGCCGGCGCCGTCATCGCCGCGCAGCTGGTTGCCGATCCCGATGACCACGACGTTTCGTGGTATGTTCACCGGCGGTCGACGGTGAGCTCGAGGAAGTGTGTCGCGCACGAGATGCAGGGGTCGTGGTTGCGGATCGCCTGCTCGCAGCGATTCCGCAGCGCTTCGTCAGGCAGCGTGATGTTGCGGGCCACGACCGCCCTGAGATCCTCCTCGATCGAGCGAAGGTTCTGGGAGGTCGGCGGCACGATGCGAGCGTCGAGGATGATGCCGTCGTCGTCGATGCCGTAGCGGTGGTAGAGCATCCCGCGGGGTGCCTCGGTGGCGCCGTGGCCGACGGCGCGCCGCGGCTGTATCTCGACCGCGGGACGGTCGGGGGGTTCGTACCCGTCGATGATCGACAGCGCCTCGTCGCACGCCTGTACGAGCTCCACCGCGCGCACGATCACACTTTGAAACGGGTTGCTGCAGAGACGCCCGAGACCGGCCTCGCGGGCGGTCGATCGGGCGAGCGGCCACAGGCAATCAGAGGAGGTGTTGTACCGCGCGAGTGGCCCGGTTAGATAGCTGCCACGTTCCCGGATGCGCGCGTGCAAGGCGTTCGAATGCGGGACCTGCTCCTCGACCACATGCGCGTTGAACTCCGCGGGCGCGATGTCCAGTCCTTGGTCGGAGACGATCCGGCCGACGTCGATGGGGTAGCGGTCCGGCTCGGCGAGCGCGACGAACTCGGCCGGTTCCCAGTCGAGGTCGGGAATCGTGAACTCCGATGTCCATCGCACGGTGGCGACGGCGTGCTCGCGCGCACGCGCGAGCGGTTCGTACAGCTTCCTGCGCAGTTCGGCTCGCGTGGGAACGCGGGAGAACCCGCCGACGCGGATGTTGACGGGGTGTATCTCGCGGCCGCCGAGCGCCGTCACGATCGTGTTCCCGGTCTTCTTGAGCTCGAGCCCGTGGCGTGCGGCGTCCGGGTGCTCGCGGGCCATTTCGACAAACCCGGGGTAGCCGAGGAAGTCCGGGGCGTGGAGGAGGTAGACGTGCAGGCCGAGGCTCTCGATCCACTCGCCGCAGTAGATGAGTCGTCGAAGGTCCCGGATCGGGCCGCTGTCGATCGTGACCCCGCACGCGTCCTCCATCGCCCGCACGGCGCTCATCTGGTAGGCGATCGGGCAGATGCCGCAGATCCGGGAGGTGATGTCCGGCGCTTCGGTGAATGCCCGGCCTCGCAGGAGCGCTTCGAAGAACCGGGGCGGCTCGTAGATCCGCACCTTCACGTCACGGACCTCGTGGCCCTCTATCTCCACATGCATCCCGCCCTCGCCCTCGACTCGGGCGAGCGCTTCGGTGAGGATGACCCTACTCGTGCTCATGTCTCTCGCTCGTTTCCCGGAACCCCGCGGCCGCGGCGTTGAACGTGCGGTAGATGCGGACGAGATCGTGTTCCTCGAGTCCGCTCCACGCATTCAGCGAGGCCGTGTTCAGGTTCTCCTTGGGTCCGTAGCAGCCGTAGCAGCCGCGGTTGAAAGATGGGCACACCGCGCTGCAGCCGGCCTGGGTCACCGGCCCGAGGCACGGGGTTCCGTGCGCCACCATCACGCATACCGTCCCGCGTCGTTTGCACTCCACGCACACGCTGTGGGAGCGCACGCGTGGCCGCCGGCGGTTGAGGTAGGCGCTGATTACCTCGAGCAGCTGTTCCTTGCTGATCGGGCAGCCCTGCAGCTCGAAGTCGACGTGGACATTGGCGCTGATCGGCGTCGAGGTGGCGAGCGTGCTTATGTACTGCGGGGTGGCGTAGACGAGGCGAGTGAACTCTTCCACGTCGGCGAAGTTGCGCAGCGCCTGAACACCGCCGGCGGTTGCGCAGGCGCCGATCGTGATCAGCGTGCGCGAGCGGTCGCGTACCTCCCGGATCCGCTCCGCCTCCTCCGGGGTGGTGACCGAGCCCTCGACGAGGGACACGTCGTAGGGTCCTTGGGCCGTCGCGCTGGTGGCCTCGAGGAAGTAGGAGATCTCCAGCTGATCGGCGAGCGCCAGCAGTTCGTCCTCGCAGTCGAGCAGGCTCAGCTGGCAGCCGTCACAGGACGAGAACTTCCACACCGCGAGCCTCGCCTTCTCGCTCATCCGGTGATCCGGACGGTCTCGACGAGTACCGGGAAAGCGCCGGCGGTGCCGCTCATCAGAGCTCCCGGATCGCAAGCCACGGACTGACCTCGGGCCAGCGATACACCGGACCGTCGCGGCACACCAGCGTCGGCCCAAGTTGACAGTGTCCGCAGCGACCGATCGCGCACTGCATGTTGCGCTCCATCGAAATGTAGACCCGATCCGCTCCGATCCCCTGCGCGGTCAGCGCCGCCACCAGAAACCGCATCATCAGCTCCGGCCCGCACGACATCACCACGAGCCCGTCGCCTTCGAGCTTCGCGTGGCGCACGAGGCGGGTGACCACCCCGACGTGCCCGTCCCAGTCCTCGCCGGCGGCGTCGACCGTCACCATCACCTCAACTCCACGCCGTGACCATTCCTCCAGCTCATCGGTGAACAGCAGCTCGTCCGGACTCCGTCCGCTGTAGAGGAGCAAGAGCCGGCCGTAGCGCTCGCGCCGCGCCAGCAGCCGCAGGATCGCCGGGCGCAGCGGCGGCAGACCGATCCCGCCCGCGGCGATCACGACGTCCGCCCCGTCCACCTGATCGACCGGCCATGGGCGGCCGAACGGACCCCGCACGCCTAGCACCCGCCCCGGCTCCGCGGCGCAGATCGCCTCGGTCGCCAGGCCGACGGCTTTCACGGTGTGGACCAGCCGTTCGGGTCTGTCGGGGTCGCCGCTGATCGAGATCGGCACCTCGCCCGCGCCGCCGCTCGCGAGCATCGTGAACTGGCCCGGTTGGAATTCGAACGGCTGACCCGAGTCCGCCTCGAGTTCGAGGGTCCAGACGTCGGCGGTGTCCTGGCGCTTCTCGACCACCTCGAAGGAGGTGGGCACCATCGCGCCTGCAATCCCGCTCGACGGCGACGGCTCAAGCGGTGGTCGGCACATTCCCATGGACGTCCGCGAGTTGAAGCCTCGTCGCCTGCAGTCGTCCGACGATGTCGGCCGCAAACCGTCTCATCAGCTCATAGCCGAGGTCATGGTCGGATTCGCACTTCTCACGCAGGCAAACGCCGTCGAAGGCGATCAGGTGGCAGTCGCCCTGCGTCCGCCCGTCCACCGCCCAGCGGTACGGAGGGAACAGCCACGACCAGCCGACCACGTCGCCGGGTTCGAGGGTTTCGATCACCAGGGGCTCGCGGCCGGGAACGTACAGCTCGAGTGCCACGATGCCGCGGCGAATCAGCCAGAATCGCTCCGCCGGTTCGGCCTCGCGCATCAGCATCGTCCCGGCCGGGACGTGCTCGTTGCGGCCACAACCCGCGATGAACTCGAGCTGCGCCGCCAGCAATCCGGCGAACGTCGGGGAGTCCGTGAGGAGCTTGTCAATCGTGCGCATGAGAATCGTTCCTCTCGCTTTCTCTGATCGCCCGCGCCTCCTCGGTGAGATCGATTCCGACCGGACACCAGGTGATGCAGCGCCCGCATCCGACGCAGCCCGAGCTGCCGAACTGATCCCACCACGTTGCGAGCTTGTGAGTCATCCATTGCCGGTAGCGAGACCGCGTCGAGTTACGGACCGACCCCCCATGAATGTGCGAGTAGTCGACCGTGAAGCACGAATCCCACCGCTGATGGCGCTCGACATGCTCACCTTGGAGATCGGTGACGTCCTCGACCGTCGTGCAGAAGCACGTCGGACAAACCATCGTGCAATTGCCGCACGTCAAGCAACGTGCGGCAACCTCGTCCCACCTCGGGTGTTCGAGGTTGCGGTACAGCAGCTCTCGGATGTCGGTCGTATCGAGCTCCCGCCCCATCTGAGAGGCGGTCCGCTCGTGGACCGAGGAGGCCGCATCTCGATCGCCGCTGGTCGCGTCCCGGTGCGGCACCTCCGCGAGGACTTCGGCGCCCCGCTGCGATCCAATCTCGACGACAAAGCGATGCGCCGTGCCATTGAGGATCTCCGTCAAGGCCAGGTCGAAGCCGCGCTCGGCGACCGGCCCGGTGTTCATCGAGACGCAGAAGCACGTCCCGCCCGCCTCGCTGCACTGGACGGCGACGATAAACACGTCGTCGTTGGATGCGGCGACCGCGGACTCGGACCGTCGCCCGCCCTTCAACACATGGTCGAGGATCCCGATCGCGTGGATCTCGCACGAGCGCGCGCCCAAGAACGCATACTTGGGTTCCTCTCGAGGCGACTCCTCGACGTTCACGAGGCCCCCGCGCTCATCGACCGCGGCGCGCCACAGCCTCACCTCGGCCGGAAGTTGGTACTGCTTCCACGAGTGCGGCCCCACCGCGTAACCGAAAACCGCCTCGTCGTCTCTGCGGCGAAGGCGATACTGGCCGCCGTCCTGCTCGTCGGTCCAGCCGATCGGCAGGTCGGCTGCGCAGGAAATCTCGTCGTAGACGATCGCCTCATCCCGGACCGTTGGTCCGACGATCGAATACCCGCGCCGCGCGATCGCCGCCAGCAACTCGTCGAAATGCTCACGCTCGATCACCTTCGCCTCGGTCATTGCCAAGCACCCCTAAGCCGGGCTGAGCGCGGACGCCGCCAGCAAGACCGCCGTGTGATAGTTCGCCCATGCCCGCTCGGCGGCGGCCTTGGCGCGAAAGTGCCGGTCAGCGATCCCACCGACGCCGACGCGCCTGTGGCTGTCAAGCGGATCCCGTCCGAACAGGTTCACGCGCATTAGCGTCAGCTCTCCGGAATGCACGATGTGATACTCGTCACCGCTGGGTAGGTTGCGCGCGACGGCGGCGTCGACGACCGGCCTCAGATGCTCGAGCTCATAGGCGACTCCCACGGTCGCGGCGCGCTGCGCAGGCATTCCCGGCACCTGGTGCCGGATCGTCACCCTGTGAACACCGTCCTCACGAAGCGGCCCGGTGAACAGGACCGACGCATGGAAGTCGAACCAGGCGTCACTCGCGGCCTTCTCGGCGTGATCCGGGTCATCGCCGATGCCGATCACGCACAGTCGCCGCGACGGGTTACTCGGATGCTGGCCATACAGGTTGACACGCATCAGCTTTCGCCCCCGGAGCGGAAAGATTTGAGTGTCGGCCGTGACCGGACGGTTCTGCTCAACGAGCGCACTCACCAGCGGTCGCGTGTACTGCAAGTCATAGGCGAGCGCGGAGATGCCCGCCGGTGGACCGGGAAGTCGATGATCGACCGTAGCAGTGTGGAAGACGGTGGTTCCGATGCTCATGTCCGTGCCTGTCCGGCCGTGCTCAATGGCCGCTGATCGGATCGATCTGGCCGACGACGCGGTGGCGCGGGGCGGCGCCCGCGGCGGCCATCGTCACTGCTATCGCCATCGCTGCCTACCTTCTGGCGCGGAACGAACTGTCGAGGATAGTTCTATGTCATCAGGCGTTGCATCCCCGTTGCACCCCGGCTGTGCTTCTGGCGCGTTCCTCGAGCCGCCGGGTTGCGTGCGGAGAGAGTTGACGTCCACACGTGTGGCACATCCACTCTTCAGAGTCACGGTACGCCCTGATTTCGGCCTCGGCACAGCGGCAGTGGGGGGCGCGAGCGGGCTCGCCGCCTTGCTCGCCGCCTGGCGGCCACTCCCCGACCTCCCCGAGCGCCACATGCTCTACCGCAGCTGCCGCCGACAGCGCGCTTGCCTTCCGTTTGATCCGATCGATCGCCCGGCGCTCGGGACTCCCGGGGTTGTCTCTGGCGAGCATCGTCGAGTATGTGACCGCTGGGCGCGTGGGGAATGACCGGGTACGAGGGAGCCCGTGGCGCGTGACACAGCGTCAGCCGGCTCCGCGCCCCGGGGAGCATCGCGGGCGGAAAGGTACGCCCGGATACGTTGCATCCGCGTTACACCCCGTCTTTCTCCCGGTGTGAGCGCAACGTGCTGGGGTTCGCCGGGGTACATTCTTCGGCCGGCAGGCTCCAAGTGCGCCTGCGGTCGGGCACCGGGTGTGAGGTGGCGCGGATGGTCAAGAGTCACCGTCGGCGTAGCCTGGAGTTCGTGTCAGGCACCGCATGCCGGGCGCTTGACCCGATGGCGCCGCGCATCACGGACCGGGCGAGGGTGGGGCACCAGTGCGGCTCATGCCGTGCGAGGTAGACGAGGCGCGCGTGCGTTCGCCGCTCGCGCCCGCGATCGGTGTGGTCCACGCGAAGCTCTCGAGCGTCGGCGAGGACGCACGGCACATAGTTGCGATCGCCGACGCTCACGCGAACCCCCTGTGGGTGACGGGCGATCGCGATACGTGTGCGCGAGCACGCGAGATGAGCTTTCAGGAGGGCGCGGCGTGGTCGGAGAGCGACGCCGGAGCGAACGCGGTTGGCACCGGGCTCGCGCTTGATCATCCTGTTCAGATCTTCTCGGCCGAGCACGTGGTTGAGGCGGTGCGTCCGTGCACGTGCTCGCGACCCCGATCCACGATCCGCGGACGGGTGAGCTGATCGGGGTGGGTCGACCTGACTGCCGATCTCCCAACGCACCACCCACACACGCTGCCGGTCGCGGCGCTCGCGGCCCTTCCGGCTTCAGTTGCTGGGACGGGACGCGAGTGCTGCTGGCCCGTATGGCGAGCGGGGCAAGGCGGTGACGATCAGGGCGCAGGTTCACCGCGCCGGATGTGCCTTGGGTCACGGTCGCTCGAGCCGCACCCGTACCGGCTGAGCGTTCCCGTCGAGGCGGATTGGCTCGTGGTCAGCTGCGGGGCGGCGGCGTGACGCGCCGCGCGCCTATCGGGGACCGTTCCTCCCGGCCTCCGATGCCCCGGAGATCGTCGAGGCCCGAGCGCTGCTCGAGGAGTCGTTGCGGCGTTCGATCCTGACCACTGCCGACCCGGAATTGCTGTCGTGATCGCTGGCGCACCCGTCTGCAGCGGATGACCTCGCGGCTGCTCGGGCGCTCGTCGCGGTACTCCCGTGGGCGATCCGCGGCGAGCGGCGGTGACCGCGAGTGCGGCGAGCTTCGCCCGGCGCCTCTCGCACCCCGCCGCCTGATCGACAGGCCGGCTGGTGGTCATGCGCGTCGGCGGCCTGCAACGCAACTGCAACTCGCCCGCACGTAGCGTGCCCGGCTCTAACCGCCGTGTGAGACGGAGTGATGAGATGGCGACAGGATGGCGACAGCGACCGATGCACCGTCAGCGGCCGCGCGCTTTCTGGCTCACCCCAAGCGAATGTTGATCGACGGCGAATGGGCGCAGGCCCGGCACGCCCGCACGCTCGAGGTGTACGACCCGGCGACGGGCGAGGTCATCGATCACGTTCCGGCGGGCGACGCCGAGGACGTCGAGTTGGCGGTCCTCGCCGCCCGCCCGGCGTTGGAGGACTCCGACTGGAGCCGCATGACGGCGTCCGAGCGAGGTCGGGTGATCCGGCGGATCGGCGAGCTGATTCTTGAGCACCCGGACGAGCCGGCCGCGATCGAGTCGCTCGACAACGGCAAGCGGATGGGCGTCGCTCGCGCGGCCGACGTACGGCTCGCCGCCGACGTGTTCCCCATCCCGTGGAACTTCCCGCTGCTGACGGCCGCCCGGAAGCTCGCCCCAGCCCTTGCGACCGGCTGCACCGTGGTCCTCAAACACGCCGAGCAAACGCCGCTGAGCGCGCTCCGACTCGTCGAGCTCATGCAGGAGGCGGGACTGCCCGACGGCGTCATCAACGTGATCACCGGGTTCGACGAGACCGCGGGTGTCGCTACTGCTGCCCATCGCGGGATCGACAAGGTGGCGTTCACCGGCTCCACCGAGGTCGGGAAACCGATCGTCAAGGCCGCCGCCGATGACCACAAACGGGTCACGCTCGAACTCGGCGGCCAATCCCCGTACATCGTGTTCGCCGACGCTGACCTGGACACGGCCGCTCCGGGCGCGGCGAGGGCGATCTTCGTCAACCATGGTCAGTGTTTCTGCGCATGGTCGCGTTTGCACATCGAGAGCGAGGCGTATGACGACGTGCTTGCCGGCGTCGCCGACCATGCGGAGCACATCAAGGTTGGCCGCGGATCAGACGACGACACTGAGATGGGGCCGCTGGTCTCCGCCGAGCAACTCGAGCGCGTCACCGGCTACCTCGAATCCGCCCGGCGCCACGACCCGGCACCAAGGTCTTTGACGAGGGAGATCTTCGGCGCGGGTATTCCGTCGCGCCGACCGTGCTCGATGGTGCCTGACGAAGGCACACCGTCCGATCCGGCAGCTGAAGGCCGGAACGGTGTGGGTCATCACCGGGGTGATCCACGAGTACACCGTGACCAAGTCTGTGCGCATCGGACTGTAATCCCGCTGCGCAGACCGAAGGACGCGAACGGCTGGTTTCGCACTCACCCGGCGGCCTCGGACCGGCGTCCGTGTTCCACTATCGACAAGGACTCGCACAAGAGGGAGAGCGATCGATGAACCCTTCGAAACCTGTTGGCTCTGTTGGGCTTCCCGCCGGTGAGCGGCTCGAGCGTAGGCTTGAGGAGCTGCTTCATCAGGACACGTTTCCGCCGCCGGCGGGGTTT
>Ga0335080_10009608_pt1 | contig 10116 bp, 5 predicted proteins | sample Lox_Sample_34_FD_206720 | JGI IMG/M metagenome (GOLD analysis project Ga0335080, IMG submission 206720) | Soil microbial communities from Loxahatchee National Wildlife Refuge, Florida, United States - Lox_Sample_3.4 | ecosystem: Environmental > Terrestrial > Soil > Wetlands | place: USA: Florida... | reverse complement strand
CCCGCCCTCAGGGGTGCAGCCGTCGGTGCAAGCGAAGCTGTACAGCGTCGTCACTGTCCCGTTTGCCGTGATTTTGTAGACCGTTCCATTACCAACGTGAGTGCCGCCTTGCGGAGTTGTTCCGTAGAAGTTCCCATCGGTGGCCTGAATCACCCCGGAGTACGGGAACTCGGGGCCGCCCTGCCCGTTGAAGGTGACCAGGGTGGTCAGGCTCCCGCCGGGGGTGATTCTGAAAACCGTGCCGCCAGGACCGTTACCGCCTATGGAGGTCGTCCCGTAGAAGTTCCCGTCGCTGGCCTCGATCAGCCCGGCGGTAGGATCCTGGCCGTCGCTGCCGGTGAAGCTGTGCAGGATGGTTAGGGTCCCACTTGGTGTGATTTTGAAGACCGTGCCCTTATTGTTGGCCCCGCCAAACTCGGTTGTTCCGTAGAAGTTTCCGTCGGTGCCCTTCACTAACCCGGCATAAGGTTCGCGGCCGTCGCTCGGCTGACCCGCAAAGTTATGCAGCGTTGTGAGGGTTTGTGCCGCCGATGCAATTGCCGTCACGGCGGAAAACAGCACGATCATCCAGGCGATGTTTCGCGGCTTACCTTCCGCAGCTAAACGCGATGCGGGTTTGCGCATCGATGCCTCCCAACAACCATGTTCAGATCAATTGTCTTGATCGGCGGGAATTCGGGGCGTGTCGCGGTCACCATTTGCCACGAGTCTCACAGCCGCGTTGCCGGAGCAGACAACTTACCGACACACTCCGGAACGGGATTATGGGGGCGGTCCTGACACGTGTCAACCAGTCCATTACCTTACGACTCCATTCCCATTCGGCGAATGGAACCGAAGTTAGCGCTGGTTCTTCGTTCATCCATCTTTGTGGGACTGGCGCAATAGCCGGTTACGGCGGGATCCGCCTTACACTCGGCACGCCCACCCTTCTTGGAGTCATGGCGAAGCAGTTGTGGGTTGTCGATTCCCTTGTGCGTCGAATGCCGGGTGACCCATCCTTTCCCATCGGTTGGGAAGGGTGGGATCCATCAACTGACAACCGACAACTCGTCTACGGCGCGAAGTACCCCGCGATATCCAGGATCAGCTGCGTGAATCCCTGTGCGGCGTCGGCATTGGTCGATCCGTCCATGTTCGGCACGATCGCCATGTTCGACGTGACGAACCCGTCGTAGGCGTTCAACGTCGAGACCACCGGCTGCTGCTCACCGTGCGGCCACAATGTCAGGTAGGGCAGCCGCGGGCTCGGCACCACGGTCGCGTTGAACACGTATCCGGCAGCCGTCGCCGTCGGCGCGCAAGGACTGCCCGCAACGTTCATCGTGATCTGCCCCGTGAACGGCTGACCGTTATTGCTGCGGCTATCGAAGGCGCGGCACGGTGCCACAGGATGGAACGAGTATCCGCCTGCGCCCGGCGCGGCAAAGTAGCCGTTTACGTCGATGAGCACGTCCGTACTGTTGTAGGTGTAAACGCTCACATCGCCATTCGCCGCCGCCGGCACGATAGCGGCATTGGCCACAACCGTCGCGGTTGGATTATTCAGCGTGGAGACCACCGGTTGCTGCTGATCGCTCGGCCAGACAGTCAGGTAATTCAGGTGCTGCCCCGCCGGATGAGGATCGGCAGTCACGTTGAACGAGTAAGCGAGCGGAGTATTGGGCAGCCCATGCAAACATGGGCTATTCGACAGCACCGGCAACTCCCGCGCCTCGTTACTGCCGAACGAAGGTGCCCCCAGCCCGGGCGGGAAGTTCGTAGCCCGCGTGTCCACCACGCGGCACGGCGTAAGGGGATAAAACTGCAAGCCGCCACCCTGCGATGCTGGAACAAAATATCCATCAATGTCCAGAATGATGTTCGTAGTATCCGTAACGTACACGCTCACCGCGTTGTTCCCGGAAGGCACAATGACCGCGTTTGCCTTCACGCGGCCATCCAGCGAGTTCATGGTGGAGACATAAGGCTGAATCTCGCCCTGCGGCCAGATCGTCAGGTACCCGAGCGTTCTTATAGGGACAACCGTGACATTGAGGGAATAGGCTGCAGCGTTGCTGGGAATCCCGCAGTCGCCGGATTGGGGAATCGTGAAGTTCTCTGAGGTACCGCCTTGAATCGGACCTCCACTCTGACGAGTGTCGATCAGGCGGCATGGTGTAACTGGCACGAAAGCTAGCGGCCCGGTGACCTGGAAATCAGCGTCGCTGTTCAGTGTTCCGTTGGGGAGGGTTACCTGCACCGCGCCGGTGGTCGCACCAGCCGGCACGGTGGTCGTAATCGCAGAACCCGTATTCGAGTTGATGGTGGCCGCCGTGCCGTTAAAGCTAACGCCAGTCGCGCCGCTGAGATTCGAGCCGAGGATGGTGACCGGCGTTCCTGCCGTGCCGCTCGTGGGCTGGGTCACGACGAAGCCAGGCAGGCCCGTGCTTAACCGATAGATTGTGCCAACGCCGTCTTCTCCGAAGGAGGTCGTGGCACCGTAGAGATTTCCATCGGTGCCCTGCAACAAGCCTCCGGTAGCTTGACCGCCGTCGGTGCAGTTCGGCTGCGAGCAAAAGGTGTAGATGTTTGTGAACTCTCCGCCGGGCGAGACCCGAAAAATCGTGCCATAGGTACCGATGCCTCCGGCGATCGTTGTGCCATAGAGATTCCCATCGGTAGCTTGGACCAAGGGTGCATAGACGATAAACCCATCAGCGGTCGCATTGAATGCATGAAGCTTGGTGAATGCCCCGCTTGGGTTGAGTTTGAAGACGGTACCACACCCGTAGCCGTTACAACCGTTGTTTCCCCCGCCCAGGTAGGTCGTCCCATAGAAGTTGCCGTCGATCGCTTGCACCAGCCCGGCAAATGGGGCGTAGCCGTCGGCGCAGGCCGGTTGCGAGCAAAAGTCGTAAATCGTCGTCAGCGCGCCGCTGGGGGTGATCCTGAAAACCGTTCCCCAGTCCTCCGGACCGCCCTCCTGAGTCGTGCCGTAAAGATTTCCGTGGCTATCTTGCGCAAGGGTTGACGCGGGGAAAGCTCCATCCGCGCAGTTCTGCTGAGAACAGAATTTGTAAAGAGTAGTGAAGGCGCCGGTGGGGGTAATTTTGAAGACGGTGCCATAGCTGTTTTGGCGGTCGTGGAAACCGCCGTTCAGAGTAGTGCCGTACAAGTTGCCATCCGAACCCTGGAGCAGCGTACCTTCGGGCAACTTGCCGTCTGCGCAATTTGCCAAAGAGCAAAAGCTGTAGAGGGTGGTAAATGTTCCGGTCGGCGTAATTTTGAAGACTGTCCCACAACCGTATTGCAGCGAACAATTCGAACTCGTTCCACCCTGGCTGGTTGTTCCGTAGAAATTTCCGTCCGCCGCCTGGACCAAACCTCCGGTGGGAAAAGCGCCGTCGGTGCAGTTGGGTTGTAAACAGAACTCGTACAGTGAGGTCAGCGTTCCACCCGGCGTCATTTTGAAGATGCTGCCATTGAAGCCGACGCCGGAGCTGGTCGTCCCGTAGAAGTTGCCATCGCTGGCCTGAATGAGGGGACCGTCGGGATTGTCCCCGTTGCTCCCATTGAAATTCGCCAGGGTGGTCAGGGTCTGCGCGGGCGTATTCCCCATGGACACGAGCAAGAAACCGACCGTGAAGAATAGTTTCGGCAGGCGGTTCTTAGCAGCCGGTGGCAAGTTGCGAGGGCGCATGAGGTTCTCCGAATGCTGGATACCAGATCGTCTGTCCGCTGCTGTGCGCGCCGCTTCGCCCTGGAGGCTTGCCCAGTTGAGGAACTCTGAATTCGTCGCATTATTTAGCGACGCATCGGCGCTCGTCAAGAGTCGGTTTGCTTCGGGTCTCAAAGTTGAAGGCCGCAGCCAGTGCCACTGCTAGCTCAACAGAGCGTCAACCATCCCCAGCGCGCTTCCCGGAACGGGTCATTACCTTCGTTTTGCCGACGGCGCTTTCTTGTCGAAATCGATCTTCCGCGATCCATAAACTGAAGGAGCCGGAGTGAGTTCGGCGTCGTCGAGCCTTCGCGTCTGAGCCCGGCGGTTGTGGTCTTTGACATTATGGGAAGTGACGAACGTGAGCCTGCAAGCGGCGGGCATCGCCTGTCGTCTGAGTGCAAGTCCTTGCCGCTCAAGAACTTGGTGCGTAACTTCTTGGCCTCATCCGCTCACGGGAATACCTCAGTTGAGTCATTCATCCGCGATATTTTGCCGAGTAAGGGGGAGGGGTATCTGGCCGTTTTCTAACGTCTCTCCCTGATTGCAAGTGCGTGGCCCCTACGACTATGCTGCGCAGCAAAGAGCGCCTCCCAGTCTGTCAGACCCCAACATCAAGGAGAACCGTCGTGCACCGCAGACTATCGCTCTATCTGTTGCTCGCTACCATCCTGCTCATCAGTAATGCCCTGTTCGCGCAGAGCAATCCTTGTAACGTTATCGGCCTGGGGCCGGAGGGCAGCCTGAACGGCTTCGTGCCGTTCCAGCCGAACAGCCTCTGGAACACCAACATCGCCAATGCGCCGGTGGACCAGAATTCGAATGCCATCATCAACTTCATCGGCTCCAGCACGCCGCTGCACGCCGACTTCGGCTCGGGGCTGTACAACGGGCAGTCCATCGGCATCCCCTACTACGTGGTACCCGGCGTCCAGCCGCTGGTGTTCGTCAACTACAACCTCTACGGCGACGAGAGCGATCCCGGCCCCATGCCGATTCCGTTCGACGCGCAAATCGAGGGCTTTCCCAATCCCGGCAATGGCGATCGCCATGTGCTGATTATCGACAAGGGCAACTGCTGGCTGTACGAACTCTACGCCTCCTACCGGCTGAACCCTGCGCTGTGGGTTGGCGGCTCGGGCGCGGTGTGGGACCTGGAGTCGAACGAGCAGCGGCCCTACACGTGGACCTCAGCCGATGCTGCGGGCCTGCCGATTTTTCCGGGGCTGGTGCGCTATGACGAAGTTGCGGCCGGCGCGATCAACCACGCCATCCGCATGACGCTGCAATACAGCAAGCAGGCGTTCACGCCTCCGGCATCGCACTGGGCATCAAACTCCAGCAACCAGTACGCGGCGCCAATGGGCATGCGTCTGCGCCTGAAGTCGAGCTTCGACATATCGGGCTTCCCGCATGATGACCAGGTCATCCTGACCGCGCTGAAGCAGTACGGCGCGATCATGGCCGACAACGGCTCCTCGATCTTCATCACCGGCACGACCGACAGCCGCTGGAGCAATGATGATCTCGGGCTGCTGCGGTCGGTGACGGCGTCGGACTTCGAGGTAGTGCAGATTTCGCCGCTGTACACGCCGCAGAACTATCCCACCGGAGCCAATCCCACCATCAACAGCTTCACGGCCACGCAATCGGGCGGTCCTGGCCAGCCGGTCACGTTGAGCTGGAATGTCAGCAACTCCGACTACAACATCGTGTCGCTCGCGGTGGGAGCCACGCGTAATACCAGCGCCGTCGTCTATCCCGTGAACACGACGACATACACGCTGTATGCGACCAACCAGTACGGGCGCACGACGGCCCAGGTGACGGTGCAAGTGCCGAGATAAGCCGCCTTCCAACACCTTGCTGCGCGCTTGCATCCAACTCTGGTGAGCGGAAGCTCTCAACGCCGAAAGGCGACGACCTATGAGATTGGGCATAATTCGCAGCATCTTCGGCGGCGCGATTGTCGCGCTGTTGCTGACCATCACCTCGCCGGCGCAGCAGGATACGTCCGGCATCAAGGCCAACGCAGGCGAGGCCTCGCAACCGGCGGCAGATTCCAACGCTCCAGGCGGCCACGTCGATGTGCCGGCAGCCGCACCGGGCAACACTGCGCCCGCGCCTGAGGCTTCGCCGGCACCGCAAGCCGGAAACGGCTCCAGCTACGGCAGTGTGGAAGATAATCCCTACGACCCGATTCTCGAGCCGCCGCCGCTGCCCAAGGGAAAGGCCACTCTGATCGGAGGCATCGCCACCAGCGTAGACCACGTGCGAAATCGCCTCACCATCCAGCCGTTCGGCCGCGGCGCGAAAGTGAAAGTCGTAGTGGATGAGCGCTCGCACATCTATCGCAACGGAGCTCCCACCACGATCCTTGGAGTGCACAAGGGAGATCGTGTTTACGTCGATACGCTGCTCGATCCAGCCAACGACAGGATCCTCGCCAAGAACCTGCGCGTCGTGACCGACACGGGCTTGGCCGAAGTTCGCGGCCAGGTCATCGCCACCAATCCCGGACGCGGAACCGTGACGGTCCGCGACCAGTTGTCGGCCAAGCCTGTGACGTTTGCGATTGGTAGCGTGACAAGCTACAACTCAACGAAGGGAACGGCAAGCGCCGGCGACGTGCAGCCCGGCGCGCTGGTTGACGTGCAGTTTTCCCCCCGCCGCAGCGAACAGGACATGGCGCGCATGATCACCGTTGTTGCCAAGCCAGGCGACGACTACATCTTCTCCGGCGTGGTAAGTCATCTGGACATGCGTACTGACTCGATGTTCATCGACAACAAGAGCGACGACCAGAGCTATGAAGTCCATTTCGCGCCAGCCGACGTTGCCGACCTGCAGCAGCTGAAAGTCGGCTCCGAGGTGACCGCCCGCGCGATCTTCGACGGCAAGCAGTACAAGGCCAGCAACATCACAATTGCCAACTCCTCGGCGGAGCCTGGAGAGCAATCGAAGGCGCAATAAAGAACCCCGTTCCACACCACACTCGGGTCGTGGAACGGGGGATATTGCTGCGCGGGGGCTTCAGCCCTGACTTAGTTCAACAGGCCGTACATCGCGACCTGATTCTGCGTAGCTACGAAGACGTGCCCGTCGGCGATGGTGGGCACGGTGAACTTCACCGCAAACCCGGGATTGTCGCGCGATGGATTCTGCTGCGAGTTATACAGTTCTACGCCAAGGTTGTTAGCTTGATACGCCCGCAGCACGGCCTGACCGCCGCCGGAATACGTGTCGGTCTCGACGATCCAGGCAATCCCATTGCTGGTTCCATTCGACGAGATTGCCGGCGTCGGTCCCGGATAACCGAAGGATTCAGGAGATTGTGACGTCGGGTTGGTGGAAAGCAGCTGGGTTTGCGGATTAAACGCGAACGCCGTCAGATTGTCGCCCACTCCACCGAAATAGGCGGTGTTGTTCCAGAAGGCCGGCCCGCCCCATATACCGCCGATTTTGAAGGGCAGCGTTTGCACAATCTGATCGTCATTGCCGGCATGGAAATGCCCCATATTGTCCCGATTGATCAGGTCGATCGTGCCCTCTTTGCCGACCTGCACCAGCAAGTGAGGATGGGTCGTTCCCGGCATGTCGGGCAGCAGCGTCACGCCGCCGGAGCCCAGGTCGGTGTCGTTCATGTCGAGCGTTAACTGGTCCGAAGGTGTGAAGTAATCGGCGAGCGCAATACCGGAGTTCGACCAGGTCAAGCGCAGGACGCTATCGCCGTAATCCGACTGATTGTCATAGCTGCCATTGCCGGTGCCGACGTAGATGTTCCCGGCCGAATCGGCAGCCGGGCCGGAGCCGCCGCCCCAGTAGCCTCCCTCGCGGCCGTTCGGGGTGTCCACAAAAATGCCGCTCGGCAGCAGCGCGATCTCATCGTAAGAGATCATCCAGCCGTGATAGGAGCCGTTGTCGCAGTGCGAGGACCAGGCCCCAAAAACCTGACCGTTCAACAACAGCAAGGATGCGCGCAGACCCTCGACCAAGGGATCAAATGTCAGGACGCCGTTTTGCGAGCCCTGACCCGTCCCAGGCACCTGTCCGGCCACGCGCCGCGGCGGATTGCGCAGTTGCCCGTTGCGGATGTCGACGGCGTACAGCGTCTGGAAGAAGTTCGTCGTGTGTTGTACCAGGTTCGTTTCCTTGGTCTTTGCGATCAGAAACATCTCGTTATTCGCAACATCGATGACTGGCGTTGCGGTAATGCCGATTTCCGGCACCAGGTCATTGCAACCCACGTCGCTGCTGGAAACAGGGCTGACCTGAAGGAGCGGTCCGATGCTGATCAGCAGGTTTTTCATCCACAGCTGCTGTCCGCTATTCACGTCAAACGCGTACACCTGGTCGTGCTCAGTCACTACGTAAAGGACGTTGTGCCTCACACCATTGATGTTGACGTTGGGGACGTACAGCGGCTGGGCGTAGACAAATCCACGCACGTTGAACACCGCCTTGCGGCCGAACTGGGCCGGATTAACGTTGCTCGGCGTCAGCACCGTCTCGTGCGTGTTGGTGCCGGAGCGATAGTTGTCATCCTGATAGGTGGTGACCGCTACTTGCGCCGAGGTAACGATGCTGAAGGCAAACAGGAACGAGGCAATGAAACAGCCGTATAAGGCTTTCATCCCGCAGATTTGCTCCTATGTTGTAGAGATATTGAATACTGAAGTGGGCTGATGAATTATCGTACATACGCCCGAGACTCTCAATCGCCAAATCGCCTCCCGCTCGCAATCAAGCTGGTTTTCGACAAGGCTGCTGCGGTTGCGATTTCTAGTTTCGCGAGGTTGTTATGTCAGAAAATGAACCGATCCAGGCTCCGCAAGTAGCACGTTCCGGGGAGTGGAAATCCATCTTTGTGGGCCTGCAGGGCGTGCGCGCTGGCTGGCGCCTGCTGATCTTCATTGTCTTGTTCGTCGCGCTTGTGATCACCACACAATTCACGCTGCGAGGCTTGGCCGGCAAGCTGGGTCCCGGTTTCACGGTGACCAATGTCATTCTGAGCGAGCTCCTGCAGTTCGGCGTCGTGCTCGTCGCCACCGTCGTCATGGGAGTCTTCGAGCGGCGCAGCCTGGCCGACTACGGTCTTCCCTTTCGACTGGCATTGCAAAAGCAGTTCTGGACTGGCGCGCTGTGGGGCTTCGCGATGCTCTCCGTCATCATCGCCATGATGGCCGCCACCCGCGCCTACTCCATCGGAACGATTGCGCTCACTTCGCCGGACATTCTGAAGTACGGGCTGGGCTGGGGATTGGCATTTCTGCTGGTGGGTCTGTTCGAAGAATTCGCCGCGCGCGGCTACCTGCAGTTCACGCTCACCACCGGTCTGGGCTTCTGGCCGGCCGCGGCCATCACCTGCTCTTTGTTTGCACTCGGGCATCTCAACAATCCGGGAGAGAACTGGGTAGGCGTTCTGGAAATTGTGCTGATCGCACTCTTCCTCTGCCTGGCACTGCGGCGCACCGGCAATCTGTGGTTCGCCATCGGATGGCACATGGCGTTCGATTGGGGCGAGAGCTTCTTCTACTCCACACCGAACAGCGGCATCCATGCCGTCGGTCACCTGTTCAACGCCCAACTGATGGGTTCAAAGTGGCTCAGCGGCGGCACCGTCGGCCCGGAAGCCAGCGTCTTCGACGTCATCGTGACCGCCGCCGGAATCTTACTGCTGGCCAAAATCTATCCCGAGGCGAAGTATCCCTCACTTCCCTCTCCAATCGCAACGCCTGAACCAAGCTCGCTCGATGCCGCGATTTCAGATGCGCCGGGCACGAACTTGGGCTAATCTGCTGCCCGGCCCACACACGCAGAACCTATGGGGACCGTAGGCTCCCTGGTTCTGCGTTCGGAGGAGATGCATGCCCGATGCCGCTCAAGCCCTCGCCGCGCAACCGCCGGAACTGTGGAAGCGCACTTTCGTTGGGCGGCAGGGAATACGCGCCGGGTGGCGACTGCTTATCTACTTTGGCGCGATCGGCGCGATCCTTGCCTGGAACTGGTTTCTGCTCCGTCGGCTGGAAGCTCCCTTGTCGCGAATTCCGTCCCCGTGGGACAGCATGTTCGGCATGGGCTTTGTGGTCGCCGTCCAGATAATCGCTGCGCTGCTCATGGGCCGCATCGAGCGGCGCAGCCTCGCGGATTATGGCTTGCCTTTTCGCCTCATCTTTCGAAAGCAGTTCTGGACGGGAGCGCTGTGGGGTGCGGTGATGACCTCCCTCGTCTTCGCCATCGTGTGGGCGGCACATGGTTATACTCCCGGGAGTCTGGTTCTGTCGCCGCGCGAAATCGCGAAGTACGGACTTCTATGGGCGGTCACTACGCTGGTCTGGGCCTTCTTCGAGGAATTCTCGTTTCGCGGATATCTGCAGTTCACGTTGACCAGCGGATTGGGTTTCTGGCCGGCCGCA
>Ga0335080_10009607_pt1 | contig 10116 bp, 5 predicted proteins | sample Lox_Sample_34_FD_206720 | JGI IMG/M metagenome (GOLD analysis project Ga0335080, IMG submission 206720) | Soil microbial communities from Loxahatchee National Wildlife Refuge, Florida, United States - Lox_Sample_3.4 | ecosystem: Environmental > Terrestrial > Soil > Wetlands | place: USA: Florida... | reverse complement strand
GGGTGACGCCTGCGACGCCGTCGCCCACGGTGAGCGTGCCCGCGGTCAGCGGCGCGTCCGCCACGTGCGCCTGGCCCGTCGCGGAGGTGGTGGCGCCGCCCGAGTCGGCGACGGTCACGGTGACGGCATAGGTGCCCTCGTCGACGTAGGTGTGGCTCGCCTGGACGGTGAAGCCGCTCCCCGAGGCCGTGACGACGCCGGCCGAGGTCGTCGAGTCTCCCCAGTCGATCGTCGCGCTGTAGTCGCCGGCGGCGCCGGCGGGGTTCGCATCGGTGAAGCCGAACGTGAGGTGCGAGGCCGTCAGGCTCTCGACGCCGTCGGTGATCGCGAGCGCGCCGGGGCTCAGCGGCGCGTCCTGCACGGTCACGGGCGCAGTCGCCGTCGCTCCGGTGGCGCCGTCCGAGTCGGTGAACGCGATCGAGACCGTGGTCGAGGCCGGGCTCGGGAACGAGCACGCGAAGCTGCCGGTCTGGCTGCCGTGGTCGCCGGTCACCGTCAGGGAGCCCGAGACGAGCGTGCCGCCCGTGCCGCAGCTCGGGAAGCCCGCCGCCGGAGCGTAGGTGTCGGCGTTGCCGGGGTCGCTGACGGCGAAGGCGAAGGTCTTCGTCTCGCCCTCGTACGCCGTCGTCGGCGGCGACGTGAAGCCGACGGTCGGCGCGACGTTCGCGACGGAGACCGCCTGGGCGAGCACGTTGCTCGACGAGGCGCCGTCGCTCACCGCGACGCTCACGGTCGAGGTCGCCGGCCCGTTCGGGAAGCCGCAGGAGAAGGTGCCGGTCTTCGAGGACGAGTCGATCGACGGCGCACCCGAGAGGCTCCCGGCCGAGCCGCAGCTCGGAGAGCCGGCGGCGAAGCTCCACGACGTCGAGTCCGGGTCCGAGATCGAGAACTGGTAGCTCTCGACGTCGCCCTCGTTCGCCGACGAGGGGCTGGAGACCCAGGAGATCGTCGGGGCGACCGCCGCGCAGTCGACCGAGACGTCGTACGTGTCCTGCGTCGTGAAGGTCACCGGGTCGTCGTGCGCGTCGTGGGCGGCTCCGGTCGCGGAGACCGTGACGACGTAGGTGCCGTTTCCGGCCGTGGGGGGCACCGTGGTGGAGATCGGCGTCGTGAACGTCTGCCCGTTCGTGTCCCACGGATCGGGCATCGTCGTGGTTCCTCCGGTCGCCGAGATGCCCGCGGCGGTCCCAGCGGCGTCGGGCGAGAGCGAGATCGTGAGCGCGGCGCCCGGGTCGAAGTGCGTGCCGTTGCCGTTGTACTTGACCGCGACGACGCCGGCGACGGGAGTGCCCCGCGCGGCGCACCGCTGGGTGAAGTTCGCGGTGTCGGTGTAGCTGACGTTGTTCCCGGACTTCACGATGTCGCCGTCGGCCTTGATCGTGTCCGCGTAGGCGACGACCGCGCCGACCAGGAGCGCCGTCGCTGCGCCCAGAACCGCCAGGAACAGACTCCTGCTTCGCATCTTGCGCCCTCTCCCCATTGCCCCGCTCCTCGTGTCGCGCACCTGTCATCGAACTAACGGTGACGGCGTGACAGTCGTCTAACCCTGACGTACGAATGGTCACTCGTCAATGGTTCTTTTTCGGCCGGGAACCACTCGCTTTTTGCTTGACCGTACTGCTGCAATGTCGCAAGATCATCGCGGGCGGCGGCTAGCGTCGTCGCGTTAGCCAGTGTTTGGGGAGAGGAGAACTACTGTGCACATCCGGACTCAACGGGTACGGCGCCGACGGCGTCTATCCATGTTCGCGGCGCTGCTGCTCCTGCTCGGCATCGTGAGCGTCGGCGCTGCGGGCGGTGCCTCGGGCGACAGTTCGAGCAGGTTCACCGCCACGCCACTCACACCTGACACGACGTTCAGCGCCTCGAAGGCGCCGTCGGCCAACATCGCGCAGACGGATCCGTCGCTGCTCGGTCGCACCGACGCCTCGCCGGTGCAGGTGATGATCAAGTACGACTTCGACGCCACCGCTTCGTACACGGGAGACGTGGCCGGACTCGCCGCGACGAGCCCGGCGGTCACCGGCGTTCCGCTCGACGCGAACACCGCCGCGGTCGCCGCGTACGACAACTATGCGGACGGGCAGACCGCCCTGATCAGCACCGCGGTCCAGCAGCAAGTGCCCGAGGCGCAGATCGGCTCCACCTACCAGACCGCGTACGGCGGCGTCGCCGCCACGATCCCGGCGAACTCGGTGAGCGACCTGCTCAGCGTGCCGGGGGTCGCAGCGGTGCAGGCCGACTCTCTGAGCCAGCCGCTCGACGACAACACCTCGTTCATCGGCGCGACGAACGTCTGGCCGACGCTCGGCGGCTCGGCCAACGCCGGCAGCAACACGACGATCGGCGTGATCGACACCGGCGTCTGGCCGGAGAACCCGATGTTCTCCCCCGCCGGCGTGTCGGCCCCGCCGCGCCCGCTGTCCTCGTACGCCTGCGACTTCGGCGACGGCTCGGACACGGCGCATCTCGGCCCCACCTTCGCGTGCAACAACAAGCTGATCGGCGCGCATGCAGACCTCCAGACCTACATGGCCAACGTCGGCTCCGACGGCCAGGAGTTCTGCAACAACATGACGGGCAAGTGCTCGGCTCGTGACCCGGAGGGCCACGGCACGCACACGACCTCGACCGCCGCGGGCGACTGCGTCGCCTCGGCCGTGCTGTACGGCGTCGAGCGGGGCCCGGTCTGCGGCATCGCTCCGGGCGCGCACGTGATCATGTACCGCGTCTGCGCGGCGCAGGGCTGCTTCAACTCCGACTCGGTCACGGCGGTCCAGCAGGCGATCGTCGACGGCGTCAACGTGATCAACTTCTCGATCTCCGGCGGCGCGCAGCCGTACAGCGACCCGGTCGAGCTCGCGTTCCTCGACGCCACGAACGCCGGAATCTCCGTCAACGCCGCGGCCGGCAACAGCGGCCCCGGCGCGGGGACCTCCGACCACGGTGGGCCGTGGGTGACGACGGTGGGCGCCTCGACGGGCCCGCGGTCGTTCGGCTCGACCCTGCACCTGACCGCCGACGGCGGCGCCACGCTGGACGTTCCTGGCGTGACGCTGACCAACGGCATCTCGTCCCCGACTCCCGTGGTCCTGGCGTCGAGCCTCCCGGGCGAGGACGCGCTTTGCCAGTCCACTCTCGCGGCGGGCACGGCGACCGGCGAGGTCGTGGTCTGCTCTCGCGGGACCAACGGACGCATCGACAAGGGCCGAAGGGTTCTCGCGGGCGGCGCGGCCGGGATGATCCTCTACAACAACTCCGCGGCCGTCACCGATCTGGAGTCCGACAATCACTACCTGCCGGCGATCCAGACGCAGTACAACTCGAACTCGATCGCCAACTTCGTCAGCGGCCACACGAACGTGATGGCGACGTGGGCGCAGGGCACGGCACAGTCGTCCCAGCCCGACGTGATGGCCTCGTTCTCGTCGCGCGGCCCGACCGGCGACTTCATCAAGCCCGACGTCACCGCTCCGGGCGTCCAGGTGCTCGCGGGCACGACGCCGCAGCCCGACCAGACGACCGCCGACAACGGCCCGCCGGGCAACCTGTTCATGGCGATCGCCGGCACCTCGATGGCGAGCCCGCACGCGGCCGGCGTCTCGTTGCTGGTCAAGGCGGCGCATCCGACGTGGACGCCGGAGGAGATCAAGTCGGCGCTGATGACCTCGTCGGTCCAGACCGTCGTCAAGGAGGACGGCGTCACGCCGGCGAGCGTGTTCGACGACGGCGCAGGGTCGATCCGCGCAGACCGCGCGGTGAACCCGACGCTCGTCTTCAACGAGACGTACGCCGACTTCGTCGCCTCGGCCTCGGACCCGCTCCACAGGGTGAACCTGAACCTGGCGAGCATCGACGCGACCACGATGCCCGGCGTGCTCACCACCCAGCGGACGGCGATCAACGTCTCCGGCAAGCAGCAGAACCTGGACATCCAGACGTCCATGCCTGCCGGGGTCAACATCTACGTCGGCAACAACACCTCGCCGGCGAACCCGTACAACCTGCACTTCCCGGCAGGCGCGACCGTCACGTTCCCGATCAAGATCGACGCGACGAGCGTTCCGAACGGGCAGTACACAGGGTGGATCAAGCTGGTGCCGCTCTCCGGCGCCAACCCGGTCTTCATGCCGGTCGCCTTCGTGAAGCAGCAGGGCTCGGCCACGATGACGAACTCGTGCACGCCGGCGACGGTCCCGGCGTCCAACGGGACGGTCCCGGCCTCGCTCTCGCACTGCACCGTGACCGTCTCGAATCTCGGTGGGACGACGAGCAACGTCACGCTCGGAGTAGCGCCGGCGGAGAAGGGGAAGGCGCTCAAGTACAAGAACATCAGCCTTCCCGGCTCGGTCGTGGGCAACGGTGACGGCGTGCAGTGGAGCGGTCCTCTCACTCCCGCTGCGGCGCCGAAGATCAACCGGATCAGCACGGCGACCGGTCCGGCGAGCGGCTACCTGCCGCTCTCGCTCTTCGGGATCCCGCCGGTCCCCGGCACGGGCGACGAGACGATCTCGAACTTCAGCGTGCCGACGTTCTACTACGGCGGCGAGGCGTACACGAAGCTCGGCATCGTCTCGGACGGCTACGTCGTGATCGGTGGAGGCGACAGTGGAGACATCAACTATCTGCCGCAGACGTTCCCCGATCCGAACAGGCCGAACAACGTGCTGGCACCGTTCTGGACCGACCTCAACCCGTCGTTCGGAGGGTCGATCCGGATGGCGACGCTGACCGACGGCTCCAACATGTGGATCGTGGTCGACTTCGAAGCGGTCCGGAACTACGACACACCCGACACGCACACGTTCGAGATCTGGTTCCAGACCTCGGGCCACGCTGCGGGAACGGGCCCCTCGAGCGAGCAGACCACGTACTCGTACGGGGCCAACGGTGTCGGCGACCCGGACGGCACCCCGAACTGGGGCGCCGAGAACCGCGACGGGACGAGCGGCGTCAACCTGCCCTCGTATCCGGGGAACGGCACCGAGGTCGGCGTCTTCACGAGCCCGCCGACCGCGGGTGGATCGGTGACGCTCAACTTCGACATCTATTCGAAGCTCGCCGCCGGCTACCACTCGGTGGCGTCGATGACGTCGGACACGACGCCGGGTGTCACCCAGGTCTCGCAGGCGGTGACGGTCACGCCGTAACGAGACGTTGATGCACGACGATTCGAGGGGCCGCCTCCGGGCGGCCCCTCGGCGTTTTCGCCTCTACACTCAGAACGTGAGGGGTCTCTTCAAACCGGTCGCGTTCGGGGCCGCGGCGGTCGTCGTCGCGACGGCGGGGTTCGCCCTCGCGGCCACGGTCTCCGTCACGCTCGGCCCGAAGGGCCCGCAGCCCGCCGTCGTGTCGGTCGAGTGGGGCGACACCCTCCAGTTCGTCAACGGCGACTCCGTCACCCACGCAATCACCTCGCCCCACAGCGACATCGGCCCCGCCACGCTCGCGCCGGGGGCCACCGTCGGCGGCGCCGTCACCGCCCGCGCGGGCTCGTACCAGTTCCGGCAGACCGGCGCGAAGAACTTCGTCGGCACCGTCGTCGTCACCGCGACCGGCACCGTGACGCTGAAGGCGAGCAGGGCGACGGTCGTCTACGGCCAGTCGGTGCTCCTGAGCGGCGTCGCGAGCAAGCCGGACACGCCGGTCCTGATCGAGCAGCGGGCGGCCGGCGCCACGGCCTGGAGCACGCTCGCCACGCTCTCGAGCGCCGCGGACGGGACGTTCGGCGGCTTCGTCGAGCCGGAGCTGAGCACGAGGCTCCGGGCCTCGATCGCGGCCGGGCAGATCCGCTCCGCGCCCGTCGCCGTCGCAGTCGCGCCTGCGCTCTCGCTCTCGTCGACCGCCCGCGTCACCAGGGCCGGTCGCACGATCCCGATCAGCACCCGGTTGAGGCCTGCGAAGGCGGCGACCCGCGTCACCCTCTACGAATGCTCCCCGTACACCCACGGCTGGCGCACGGTCGCCGCGAGGCCGCCGGGCCCGAGCGGGCGGATCACGTTCCGCTGGACGGCGGGCTACGGGCGGACGCTGCTTCGCGCCGCGATCGAGCGCCGCGACGCCGCGCCGGGGTTCCTCACCCAGCAGAGCTCGACGATCGCGGTCATCGCGACGGGTGTGCCGCCGCGCGGGAAGACCCGTCCGGCTCGCGCCTGCTGAGCAGCGAGCGCCCTCGCATCGCCTGCGGCACCTCGATCCCGAGGAGCTCGAGCACCGTCGGGGCGACGTCGAGCAGCTGCATCCCCACCGCCGGCCCCGGCTCGACTCCCGGGCCGGCCATGATCAGCAGGCCGTCCTGGGCGTGGTTCGCGTCGTCGGGCCCGGTGTCGTTCTCGACCGTGTGGATCCCCTCGTCGCCGCCGACCGTGCCGACCGAGCGCCAGGCGAGGTCGCCGAAGTAGACGAGCAGGTCGGGCGCGACGCCGTTGATCTCGTCGTAGACGTCCTCGGGACGGAACACCCGCGTGCCGAGCGGCCCGCCGTCCGGCCCCGGGATCGCCGCCAGCCGCTCGGCCAGCTCCGCCCGCACCCGCTCGTAGTCCTCCGGCGCGACCGTGCCCTGCGGCTCGCGGCCGCGCACGTTCAGGAAGACCCGGCCGTAGTAGCCGCCGTCGCCCCATGCGGTCGTCGCGCCCCAGTCGACCCCGACCTCGGCGAGCGAGGTGCGGCCGGCCGGCTCGGTCGCGAGCCGGAGGAGCCCCTCGCGGCGCAGCCACTCGTTGATCCGCACGCCGCCCTCCAGCCGCTTCGCGCCGTGATCGGAGACGACGAGCACCACCGTCTCGTCGTCCGCGTGCTCGAGCAGCCCCGACACGAGCCCGTCGACGTGCCGGTGGTAGTCGAGGATCGCGTCCGCGTGGCGCCCCTCCGCCTTCCAGAACGCGTGGTGCATCCGGTCGATCCCCATCTCGACCATCGCGAACAGCTCCCACGGCCGCGTCCGGAGCAGGTGATCGGCGAGCCGGAACCGCCGGTCCGTCATCTCGTAGACCTGCGCGAGCAGGTCGTCCTTGTCGTCGGTGCGGAAGTTCGTGCAGTCGAAGAGGTACTCGCCGACGACCTGCTCGACCTCGCGCGCGAGGAGCGGCGGGTAGGTGTAGCGGCTCTCGGTCGAGGGCGTGAGGAAGCAGCTCACCAGCACCCCGTTGAGCGGCCGGGGCGGGTAGGTGCCGGGGACCCCCAGCACGATCGACGGCTTGCCGCTGCGCGTCGCGAGATCCCACAGGCGCGGCGAGCGCACCGCGTCGCCGTTCGCGACGAAGAGCGCGTCGTAGGAGTGGTCGGCGCGGTTGCGGAAGCCGTAGATCCCGAGGTCGCCGGGGGTGCGGCTCGCCATCATGCACGACCACGCGGGGACGGTGATCGGCGGCACGACCGAGGTGAGCCGGCCGTAGCGGCCGCGTTCCATCAGGCCGCCGAGAGTCGGCAGGTCCGCCCGCCACCGCTCGAGCACGAGCGAGGGCTCGGCGCAGTCGAGCCCGATCAGCATCACCTTCATCCCGTTCTTCGAGTCTAGACTGAGCGCGCCTTGGCGTCCCCGGAGCTCACGATCGTCGGTCTCGACGCGGCGACCTTCGACGTGATCGACCCGCTGATCGCCGCCGGCGACCTCCCGAATCTCGCGCGGCTGCTCGAGCACGGCGCACACGGCCGCCTGCGCTCGACCACCCACCCGCTGACGCCCCTCGCCTGGACGACGATGGTGACCGGCGTGAACGCCGGCCGCCACGGGATCTGGGACTTCTCCGAGCGCGACGAGAGCGGCTACCGGCTCCGGCTCGTGAACGGCAGCGACAACCGCGCCCCGGCGCTGTGGACGCGGCTCTCCGCGGCGGGCCGCCGCGTCGGCGTGGTCAACGTCCCCTTCACCTGGCCCGCGCCCGAGGTCGACGGGTTCGTGATCGCGGGAATGGACGCCTGGGCGCGCGAGGACGGGATGACGACGCCGCGCGGGCTGGTCTCGGAGCTCCGCGAGGAGTTCGGGAAGCTCCTCGTCGACCACTCGTTCCCGCTCGACGACCGTGGGCGGTTCGACCTCGCGCAGGTCGTCGCCGTCTGCGAGCAGCGCGTCGCGATCGTCGACGCGCTCCTCTCCCGCTTCGAGCCCGAGCTGCTCTTCGTCGTCTTCATGGCCGCGGACCACGTCCACCATCTCGGCTGGCCGGAGTGGGAGGAGCGCGGCCGGGACAGCAGCGTCGCCGAGGTGTACCGGATCCTCGACCGCTCGCTCGGCGGGCTGCTCGAGCGCGTCGGCGACGGCAACGTCCTCGTGGTCTCCGACCACGGCGGCGGCTCGCTCGGCGGTGTCGTGAACCTCAACGCGTGGCTCGAGCAGGAGGGCTTCCTCGCGTACGCCGCGCGCGGCGACCTGGGAGCGACGGCGCGGCACCGCGTGTTCGAGCTGCGGCGCAGGCTGCCGGAGGGGCTCCGCGACGCGGCGAGGCAGCGCCTGCCGGGGATGCGCGAGCGCGCTCACCGAGCGACGGCGCCCGAGCTCGTCGACTGGCCGCGGACGCGCGCCTTCTCCTACGGCGTCTTCGGGAACATCGTGGTCAACCTCCGCGGGCGCGAGCGGGACGGGACCGTCGAGCCGGGCGCCGAGTACGAGCAGGTGCGCGACGAGATCGCTGCGCGGCTGCAGGAGCTCCGCGCGCCCGACGGCGGGCGGATCGTCGCGGCCGTCCACCGGCGCGAGGATCTCTACGACGGGCCCGAGCTCGGGAAGATCCCCGACCTGATCGTCGAGTTCCGAGACTACGCCTGGCTCGGGAAGGGGAACCTGACCGGGCGCACGCCGACGATCTGGGACACGATCGCGCCGCGTGCCCACCCGGGCGCGACGTATGCGGGAAGCCATCGGCCGGACGGGATCTTCGTGCTCGCGGGGCCGGCCGCCCGCCAGGGCGTCGAGCTCTCGGCGGGGATCGCCGACGTGGCGCCGACCGCTCTCTACCTGCTCGGCGAGCCGATCCCCGAGGAGCTCGAGGGGCGGCTGCTCGCCGAGGCGATCGACCCCCGGCTGCTCGACGGGCGCCCGCCGGAGTACGCGGAGCCCGCCGCGCTCGAGGTGGGCGCGCCGCGGCCGTACGACGCGAAGGGAGCCGCCGAGGTCGAGGAGCGGCTGCGGAGCCTCGGCTACCTCGAGTAGCCGGCGAGCCGCTCGAGCGTCGCGCGCACGTCGAGCGCCAGGCGGTTGGCGCCGCCGGCCGGCGGCGGCGCCGGCTCGGGCGAGGCGACGGCGTCCGCGAGCTGCGAGGGATCCTCGACGAGCGTGACGAGTCCGGCCGCGGCGAGCCTGCGGCCGAAAGCCAGCTGATGGTCGTCGACCGCCTCCCCGAAGCGCTGGAGCCGCGGGACGACGATCGGCCGCTTGCCGTTCGCACGCGAGGTCAGGATCGAGCCGACCCCCGCGTGGCAGACGACCACGCGGGCGCGGCGGATCTCGGCCACGAGCTCCTCGTACGGAAGGTCCTCGACGTAGCGCGCCCGCGCGGGACGCGTGCCGGGGGCTCGGCTCTGCACGACCAGCTCCTCGTCGCCGGGGAGCTCGTCGACGGCCCGGAGCAGCCGCTCGAAGGGGAAGTGCAGGGTGCCGACGGTGACGAGGATCACGCCGAGTCGAACACGCTGCCCCGGTACCGCGCCTGCGGGAGCGCCGTTTGCAGCTCCGGCCACTGCACGTAGAGCTGGGAGACGAACGGCCGCACGAGCCGAAGGCTCAGCGAAGGCGCCTCGATGCGCGTCGCGCTCTCGACGTAGACGACGCGCGCGCCGAGCAGCCGCCCGATCCAGACGAACGGGACGGCGACGCCCGCGCCCGTGGTCAGGATCACGCGGGGCCTTGTGCTCATGAGCACACGAACCGCGAGCCCGAGATTCAGCAGCAGGGCCCGCGCGTTCCGGTTCGTCGGGCCGTGAGCGTGGACGACGGTCTCGCCGGCGAGGAGTGACCGCGCGTCGCTGCGGTCGAACGTCACCCAGACCCGGGAGAAGCCCTCCCACGCGGGCCGGAGGGCGACGAGCTGCAGCAGATGGCCGCCCGACGAGCACACGAGCAGCAGCTCCCTCCGCTCCTGAGACGCGGCGTGCACGGCCTGCTCAGCGAACGGCGAGCGT
>Ga0335080_10009606_pt1 | contig 10116 bp, 9 predicted proteins | sample Lox_Sample_34_FD_206720 | JGI IMG/M metagenome (GOLD analysis project Ga0335080, IMG submission 206720) | Soil microbial communities from Loxahatchee National Wildlife Refuge, Florida, United States - Lox_Sample_3.4 | ecosystem: Environmental > Terrestrial > Soil > Wetlands | place: USA: Florida... | reverse complement strand
TCGGCAATTGCCGCCGACCTGGCTACCGACTGGCCGGTGCTGGAGCCCGCATCGCTGGTCACCCTCCAGGAGGTCCTGCTCGGGTTCGTGATCGCCGCGGCCGCCGGCGTGGGGCTGGCCACGGCGCTGCATCTGTCGCCCGTGGCGCGGCGGGCCGTGTACCCGCTGCTGATCGGCTCGCAGACGGTACCGATCATCGTGCTGGCACCGATCCTGGTAATCCTGCTCGGCTACGGCATGGCGCCCAAGCTGGTCATCGTCGCCCTCATCTGCTTCTTCCCGATCGTGGTGAACGGGATCGATGGCCTGCGGTCGGTGGATGCCGAGCTCATCCGGATGATGCGGACGCTGGACGCTTCCCGCTGGGCGATCCTGCGGCGGGTCGAGTTCCCGGCGGCCCTGCCGTCGATCTTCTCGGGGCTGCGGATCGCGGCGACGTTCGCCGCCATCGGGGCGGTGTTCGGGGAGTGGTCGGGATCGAACCAGGGCCTGGGCTATGTGATGCTCGCCGCTACTCCCAACCTGCTCACCGCCAGGATCTTCGCCGCGATCGTGCTGCTGACGGCCATCGCCCTGCTGCTCTTCGGCGCCGTGTCGCTGCTGGAGCGGATCTTTGTGCCCTGGGCCCCCCGGGGTGAGCGGGAAAGGAGCGATCCTCGATGAACCGGCTCGCCGCCGCTGGCTGGCGGTGCCTGACCCTGAGCGTGGCGCTCGCCATCCTCACCGCCGCCTGCGGCAGTAACGCGGCACCCGCGCCGGGGTCAGGCGGCCCGCAGCCCGCGTCGCTCAACGTCGAGCTCGACTGGGTGCCGAACCCCGATCATGTCGGCTTCTACTACGCCCAGCACCAGGGAGACTTCGCCCGGCAGCACCTGACGGTGAACTTCCGGGTGCCCTCCAGCGCCGCCGATCCGCTCAAGCTCGTCGGGCTGGGCAAGGCCGACCTGGCCATCTCCTACGAGCCCGAGCTCTTCTACGGCCAGCAGGAGCACCTGCCGGTGACCGCGGTCGCCGCGGTCATCCCGGTCCCGCTGAACGGGCTCATCGTCTCGCCGAAGCTCCGGGTCACGAGCCTGTGCCAGATCAAGGGGCACTCGGTGGGGTTCACCGGGGTGCCGAGCGACTTCGCGTTCTACTCGACCCTGCTGCACACCTGCCACCTGACCCGCAAGCAGGTGCCCTACCAGACCGTCGGTTACAACCTGGTGCCGTCGATCCTGTCCGGCAAGGTCGACTCGATCATCGGCGGGTACCGCAACGTCGAGGCCATCCAGATCAGCCAGGAGATGAAGCGGAAGGCCACCGATTTCCCCGCGAACCAGCTGGGGGTCCCCCCGTACGACGAGCTGGTGCTGGTCGCCAGCACCAGCAGACTGCGCTCGGATCCCGGCTATGCCAGCGCCGTCCGGCGGTTCGTGGCCGCACTCCTCGCCGGCACCAGCGCCGCGATGAAGAACCCGGCCGCGGCGACCGCCGTCATGCAGTCGGTGAGCCAGTACAGCGCGACGTTCCTGAAAGCGAGCGTGCCCTACACGCTGAAGCTGCTCGGCCAGCACACCGGCCTGCCGATGGGGTGCCTGGATCTGGCCGCCTGGCAGGACTTCGGGAGCTGGCTGAAGGCACACAAGCTGGTTCGCGGCACCCCCGACGCCGCGGCGATCATGACGAACAGGTACCTGCCGCACCCGTCATGTCAGGGCCAGGGCGGCGCATGACGGCGGCCGGGCCGGGGCCCTCGGCCGGGCTTGTTCACGGCATGGGCAAGGAGCTGGTCGAGCCCGACTGGGCGCCGCTCACCGGCGATGAGGTGAGCGCCGTGCTCGCCAGCTACGCCGTGCCGGCCAGCTACGCCGTGCCGGCCAGCCACGCCGTGCCCGGTACCGGAACCGTCGTCGCGTGGAGCAGCCCGCGGCCGATGTCGGCCGCGGGCCTGGCCCGCCGTGGCGCCGGCACCGTCTTCGTGAAACGTCATCACGTGCGCGTCCGCTCCCCCGCCCAGCTCGCCGCCGAGCACGCGTTCGCCACCCACCTGCGCGGCCGCGGCCTGCCGGTGCCGGCCGTCTGCCGCACGCCGGCCGGCCGGACCACGGTGAGAGACGGCGACTTCGTGTACGAGGTGCACGAGGTCGCGGCGGGCATCGACCTCTACCGGGACGCGATGTCGTGGACCCCATACCTGAGCGCGGGCCATGCCCGGGCCGCGGGCGCCGCGCTCGCCCGGCTGCACCAGGCGGCCGCCGGGTTCCGGCGGCCCGCCCGGCCGTGGGGGGTGCTCACCGGCTCCTGCGAGGTCATTACCGCGGCAGACCCGCTCACCGAAGTGGCGGCGATCGCCCGCCGCCGCCCGGGGCTCGGCCGTTACCTGGCTGGCCGTGACTGGCGCGGCGATCTCACCCGGCACCATCTCCCCGCGATCCGCCGCGCCGCGCCGCTGCTTGGCACGCTGGAGCGCCGCTGGGGGCACGGGGACTGGCATCCGTCCAACCTCACCTGGGACCGTCCCGGCCCGGACGCGCACGTTGCCGCCGTGTTCGACTTCGGCCTGGCCAACCGCACCTTCGCCGTGCACGATCTCGCGGTCGCGCTCGAGCGCAGCACCATCGCCTGGCTCGACCTGGCCGGGTCCGGCCGGGCCGACGTGGATCTGGGCGCCATGGACGCGCTGCTCGACGGCTACCAGGCGGTCCGGCCGCTGGAGCCGGCCGAGGCGGCCGCGCTGCCCGAGGTGCTCCCGGTCGTCCACCTCGAGTACGCGCTGTCCGAGGTCGAGTACTTCGCCGACGTGGTGGCCTCGCCCGGGCTGGCGGATCTCGCCTACGGCACCTATCTCATCGGCCACACCCGCTGGTTCACCGGTCCGGACGGCGCGGCCGTGCTCGGCCACCTGCGCCGCCGCGGCAGTTAGCGCCCGGGCGCCGCAGGCGCCCGTCGTTGTGCATGACGAGACTTTTCCAGGCGGCAGCGGTGGATCACCGTGTGCCTGGTCCGGCCGGGGGCGGCAGCAGGCCGAGCAGGCGGGCCGCGTTCTGCTTGAGGATCTTCGGCCTTACCCCGTCCTTGATCGGCAGCTTGGCGAAGTCGGCGAGCCAGCGGTCGGGGGTGAGCAGCGGGAAGTCGGAACCGAACAGGACCTTGTCCTGCAGCAGGGTGTTGGCGTACTGCACGAGCTGTGGCGGGAAGTACTTCGGCGACCAGCCGGACAGGTCGATGTACACGCCGGGCTTGTGCGTGGCGATGCTGAGCGCCTCGTCCTGCCAGGGGAAGGACGGATGCGCCAGGATGATCTTCAGCTGGGGGAAGTCGACAGCCACGTCGTCGACGTACAGCGGATTGGAGTACTTCAGCCGGATCCCGCCGCCACCCGGCACACCCGCGCCGATGCCGGTCTGGCCGGTGTGGAACAGCGCGATCGCCCCGAACTCCTCGATCGCCTCATACAGCCCGTACGCCATCCGGTCGTTCGGGAAGAAGCCCTGGATGCTGGGGTGGAACTTGAAGCCCTTCACACCATGGCGCTCGACCAGCGCGCGCGCCTGCGCGACCCCGGCCTGGCCGCGGAAGGGGTCAATGGACGCGAAGGGTATGAGCACCCCGCCGCTGGCCGCGGCCGCCTCCGCGACCTCTTCGTTCGGCACCGGCGGGATGCCGGTGGCGTGCTCGGCGTCCACCGGGAACACGACCGCCGCCATGTCGCGCTCGCGGTAGTACGCGGCGATCTCGGCCAGGGTCGGCGCACGCCGCGCGGCGTCGACCTTGAAGTAGGCAGCGGAAGCGGCGTTCAGCGTGTCGTCCAGGGACATGCCGCCACGCGAGGAGACCTCGGCGTGCGTGTGCGCGTCGATGGCGACCAAGGACCCGACGTCCATCTCTCAGCCTCCCGGTCCGCAGGGGCGTGACCCGCCGGTGCCGCCGTGTGGCCGCGGGCACCCGACGGCAGCCGCGACAATCGTAAGGCGATCATGCCAGCGGGGCTCGCACGGTTCGCGGACGCAGAACGTCCGCAATGAGGTCTACGGTGGCGCCATGACCAACAGCGACTACCCGTGGGAACCGCCCCTGGCCGGCACCGAGGCCGAGCAGCTCACCGGCGCGCTCGACCGCCTGCGCACGACCTTCCGCTGGAAGGCCGACGATCTTGACGCGGCCGGGCTGCAGACCCGCATCGGCGCCTCCTCGCTGACCCTCGGCGGCCTGCTCAAGCACCTCGCCGCGGTCGAGGACTACACGTTCACCACCAAGCTGAGCGGGAAGCCGGCCGGCCCGCCGTGGGACGGCAGCGGCTCGGACGGCAGCAACGACTGGGAGTTCAGTTCCGCCGCCAGCGACACACCCGGACAGCTCTACGCGCTGTGGGACGGGGCCGTCGAACGGTCCCGTGCCAGGCTCGGCGCCGCCCTGGCCGGCGGAGGGATGGATCAGTTCGTCCACGCCTCCGGGCCCGACGGCCAGCATGCCAGCCTGCGCCGGCTCCTGTGCGACCTGCTCGAGGAGTACGGCCGGCACACCGGGCACGCCGACCTGCTCCGCGAGGCCGTGGACGGGCTGACCGGCGAGGACCCCCCGGCCGGATGGCACGCCAGAGCGGGCCGCGCCTGACCTAGCGGTGCCCGGCCGGGGCGGCCCCGCCGGGCGGGCTCGTGTCCGCGTGCGTCATGCGGGCCCGCAGCCACCAGAACAGCAACGCCAGCGGCACAGCCAGACCCCCGAGGCCGTAGACGATGAACGCGGTGTAGCTGGAGACGTGATGGACGAGCCATGCGAAGTTCTGGCCGAAGAAGCCGGTGATGAAGGTCAGCGGCAGGAACACCGTCGCCAGGATCGTGAGCTGCTCCATCGTCGAGTTCTGGCGGACACCGAGCTTCGTCTGCTCGACCGAGATCACCGCCATGTTGGCCTGCAGCACCGTGCCGAGCAGATCACGCTGGGCGGCCACCTCCTCATCGACCTGGAGCAGGTGATCCTGGACGTCACGCAGGTACGGCCGCAGTTTCTTGGGCGCGGTGGTGCGCTCGATGGTGGCGACCACGCCGAGCAACGGATGGACGGCACGGTAGAAGTCGGTGGCCTCGCCGCGCAGCGAGTAGATCCGCTCGGTCGGCGCGACCGCGCCGGAGAACACGGTGGCCTCGATCTCGTCGATGTCGCGCTCGAGCCCAGCCACGACGGGCGCGTAGTCGTCCACCACCTCATCCAGGACCGCCCAGAGCGCGGATGAACTGCCAGCGGCCAGCAACTCGGGCCGCTGCTCCAGCCGCTGCCTGGCCTCGCTCAGCCTGCTGGCCAGGCCGCGGCGCACGGTGATCACGAAGGCCGGCGCGGCAAAGATGGCGATGTTGCCGAACTCCACCTCTTCCGCGGCGTCGTCGTAACGCGCGGTGCGCAAGATGACCAGCCGCACGCCGGCCTCGTAGTTCTCGATCTTCGGCCGCAGGTGAATGTTCTGCGCGTCCTCGACCGCCAGCTCGTGCAGCCCGAAGGCGTCCTGCACCTGCGCCAGCTCCTCCTCCCCCGGCTCGAAGAGCCCCAGCCACACGAAGCCACCGTCGGAGCACCGGGCCGCCGCTTCCGCCAGCGGCACCACGCCCTCATCGGTCCGGTAGCCGTCCTTGTAATGAGCGCAGTCGATGATCATCTTGGGCTCCTCGTGGCAAGCAGGGACAGGCCTTCCATTTACCATGCATGACGGAGCCTTTACCTTGGGTCGGCGGGGGATGCCTGCCGCGCGCCGCGCCGCCCGTTCGTCGGGCATGATGATGGGTTACCGGCGAGACTGAGCCCCAGCGCAAGGACGAAACGAGGCGTGCCATCGATGGCGATGCAGAGCGTGCTCAGGAGCCTGGCGGTGCTTGAGGCCGTCGCCGAGCACCAGCCCGTCCGGGTGGGAGAGCTGACGCCGCTGCTCGGGCTGCCCAAGTCGACCGTGCAGCGGAGCCTGGAGACACTGGCCGAAGCCGGATGGCTGCGCCAGGTCGATGGAGACCTCACCAGGTGGGCGCTGACTGCCCGCGCCCAGTTGATGGTGCTCCGCTCGGGCGGCGAGGCCGACCTGCGCGAGTGCGCCCTCCCGGCCATGAAGCACCTGCGGGATGCCGCCGACGAGACAACACACCTGTTCGTGGCGACCGGGTCATACCAGGTCGTCGTCATCGAGCGGGTCGACTGCCGCCGCAGCATCCGCACGGTCATCCCGCTGGGCACCGTCTTCCCCATGGCCGCCAGCTCGGCGGGTATCGCGATGCTCGCACGTGGCCCCGACGAGCAGGTGGACGCGGCGATCGCGCAGGCCGCCCGGTCGGTGAACCCACCGGCCAGCGAGGACCTGGACAAGGTCAGGGAGCAGGTCGCGGCCGCTCACGTCAAGGGGTACAGCAGCCGCCTGGGCTGGGACCGCGACGTGATGGGTATCGGCGCCGCGATCATGGATCACCGCGGCGAGATCACCGCCGGGGTGAGCGTCTCGATCCCGCTGAGCCGCTTCCAGTACGCCAACGAGGCGGAGTGGGGCCGGGAAGTGATGGAGGCCGCCGCGGCCATCAGCCGGTCGCTCGGCTATACCGCGCCCGCCCGGTGACCGCGATCGCGCAGGGCATCCCCTAGTGCAGGTGGGCGCGCCAGTCGCGCGGCACCCGCCCGGCCGGGCCCGGGACCGGCTGATCAGCGGGGTGGTGGTCCGGCGGGGCGAGCGCCGGGCCGGACTCGTAGAACTCGCTGGTCGCGTAGCTCCAGAACCAGTCCTCCCCCGGCTCGTAGCTGCGGATGACCGGGTGCCCGGTTGCGGCCGCGTGCGCGCTCGCGTGCTGTGACGGCGAGGTGTCGCAGCAGCCGATGTGCCCGCACTGGGTGCACCGTCGCAGGTGCAGCCACCAGCCGCCGGCCACCTCGCATTCGACGCAGCCGGTCCCGGTCGGCTCCACGACGGGGTCGATCCCTGGCAGCGCGGTCATGCTGGGTCCTCTCGTTCGGCATCGGGGACGGTAAGCGGGAGGCGCACCTGGAACCGCGTGTCGCCGGGCGCCGATTCCACCCGGAGATCGCCGTGATGCTTGTTCACCACGATCCGCCAGGAGATGTCCAGCCCCAGGCCGGTGCCCTCGCCCACCTCTTTGGTGGTGAAGAACGGCTCGAAGATCCGGTCCCGGATCCCGGCGGGCACGCCCGGGCCGGTGTCGCCGATCTCGACCAGGGCCCGGTCGTCGTCACGGGCGGTCCGCACGGTGAGCGTGCCGGTCCCGCCCATCGCGAACACCGCGTTGTCGATGAGGTTCGTCCAGACCTGGTTCAGCTCCGCAGCGTAGACGGGGATCGGCGGCAGGCCGCGGTCGTACTCCTTCACCACCCGGATGCCGTCGCCGATCTTGCCGGCCAGCATGACGAGGGTGCTGTCGAGCAGCTCGTGCACGTCAACGACCCGGAAGGGAGCCCGGTCGAGCTGGGAGTACTGCTTGGCCGCGCCCACCAGCGTCGAGATCCTGGTGGTCGAGTCCTCGATCTCGTTCATCAGCATCTCGGTCTCGACCGTGTAGTTCAGCCACCGCACCGCGCCGTCCAGGGCATCGGCGCCGACGCACGCCGCGACCTGGTCGAGCCAGGCGGCATCCATCCCGGCCTGCACGAAGACCGGGGCGAGGTCCCAGCCGCCGTCGATGCGGTGGTCGTCGAGCCAGTCGGCGACGGCGTCCTCGCGGTCGGAGGCCTCGATCGGGGTGAGCACCGGCGCCTTCGCCACCTGCTCCGCAGCGCGCTCCTGCAGCTTGATCAGGGCCTCCAGGGTGGCAGGCTCGTACGGGCCCTTCGCGATGAAGCCCAGCTTGCGCCGCATCCCGGCGACCCTTTCCCGCAGCGCCGCGGTCGCGCGGACAGCGGCGGCGGCCGGGTTGTTCAGCTCGTGGGTGAGCCCGGCCGACAGCGACCCCAGGGCGAGCAGCCGCTCCCGCTGGCCGACCACCCGCTGGGTGTTCTGGACCCCGAGGAACGCGCCCTCCAGCAGGTGGACCGCCATCGGGAACCAGGCGTTCATCATCCGCGCGAACTTCTCCGCGTCGAGCACGAAGAACCGGGACGGCTCGGTGACCCGGACCGATGTGTTGTAGACCTGCGGCACCCGGTCCCCCAGGTAGGCCGAGAAGGCGCCCGCGTACACGCCGGGCGCGGACGTCCGGTTCGTCTCGACGTCGTCGGCCCCGACCCGGCGGGACATCACCAGTGTGCCGTTCAGCAGTACATAGAAGCAGGTCGCGGGGTCGCCTTCGGTGTACACCGGGCCAGGTGGGTAGGCCTCCACCCGGCCCTCGCGGCACAGCCAGGCGAGCTGGGAGTCGGTCAGCTTCTCGAACAGGAAGAGCGCCCGCAGCTCATCCGCGCTGCAGCTGGCCGGCTGGACCTGACTGGTCATAGCTTCTCCAGGTAACGGTGCACGAGCATGACGGCCATGGCGCCCTCGCCGACGGCCGAGGCGACCCGTTTGGCCGACTCCGCGCGGGCATCGCCGGCCACGAACACGCCGGGCACGCTGGTCTCCAGGTGGTAGGGCGCCCGGTCCAGTTCCCAGCCGCTGGGCCGGTCGGCGTTGACGGACAGGTCCGGGCCCGCGATGACGAAGCCGTGCTCGTCCCTGGCCACCACGCCGTCCAGCCAGTCGGTCAGCGGCGCCGCACCGATGAACAGGAACAGCCACTGCGCGCTGACGGTCTCGGTCGCGCCGGTGGAGGTGTCGCGCAGCGTCAGGCGCTCCAGGTGGTCGCTGCCCTCGGCGTTGATGACCTCGGCGCAGGTGCGGACCGCGATATTGCCGATCTCCCGGATCTGCTGGATGAGGTAGTACGACATGGACCGCTCCAGCGCGGGCCCGCGGCACAGGATCGTCACCGACTTGGTGTGCCGGGACAGGTAGACGGCGGCCTGCCCGGCCGAGTTCGCGCCGCCGACGATGTAGATGTCCTGGCCCGCGCAGGCGGCCGTCTCGGTCAGCGCGGAGCCGTAGTAGACCCCGCGCCCGGTCATCTCGTCGAGCCCGGGCGCGCTGAGCTGCCGGTAGGTGACGCCGGTCGCGAGGATCACGGTGTGCGCGGCGATGGTGGCGCCGTCCGCGAACCGGACCGTCCGTGCCGAGCCGTTGACGTCCAGGCCGACCACGTCGCGGGTGGTGAGCAGCTCGGCGCCGAACCTGGTGGCCTGCCGCCGGGCCCGCTCGGTCAGCTGCGCACCGGACACCCCGTCCGGGAAGCCGAGGTAGTTCTCGATCCGCGAGCTCTGGCCCGCCTGGCCGCCGGTGGCGGTGCGCTCCACCAGCACGGTGCGCAGCCCTTCGGACGCGCCATACACCGCGGCGCCCAGCCCGGCCGGCCCGCCGCCGATGACGATGAGGTCGTAGAAGTCCTTCGACGGTGTGGTGGCCAGCCCGACCCGGCCGGCCAGCTCGGCGTCGGTCGGCTCGATCAGCGCCTCACCGTCCGGCGTGATCACCACCGGCAGTCTGAGCCCGTCCGCCCCGGCCGCGGACAGCAGCCGCTGGCCGTCGGGTGCCCCGGATTCGTACCAGCGGTAGGCGACCTGGTTGCGGGCGAGGAACTCGCGGACTTCGGAGCACCGCGCGGACCAGCGGTGCCCGACCATCTTGGTGACATGGACCGGCCGCCGGTCCTCCGCCTGCCACTTGCTCAGCAGCTCGTCGATCACCGGGTAGAGCTTCTCCTCCGGCGGGTCCCACGGCTTGAGCAGGTAGTGGTCGAGGTCGACCACGTTGATCGCGTCGATGGCGGCGCCGGTGTCGGCGTAAGCGGTGAGCAGCACCCGGCGCGCCGCCGGGTACAGGTCCATGGCCCGCTCGAGGAACTCGATCCCGTTCATCCCCGGCATCCGGTAGTCCGCCACGATCACAGCTACCTCGTCGCCGCGCAGCCGCATCTCGCGCAGCGCGTCGAGCGCGGCGTCGCCGGACTCGGCGCGGACGATCCGGTGCTGCTCGCCGTACCGGCGCCGCAGGTCACGGGCTACCGCCCGGGACACTCCGGGGTCGTCGTCCACGGTCAACATCGCCGTCCGTGCCGCAGGAGCCGGCGTCGTCACTTGTCATCTCCTCGCCGTGACCTGACCCACATGCAGCCCATGCTAAGCGCC
>Ga0335080_10009603_pt1 | contig 10117 bp, 9 predicted proteins | sample Lox_Sample_34_FD_206720 | JGI IMG/M metagenome (GOLD analysis project Ga0335080, IMG submission 206720) | Soil microbial communities from Loxahatchee National Wildlife Refuge, Florida, United States - Lox_Sample_3.4 | ecosystem: Environmental > Terrestrial > Soil > Wetlands | place: USA: Florida... | reverse complement strand
CGGGGCGGGCACGCGCCGCCCGCTCGCCGACGCGCTGCTCACCGAGGATCCGGCGGCGATCCGCGATCCCACGGCGAAGGCGTTCCGCCGCTTCGCCGAGCGCACGAAGGCCGATCGCCAGGCGCTCGCGGCCCTCGAGCGCTCCGCCGCGCTCCGAGGCCCGGTCCTCTTCGATGCCGTCAAGGTCCCGACGCTCGTGCTCGTGGGCGAGGCCGACGCGCTCGTCGGCCCGCCCGAGGATCTGGTCGCGCGCCTGCCCGACGCGTGGCTCGAACGGGTGCCGGGCGATCACCTCTCGGCCGTCGCGTATCCGGGCTTCGCGCGCGCGATCGTCCGCTTCCTCGAGGAGAAGAGTCCTTCATGACGCGTGTCACCCGTCTCGTCGCGCTCGGACTGCTCGCCGTCGGACTCGGCGCCTGCCAGCCCGCTCCCGTCCGCCCCGCCGCTGCGAGCGGCCCCGGCCGCATCGACCGCATCCTCGCGAGCGGCGAGCTGCGCGCCGGCCTCTCGGCCTCCCAGCCGCCCTTCAACATGAAGAACAAGAGCGGCGAGATCGTCGGCCTGGACGTCGACATCGTGCGCGCGCTGGCCCAGGCGATGGGCGTGAAGCTGAGGCTCGTCGAGAAGCCCTTTGCAGATCTCCTTCCGGCGCTCGAGAAGGGCGACGACGTCGACCTGGTGATCTCGGGGCTCACGATCACGCCCGAACGCAACGCGAAGGTCGCCTTCGCGGGCCCCTACTTCATCTCCGGCAAGGCGGTGCTGAGCCGGTCGCAGGCGATCTCCGACGCGGCGGACGTGGCGGCCCTGAACGTGGCCGGCCGCACCTACGTCGCGCTGGCCGGCTCGACCAGCGAGGCCTTCGTGCGCGAGAACCTGCCTCGCGCCAAGGTCGTCCCCGCGCCGGACTACGACGCCGGCGTCCGCATGGTGATCGACGGCAAGGCCGACGGCATGGTCGCCGATCTCCTGATCTGCATGCTGTCGGTCTGGCGAAACCCGAACGCCGCGCTCTCGACGTCGAAGGTGCCGCTCACGGCCGAGCCGCTCGGCATCGCGCTGCCCGCCGACGATCCGCTCTTCGTGAACCTCGTGCAGAACTACCTGACCACCCTCGAGTACACCGGTCTGCTCGCGCAGTTCAAGACGCGCTGGCTCGCGGAGGGCGCCTGGGTCTCCGAGCTTCCCTGAGCGCCCGGTCGGCGACGCTCCGGCGCGCGCTCCTCGGCTCCGTCACCGCGGCGCCGCTGCTCGCCTCGATGCTGGCGTGCGCCGGCAGTGGCAGCTCCGAGGAGGGCGGCGGCAAGGTCACCGTCCTGATGACGGAGGAGGACGAGGCGCGCGCCGGCAAGCAGGGCGCGGCCGCGGTCGCGGCGCAGATGGGCCTGCTCGGCGACGCGGCGCTCGACGACTACGTCGGCGGCCTCGGCCGGAAGCTCCTGCGCGGCCTCCCGTACCGCGGCTTCGACTACCAGTTCCGCGTCGTCGACCAGGTCGAGCCGAACGCCTTCGCGCTGCCGGGCGGCTACATCTTCGTCTCGCGCGGCCTCCTGCTGCTCGCGAACGACGAGGACGAGCTGGCGTGCGTGATCGGTCACGAGATCACCCACGTCGCGCGACACCACGCGGCGGCGCAGCAGGGACAGGGGCCGGTGATCTCGCCGTGGGGCGCGGCGCGCAACGCCGCCTACGACCGCGACATGGAGCGCACGGCGGACCAGGGCGGGCAGATCCTGTGCGCGGCGGCGGGCTACGATCCGAACGCGCTCGCGACGTTCCTGGTGACGCTGCTCCAGTCCGAGCGGCTGCGAGCGGGGACCTCGCGTACGCCGGGCTTCTTCGACTCGCATCCCGGCTCGCAGCAGCGCGCGGCGGAGGCCTCGATGCGAGCCACCGAGCTGCGCTGGAAGCGCGATCCGGAGCTGGGCGACACGCGCGCCGCGCTGCTGCACCGGCTCGAGGGCCTCGCGGTGGGTCAGCGCCCGGAGACCGGCATCTTCGAGGGGAGCCGCTTCCTGCATCCCGCGCTCGGCTTCCAGATCCGCTTTCCATCCGGCTGGATCACCAACAACACCAACCTCGCGGTCGGCGCGATCTCTCCGCAGCGCGACGGGGTCGTGTACCTGACGGGCGACCCGCCGACGGTGACGGGCCAGGAGGCGGCCGACGCGTGGCTCGCAAAGGCCAAGCAGGAGAAGCAGCGCGTCGAGGTGAAGGAGTCGGTTCCGGTCAAGGTGGGGCACATGGACGCCTGGCGGCTGCGCGTCGTCCAGAGCGGCGCCGGCGGGTCGATCACCTCCTACCTGACCTTCATCCCCTTCGGTCCGAGCACCTTCCGCGTCACGGGCGCCGCGCCGACGATGCGCGCGGACGACACGCTCGGAACGACGCTGAGCACGGCGCGCAGCTTCGCGCCGCTCTCCGACGACGATCGCCGCGGCATCCGATCGACCCGCCTGCACGTCGTCACGGCGCGGGCCGGCGAGGACGTGGCCGCCCTCGGCCAGCGGACCGGCAACGCCTGGGATGCCACCACGACGGCCGTCTACAACGGGATCTTCTCCGACCACCGCTTCGCGGGCGGCGAGCTGGTGAAGATCGCGCTGGCCACGCCCTACGCGCCGGGAGCGGGGGCGCGCTGAAGCGGCGGGTCAGCGTCCGCGGCGGACGTAGAAGAAGATCGCCAGCGCGACCAGCACCACGGCCGCCGCGATGAAGCGCGGGATCAGCACGGTGGGGTCCCGTCCGGGCGTCACGTAGGCGACGACCCACGAGCCGGCGAAGACCAGTGCCAGGACCAGCAGGGCGGCGATCACCAGGGTCCCGGACTCGGGAGGGTCGGGAGGCGGGCTCGGGGGCGGCGGGCTCTCGGGCATGGGGAAGACGGTGGCTCGGGCGGCGGCGCGATGTCAAACCGCACGCTTTACGAGACGCGCCGTATCGTTTACCTTCGGGCCCGCGATGGACCTCCGCTACACCCCGGCCCAGCGGGCCTTCCGCGCCGAGGCGCGCGGCTGGCTCGAGGCGAACGTGCCGCGCCGGCCGCTGCGCTCCTTCGACACCGCGGAGGGCTGCGCCGAGCACCGCGCCTGGGAGCGCGTGCTGAACGCCGGCGGCTTCGCGATGGTGCCGTGGCCGGTCGAGTACGGCGGGCGCGGCGCGGACCTCGTCGACTGGCTGATCTTCGAGGAGGAGTACTACCGCGCGGGCGCGCCCCGGCGGGTCAACCAGAACGGCATCTTCCTGCTCGGCCCGACCATCATGGAGTTCGGAACGCCAGAGCAGAAGGCGCGCTACCTGCCGAAGATCGCCTCGAGCGAGGAGGTCTGGGCGCAGGGCTGGTCCGAGCCGAACGCCGGCAGCGACATGGCCGCGATCCAGGCGAGCGCGCGGCGCGACGGCGACCACTACGTCCTGCGCGGCCAGAAGACCTGGGCCTCACGCGGCGCCTTCGCCGACTGGCTCTTCGGCCTCTTCCGCAGCGATCCGGCCTCGGAGCGGCACAAGGGTCTCTCGTTCCTGCTCGTCCCGCTCGACGCGCCCGGCGTGACGGTGCGGCCGATCGCGCAGCTCGACGGCGAGGCGGGCTTCGCCGAGGTCTTCTTCGACGACGCGCGCGTGCCCGTCGCCAACCGGCTCGGCGACGAGCACCAGGGCTGGAAGGTGGCGATGGCGACGGCCGGCTTCGAGCGCGGGCTCATGCTTCGCAGCCCGGCGCGCTTCCAGGCCACGGCCAGGCGCCTGATCGAGCTCTACCGCGAGAACGAGGCCGACGCCGATCCGGTGCTGCGCGAGGCGGTGGTGCGCTGCTGGATGGACGCGGAGGCCTACGCGCTCGAAACCTACCGCACGGTGTGTCGGATCCGCGCCGGCGGCCGGATTGGCTTCGAGGCCAGCCTCAACAAGGTGTTCTGGTCGGAGCTCGACCTCCGCATGCACGAGACCGCGCTGCGCCTGCTCGGGCACCGCGCCGACCTCCTGGCGGAGGCGCCTGCGGCGCGCGGCGTGGGCGAGTGGTTGGACGGCTACCTGTTCTCGCTCTCGGGACCGATCTATGCCGGCACCAACGAGATCCAGCGCAACGTGATCGCGGAGCGCATCCTCGGCCTGCCGAGGAGCGGCTGATGCACTTCGAGTTCAGCGACGACCAGCGCTTGTTCCAGACCACGCTGCGCGACTTCCTGCGGAAGGAGTGCCCGCCCGACGCAGTGCGCGCTCTCTGGGAATCCGAGAGCGGGCGGTCCGACGCGCTCTGGCGGCGGCTCGCCGAGCTCGGCCTCCCGGGGATCCTGGCTCCCGCGGCGCGGGGCGGCCTCGGGATGGACGAGGTCGACCTCGTGCTCCCGATGGAGGAGCTCGGCCGCGCGGCGGTGCCGGAGCCGCTCGTCGCGACGGCCGCGGTCGGCGTGCCGCTGCTGGCGGCGCTCGGCGGGCGCTTCGAGGGGTGGCTCGAGCGCGCGGCGTCGGGCGAGGCGCGCATCGCCGTGGGTCATCCCGTCTCGCCGTTCGTCGCCGACGCACACGTGGCGCACCTGCTGCTCCTCGCGAGCGGCGACGAGCTGCACGCCCTCGCGACCGATCCGCGCGATCCGGTCTCGATCTCGCTCACGCGCCAGCCCGCCAACGACCCGGCTCGTCGCCTATACACCATCTCGTGGACGCCGTCGCCGGCGACCCGCGTGGCCGAGGGCGCGACCGCGCGCCGCTTGCTCGACGCCGTCCTCGACCGCGGAGCGCTCGCCAGCGCCGCCCAGCTCGTCGGCGTGGCCGACCAGCTGATCGAGCTCGGCGTCGCGCACGCCTGCCAGCGCGAGCAGTTCGGGCGGCCGATCGGCGGCTTCCAGGCGGTCCAGCATCTCCTGGCGAACGCGAAGCTGCGCCTCGAGTACGCCCGTCCGGTCGTGTACCGCGCCGCGCACTCGGTGGCCCACGCGACGCCGACGCGAGCGGTCGACGTCTCGCACGCCAAGCTGGCCGCCGGCGAGGCCGCCGCGCATGCCGCCCGGGCGGCGCTGCAGGTCCACGGCGCGATCGGCTACACCTGGGAGCAGGATCTGCACATCTGGATGCGGCGCGCCTGGTCGCTTGAGCTCGACTGGGGCAGCGGCGCCTTCCACCGCGGTCGGGTCGCCGACGCGGTGCTCGCGCCGGATGCGTCGATCGGACCCGGCTGCACCTTCCAAGGAGGCGACTGAGATGCCCGAGGCCTACATCGTCGACGCCGTGCGGACGCCCGTGGGCAAGCGCGGCGGAGGGCTCTCGCAGGTCCACCCGGCCGACCTCGGCGCGCACGTGATCCGCGCGCTCGTCGAGCGCACCGGCATCGATCCCGGCGCGGTCGAGGACGTGATCTTCGGCTGCTGTGACACGATCGGGCCCCAGGCCGGCGACGTCGCGCGCACCTGCTGGCTCGCGGCCGGGCTGCCGGAGCACGTGCCGGGCGTCACCATCGACCGCCAGTGCGGGTCGTCGCAGCAGTCGGTGCACTTCGCGGCGCAGGCGGTGATGAGCGGCACGGCCGACGTGATCGTCGCCGGCGGCGTGCAGAACATGAGCGCGATCCCGATCTCCTCGGCGATGACGCTGGCGCAGCCGCTCGGCTTCCCCGACCCGTTCTCGACCTCGAAGCGCTGGGTCGAGCGCTACGGGACGCAGGAGGTGTCGCAGTTCCGCGGCGCCGAGATGATCGCGGAGAAGTGGGAGATCTCGCGCGCCGACATGGAGGCCTTCGCGCTCGAGAGCCACCGGCGCGCGGTCCGCGCCATCGACGAGGGTCACTTCGAGAACGAGATCGTGCCGTTCGATGCGGTGCGCAGCGACGAGGGGCCGCGGCGCGACACGAGCCTCGAGAAGATGGCGAAGCTGCCGCCGCTCTCGCCGGGCGGCCGGCTCACGGCGGCCGTCGCGAGCCAGATCTCCGACGGTGCCTCGTGCGTGCTGGTGGTCTCCGAGCGCGCGCTCAAGGACCACGACCTCTCGCCGCGCGCGCGCGTCCACCACCTCTCCGTGCGCGGCGACGATCCCATCTACATGCTGACGGCGCCGATCCCCGCCACGCGCTTCGCGCTCGACAAGGCGGGCCTCAAGCTCTCGGACCTCTCCGCGATCGAGATCAACGAGGCCTTCGCGTCGGTGGTGCTGGCGTGGCTGAAGGAGCTCGGCGCCGATCCCGCGCGGGTCAACCCGAACGGCGGCGCCATCGCGCTCGGCCATCCGATCGGCGCGACCGGAACGCGGCTCATGTCGACGCTCCTGAACGAGCTCGAGCGCAGCGGCGGCCGCTACGGGCTGCAGACCATGTGCGAGGGCGGCGGCCAGGCGAACGTCACCATCCTCGAGCGGCTGTAGCGATGGCGGGGATCTGCGCGGGGCGCGTGGCGATCGTGACGGGCGCGGGCCGCGGCCTCGGCCGGGCCCACGCGCTCGCCTTCGCGCGCGAGGGCGCCCGCGTCGTGGTCAACGACCTCGGCGTCGAGGCGGACGGGCGCGGCGGCTCGTCGAGCCCCGCGAAGGAGGTGGTGGATGAGATCCGCGCGCTCGGCGGCCAGGCCGTCGCCGACGGCTCCGACGTCGCCGACTGGGACCAGGCCGCGCGCCTCGTCCAGGCTGCGCTCGACGCCTTCGGCCGGCTCGACGTGGTGGTGAACAACGCCGGGTTCGTGCGCGATCGCATGTTCGTGTCGACCTCGCCCGACGAGTGGGACGCCGTGATCCGCGTCCACCTGCGCGGGCACTTCTGCGTCACCCGGCGCGCCTGCGACCACTGGCGCGCGGAGTCGAAGGCGGGCCGCGCGGTCGACGCGCGCATCATCAACACCAGCTCGGGCGCCGGGCTCCAGGGAAGCGTCGGACAGAGCGCGTACGGCGCGGCCAAGGCGGGGATCGCCGCGCTGACCCTGATCCAGGCGGCCGAGCTCGCGCGCTACGGCATCACCGCCAACGCGATCGCGCCGTCGGCGCGTACGCGCATGACCGAGACGGTCTTCGCCGACATGATGCGCAAGCCGGAGAGCGGCTTCGACGCGATGGACCCCGCCAACGTGTCGCCGCTCGTGGTGTGGCTGGGCTCGGCGGAGTCAAGCGAGGTGACCGGCCGCGTGTTCGAGATCTCCGGCGGCAAGCTCGGTCTGGCCGATGGCTGGCGCAGCGGGCCCGAGGTCGACCGCGGCGCGCGCTTCGAGACGGACGAGATCGGCGCTGCCGTCCACGACCTGCTGCGCAAGGCCGTCCCGCCGCAGAAGGTCTACGGCACCTAGTGGACTTCGCCTTCACGGCGGAGCAGGAGGAGCTGCGCGCCGCGGCGCGCGCCTTCCTCTCCGACCACTCCTCCTCGGAGGCCGTGCGGCGCGCCATGGCCAGCGATCTCGGCTTCGACGCCGAGCTGTGGAAGCGCATCGGCCACGACCTCGGCTGGACGTCAGTCCACATCCCCGAGGCGTACGGCGGATCCGGGCTCGGCTACGTCGAGCTGGTGGCGCTGCTCGAGGTGATGGGCGAGTGGCTCCTGTGCGCGCCGTTCTTCTCGAGCGTGTGCCTCGCCGCCAACGCGATCCTCGCGGCTGCCGGCGAGTCGCAAAAGAGCGAGTGGCTGCCGGGCATCGCGGCCGGCCGCACGATCGCCGCGCTCGCGTTCGACGAGGCGGCTCCGCACGGCGCGCGCTTCGCGTGCGAGGCGACGGCGCGCCGCGACGGCGGCGACTACGTGCTCGCGGGGCGCAAGCGCTTCGTGCTCGACGGCCACTGCGCCGAGCTCCTGGTGGTCGCGGCGCGGAGCCCCGGGAGCCGTGGTCAGGACGGCGTCTCGCTGTTTGCGGTCCCCGCGGCGGCCGCCGGCCTCGAGCGCCGCGCGCTCCCGACGATGGACTCGACGCGGCGCCTCGCGGACGTGGAGCTCCGGGACGTGCGCGTGCCGGTGTCGGCGCGCCTCGGCGACGAGGGCTCGGGTGCCGCGGCGCTCGCGCGCGCGCTCGACCTCGCCGCGGTCGCGCTGGCCGCCGAGCAGGTGGGCGGCGCGCAGCGCTGCCTCGACATGGCGGTGGGTCACGCCAAGGAGCGCATCCAGTTCGGGCGCCCGATCGGGTCGTTCCAGGCGATCAAGCACACCTGCGCCGACATGATGGTCGCGGTCGAATCGGCGCGCTCGGCCGCGTACTATGCCGGCTGCGTCGCGGCGGAGGGCGGCGACGATCTGGCGCGCGTCGCCTCGCTTGCCAAGGCGTGGTGCTCGGAGGCCTACTTTCGCTGCGCGGCCGACGCGCTCCAGGTCCACGGCGGCGTCGGCTTCACCTGGGAGTACGACGTGCACCTGCACCTGAAGCGCGCGCGCGCCGGCGAGAGCTTCCTCGGCTTGCCCGCGTGGCACCGCGAGCGCGTCGCGCGGAGCCTCGGCCTGTGATCGCGATCGACCTCGCCGGGCGGGTTGCAATCGTGACGGGCGGGAGCCGCGGCGTCGGGCGCGGCGTCGCGGAGCGCCTGCTCGAGGCGGGCGCCGAGGTGCTGGTCTGCGGGCGCAAGCAGCCGGAGTCGCTGCCGCGCGCGGCCGGGCGCGAGGCCGTCTTCGCCGAGGGCGACGTGCGCGAGCTCGAGGCGATCGAGCGCGTGCTCCGCACCGCGCTCGACCGCTTCGGCCGGCTCGACGTGCTCGTGAACAACGCCGGCGGATCGCCGGCCGCCCCGGCCGCGACCGCGTCGCCGCGCTTCTCCGAGAAGATCATCCAGCTCAACCTGATCGCGCCGCTCCACTTCGCGCAGCAGGCCAACGTCGCGATGCAGCGGCAGCCCGAGGGCGGCGCCATCATCAACATCGCGAGCGTCTCGGGGCTGCGCGCCTCGCCGGGCACGGCGGCCTACGGCGCGGCCAAGGCGGGGCTCCTCTCGCTCACCCAGACGCTCGCGGTCGAGTGGGCGCCGAAGGTGCGCGTGAACGCCGTCGCGGCCGGGATGATCGAGACGGAGCTCGCGCACCTTCACTACGGCGACGGCGAGGCGCGCGCGCGCGTCGCTGCGAGCGTGCCGCTGGGGCGCCTCGGAACGCCGCGCGACGTCGGCGACGCGTGCGTCTTCCTGGCCTCGCCGCTGGCGCGCTACGTCTCGGGCGCAGCGATCCTGGTGCACGGCGGCGGCGAGCGCCCGGCGTTTCTGTCGGCCCTGGGGCCCGGCGGCTCGACGGAGCGCTGACGTCGCCGCCTCGCCTCACGGCGTGACGATCGGGAACCTCCCATCCGGGTTGTCGAGCATCGAGAAGAACGAGAGAAGCGCCAGGCGGCTGCCGTCGACGTGGAGGTCGGGTGAGAAGATCATCTCGCGGAGGCCGGCCTGGCCGGTGGCGAGGCGCACCAGGAACGCGCGCGTCAGCTTCACCGTGGCGGCCGCGCCCGGATCCGGGTCGCGCTTCAGGTGGTGGAGGACGGCATTCTCGACCGTGACCACGTGAGACTCGCCGAGATCGGTGAAGACGAAGTTCAGCGTCACGTCCTTTCCGACCGCCTTCGGGCCGTTGAGCCGCACCGCCATCGAGTCGAAGAAGCGCTCCGCGGGCAGGTGGAGCAGCACGTCCGCGATGCTCGCCGGGGTGAGGGCGGGGCTCGAGACGCCGTGCCGGAGCTCGTACGCGCCGGTCAGGTACTCGTCGCGCCACGGCCCCGACTCGGCCTGGTAGCCGAGCTGGTCGTAGGCGCGCGCGAGGAGCTCCTTCGCCTCGCGGTCGTCGGGATCGGCGAACACGACGTGGTTCATCACCATCGCGACCCAGCGGTACTCGCCGCGGTCGAAGGAGGCCTGCGCCTTGCGCTTGACCTCGGCCGCACCGCCCATGAACTCCACGTACTTTCTGGAGGCCTCGACCGGGGGCAGCGGATCGAGGTCGGCGGGGTTGCCGTCGAACCAGCCGAAGTACATCTGGTAGACGGCCTTCGCATCGTGGCGCACGGTGCCGTAGTAGCCTCGGTCGGCGAAGGCGCTGCGCAGCGAGTCGGGCAGCTCGAGCGTCTCGGCGATCTCCTCCGGCCCGAGCCCCTCGTTGGCCATGCGCAGGGTCTGATCGTGGATGTACTTGTACGTGTCGCGCTGCTTCTTCAGGTAGTCGACGACGCGATCGTGGCCCCACACCGGCCAGTGA
>Ga0335080_10009602_pt1 | contig 10118 bp, 9 predicted proteins | sample Lox_Sample_34_FD_206720 | JGI IMG/M metagenome (GOLD analysis project Ga0335080, IMG submission 206720) | Soil microbial communities from Loxahatchee National Wildlife Refuge, Florida, United States - Lox_Sample_3.4 | ecosystem: Environmental > Terrestrial > Soil > Wetlands | place: USA: Florida... | reverse complement strand
CATCATGGAACTTGGCCTCAGCAAGGAAGTCATCGCCATGCTGGCGAAGAGGTTTCCGCAGTTCGCGCAGCAGGCCGGGAGCGGACCCACATGGCAGCAGCAGGTGCTGGCGAAAGGGTGGGGTTATGCCGAATACATTCCAACGAGTGTGCAGCCCGACAACGGCGCCAGTTTGACGGAGGGCATCATCGGGCTTGCAAACAGAGGCCAGCCGCGAAAGCTCGACGATTGGGGAGCACTGAAAGCGTGGGCATGGGGTGCTAGCCGGTGCCTCGACTACTTCGAAACCGATAAGGATGTCGATGCGAGGCAGATCGGCATCGAGGGGCACTCGCGGTACGGCAAGGCGTCGCTGGTGGCCATGGCCTACGATCCTCGATTTGCCATCGGGTACATCAGCTCCTCGGGCGAAGCGGGAGCCAAGCTCTATCGCCATATCTTCGGCGAACAGGTGGGCAACGTCGCTTCAAGCCAGGAATATCACTGGATGGCAGGCAACTTCCTGAAGTATGCCGGGCCGCTGACGCCGGGCGATCTGCCGGTGGATGCAAACGAATTGATCGCGCTGGTTGCGCCCCGGCCGATCTTCATCAGCGGAGGTGCGACCAACGGGGATGGCTGGGTCGACGCGAAGGGCATGTTCCTGGCTGCCGTCGGCGCTGGACCGGTGTACCGGTTGCTTGGCATGAAAGACCTGGGCACGACGAAGTTTCCACCGATCGAGACAGCGCTGATCGATGGAGATATAGGGTTCCGGCAGCATTCGGGCGGGCATACACCCGGGCCAAACTGGCCGACATTCATCGCGTTTGCGAGCGCCTATCTGGACGCGGCTTCTTCCGGACGAGGTTTGGTTACGCCGCCTCCAGGTCTGCCTCCCGTCCATCTGACCGCGGAGCAGGACCGGCAGCGGATGCTCGGGCTCCTGGGCCTGAAGGAATCGGATCTGCGGCCACGACCGGATTCGGACGCCAACTCGCCACACGCAACGAACTACGACGAGTCGAAAGCGAATGTGTATCCGAACCTGCCCGATCCGCTTGTGATGAAGAGCGGCAAGCGTGTTGAGACCAATTTGGACTGGATGGCTCGCTCACGCGAGATTCGAGAAGACTTCGACCGTGAAGTTCTTGGCCGCACGCCGAATTCAATGCCGTATATCGAATGGCACATTCTCAGGACCACGAATGAGAAGTACGGCGGGGTCGATGTTGTCACGAAGCGGATTCAAGGGCGCAACGACCCGCGAACGAGCTCGTCGATCAACGTCAACATCGATCTGCTTCTAACCACGCCAGCCGGTGCCAGGGGTCCGGTCCCGGTGATCCTGGAACTGGCCTTCAACCAGGATTTTCAAAGCGCGACCAGCAAGCCGCTCGATGAGTACGTGCCCGGCCCATGGGGAGTGGATGGCAAGCCTGTGGTGCAGCGGGGCTGGGGATTCGCGATTCTCAATCCCGTGAGTTACCAGGCCGATGACGGCTCCAGGCTGACAGAAGGAATTATCGGGCTGGATAACAACGGCCAGCCTCGGAAGCCAGACGACTGGGGAGTGCTCAAGGCGTGGGCGTGGGGCGCGGACGAAGCGCACAAGTATTTTGAAACCGATCACGCCGTCGATGCCAAGCATGTTGCGATCGCCGGACATTCCCGATTCGGCAAGGCGGCGCTCGTGACGATGGCGTATTATCCCGGCGACTTTGCCGTGGCCTATAGCAGTTCGTCGGGCGAGGGGGGCGCCAAACTCTATCGGCATATCTTCGGCGAGCAGATTCCGAATCTTGTTGGTCCGTCGCTCTATCACTGGATGGCCGGGAACTTCATTCGCTATGCCGGGCCGCTGACGCCGGGGGATCTGCCGGTGGACAACCACGAACTCATCGCGCTCTGCGCACCAAGTCCGCTGTTCATCGGAGGGGGTGCGAGCGTTGGCGACGGCTACGCTGATCCCAACGGGGACGCGTGGGCTGATCCGCGCGGGATGTTTTTAGCCGAGGTGGCTGCGGGGCCGGTGTACCGGATATTCGGCAGGAAGGATCTGGGCACGACGGAGTTTCCGCCGGCGGGGACGGCGCTCGTGAGTGGCGATCTTGCGTTCCGGCAACACTCCGGCGGGCACACTCCCGCTCCAAACTGGCCTTACTTTCTCGATTTTGCTGCGCGCTACCTGGTGCCGGAGGCAAAGTAGAGCTCGCACGAAGGCGCTCAGAGCTTCTTGGACATCACGATGCCGTGGCATTCGAATCCGGGCCGCAGTGAGCGGACCGGCGTGAACTCCTCGCGCCGAACTTCGATGAAACCGAAGCGCTCGTAGATGGGTGGCAGTTCCGGGCGCAGACTGAGGACCACAATCTCGATTGCTTGGCACCCATGTGTGCGGAATCGATCTTCCGCTGCAGCCACGAGCCGGCGAGCCACGCCCAACCCCTGACGTGCCGGATCGACGGCCAGCATGCCCAGGTAGCCGCTGGCATCGCGAAGTTCGGTGTAGACCGAGCCGACAAGGCGTCCGGAAGCGTCTTCTGCAAGGAGGATTGTCCCCTTGGCCATCATGGCCGCAAGTTGTTCGTCGTTGGTCCTCGATCCCTCGAGGAAGGTTTCAATGGCAAAGGCGGAGTTGATCAGCGGGATGAGGCGCAGCCGATCGGCGGCGGCTGCGGGACGGATATGAAGATCATGTGCGCTATTTTCGGCCACAGTTAGATTCTAGCGGGCGACATTTTCGCAACATCCACACAATGATGAAAGCCTGGAACGACAGACTGGAAGAGAGGGCAGGTCCGGCGTGCGTCTGCACATCCATTCGGGACGCCGAGCAGCCACCCTCCCCCAGAATTGGCGCCACTCCGCCGGACCCTTGCACGCCAGCATGATTCGAGTCGCGCAACTGTGCAGTGAGATACATCACATTTGCAACTGCACGTATCCGTGCCCTTTCTTTTCCTCCTTCGAGAGTTCCGATCCCGGCCTGTCGGCACGAACGTGGCTCCGGCGGGAATGGCGAACCGTCGGGCACGATGAGGATCAAGCAGGCGCGATGCCGCGCTCTTTGAGCACCTGCATGATGTCCTGATGAGCGAGGTAGAGCACGATCTTGAATTCCTCGGATCCGGTGTCGACGATGAACGTTGAGTCGGCGAGCACCTGCTTCGGATCGGTGCTGGATCGGCTGAAAGTCATCTGCCACCTGGTCCTGACGAGCACATAGCGTGCGCCAAGCGGGGTCTCTTCGAGGGAGACAAGCGCGTTCGACTGGCAGCCGAGAGATTCGAAGAGCTGCTTGCGCTTAAGCAGTGCCGGGGCAAAGTCAGCTGTATGGACGCATTTGGCTCCTTGGGGTCCGGCGGCGAAGAACACCTCAGCAAACTGTGCGGCCTGAGCTTGAACATCGTTTGAGCTGCTCTGGCGGGCAAAAGAGTCGAAGAATCGGGCGATAGGGCTGGTAGACATCGAGGAGACTCCTAAGATGGGTTTGGTGCTAGAAGGCACTTTAGTATTATATCAAATCCATGATAATAAGTCAATACAAATCAACAGATTAGAGGTCGGGTGGGCATAGCCATGGAGCAAGTGTCAAAGAATCTGCAAAGGAATTGCACCATCTGAAGGCGGCAAAAGAGGGGTCGAGGCAAAGAGCCCCCGAAGGCTGAAGAGCAGGGTCAGGAACGGGCAGGCCAGTCGGGGTCGGGTTTTTGGACCACCCAGGCGATGTAGTCCATCATGGGGGGCGTGCCTCCGAGGGCTCTGAGGCGGGCAGCACACTGCGCACGGTGGCCATGGCTGTGGAGGCAAACCTGCAGGACGGCGTCGGCAACGGAGAAGCTGCGATCAGGCAGAGAATGAGCCCGCAATTGTCGGACGAGATCGGACTCGGGAAGCTGGAGAATCCAGTCGAGCTCAACAAACGAAGTCTCGCGAAAACGGCCGATCAGGTCATCAAGAGTGCCTGAGATGCGCATCTCGTCCGCAGTCACGAATTCCTTTTGCAGGGCGAGCAGGAGCCAATAGCGGTTGGCCTGCAGAATGTGGTGGAGAAGCTTGCGAATCTCCTCATCCTGGCGAGCAGCGTCGTGCTGACCAACGGCCCGCAGCATGCCCGCATTGGCGTGCCACTTGTGCCGAACGAGGTCCTGAAGCATGTCGAGCATGCCAGAGACTCTATCACCACTTCGCAACTGTTGAGCGAAAACCTCAGAGAATTCTCTCTTCGCGTCGCAATGTAGAGTCTTGCACGTTGACGGAGAGATAGCAGGGCCGTAGGCTCATAGCTATGGAATTCAAGGTCGTTGAGCTGGAACGGGAACCGATTGATTTCGATCTGGAACTGGCTCCGGGCAGGATTGACTTCGGCGGTGAAGCTGAACAGGAAGGGAATCTGGCGACGTCGGGCCGTGCGGAGGTGATTCACGAGCACCGGGGACCGAAGGATGTTGTCGCGGACATCCGCCTGCGTGGGCGCTACTCGGGGAAGTTTCAGGTTCCCTGTGCGCGATGCGTGGAACCGGTGGATCTTCCGCTCGAATCGGACTTTGACCTGATTTTCAGGCCGATCGGGGCGGATGCCGGGGCGTCGGAGCGTTCGATAACAGCGCCGGAGACGGAAATCGGTTATTATCAAAAGGACAGTCTTTTGCTTGAGGATGTGCTGCGCGAGCAGGTGCTTTTGTCCCTGCCGGTCAGGACGCTGTGCAAGCCTGACTGCAAAGGACTTTGCCCGCGCTGTGGTCAGAACCGCAACAGCCAGCAGTGTTCCTGCGATGTGGGTCCGAGCGACCCCCGCTGGGAGGCGCTGGCCGGGCTACGCGGCCGGATAAAGTCCTGAAAAGCAAGCGGTTCGGCAACGACGGAAGATGGGCCCTGCCGGCTGTGTTCGTTTCGGAGAGCGCAGGCGGGGACACAAGATCCGTGGCCGGACCGGAGACACCAGAGATTAAGGTGTTCAACCCGGGCCGAAAGGCACACGAGACCCTGCGCGGTCTGAGACGGGATGGACTCGAAAGGAACTGCATCATGCCGAATCCCAAAAGGCGCCACTCTGCGCGCCGGACTGCCAATCGCCGCGCCCATGACTTCCTGACGGCGTCGTCGCTCTCGGAGTGCCCGAACTGCCACGAGAAGAAGCTTCCCCATCGCGCCTGCCCGAAGTGCGGAGAGTACAAGGGTCGCGCCGTTGTGGAAACCAAAGAATCCGCAAAGTAACCCGAGTCCCTCATCGCATCGAGTATTGTTTCTTCGGGAGAGGTTGATCCCTGGTGACTCGCCATGCTCATCGATATTGCGCTTGACGCGGTAGGCTCTGACAAAGCGCCGGAGCCTGAGATCCGGGGAGCGATCCTCGCCTGCAAGACGCTACCAGTACGGGTCCACCTGATCGGGCCGGAAGCCGAACTGCGCGACCTGCTCGATGAGCACCTCGAGAACGAGGAACTGCCCATCGTCATTCACCATGCGTCAGAGCGGATCGGCATGGACGAGAAGGCTGCCCATGCGGTCCGGACCAAGCGCGACAGCTCCATGCGCGTCGGGCTTAAGCTCGTGCGCGAGCACAAGTGTGCGGGCTTTGTGACGGCTGGAAATACCGGGGCCGCAATGGCCACGGCGAAGATGGTGCTTGGAGCGCTGCCGGGCGTGGACCGTCCTGCGCTGGCGACACCGATGCCGAGTTCAACCGGGAATCCGTGCGTGCTGCTCGACGTGGGCGCGAACGTGGATTGCAAGGCTCACAATCTCGAGCAATTCGCGGTGATGGGCGAGATGTATGCCCGGAGCGTTCTGAAGATCAGCCAGCCGCGTGTTGGCCTGCTCTCGATTGGCGAGGAGGAGAGCAAGGGAAACGATCTGACGCGCGAGGCCTTTCCGATGCTCAAGGCTCTTCCAATCAAATTCATCGGCAACGTGGAGGGCCGCGATATTTTTAGCGGCCAGGCGGACGTGATTGTGTGCGACGGTTTTGTCGGAAATGTGGCACTGAAGACCAGCGAGGGAGTGGGACGGTTTGTGCGCGACGTGCTGCGCGAGTCTCTTACGCGTACGGTGACAGCCAAGGTGGGCGCGCTGCTCTCGAGGCAGGCATTCAACGACTTCCGCAGACGGCTGGACTATCGCGAATACGGCGGAGCGCAGCTCATCGGGGTGCGTGGCGTCTGCATCATCGGTCACGGCTCATCAAACGATCGCGCCATTTTCAACGGGATTCGAGTCGCTTACGAATATGCCCAGGCGGGGACGAACGAACGCATTGAGCGCGAGTTCACCAGCCGGGCGCACCGCAGTCCAAGTCGCGCATCCGACAAGACGGACGCCACGATCCACTAGCGGCAACGCGACATGCCAGGCGGATCCGACAAGAAGAGAGCCTTCCAGCAGTGGGTGAACGATCTGGTTTGTCCTGCATGTCACGGAGCGCTGCGCTTCGATGAAGCGGATGTTACCTGCACTGCATGCGGCCGGATTTATCCAGTGGTCGATGGGCTGCCGGTGCTAATCAGCGAGCGCGCCGAACCGCAAAGCTGAATCACTGGTCGTTTACGACCTCCAAAAGCTGCGTTCAGCCGACCTCCCGGTGCGGGGAATCCTTGGCGACGACGTCCTTGAGCAGTTCGATGTTCTCATTGACAATGCGCACTTGGGGCATACCGTGGGGCCTCATGGCATGGGATCGGGGCAAATGGTGCGCAGCGAGCCTTTTCGGCACTGCCGGCTCAGGATGTACGTGTCGGTTCGGTGCAGCTGTCCAAAGTGGGCTTCATCACTTCAACTGGGACCAAAAGAAACGCCCAAAGCTCGAATTTCGACGGGCTGCTGGCATTGGGCCTCTTTCGCCGTGTTTTCATCAATAACGCGGAACACTATGTGGTTCTCGATCCGTGGTAAGGCGATTGCCGGGATTGCGGAGGCGGATACCAGTTCAGGCAAACAGCCTGGTCAGCTCGGACATGTACATTGTCTTGTCTGCAAAGGAAAAGGTTCCGTCTTCCATGACTTCGCGAGCCGCGTGAAAGAACTCGGTCAGACCCGCGCGGCAGAATCCCGAGCCCAGGCTGATGCGGCGAACACCGAGGTTGCCGAGTTGCTCAACAGAGAGGGGCGGAGCACCCTTGATTCCCACGAGTACGTTGACCGGCCTACGCACTGAGGAGCAGACAGCCCGGATATCATCGGGGTCGGCGAGTCCTGGAGCATAAAGGACCTCGGCGCCAGCTTTTTCGAAGGCCTGCAGCCGACGGATGGTGTCGTGGAGGTCAGGGTTGCCGTGCAGGTAGTTCTCTGCGCGCGCAACGAGCATGAACCGGAAGGGAAGGCTGGCGGCGGCGAGGGCAGCGGCGGAGATGCGTTCTACGGCGAGCTGGATGTCGTAGATGGGATGCGCGGGGTCTTTCGTCGCATCTTCGATGGAGCCGCCTACGAGGCCGGCTTCAGCGGCCAGCCGGACGGTCTCTGCGACTGTTTCGGGAGAGTGCCCATAGCCATTTTCAAGATCGGCGGCGACGGGCAAATCGGTTGCGTCAGCGATGGACTTCGCGTTGGCCAGCGCTTCGGCACGGCTGACTTCCCCGTCTTTCCTGCCCAGGGAAAAGGCGAGACCCGCGCTCGTGGTTGTGAGCGCGGGGAAGCCAAGGGCGGCCAGGATGCGAGCAGATCCGGCATCCCACGGATTGCCGATGACAAAGGGTCGAGGGTTCTGATGAAGCGCCAAAAATGCGGCGGCCTTCTCAGCCTGGGTCGACATGGCATCACCTCAGTGTCCGACAGCGAAGTTTCAGTGGCGATGGTAGAACGGCAAGACAATAAAGGCCGCAATCCCGATAGCGGCAATGAGAGCAATGACGATCAGGGTGTAGATCAGAGTGAGGCTCACGGCCGAACTGGTTGCGGCGGCCCCTGCGTCTGCTTTTTCGCGATCACTCATACTTCAACGCCTCGACGGGATCCATCTGGGCAGCGCGCGTGGCAGGGACGGTACCGAACACAACGCCAACCCCGGTTGCCGCGGCAAGAGCGATGATGACGGACCATAAAGAAATCGGCAGGGGATAGTCGGTGAAGAGGCGAATGGACAGAGGAACGGCAAGGCCGACGAAACAGCCGACAAGTCCCCCGGCCAGCGAGATGATCACCGCCTCGGCAAGAAACTGAAGCTTGATTTCGCGATAGGTTGCGCCAAGAGCCTTTCGGATGCCGATCTCACGGATACGGGAACGCACATTGGCGAGCATGATGTTCATGATGCCGACACCCCCAACGGCAAGCGTGACCGCGGCGACGAGGACGAGCACGGCCGTCAGTGCCATGGAGATGCGAGAGGCCATCGTGAGAAGCTCTCTCAGGTCGAAGGTTGTGTAGACAGAGTTGGGCTTGTGGCGCGATTTGATGACGCGCTGAATCTCCCGGGTCGCGTCGGGCACTTCATCCATGCTGCGAATCGTGAAGTAAATCTGCTTCACATTGTCCGTCCCCGTGAAGTAGCGCGCGACGGAGAAAGGAATCAGGATTGTTTCGTCGGCAATTTCTGTCTCGCCGAAGGTGTCGACGCTCTCTTTAAAGGTGCCGATGATGGTAAACGGGATTCCGCTGATGGAAAAGGTCTGACCGACTGCCGCATCCACGCTTCCGAACATTTCTCTCGCAAACGGCACCGTTACGACGGCGCAGAAGATATGGGCGTTTTGATCTTCATCGTCGAAGAAGCGGCCATTCAGGATGATCAGATTGCGGACATCCTTGTACTGAGGACTCACGCCGAGGACAAGGGTGTCTTTGACGACTCCTCCGCCGAAGCTGATGCGATCGTGTGTCTGTAGGACAGGAGAGGAGGCAACGACGCTGGGAACCTGAGCGAGAACTGCCTTCTCATCGTCGCGCGTCAGAAAGTCGTTATAGATGACCTTCTCTGATCCGACGCCACCGGCGCCGGAGTATTCGACCTCGACCTCATTGGTGCCAATCTTCTGGATCTCATTGAGGATGAACTGCCGGCCAGTGAGGCCAATGGTGACGACGAGGATCACCGAGGCGGTTCCGATGACCATGCCAAGGGCGGTGAGCGCAAAGCGCAGCTTGCTGGAGCGGAAACTGTCGATGGCGAGCTTGAGGATCTCGCTCGCGAGCATGGTGCGGCGCGCGCTCAGGAGCGTCTCCTGAAAGGCGTGCTCGCGTGCATGCTGAACCGCAGGATTCATGATTCCTATGAGATGCGCGCCCGGAGAAAGGGCTTCCTTAATAGTACGGCCTCCCCCGAGGAGCCGGGAGTGCACTCGAGGTGTCATTCCACTGCTGTATGGACACGTCTCGCGGCTATTTTGCGTCGTATTTCTCGAGCCATTTCAGCTCCTCGCGGAGCTTGATATAACCGTGCCATGGGTTTTTGTCTAGGTCGTGACCTTCGCCGGGAAAAACCAGAAACGTGTGCGGTATGCCGAGCGTCTGCAAGGCGCGCTCCATCGTTTCACCTTCAAGGTAGCTGACGCGCACATCAGCGGCACCCTGCACAAGGTGTGTGGGAGTCCTGACCTTGTCGAAGTGGAAGAGTGCAGCTTCACTTTGATAGAGATCGGGCTTTTCCCAAGGCAAGCCGCCTAGGTACCAGGCGTCTTCAAGAGTGGTGTCGTCGTTGCCCCAGTTTGCGGCGTGCTCGACGGCCCCGGCCCCAGTGACGGCCGAGCGGAAGCGCGTGGTCTGGGTGATCAGCCAGTTCGTAAGATAACCTCCATAGCTGTAGCCGCCGATTGCCAGATGGTCCGGGTCGGCGTAGCCATCCTTGACGAGTGCGTCGACGCCGCTGAGGATGTCGCGGCCGGGAACGGTAAGGATGCGCGGCACGATCTCGAGCATGAAGTCGTCGCCGTATCCCGTGGAGCCGCGGTAGTTGGGCCGGAAGACAAGCCAGCCGTTGGCTGCGGCCAGAGTGGCCCAGTCGTACCAGTCGGCGCCGAAGCGGTTGCCGTCGGCATCGGCCGGGCCGCCGTGAATGAGCGTGAGCATGCGAAGATGTTTGACACCCTTTTTGACCGGCGGGTAGATCAGGACCCCTTCGATGGTGCGACCATCGTCGGACTTCCAAGTGTAGGTCTGCCACTCGGGACGCGCGCTCTTGCCAAACTGAGTATTGAAATTGGTGA
>Ga0335080_10009601_pt1 | contig 10118 bp, 7 predicted proteins | sample Lox_Sample_34_FD_206720 | JGI IMG/M metagenome (GOLD analysis project Ga0335080, IMG submission 206720) | Soil microbial communities from Loxahatchee National Wildlife Refuge, Florida, United States - Lox_Sample_3.4 | ecosystem: Environmental > Terrestrial > Soil > Wetlands | place: USA: Florida... | reverse complement strand
ATCATCGTCCGCCGCCAGGGCTGCGACAGCGACGATGCGAAGGACCTGCTGAAGCTCTACGACGCCGAGCTGGCGGCGATGGCGAAGTAGCTACCGCCCTTCGCGCTTCCAGGCCAGGAGCACGGCGCCGAGGGAGAGCAGCAGGGCCGCCCAGGCGGGGATCAGCGGCGACTGGTCGATGCCGGTCACCACGTAGTCCTGGTTCTGCTTCAGCCCGAACCAGCCGCGGCCGGCGCGCTCCGACTTGGCGGAGACCCGGCGCAAAGTCGGCCATCCGGACTCCTCATAGACCTGCATGCCGCCGCCGGTCGCCGAGACGAGCTGCGCCATCGGCTCGGTGCTGGCGCGGGGATCGCGGTATTCGAGGGAGTTCAAGGCGCCGGAGGCGGCGAAGGCCTCGCGGGCGCCGTCGCTGACCCGGTAGAGGCCCTGGTCCGGCGCCGGCATCTGCGCCGTCGCCTTGCCGTGGCCGATATCGGTCAGCGGCAGCTTCTCGACCTTGCCGTCCGGCGTGGTGGCATCGACCGTCTTCGGCTGGTTGCCGAGGCTGCGGCGCTCGACCTCCAGGCGGCCGTCGATCACGGTCGCGCGCAGGTCCTCTTCCTCCAGGTCCGGCTCCTGCATCAGCCAGTGTCCGACCCGGCGGATGAGCTCGGCCTGCGGGCCGCCGCCCTCGAAGCCCTTCGACCAGAGCCAGAGCTGGTCGGAGAAGAGCTCGGCGACGCGGCCCTTGCCGACCCGATCCAGCACCAGCAGCGGCAGGCCGTCGGCGCCGGTCATCAGCGTGTTGCCGCCCCGGGTGGTGGCGACGATCTGCCGGAACCAGCGGCCCCATTTCGCGGAATCGGCGTCGCTCTTGGCGAGGTCGGCCGTCACCGGATGCCGCTTGCCGACATCGGTGAGAGCCGGCCGGAAGCCTTTCGTCACGACGTCGCCCGTGGGGGCGGCGGAGAAGATCTCGCTCAGCGGCGTGCGGTAGAGGCTGAACTGCCCCGCCGAGCTCGGGCCCGCGGATTCCAGCACCGCGCCGCCGTTCTTCACGTAATCGACGATGTGATAGAAGTACTCCTCCGGCAGGATCCCCAGGTGCTGGAACCGGTCGAAGATGATCAGGTCGAACTGCTTCAGCTTGGTGTCGAACAGCTCGTCGATCGGGAAGGAGATCAGCGCCAATTCGTTGATCGGCGTCGCATCCTGCTTGTTCGGCGGCCGCAAGATCGTGAAGTGGATGAGGTCCACCGAAGGGTCGGACTTCAAGAGGTTGCGCCACACCCGCTCGCCGGGATAGGGCTCGCCGGAGATCAGCAGCACCTTCAAGCGGTCGCGCACGCCGTTGACCGCCAGCACCGCGGTGTTGTTGGCCTTGGTGATCTCCTGCGGCCCGTCCTCGGCGGTGATCTCGAACACGTTCTGCCCGCCGTGGTCGATCGGCAGCTGCAGCGTCTGCTCGGTGCCGACCGGCACGGTCACCGGCGGCAGCGACTGGCCGTCGCGGCGGATCGTGACCATGGCGCTGCCGAGATTGTCGCTGCCGAGATCGTCGACCCGGAATTTCATCTCGACCGGCTTGCCGACGAGGCCGAAGCTCGGCGCCTCGGTCAGCATCAGGCGGCGGTCGCCTTGCTTCGGGTTGCCGGTCAGCAGCAGATGGATCGGCGCGTCGAAGCCGAGCACCGTGCTGGCGCCTCCGGGACCGGAGCCCGGCCCGGTGACCGCGGGAAGATCGTGTACCTGGCCGTCGCTGATGGTGATGACGCCGGCCAGGCGCCGCAACGGCACGTCGGCGAGGCCGCGCTGGAGCACGCCGTAGAGCTCGGTGCCCTTCTCCGCGGTGTCGGGTCCGCCGCCGCCTTCGATCACCCGCACGTCGAGATCGGGGAAGGCGGCGAGCTGGCGCTTCACCTCGGCGAGGGCGGCGTTGGTCTCCTGGGCGCGGCCGGCGAGGTTTTGGCTCGGCGAGCGGTCGATGAGGATGACGGCGACGTCCTTCTGGTAGGCGCGCTGTTCCTTCACCAGCGAGGGATCGAGCAGGGCGGTTGCGATCAACAGGCCCGCCACGACGCGCCAGAACGTGCCGCGGGCGCGGCGCGCGAGCGCGAAGACCAGCAGTGCGCCGTAGAGCCCGGCCAGGCCGGCGATCATCACCCAGGGGAGGAGCGGGTGCAGCGCGACCGAGAAGGCGCCGATGGTGATCAGGTCGTTCATGCTACGCGACCCGTCATTGTCCCAACCGCTCGAGAATTGCCGGCACGTGGACCTGGTCCGACTTGTAATTGCCGGTCATGGAATACATCACCAGGTTGACGCCGAAGCGGTAGGCCATTTCGCGCTGCCGCTCGCCGCCCGGCGTCACCGGGTAGAGCGGCTGGCCGTAATCGTCGACCGCCCAGGCGCTGGCATAATCGTTGCTGCCGACGACGACGGTGGAGACGCCGTCGTTGATCCGGCTGTTCGCGGCCTCGACCCAGAGCGAGCCGCCGATCCAGCGGCCGGGGAAATCCTTGAGGAGATAGAAGGCACGGGTCAGCACGTGGTCGGCCGGGATCGGCACCAGCGGCGGCACGTCCATGCCCTGGGTCAGCTCCTGGAGCCGCATCGCGCCGGGACCGGTGCCGCCGGAAAGCCCCGCCACATTCTGGTCGGCGGTGTCGAAGAAGATCAGCCCGCCGCCCGCGAGATACTTGTTGAGGCGGTCGATCGCCTGCGGCGACAGCTGCTTCTGCGCGCCGGTGATCGGCCAATAGATCAGCGGATAGAAGGTGAGGTCGTCGGCCTCGAGGTCGAGCCCGACCGGATCGCCGACATCGGCCGAGGTCCGCTGCAACAGCACTTCGGTCAGGCCCTTCAAGCCGGCCTTGCTGGTGGCATCGACCTCCGGCGCGCCGGTCCGCACATAAGCGAGATGAGCGGAGGCGGTCGCCTTGATGATCTCGTCGTCGGTCATCTGCTGCTGGGCTTGCGCGCCGTGGCTGCCGAGCAGAACTGCGGCGAAGAGCAGTGCCGCCGCACCTGCAGCGGCACCGCGCACCGCCGGCCGGACCAGAAGGCCGCGCAACGCGAGCGCGATCAGGAGATCGCCGATCAGCAGTAGGAAGGCGGCCGCCAGCAGCCACGGCTTGAAGTCGATGCTGTGGGCGCGGGTCAAGGGCTGCGCGCCGAGGCCGAGCGGCTTTAAGAGCTGAATGGCATTCGCGAGGTTGAGCGCGCGGCGCGCCTTGGTCTCGCCGTAGAAGCCCGGCGGATGCTGGGGCCCGATCGCGACCTTCTTGAGATCGGTGGCGGCGATCGGCAGGACGCCGGCCGGCACCGCGCCGAGCCGGCCGAAACCGTCCAGCGCCGCGACCGGCGGCAGCGGCTTCCCGGCATCGGTGTCGGCCGCCGGCGCGCCGGCGGCGAGATCGACCAGCCGGTTCAGCATGTCGACGAAGAGGCCGGAGAGCGCCAGGTCCGACCACTCGGCATTGGCGCTGACATGGAAGAGGACGAGATAGCCCTGGCCGGTCTTCGACCCGGTCACCAGCGGCGTCCCGTCGGCAAGTCGTGCCCAGGTCTTGTCGCCGAGATCGATCGAGGGCTCGGCCAGCACCTGGCGGCTGACATGGACATCCTTCGGCACGGTGAGTCCGGCGAAGGGCGAGCTGCCGGTAAACTCGCTGAGCGTGGTCGGTTGCGCCCAGGAGAGCGCGCCGCCGAGCACCCGGTCACCCTGGCGGAGCCGCACCGGCAGGAGGTCGTCGTCCGGCGTGGCGGAGAGTCGCTCGCCTGCGAATCGCACCAGCATCCCGCCCTTCTCGACCCATTTGTGCAAGGTCGCGCGGTTCTCCGGCGAGAGCGCGGTCTGGTCGGGCAGGATCATCATCGAGATCGGTTGCGCGGTCAGGGTCGCGAGATCGCCGATGCGGACCTCGTTGCCGGGAGCGAGGGCGCGCTGGATGTAATAGAGCTCGCCCAGCAGCGGCTGGCTGTCGAGGGTCGGGTTGTCAGTGATGACGCCGATCGGCTTGCGCCCGCCGGAATCGTTCAGCAGCGCCACCGAGGCCGCGGACTCGCCGCCCTCCAGCACCAGCTGGCTCGCGCGGCTGCGGAGCTCGATCGGCAGGTCGACCCTCTCCGTGGCGACAAGGGCGTCGGCGGCGAAATCCACCGTCACCAGGCCGAGGCTGTGGTTGTCGCGGTCGAGGACGCGGACCGTGACGCGCTGCGGCACGCCGGCGATGGTCCGGACCGCGCGGACCGTCAGGCCCTGGGCGCCGATCTCCGGCGGCTGCAGCAGGATCGGGATGGCGCCCGGCCCGTCATCGGTCAGCGTCACCTGCCCGCGCTGCTGCAGGGCGTCGAGCAAGGCATGGTCTGTGTCGGGCTTCTCGCTGGCGAGGCCGTCGGTCAGCCAGACCGTGTTCAAATCCTTGGCGAAGGCGGCGGCGCTCAGCACCGATAAGGCTTCGGTCCGATCGACCGGCCAGGGCGAAGGCTGCAACGCCGCGACCTGGGCCGCGGCTTGGCCGGCGGAGAGCAGCGAGAGCGGCCGCAGGTGCCCGTTTGCCTGGGGCGCGGTGGTCAAGAGCGCCACGCCGCGATGCTCGCGGTCGGCCTCGGCGATCATCTCCTGCGCGAGGGCCTGGCGCTCGCCCCAGCCGGGACCGGCGGCCCAGCCGTCATCGATCACCAGCAGCAGCGGGCCGGAGCGCGCGAAAGGCTGCGCCGCATTCCACAAAGGATGCGACAGGCCGACGATCAACAGCGCGGCGATCGCCAGCCGCAGCAAGATCAGCCACCACGGCGTCCGGTGCGGCGTCTCTTCCTTGGGAATGAGGCCGAAGAGCAGGCGGATCGCCGGAAACGGAATGAGCTTCGGGCTGGGCGGCGTCAGGCGCAGCAGCCACCACAGCACCGGCAGGGCGGCGAGCCCGACCAGCAGCCAGGGCGAAGCGAAAGCGAGGCCGCCGCCGAGCGTCAGCATCGCGCCACCCGATGGAGCAGGGCGATACTCATCGGCGGAACCTCTTGTCGGCGGCCAGCCACTGGTAAAGCGCCAGCAGCGCCGGCGCGCCGGCCGCGTCGGTCGTGTGGGTCGAGAAGCTCCATCCGGCGTGTTGCGCCAGGTGGCGCATCTCCTCGCGATGGGCGTCGAGCTTGGCGAGATAGGCCTCGCGCACGGTCTCAACCCGACTCATCAGGATCTCGCCCTCGCGCTCCAAGCCACGGAACTTCACGCGGCCTAGGAACGGCATCGCGACCTCGGCGGGATCGAGCACCTGGAGGAGATGCCCGCGCACGTCCCTGGCGGCGAAGCGCTCGATCAGGGCGCGGAACTGCGGAATCGGCGAGAAGAAGTCGCCGATCAGCACCGCATGGGCGTGCGACGGCAACAGCACGTAAGGCGGGAGGCTGCGCTCCTCGCCGGGAGTCTCCGGTTTGCTGCGCAAGGCCTGCGCCTGATGCTGCAGCCGGTCCGCCAGGCGCTCGGCGACGGCGCGGCCGGAGATCGGCGGCTCGGGATCGCCGATCACCGCGACCCGCTCGCCGGCGCGCGACAGCACGCTCGACAGCGCCAGGAGCAGCACCATGGCGCGCTCGGCCTTGGTCGGCAGGTCGTTGCGGCTGGCATAGTCCATGGACGGGGAAAGATCGGACCAGAGAAAGACGGTCTGCGCGGCCGACCATTCCATCTCGCGCAGATAGATCTTGTCGGACTTCGCCGACTGGCGCCAATCGAGCTGGCGCAGTTCGTCGCCGGGATAATAGGGCCGGTGCTGCCAGAACACGTCGCCGCTGCCGACGCGGCGCCGGCCATGCACGCCCTGGATCACCGTCGCCGCGATCCGCTCAGCGGCGATCAGCAGCGGCGGCAGCCGCCCGGCGATGGCGGCCGATTCCGCCTTCGCCCGATCCGCAGTGATTCCAAGCGCCATCTGGAAGCGAGGGCCCGGCTCAGCCGAGCAAGGCGACGAGCCGGTCGATGACCGCCGCCAGGGTGATGCCTTCCGCGCGGGCACCGTAGGTGAGGGCGATTCGATGCCGCAGCACCGGATGCGCCAGCGCCGCCACGTCGTCGATCGACGGGCTGAGGCGACCTTGCAGCAAGGCGCGGGCGCGGGTCGCCAGCATCAGGGCCTGGCCGGCACGCGGTCCCGGCCCCCAGGCGAGGTGCTTGGTGACTTCGGCGAGCTCGCCTTCGCCGGGACGGCCGGCGCGCACCATCTTCAGGATCGCGTCCAGCACCTTCTCGCCGACCGGGATGCGGCGCACCAGGCGCTGCGCGGTCATGAGCTCGTCGGCGCTGAACACCGCCTGCGGCTCGGCGTCGCTGGAGCCGGTGGTGACGATCAGCATCTGGCGCTCCGCCGCCAGCGCCGGATAGTCGACGTCGATCTGGAGCAGGAAGCGGTCGAGCTGCGCCTCAGGGAGCGGATAGGTGCCTTCCTGCTCCAGCGGGTTCTGGGTGGCGAGGACGTGGAACGGCAGCGGCAGCTGGTGGGTCTGGCCGGCGACCGAGACACGGTGCTCCTGCATCGCCTGCAGCAGCGCCGACTGGGTGCGCGGGCTCGCGCGGTTGATCTCGTCGGCCATCAGCAGCTGGCAGAAGACCGGCCCGGCGATGAAGCGGAAGCTGCGGCGCCCCGAATCGGATTCTTCCAGCACCTCGGAGCCGATGATGTCGGCGGGCATCAGGTCGGGGGTGCATTGCACGCGGCGGGTGTCGAGACCGAGGACCCGGCCGAGGCAATCCACCAGCTTGGTCTTGGCGAGGCCGGGCACGCCGATCAGGAGGACGTGGCCGCCGGCCAGGATCGAGACCAGGGATTGCTCGATGGTCTGCTCCTGGCCGAAGATCACCTGGCCGATGTTGCGGCGCACCTGCTCGAGGCGCTTACCGATCCGCTCCATCTCGGCGGCGAGGTCGGCGCCACCGGTCGCTCCGGACGGGGCGGCACTTCCGGATGATAAAGGCGTCGCGCCGATGTTATTCTCCGAGATCGCCACCTGGGACATCCTTGCTGTTGAAGCCTGATAATGCAGCGTAATCCTACATCCGGCGGCCTGTCCAATTCCGAATCCGGACGGCGCACGGGCGAGCGCGCAGGGGACCGCTCGGTGGCCGAGACGCGGGCCGAAATGCCCACCGAAACGCATGGCCGTCGGGACAACCCGACGGATTTCGACCAGTTGCCGAGCTGCGGTGATTTCGACATGCGGATTGCCCGTGACGGAACCTGGTTCTATCGGGGCTCGCCGATCGGCCGGAAGCCGCTGGTGAAGCTATTCTCCACGGTATTGCGGCGGGAACATGGCGAATACTGGCTGGTGACGCCGGTCGAGCGCGGGCGGATCCTGGTCGATGACGCGCCCTTCGTCGCCGTCGAAGTCGAGGCCTCCGGCGAGGGCCCTGACCGCCGGCTGACCTTCCGCACCAATGTCGATGACGAGGTGACCGCCGATGCCGAGCATCCGATTCGCGTCGATCACGATCCGGAGAGCGGCCGACCGGCGCCTTATGTGACAGTGCGCGGCGGGCTGGAGGCGCGCATCCTGCGCTCGGTCTTCTATCATCTGGTCGAGATGGGGGATTTCGCCGAGATCGACGGCGTCGAGCAGCTCGGCGTCTGGAGCGCCGGTCGGTTCTTCCCGCTGGGCCCGGTCGACGACTAGTATTCACACCATGCAACGCAGTGAGCTCATCACCCGCCTGGGAAAGGCGTCGCCGGGCCGTCGCTCGGCGCCGGGCACCACGCCCTCGTCGGAGGACGTGTTGCGCGCCTTCGATCCGGCAATGGAAGGCCAGCGCGGCGATCACGATCTCAATCCCGGCATGCATCCGACGCGGAGCCTCACCGCGGCGGCCGTCCTGGTGCCGCTGATCGACCGCGACGGCGGGATGACCGTGCTGCTGACCAAGCGCACGGAGCATCTCAACGACCATGCCGGGCAGGTGAGCTTTCCCGGCGGCCGGATCGATCCCGAGGATCGCGATGCCGCAGCTGCCGCCCTACGCGAGGCCAGGGAAGAGGTTGGGCTCGACCCGCAGCGGGTCGACCTCATCGGCCGGCTCGACACCTATGTGACGCGCACGGGCTTCGATGTCACCCCTTGGGTCGGGCTGGTGACGCCGCCGATCGCGCTGGTGCCGGATCCCTTCGAGGTCGCCGAGGTGTTCGAGGTGCCGCTGGACTTCTTCCTCGATTCCGCCAACCGCCGCACCGAGAGCCGGCTCTGGCAAGGCCAGGAGCGGTTCTTCTACGTCTATCCCTGGCACGGCTATTACATCTGGGGTGCCACGGCCGGCATGCTCAGCAATCTCGCCGAAGTGCTGGGCGGCGCAGACTCATGACGATGTCGGAAGATGCGCCGGCCGGAGAGATCGCGCTCGGCCGGTTCCCGCAGCCCTGGATGACGGAGGGGCCGGCCCGCGCCGTCTACGATGCGCTTGCCCGCGCCGACGGCGATCCGCGCTTCGTCGGCGGCTGCGTGCGCGACGGCCTGCTCGGGCGGAAGATCCGCGACATCGACATCGCGACGGCCTTGGAGCCGCCGGCGATCATCGCCGCGGCCGATGCCGCCGGCTTGAAGCATGCGCCGACCGGGATCGAGCACGGCACCGTGACGGTGATCGCCGATCACGTCGGCATCGAGGTGACGACCTTGAGGCGCGACATCGAGACCTTCGGCCGCCACGCCACCGTGGGCTTCAGCAAGGACTGGCGCGAGGATGCGGCGCGGCGCGACCTCACGATGAACGCGCTCTCGGTCGCACTCGACGGCAAGGTCCACGACTATTTCGACGGCATCGCCGATTTGAGGGCGGGCCGGGTGCGCTTCGTCGGCGATCCCGCCGACCGCATGCGCGAGGACTATCTCCGCATCCTGCGCTTCTTCCGCTTCCATGCCGACTATGCCGTCGGGGATTTCGACGCGCCGGCCCTGGCGGCGGCCGTCGCGCTGAAGGACCATCTGACCGCACTCTCCGGCGAGCGGTTGCGGCAGGAGACCTTGAAGCTGCTGACGGCGCGGCGCGGTCCCGAGACCTGGCGCCGGATGCTGGCGAGCGGCATCGTCGCCGCCTATCTGCCGGCGGCGACCGGCATCGATCGGCTGGAGAAGGTGGCGGCGCTGGAAGCCATGTTGAAGCTTCGGCCGGATCCGATCCGCCGCCTCGGCGCGCTGATCGTGACCGGATCCGGGCCGACTGTCGCCGCGACGCTGAAGCTCTCCAATGCCGAGCGCGATCGCTTGAACGCGATCGCCGCTGCACGGCCCGATTTCGCCGTCGCCGATCCTGCGCTGGTGCGCCGGCAGATCTACGATCTCGGCAATGCCCTGGCGCTTGACCTCCTGCTGGTCGATTGGGGCGAGAACGACATCGACTGGCGCGGCACCTATGAGATCGTCCGCGACTGGCCGCGGCCGGATTTTCCGCTGAGCGGCCGCGACGCGGCGAGGTTCGGCATCGAGCCGGGACCGGCGATCGGGAAGCTGATGCGCGCGGTCGAGGATTGGTGGATCGCCGGAGATTTCGCCGCCGACCGGGATCATTGTCTGGCGGAGCTGAAACGCCGGATCGAGGGGAGAGGAGCATGATGCGTTGTCTGCTGCTGGCGGCTCTGGTGCTGATGCCGGGCTTGGCGTCCGCGCAAGAAACGAGGCCGCCGGATCCGGCGGCGTTGGTGCCGGCCGCCCAGCGCCTGACCAAGACCGCCGTCGAGGGCACGGTCACGATCATCGTCGACAAGCGCCTTGCCCGGAAGCCGAAGCTTCCGCCTCAGGAACCGGACTACAAGAAGATCTATGACGATGCCGGCGTCATCATGGACTATCCGCTGGACGTGAAGCTGTCGACGGCGGATCCGCGCTATTTCGTGCTGCGCTGCGATTCCGGCGGCAGCAACGATCCGCAATGCGTGTTCTCGACCTCGCAGAATCCGGAGGATCCCGGCGCCAAGGTCGCCGGCACGTTCTTCGTCATCCCGGGTGACGGCTGCGTCTACAGCGGCGGGCACAACGACAACATGTTCGACGCCCGGAAGATCGACTGCCTGAAGGAGGGGACGCTGCAGCCGGTCAAGCAGCCCTTCAGCTATGCGGGGTTGCGTTCCAAGGCCCTGAAGCGCCTCACCCTCTAT
>Ga0335080_10009598_pt1 | contig 10120 bp, 4 predicted proteins | sample Lox_Sample_34_FD_206720 | JGI IMG/M metagenome (GOLD analysis project Ga0335080, IMG submission 206720) | Soil microbial communities from Loxahatchee National Wildlife Refuge, Florida, United States - Lox_Sample_3.4 | ecosystem: Environmental > Terrestrial > Soil > Wetlands | place: USA: Florida... | reverse complement strand
AGTCCGGCGTTGATGGAGAGCCAATTCGCGAGTCGCGCCGTCTGCTGGAGGTAGACGCCGATCATCGAGCCACCCTTGTCGTAGGGCGCAACGGTGGCGGAGGCTCCCGTCCCCGTGTCATCGTAGTAGGTGAACGAGGTCACGCGGTTGTACCTCGCGTCCACTCCCACCAGCGTCACGTAGCGACCGTCGTGCATCCAGTCCCAGGTCCCGGAGAGCTCCCCACCCCCCCAGCGCGACACGCCCGAGTTCCTGACGACGCAGCTCGCCTGCCCCTCGATGCAGTCCCCGGACGACATCGAGGGGATATTCGCCAAGTAGTCGTAGAGATCGCCGTACAGCCTCAGCGAGACGCTCAGATTGCGCGACAGCGAGGCTCCCCAGCGCGCGTCGAGCGACAGCCAGCGGTCGCGCTCCCAGTTGTTCGGGTCGTCGAAGGTGCCCCATATCTCCGTGGCCGCGCGCAGCGAGGAGGCGGCACGGACGGATACCTGCAGGTCGCCGACGAGGAGGCGGAGATACCCCGCCGGGATCTCGATGGAGCGATGGGTCGCGTCGCGTCCGCCCCAGCTCACGTCGCCCAGCCGTTGCAGGCCGTAGAACGTCGCCGGCCCGCGGCTCTGGTAGTAGTCGAGGCCGGCGACCACCTCGCCCTCGTGGCCAAAGAGCCGGAATTGCCCGCCGTAGCCGGCTGCGACGCGGCCGGCCGCAGGGTACGCGCCCTCGGCCAGCAGGTGCACCCCGGCATAGTCCTTGGCGCGTTTGGTGATGATGTTCACGACGCCGAGCATCGCGCTCGATCCGTAGAGGACCGAGCCCGGCCCCAGGATCACCTCGATGTGATCGACGAGGTCGAAGGGCACGCCCGCGCTCCGGTCGTAGTATGCAGTTCCGTCCCACGGTTCGTTCACCATGTGGCCGTCCACGAGCAAGAGCACGTGGTTGCCAAAGTCGCCGGAGAGGAGCACCCCGCGCGCGCCGATCTCCGGGGTCGCGTAGCTCGGCTCGGCAAGCATGCCCAGGCCGAGAAAGTTGATCGCCTCGTTCAGCGAGGTGATCCCGTGTCGCCGCATGTCGTCCGCGCTGATGATCGAGGTGGTGGCCGGAGCGAGGTTGGCCGTCTCGGCCGACTTGGACGCGGTGGAGAGGACGGGCTCGTCGAGCATGCCCGCCAGATCCGCGATCTCGTCGGCCATCGCCCCCGCCGGAAGGTAGAGAACCGCCGCGACAGCTGCGGCCAGCGCGTTGCGTAGGGTCGTCATCGGGACACCGTCATGAGGCCGAGCACGTCGGCGTCGAAGGCCACCCGCTGCTTGGCCGCCCGGTCCAGATCGACGAGGAGCTTGGCGCGCCCCGACACGAGGTCAAAGCCAAGCACGGCGCCCTTCTTCACGAGCCGAGGAGCCGCCGTCACGGTGAGCACGCTGCTGCCTTCCAGCGCGTCACCGATGGTGGCCGCCTCCTCGCCGGTGAAACCGATGGTGAGGTAGACGATCGCGATCCGCCGGGAGGAGCACGTCTTGGCCAGGGACGCGGCGCCGGCGAACGGCATCACCTCGACCGAGTGGGGCAACCCGGCCACCGACGTCTTCGCCAGGGCCACCGCCTTGAACTGTGCGGCGCAGCGGACCGAATCGCTCGCGGCCTTCGTCAGGACGAGCGTCCGGACTCGCCCCCCGGCGCGTGCGGGCAGGGTGCGATCGTGGCCCGCGACCAGGAAGAGGAGCTGGGCCTGCAGGTTGATGGGAACGAGCAGCTCTTCCGCGGGGGCCGTGGCCGGCGCGAAGAGCATCAGGACCAGCGCCCCCGCTGCGGCAATGCGTTGTCCTCTCCGGTGGTCGCCCATTGCCGCCCCGCCGCATTGCGGCGCGGAGGCAGTCGCTTCAAGCCGCGTGCCAGGAAGTGTGGTTCATTCCGCTGCTGTGCGCGACGCGCTGTCCCGGGGAACGGCTGCCCATCCCTGAGGAGGATCCGTGGCAACCCAGGGTCTAGCCCTTCACCCCGAGCGCGAAGGCGCGGCGACGGTAGGTCCGTGTCACTCTTCTGCCCTCCCCGCGCGGCGATCGCGCGCGCCCCTTGCGTGGAGGTCCCGCGATACCCCGCCAAGCGGTGGATCGGGCTCACGCCAACAACCTGCCATCCCGCTCGGCGCTGGGCTCCACCGGCCTGGGCCCGGGATCGCCGTGGACCTTGCGTCGCGCCCGAGCCCTCACGGCTGCGTCGGGACCGCCAGTGGATCGTCCGCGCTGGACCGCCACTTTCGCTGTCGGTGCGCTCGGGCACTCCGGCAGCGCACCGGCGCCGTCGATGGGCTTCCTGGCTCTCATCCAGGGCGGGGAGCGGTGTCGGACCCCCTCGAGAGCGGCTGCGCACTTCGAGGTTGTATGCACGCCTCTTTCGCCGACCCCCCGGGGGATTTCTCACCGACATGCGCCACCGGCATTGCCGTGCATGCGACCCCGCTCGCGCACGGCGATCGCGACAGGTCCGGGCGGACCCTGTCGACGAGTACCCGGCACCGAGGAACGGCCATCGTGCCGGAGACCCCGGGGTCCTCATTCCACCCAGGAGGCGGCACCCGCGCGCGGAGGGGAACCGCTCTTGCAGCGAGCGCACGACGATGACCGATCGATCCAGCGCATCCAGCCCGCTGCTGCTCGCGGCGGTGGCTGTGGTCGGAGTGGCGCTGTCTGTCGCCTCCTTCCGGAGCGCACGCACCCGCGAGCAGGCTGAGGCCCGAGCGCGCTTCGACCGGGCCGCGAGAAACCGCGGTGCGGCGCTGCAGCTGGCCCTCGCTCGAATCGAGGACGAACTCGGTGCGCTGGGCGCGTTCCTCGAGAACCCGCTGTGGTTGACTCGCCCCGAGTTCGAGCGCCTGGCGAGCGCGTTGCGAGCGCGCCATGGCCACAATCAGGTATTGGAGTGGATCCCGCGCGTTCCTCTGGCCGAGCGAGACGCCGTCGAGCGTGCCGGTCGCAGCGAGGGCTTCGCGCAGTTCCGGATCACCGAGCGGGACATGCATGGCCAGATGGAGCCGGCCGCAGACCGGCCCGAGTACTATCCGGCGTTTTTCGTCGAGCCCTTGCGGGGCAACGAGACGACCGTTGGCTTCGACCTCGCGTCGGATGCGACAGCGCGCGATGCAATCGTGCGCGCGACCGCAACGGGGCAACTCGCCGCAACCGGTCGCGTGAAGCTATCACTGGAGGGCGGCCACCAATTCGGCATCCTGGTCCTGCAGCCCGTCTGGCAGCGGGCCGACTGGCAACGGCCCGCTGCGAACCAGTCCGCGAACACGAACCGCGGGCTCATCGGGTTCGCCCTCGGCGTCTGCCATGTCGGGGACCTCCTCGATCAGACGCTGCTCACGTTCAAGGATGTGGGCGTCGACGTCGAGTTGTTGGACATGGACGCCCCTTCGCAGGAGCAATTCCTCGCGCGCCATGCCCCGGACGGAGTCGACCACCGAGGAGCGGATAGGCGGTCCGAGCCGCTCGTGTACGACGCGCCGCTCCACATCGGCGGCCGACGCTGGAGCGCACGCTGCAGGCCAACGCCCGGCTTCGATGCGAGCGGGGGCACCTGGCGCTCGTGGGGCATCCTCGCAACGGGCCTGACGATCGATGGACTCGTGGTGGCCCTGTTCGCGCTGCTGGCAGCGCGCGCCGCGCGCGCGCGTCAGGACGCGATCCGCTCGCTGCGACAGCAGCAGCTATCCGAGCAGCAGCGACGGGACGAGATCCTGCGTCGCCTCACCAAGGCATCCCCGGTCCCCATGGCCATCACGCACGGCCTCGACGGTCGGTTCGTCCTCATCAACAACAAGTTCCAGGAGCTGTTCGGCTTTGCCCGGGAGGAGATCCCGGATCTCGCAACGTGGCACCGGCTTGCCTACCCCGATCCCTCATACCGGGACGGACTGCTGCAGACGTGGCAGAGGCGGTTCGAGGGACGGACGGGGGGTGGGTGGGAACCACTCGAGGTGAAGGTCACCTGCAAGAACGGGTCTGTCCGCCATGTCGTGGCCCATGGCGCGTACGCCGAGGGCCTCCAGCTGCTCATCTTCGTGGATCTCACCGAGCAACAGGAGGCGGCGCTCGAGCTGCAACGAGCTCGGGACGCTGCCGAGGGCGCAAGCCGTGCCAAGAGCCAGTTCCTCGCCAACATGAGCCACGAGATCCGTACTCCCATGAACGGCGTGCTCGGCATGAGCGAGCTGCTCCAGGACACCCCCTTGCTGCCGGAACAGCGCGAGTATGTCGATACCATCGCGCGCTGCAGCGACTCGCTGCTGACCATCCTGAACGACATCCTTGATCTGTCCAGGATCGAGGCTGGCAAGCTCCGATTCGAATCCATCCCCTTCGACCTGCCCTCCCTCGTTTTCGACGTGGTCGAACTTCACCGTCCGAGGATCGCGGGAAGAGGGGTTGATTTGCTGGTGGATCTGGACCCGGAGATCCCTGCTCGGCTGGTTGGCGATCCCAGCCGGCTGCGGCAGGTCCTGGGCAATCTCGTGTCCAACGCCATGAAGTTCACCTCCTCCGGTCACGTGCTGGTGGCCACGTCCCTTCGTGGCTTCGAGGATCGGACCGTGCGGTTCGAGATGTCTGTCGCCGACACCGGCACCGGGATCTCGCCGGAGGCGCGGCAGCGCCTCTTCCAGCCGTTCTCGCAGGCGGACGCCTCCACGTCCCGGAAATACGGCGGGAGTGGACTCGGGCTGGCCCTGAGCATGCGGATCGTCGAGGGGATGGGAGGACGCATCGATCTGAGGAGCGAGGAGGGGAAAGGTACCCTCTTCTCGGTGGCGCTGCAGCTTCCGGTTTCGGGGGGCGCCAGCCAGCAGACGACCCTGCCGCCCTTGTCCATCCTCTCCGGGGCACGCGTGCTGGTGGTGGACGACAACGCAGTCAACCGCGCCATCCTGGAGAAGCAGCTGCATCGGCTCGGCATGCGAGCGGAGACCGCGAGCTCGGGCAGCGAAGCGCTCGACAAGACCCGACTCGCCCTGAACGAGGGCCATGCCTTCGACGCTGCCGTCGTGGACTCCCAGATGCCCGATATGAGTGGCGAGCAGGTCGCGGGCGCCCTCAGCGGCAACCCCATGCTGCGCGGACTGGGGATGCTGATGCTCAGCTCCACCGGTCAGCACGGCGAGGCTGGTCGCTGTGCGGCAGTCGGATTGGACGCCTATCTCGTGAAACCGGTCCGGGCCGAGCTTCTGGCGAGCGCGCTCGCCATGGTCGTGGAGCGGAGGCGGCGCGGGGATTCGGGGAGCCTCATCACCCGGCACAGCGTGACCGAAGCCCTCCCGGCTCACGGGCAGGAGCTCCTGCTCTCCGCTCCGGTCCGCGCGCTTCTGGCCGAGGACAACACGGTGAACCAGAAGGTCGCCACCAAGATGCTCGAGGGGATGGGGGCCACGCTCGTCCCGGTGACCGACGGATTCCAGGCACTCCAGGCCGCAAGGCAGCATCACTTCGATGTCATCTTCATGGACTGTCAGATGCCCGGCATGGATGGGTTCGAGGCGACGCGCCGGATCCGCGAGGAGGAGCGGCGACAAGGCGGCCACATCCCCATCGTCGCCATGACGGCCAACGCCCTGACCGGCGATCGAGAGCAGTGCCTCGCCGCGGGCATGGACGACTACATCAGCAAGCCCATCAGTCGGCGAAAGATCTGGGAAGTCCTTTGTCGCTGGACCCGACAAAAACCTGCCGACACCCCGGATCGTGCGGCCTCGCCGACCGTCTCTGCGAGTCCAGACGTCCCGGCGGTGGACGAGTCCCGCCTCGAGGAGATGAGGCAGCTCCTCGATGGCGAGCCCGGCGGCTTCTACGCAGGGGTGCTCGAGCCCTATCTGTCCATCGCCGAAGGCCAGATCCGCGAGTTGACGAAGCTCATGGAAGAAGGGGGCGAGCCAAAATCCATCCAGGCCATCGCCCATGCCCTGAAGGGAGGCTCTCGCAACCTCGGATTCGTCGGCCTCGGCAACCAGGCGCAGGGCGTCGAGATGGAAGCCAAGAAGGGGGGGCGCCCATCCAACCCGCAAGTCCTCGCAATGGGGCTCAAGGACGAATTCGACAAGGTGGTCTTGTTCACGAACCGCTACAGGGGTGCGACGGAATCGGTCGCATCTCCCAGGGCGCCGTCGCAGGCAAGCACGGGGTGAACCCCAGGCCTGCAGGGCCCCAGCGCGCGGCACCCGCCATCGGTCTCCACGTTCCGTCAAGGACCTGGAGACCGGGGCGCACGAGGGTGCAGCGTGCCGGGCGAATCAATCCAGGCAAGCGGATTTGGCCACCGTCACACGTTCGCGACGTCGCCCGCCTGGAAAAGTGGTATGTCGGCGCTCCAAGGAGGTCTTTTGTGACCCATCCTCAGATCCCCGCCGACCGGAATCTTGTTGCCTTCTGCGGTCTCTATTGTGGCGCCTGCCGAGCTCACGTGAAAGGACGCTGTCCCGGCTGCCGCGAGAACGCGCGGGCGAAGTGGTGCAAGGTGCGGACGTGCTGCCTCGAGCACCGGTTTGACAGCTGCGCCGACTGCGCAGAGCACCCCGACCCGAACACGTGCGCCTCCTTCAATAACTTCATCTCAAGGGTCTTCCGGCTCGTCTTCAACTCCGACCGCAAGGCCTGCATCGACCAGATCCGGACGATCGGCGTCGAGGAGCACGCCCGCCTCATGGCGTCGCATCGTCGGCCGTCTCTGCCGAGGCGCTGAGGGCGCCACTGGAGGCCAGCCAGTAGGACCGGCTCCAGAGCACCGGGCGGCGGAAATGCCGCCGCAGCTCCTTGCCATGGTCAGACGGGACGATCTTGAGGTTGTTTCAAGACCCAAGGCTTCAGGGTGTATCCGCAGCAGCAGGTCAACGTGGTCGGGCTCGCCATTGAACTCTCCGAGCTCGCGGCCCCGAGCATCGCGGTGCCGAGGCGGAGACGGTACTTCGTCACGAGAGCATGAAATCCCGGGGGAAAGATGGAGGGTCAGGCCCTCTTCCGCCGGCGAGGACGATGTCGACCAAGTTGCTCGACGCGCCGGGAAGGGCGGCCCGCAAGGTCGTGCAATTCGCGAAGAGCTGGGCCGACTTCGGCCAGGGACGATTCGACGGCCTTCGGAATACCGAGGCACGCGAGCATGCTCAGCCCCGCGCTGATGTACACATGCTGGGCGTCGGGGTGTGCACGTCGTCGGTGACGAGTGCCGCCCGAACGAGAACGCATACCTTCTTCCGGGTCAGGAGGAACAGCCGGCGGCCGAGGCCATCGGGTAGCTCGACCCTCGCCGAAAAGAGTTGGAGGGTGCCTGGTAGCGACCCGTGAGGAGCAGGACAGTCTCCCGTAGAGGGCGGGGCGCAACGGAGTGGCGATAGCTGCGGCGGACGGCATGAGGCGATCGGCGTACCTCGTCGATCGGGAACCGGAAGACGCCACGACAGTTGATGCCTTCGGTCCGAGCGGGTGCGACACGACCGATCAGTTCCGGCGGTACGGCTGTTGAGCGACGCGCGCTCCAGTGATCGAGGGCGGCCTGCATTTGGCCGGTGTCCCAGACCATGGCGGTGTTGGCGAGCAGGCTCAACGCCTCGCCTACCGCCTGCATTCGCGCTGCGCGGAAACCACGGCCCAGATCCGCTCAAGCTGCGCCATCTCCAGTCGGAACCGCCCGCCCGAGCCGCACGCTGACGGCACTTGGCGCGCTGATAGGCTTCTGCGCCATCGGCCACGGTACAAGGTCCGTTCAGCAAACTGAACATTGGCGCCACCTTTCGCATGCTCGGGGCCGGCCCCCCTCGGCCGGATACTGTCGACCTCTGAGTTGGGCTTGAACACCTTCTCGACCCGGAGCTCGTGTCCCAGTCCGTCACCGAAGTCGTACTCGTAGAAGGGGGACGTCGTTCTTGGGGCGCCGACTTAGAGTCCAGGCACGGTGCGGCGATGTGCTCAAGTGTACCCGATGTTCACCGCGGCGAACGAACCGTGCGCCACCGCCGCGTAGTCTCCCCGCCGGTCTTGCCCCCGGGACCGCGTTCGGACCCTGGCAGACGCGCTCGCATCTCTTCTTGCGTGCTCCCCAGTCACTTGCCTCTCCCGCGCAATTGGAGAGCGATGTGACGGTGCTGAGCACGTGGTGCTCCTCGTCGGGGCCCCCCGCGAGTTGCGGTCATGAGGTTTCACGTCGAACATCCTGGAAACGAGGGAGAACTGATCGTTCACACGGATGCGGCAGAGGTCGGCTCAACTCCCCCTCCGGACTTCAGGCCATCGACGTAGCCGATGATCACTCGGGCAACCACGGCCGGTGATCTCCTGGACCGCCGCATGTCCAGGGGGCGAGGCACGCTCGCCGCGCGCCCCATCTGCTACCACCGCCATCGAGAACCACGTCAAAGCCGCGCTGTCATTCCAAACAACACAGACGGTCACTCCCGAATCAGCGAACGCGCACGAGGCGGTGTCCGTTGCTTGGGCGTAGGCACATCGCACTGGAACGGACGGTACTCGTGACGCACCAACATTGGTGGATCCGTTCACCACCACTTCGCAAAGCACGGTTCAGAATCGGATTGCATTCACCCGTCCTGTGCGGCCCATCAGGGAACCAGTCACAGACCGTGTGGTAATCGGCTCTCTTTGAGGAAGCGGCCCACGAGGGGGAAAAATACATCGATGGCCTCGACGCATACTGCACTGTTGGCGCTACAGCTATTCGGGGGCCACCGCAAATGACCGACAGTGCGGTCCGTCGCTGGCGGGGGCGCCCGGAGCTGCGGGCCTCCGCAGCCAGGATGGTTCGAAAAGCAACTGTATCCACACTTCAAGCCTATTGGAGCTCCTACCAACATGCCTGGAAAAGCATTTGCAGCCCACGAAAACGCGCCCCGCGAGTTTCTTGGGAACGGGGTGGAACGCAAGTCGAGAACGAGGGAGCAGATCGCCGCTGCCGCGCGAACAGGATTCGACTATCCCGTGAGTCAGGTCGGTACGGTCGGCAATTGCACCGTCTACTACGATCCGTCGCTCGGCCCCCAGGGGCAACAGCTGGCCGACCAGATGCTGACCTGCCTGGTAGACCCCTACGTCGCCATGGAGGCATACTTTGGCGTGAGCGGGGCCGCGCACAATCTCATCATCGCTCCCTTGAGCGGATTGAACGACGGAACGGGTGGCGCATATCACTGGGGATGCGATTTTCGGTCCGGCGGGGACATCTACGTCGACGCGACCTTCGCCGACACCGCGATCGATCCGGTGAACCAGGCGCTCTGTCTGTACGTCGCCGAGCTCTCCGAGACCTTCATGGGAACGCAGAACCGCGGATGGGGCTGCGGATCCTCCAACGGAGAGGCGTTGTCGCGATTCTGCGCAGAGCGAGAACCACCCCCCGGGTCCGTGCCTGACTGGGCGATCACGGCGCCGGCTTGGGATCAGGCCGGTCGCCCGGACTGGATCAACAACACAGAGCCATGGGATCGCAACTACATCAGCATTGGCTGCGGGATCGTCTACATCTACTGGCTGCGTTCGCTCGGCTTCACGGTCCCTCAGATCGTGCACGCAGCTGGCGCGACCCTGGCGGCGAACTACCAGACCTTGACCGGCAAGACGACCGCATACCAGGACCTGCTCGCTGCGCTGTCCGGCGTGACGATCACTTCCGACAATCCCTTCGCGGCGCGACCGGGAAGGTGGAATTTTGATGACCTCGCGCAACAGACCGGTGCCCCTCCGGCCGCGGGAAATCCGAGAGGGTACGTGTTTGTGGCTCAAGGCACGCAGCATGTGGTGTATCGCAACGCGAACGGCCACGTTCAGGAGCTGTGGTCGGGCGGCGGGTGGAAGACCGACGATCTCACGGGAAACACCGGCGCCCCCCCTGCAGCCGGGAACCCGCGCGGCTACGTGTTCGACGCTCAGGGAACGCAGCACGTGGTGCACCGCGACGCGAACGGCCGCATTCAGGAGCTCTGGTGGGACGGTGGGTGGCACGTGGCCGACCTCACGCAGCAGACGGATGCTGGGATGGCGGCCGGCAATCCGAGCGGCTACGTGTTCGATCAGCAAGGCACGCAGCATGTGATGTACCGGGACACCAACGGTCACATCCAGGA
>Ga0335080_10009597_pt1 | contig 10120 bp, 7 predicted proteins | sample Lox_Sample_34_FD_206720 | JGI IMG/M metagenome (GOLD analysis project Ga0335080, IMG submission 206720) | Soil microbial communities from Loxahatchee National Wildlife Refuge, Florida, United States - Lox_Sample_3.4 | ecosystem: Environmental > Terrestrial > Soil > Wetlands | place: USA: Florida... | reverse complement strand
GCGGGTGGCGTCGACGCCTATGGCAACTACAAGCGCGACTACGGATCATCCGCCTTCGATGCTCGTCACCGTTGGGTAGTGTCTTTCATTTACAACGTCCCCAACATCGCCAAGAACTGGGGTACAGGCCTCAGCCGCGTGTTTGACGGCTGGTCCTTGACCGGAATCAATTTCTTCCAGTCCGGATTCCCCATGAACTTCCAGGACAGCAATATGCAGTCGCTGAATTGCACCTGGTTCTACTCGTTCTACGGCTGTCCGGATCGTCCGGATGTTGCCGGTGCGGTGCACAAACTTGATCCGCGAACTGCCGCAGGGCATCGCTGGTTCAACACCGATGCGTTTACCGACAACGCCCTGGGAACTCAGGGCAACGTACCTCGGGGTTATTTGACCGGTCCCGGGCAGTGGGATGCAGATTTCACGATTCGGAAGACCACAAAGATCACCGAGCGCACCTCGTTGTCCCTGCAGATGGATACCTTCAACATCTTCAACCACACGAACTTTGGACAACCCAACGGCAACGTAGCCAGCGGGAGCTTTGCCCGCATCACTGGCGTTGCGCGAAATACCAACTCGCGCATCGTTCAATTGGGAGCGAAGTTCACGTTCTAGAAGGAAAAGTGACACTTATCGGGCCGGCCGAAAAGCCGGCCCTTTTTCTTGCTCAATTTTCGCGGTGCGAGCTACCGATCGGCGGTGGGAGTCGCATGATCAACTTCGAATTCGGCACGTCATTGCACCAGGCTCTTCTTCCCGCTCTCACTTAGTACCGAGGTGCTTGCGAGCCTCGGCTAGTGATGCCTGCGCTGGCGAAAACGCTGGCAAGCGTCCCGCCGCAATCTCCAGATGAACAATCGCGGTCTTGTAGTCTCCCGTCTTCAGCAGGCTTGCACCCATGGAGTAGTGCGCCCATGCCGAGTCGGGTTGAAGCTCAATTGCTTTGTGCAGATGTTTGACGGCCTCGGCGTGCTGCCCTTTGTGCGCCAGCGCCACGCCCAGCGCGTATTCCGCCAGGTACTCCCCCGGTTCGGTTGCGGTTACAGATGTCAATGCCGTCACGGCCCGGTCGGCCTTTCCCTCGTTCAGGGCGTGCAGCGCGTCAACAACGTTGTTCGCCACCGCAATCTTGTCCTTCGGATCAGTGCCCGTGGCAGCGGAAGAGGCCCCAGCCGTCTTCTGCAGCCCAACGTATCCCAGCGACGCCAGTTTTTGCATCTCCGACGAGCTCAGCTGCGCACCAGACGATTTGTTCCCCTCGCCGCTGATCCGGCGGCTGAAGTTCTCCAGCTGTGCCGCCATCGTGTCGAGTGTGGCCTTCGCGCTCGGGGCCAGGTTGCGAGTCGCTCCCGGGTCGGCAGTCAAGTCATAGAGCTCAGGCTTGGGTGCGCGGACGTAGAGATACTTGCCCGCCCGCCACGCCTCCAGCACACTCCACCCGAATCCGCGCTGCGGCAGTTCGCTGCGCGAATAGACAGGCTGATCAGCCCCGCCGCCGGCCTTGGCAATCCGCAGCAGCGATTGGCCCTGCATCTGCGAGGGAACCGGCACGGAGGCGATCTCGAGCAACGTCGGCGCGACGTCGACCAGGCGAACCTTAGCCGCAACACGTTTGCTGGCTGGCTGCGCCTCCGGCAGCTTCAGCAGCAGCGGGACATGGATGGTCTCGTCGTAGAGAAAGATGCCGTGGGTGTCCTCGCCATGTGCGCCGAGACTCTCACCATGATCTGCAACCAGGAGAATCGCTGTGTTTGCATACACCTTTTGCTGTTTCATGGCGGCGGCGAGTTTCCCTACCGCGCCATCGACGGCCGTGATCCCGGCATTGTAGGACGCACCGGGAGCGTCGGCATCGTTCAGTTGAATCCAGACGAAGAATGGGCCTTGCGAGTTTCGCGCAAGCCATGCCGTGGCGCGGCTCACAACCTGGCCGGCAGATCGCGCTGCCTGGACGGGCGAGACGCCCGTCCCTCCATCGGCCCGCCGGAAGCCGGCGTCATAGGTCTGGAAGCCACGCTCGAATCCCTGCGCCAGCCCATTGCGTGGATCGAGATCCATCGAGCCGACGAAAGCGGCCGTGCGGTAGCCCTGCGCCTGGAGCAATGCCGGAAGATACGGAACCGAAGCGGCCAGTGAGCCGCCGATGGTGTTCACCCCGGTTGCCTGCGGATACGATCCGGAGAGAATCGTAGCGTGCGATTCGACAGTACCCGGTGCCTGCGCGTAGGCGTGCTCGAAGACCAGACTCTCCGGCCCCAGGCGATCAAGGTTCGGTGTCAGGCCACCCTTCGCCCCGAGGAAACCCATGCGGTCAGCACGGGTCGACTCAAGAGTGATCAATACGAGGTTCGGCTTGGATGCTGCAAAAGCAAGGGAACCCCAAACCAGCAGGCCCAGCGCAAGGGCGGCACAACCCAGGAGTCTTCGATGCATACGCTGAGTGTAAATCTGCCGCCGCACGCCGCGAAACCATGCCCGCGCCGGGCTTGACGTTCCGGGTCGCACGGGTGACAATTTGATTACCTGCTGATCTGGCTTCCAAGCCTCTAAATACTGGGTATTCTGGGCCGCGTCCAATGCCAGAACGGATGGCCTTCCGGCGAAAAGCGGGTCATGGAAACGTGAGTCTGCATCCACACGTGAGCTGGGGAAGAGTGTGCGCGCTTCTGCTCTGCGCGCTGACGCTCGCGGTGTTTCTATCGTGTGAGCGCGCCGATGGTGGTTCGCCAAACGGGAAGAAACTCATCATTCTCGGAATCGATGGCATGGATCCCGATCTGCTCACGAAGTTCATGGCCGAGGGCAAAATGCCCAATTTCGCCCGCCTCGCCAGCCAAGGCTCATTCCGCCGTCTGACCACCAGTATTCCACCGCAGAGTCCGGTGGCGTGGTCGAACCTGATTACCGGGATGAACGCCGGCGGGCACGGCATCTTCGATTTCATCCACCGTGACCCCAAGACCTTTCAGCTCTACTTTTCAACGTCGCGCGTCGAGGGCCCGAAGCACAGCCTGCGCGTCGGCAGTTGGGTGATTCCCCTTGGCTCGGGTAGCGCGGAGCAACTCAGGCACGGCAAGGCTTTCTGGGAATTTCTGGACGAGCACCGAATCCCCAACTCCGTATACCGCATTCCGGCGAACTTTCCGCCGATCAGCGCGAAGGGCAAAACTCTGTCGGGCATGGGTACACCGGATCTGCGCGGCACCTACGGCACGTTCACGTTCTATACCGACGATCTCGCCGCCGTCCCAGGTGCAGTGGAAGGTGGAGAAGTGGTCCAGGTTGAAGTGCAGAACAGCCGCGTGTCGAGCAACCTGATCGGCCCGGCGAATACCTTTCGCAAAGATTCGCCGCCCGCCACCGAGCCGTTCGCCGTCGATGTCGACCCGCTGGAATCCGTCGCTCGCGTCAGCTTCCAGAACCAGCAGTTCGTCTTGAAAGAAGGCGAGTGGAGCGGATGGGTGCCGGTAGAATTTCAGCTCATGCCGGTGATCGGCAACGTCAAGGGCATCTGCCGTTTTTTCCTGAAGCAGGCGCATCCGCGCTTCCAGCTCTACGTTTCGCCCATCAACATTGATCCGGAAAACCCCGCGCTCCCGATTTCCACTCCTTCCAGCTACTCGCGCGATCTGGCCAGGGAGATTGGCGAGTACCACACCCAGGGTATTGCCGAGGACACTAAGGCGCTCTCCGACGGCGTGCTCGACGACAAAGAATATCTGGAGCAGGCGCGCACGGTCTTGGCCGAGCATAGGCGCGCATTCGACGCGGAGTTCCCAAAATTCCGCGAAGGCCTGTTCTTCTTCTACTTTTCCAGCCTCGATTTGAACGGTCACATGATGTGGCGTTTGACGGACCCGTCGCATCCCGCCTACGACGCCGCACTCGCCGCGCAGTACGGGAACGCACTCGAGGAGTTCTATGAACAGATCGACCAGGTGCTCGGCGAAGTACTGCCAAAGCTCGACGGCAATACCACCCTGCTCGTGCTCTCGGACCACGGCTTTGCGCCCTACCGCCGGTCCTTCAACCTGAATACCTGGCTCCTGCGGAACGGATACATCGCGCTCCAGCCAGGCAGCCAGCCCGATGCCAACGAGCCGTTTGCCGAGATCGATTGGAGCCGCACCCGCGCCTACGGGCTCGGGCTGAATGGGCTCTACGTGAATGTGCGCGGGCGCGAGCGCGAAGGCATTGTCGATCCCGCGCAGGCTGACGCATTGCTGCGCGAACTTCGGCAGAAGCTGCTCGAGGTTCGCGATCCAAAGGATGATTCGCAGGCGATCACCCGGGTGGATCTGGCGAGCGAGGTGTACCAGGGGCCATACGCCCGCACCGGTCCCGACGCGCTCGTCGGCTACAACCGCGGATATCGTGCCGGCTGGAAGACGATTCTGGGAGCGTTTCCCCCGGATATTTTCGAAGACAATGCCAACGCCTGGAGCGGCGATCACTGTATGGATTACACCCGCGTCCCCGGCGTGCTCTTGAGCAACCGCAAGATCGACGCAGAGAGTCCAGCCTTGACCGACATCACGCCCACGATTCTGTCCCAGTTTGGAATCGCTAAAAGCAAAGATATGATGGGAAACAGCGTGTTCGGATCGCGCTAGACGATGAACGGGCCTCGCCCGTCAAGACAAGGAACTGACCATGTTCGGTTCACACAAAGTGAAGATCGAAGGCGACCTGCTCGAAAAGGTGAAGCAGTGCTCCGACGCTGCCGGATACGAGTCCGTCGACGAATTCGTGATCCACATGCTCGAAAAGGAAATCAAGAAGATCATGCCGCCGGAGGAAAGCAACACCTCGAAGGAAGATGTCCAGAAGCGGCTGCGTGGTCTGGGGTACATCGAGTAATTGTCTTCTCTGCCAAATTTGATCATGTTGCGACCGGTCCCCGCCCTGGCGGCATTGCTCTTTCCCTTGACTAGTCCGCTCGCCATCGTGGTCGTGCTCTCGATCGTGATCGGGCTGCTGATGGTTGTGCTCTTCGGATACACCTCCAATCAGAAGGCCATCAAGATCGCCAAGGACCAGCTGAAAGCACACTTGCTCGCCGTGAGACTATTTCAGGATCAACTGCATGTGGTTGTCGGCTCGTACGGCCGCATCCTGCGTGGGACGGGACGCTATCTGCGCCTGGCCTTCATGCCTCTCCTTTATGTCATCATTCCGATCACGTTCCTGATCGTCCAACTGGACCGCTACCTCGGCGTGATCGCCCTGCGGCCGAATGTTCCCTTTCTCCTGACGGTGAAGGTCGGCAGCCCAGACTTATTGGATGGCGTCACCCTAGACCTGCCGCCGGAAATCACGATGACCGCGCCCGCCGTGCACATTCCCGCCGGACGCGAAGTTGTGTGGCGGCTTGCCGCAAGCAAAGACGGAGCCTATGAGGTCAAGCTGACGGCTTCGGGTCAGGATGTGACCAAAGCGGTCTGGGTAACCCCGGAGTTGTCGCGGCTATCGCCAGTTCGCCTGCGCGGGCATTTCTGGGAGCGCATGTTCTACTCGGCGGAATCGGCTCTGCCCGATGGCAGCCCTGTCGAGTCGATCTCGGTCAACTATCCGGAGCGTACGATCGGAATCTTCGGATACGAAATGAACTGGATCTGGTTGTTCTTTATTCTCTCGATGATCGCAGGTTTTATCTTCAAAGAGCTATTGGGGATTCAAGTATGAAGAGATTATGTGCCGCGGGCATTCTTATCCGTCCGCCGATAGCGAGTCGCAAGCCAGCGAGGCAAGTCCGCACCGCCGCTTTCTGGGTCGTGCTGGCTGTACTGCTGATGCCGTGCCTCGCCCACGCCTACGCCGGTCCGGGCGCGGGTTTTGCCGTGCTGTCGTCCTTCTGGGCAATCTTCGTTGCCTTCCTGTATTCGTTCTATGCCCTGATGACGTGGCCCATACGCCAGCTCTTTCGCTTCATTCGGAGGCGCAATGCGTACGGCAAAGCGAAGTTCAGCCGCGCGGTAATTCTCGGTTTCGATGGAATGGACCCGGAGCTCGCCGACCGCTTCATGAGCGAAGGCAAGTTGCCGAACCTGGCGAAGCTGCGCGAAAAGGGAACGTTCACCAGGTTACGGACGACGTTTCCTGCAATCTCTCCCGTGGCCTGGTCCACGTTCATGACCGGAGTCAACCCGGGCAAACACAATATCTACGACTTCCTCGCTCGCGACACCAGCAATTACCTCCCCTTCTTGTCATCGGCGGAAATAAAAGGACCCAAGCGCCATATCAAGATCGGCAAGTATTCCATCCCCTTCGGCAAGACCGAAATAAAGGGCATGCGCAAGGGAACGCCGTTCTGGCATTGGCTGGGCAAGGCCGGAATCTTCAGCTCCGTAATTCGCGTTCCGGTGACTTTTCCTCCAGAGAAGTTCTCCGGCGTCTTGCTCTCAGGCATGTGCGTACCCGATCTGAAGGGAAGCCAGGGCACGTTCTGCCTTTGCACGACCCGAAGTTCGAGCGATAAGTTCCGCGAAGGCGGCGTGCGCGTCCCCATGGAACGCCGAAACGGCACTTGTTACTCATATATTCCGGGCCCGGACAGTCCGCTTGCAGAAACAGCCGGCAAAGAAATGCGTGTTGAGTTTGAAGTGAAACCCGACGCGATAGAGAAACGCGCTCGAATTATTGTCGGCTCGGAGAAGTTGACGTTGAAAGTCGGAGAGTATTCTGATTGGACCCCAGTCGAATTCAAGGCCGGCCTGGGCTTTACCGCACACGGCATCTGCCGTTTCTACTTGAAGGAGGTCTCGCCGGAGGTCGAAGTCTACGTGTCCCCGGTCAACATTGATCCCGGCCATCCCGATCTGCCCATCTCCCACCCCGTCACCTACTCAATCTATCTAGCGAAACTGTACGGCCCGTTCGCGACTCTCGGGCTCGCCGAAGACACCTGGGCCCTCAACGAGCACGTCCTCGACGACGAGGCATTTCTTGCCCAGTGTTATTCCAATCACGAAGACCGCGAGCGCATGCTGTTCGATGCGCTGGAAAAAACCAAGCAGGGGCTCTGTACGTGTGTCTTCGATACGACAGACCGCGTCCAGCACATGTTCTGGCGTTACCTGGATGCAGATCATCCGGCCGCGCGCGACGTGCCCCGCGATCAGCGTCCCAACGTGATTCCGGAGCTCTACCAGAAGATGGATCGCCTGATCGGCCGCGTCATGGAGCAGATCGACGATGACACGCTTTTGCTCGTTGTCTCCGACCACGGTTTCAAATCGTTCGCGCGTTGTATGAACCTGAACGCGTGGTTGCACCAGAACGGCTATCTCGCCCTGAAAGATGGCAAGACCGAAAGTGGAGACTGGTTCGACGACGTCGACTGGTCGCGCACGCGCGCTTACACCATGGGCCTCAATGGCCTCTATCTCAACCTAAAGGGACGCGAGAAACAGGGGATCGTCGAACCAGCAGAGGCCGAGGCACTGAAGATCGAACTCCAGCAGAAGCTCAATGGCCTGAAAGATCCCACTTCGGGCGAAGTCGGGATTACTGGAGTGTTCATCACCGGCAACGTCTATCGCGGACCGTACACTGAAAACGCGCCCGACTTGATCGTCGGTTACGGAGCTGGCTATCGAGCGTCGTGGGACTCGGTCCTGGGCAAAGTCACGGGGCAGGTCTTTGAAGACAACCTGAAGGCCTGGAGTGGCGATCACTGCATAGATCCGCGGCTGGTGCCCGGAGTCCTTTTCTCGAGCCACAAGTTCGCGATGGAGAAGCCCCACATCGCAGACGTTGCGCCCACAGTGCTCACACTGTTCGGACTGGCGCCGCCCGCACACTTCGACGGCAAGGCCTGGAGTCTCGCCGGATAGTTTTTCCACGCTGTCATCCCGAGGGATCCCTCGCTCCGCTCGGGATGACGCCTGCGAAGGGAACCATTGTTACTTCTTCACGTCCTTCGCGGCCGCCTCATCTTTCAAATACCCGGCACTGAAAGTGCCTTTCTGGCGGGCGATTTCGATCAGTGTCGGATAGAACTGCACGAACGTCGTATCCACCGCTCCGTGATCGGCATGGCAGGAGTAGCATACGGCCTCTTTCGGAATCTGGCCTGCAGTGTCGCCGTCACCGAAGCCGAAGAAGGCCCACCCGCCGGTCGCTGCAAACCGTGATGCGTCTTTGATGTGGATCGAGCGTGTCATCATGTCGGTCGTCTGATAGTGTCCGCTCTTGTTGATCGATCCCTTGCTCGCAGCCATGCGCCCCTCGAGCACAAAAATCGTCTTGTCAGGCCATGTGCCCGTCGCCTGAAAGGCCTTGTACGCTTCAGGATTGACGAACACGTTGTCGAACATGTCATGGTCGGCGAAGTTGACGTTGGGGCTGTAATCCATATCCAGTCCCGTCGTCAGATAAATCCACTCGCGATACTTCGTAGGGAACACCAGTTTACCCTCCGCCGTATACACAGGTGCGGTGGACAGGTTCGCGGACCCTTGAGCCAGACTGGGAGACTTTGATCCGGTGACGGCCAGCAAAAAGGCAACCAGGCAGAGCAGGAACCAGAAACGCATCATCGTGACCTCCGTGAATTCACCCACATCTAATGTTGATACGCTAACCAACACACAGAACAGGCGTCTAGAACAAAAGCAACCTCTCTCTGGGGCGGGGCACGAATGAGCAACACAGACGGTCAGCGGGCTTTGAGAGCCGGTTCGTTCTTCGGAGCGGTCCAGAGTCGCACCGAACAGTGCGGCGCGATCTTCACCGATCTGCGTCATACCTCCCCGCGAAAGTTACCTTCGCACTCGCACGAACTGGCTTTCGTCGCCGTCCTGCTCGACGGCCTGTACGGTGAACGCTACGGCCGGCAGGAGAGGCAATTCCATCCATTCACGGTCCATTTTCGTCCCGCCGGAATCCCTCACCAGGACGAGATTGGACCTCATGGCGTGCGGTTTTTCGAGATCGAACTCCGGCCCACTTGGGCCAGGAGAATGCAGGACTGCTCCGCCACGCTCGACTCGGCACACGACGATACCCACGGCGGTCCAATGCTGTGGCTCGCCATGAAGCTATTCCGGGAGATTCACTGCCCGGGCGCGGCGGACGATTTATCGATCGAATGTCTGCTTGCCGAACTGCTGGCCACAATCGCACGAATGCGGCCGGAACACTCGCGGCATCGGCCAGCATGGCTCTCTCGCATTACCGACAGGCTCGAGTCAGAATATCCGGAGCGCTTGACTCTCGAAGACTTGAGCCACGAAGCGGGCGTTCACCCGGTCCATCTTTCTCGCGTCTTTCGCAGGTTCACCGGCGAAGGAATTGGAGAACGCGTGCATCGCATGCGCATCCGCGCCGCCTGCGAGCAGATGCTGGACCTGGAAACTCCCCTCGCACAGATCAGTGTGGCAACTGGATTCGCTGACCAGAGCCACTTCACCCGCGTATTTCGCAGAGTAACCGGCGTGAGCCCCGCGCGCTTTCGCGAGATTCTCAAAAGCAATCATTCAATCTGCCTGCCGGTCGCTTCAGTCCCGGCCACCCTCGTTTCCCATGCTGCGTTTGAAACGTTCTGCGATTGAGTCTCACTAGACAATCAGGGCCAGAAAATCTTGGGATCCTAAGGAGGTCCACCATGACTCTCCGCAGAGTTGCGGTTTGTGTCGCCCTGATTCTGTCTGCCGCCTCAGCTCTCGCTCAAGGCCGCATCCAGTTTGTCGAATACTCAGCAAAATTTCTTTGTGGGATCGTTGAATCGTCCGCGCCCGCGAGCGGCCCAGTCCGGGCGGGAATCTATGAAACGTCCATCAACATTCACAATCCTCAGCTTCCCATTCAGCCTCTTCCCAGCGTGACCTTCGTCAAGAAGGTTGTTCTCGCGCCCCGCGAAGGGGAAGATCCGATCAAGCCTTCGGAGTTTCGGCGCGCCGCGCTGACCGCTGATTTCGCCGACCATGTCGATTGCAAGCTCATCCGCGCCCTGCTGGGCCCGCAGGGCGGAGGAGCATTCATCGAAGGGTTTGTCGTGCTGATTGTTCTCCCATCTCCGATCACGGTCCCGCACGAACTCGATGTTGTCGGCGTATACACCGTCGGCAATCGCGAGGGGCAGGAGGTCGACCTGGAAGTGGTCCCCGTGGCG
>Ga0335080_10009596_pt1 | contig 10120 bp, 8 predicted proteins | sample Lox_Sample_34_FD_206720 | JGI IMG/M metagenome (GOLD analysis project Ga0335080, IMG submission 206720) | Soil microbial communities from Loxahatchee National Wildlife Refuge, Florida, United States - Lox_Sample_3.4 | ecosystem: Environmental > Terrestrial > Soil > Wetlands | place: USA: Florida... | reverse complement strand
GCGCTCCGGCAAATCGAATTGGCGAAACTTCCGGCGGCCGGTCTTCGCAGCAAGGATTGGAGCGAATTCGCCGTGCCCGGCGCTCCCCATCTGGATTTCGTCTTCACCGTTTGCGACAACGCGGCCGGGGAAGTCTGTCCCGTCTGGCCGGGCCAGCCCATGACGGCCCATTGGGGCGTGGCCGATCCTGCCGCTGTCCAGGGCACTCCGGAGCAGATCGAGAAGGCCTTCCGCGACGCGTTCGTGGTCCTCGACCGCAGAATCAGCCTGTTCCTGTGTCTGCCCCTCGCGAGCCTCGACAAGCTCGCAATCAAGAAAGAGATCGACCGAATCGGGCACGCATGAGCGCGTCTCTCTCCCGGCGGGCCGTCGCCGAATTCATCGGCACAGCGTTTCTTGTCGCGGCGGTGGTCGGATCGGGAATCATGGGCGAGCGCCTGGCCGGCGGCAATGTCGCAATCGCGCTTCTGGCCAATACGATCGCGACAGGCGCCGCCCTGGTCGCTTTGATCACCGCGCTTGGTCCCGTGTCCGGTGCGCACCTCAATCCCGTCGTCACTCTCCTGCAGTCTCTTGAGCGGAGGTTCGGCGGGGGAGAAGCGCTGGCCTATGTCGTCGCTCAGATCGCGGGAGGAGTCGGCGGGTCGATTCTCGCGCATCTTATGTTCGGCTTGCCCCTTCTTTCGCCGTCAATCCATGCTCGGAGCGGACCGGCCCAGGTTTTCAGCGAGTTCGTCGCCACATTCGGCCTCGTGGCCGTCATCTGGAGTTCGTCGCGGTTCCAGCCGAGCTTCGTTGCCGTCACCGTCGGCGCGTACATCACGGCGGCCTATTGGTTCACTGCATCGACTTCCTTCGCGAATCCGGCCGTGACGATCGCCCGGTGCCTCAGCAATACTTTTTCCGGAATCCGTCCCGCGGATGCCCCTTGGTTCATGCTGGCGCAGTTCTCCGGCGGATTGGCGGCGGTTCTTCTGTTTCGTTGGCTCGTCGCTCGTCAAAGCGCTCGACCGATCTGAGGGACTCCGGAGCGACATCGACCGGACTCTCGAAGACGACAGTCCACATAACTCGCTTGACATTTCCGCTTCTCCCTCGTGTTAGCGTGAGTCGAGGCACTGTTTGATGCCCCAGACAGGGCTCCCAGGTCGACGGCTAGTCGAGCCTGGGGGATAGGAGAGATGTATGAGCCGAACAATGGCGGAAGACCTGGCGTGGCGCGACTACGAAGAGGGTCGCGGGCCGAAGCCGGAAATCAAAGCGCCGCTCGGGCGGCACACGCGCAAATGCACCGTCTGCCATCACCCGGAGCGCGAAGCCATCGAAATGGAATTCCTGCGCTGGCGCAGACCGCAGGACATCGCCGACGACTACGGCTTCAACGACTACTCCTCGATCTATCGCCATGCCCGCGCCGCCGGGCTTTTCGAGCAACGGCGTGCCACCGTCCGTTTCGCTCTCGAACCGATCATCGAAAGGGCGGACCACGTCAAAGTTACCGCCGGAAGCGTCATCCGCGCCGTCCGCGCCTATTGCAGCATCAATGATTCCGGCCAGTGGATCGAGCCGGCCGCGCACGTCGTCCATCATTCGATTCCGCCGGCGCGAACCCTCGAAGTCGCTCAGCCGTCCGCTCCCGCCTCGCTCCCGAGCGCCTCGAGGAAGCGCGCCTCCAGCCCGCAGCTGCAAAAATCTAATCGCCACATCCAGGAATTAGAAGGTGACCCAACTCCTTGAAAACACTCATCGGCGGCCGGTTCTAATCGCCAATTTTTCGGAATCTGCCGGATCGCGGCGGACGGGATTCTCACGACAACTGACCGCCGAGTCAAAATCCCGCCGGGACATTTCCGTGATAATTTCGTATTTGCTTCGGCACTCCCGGGTGCGCGCGCCGTCCTCCGGCGGCGCGAGGAGCGTAGGCGCCGTGCAGCGAATCCTGATTGTCGACGACGAAGACGCGATGCGCGAGCTTTACCGCGAATCGCTCGAGACGCAGTACGAGGTCGCGGATACCGGCGATCCGGAAAGCGCGCTGATGATGGCGCTCGATTTCAAGCCGGACGCGATCCTGCTCGACCTCTCGATGCCGCGCCTTTCCGGATTCGAATTGTGCCAGGCCCTTTCCTCGCTCAGCTTCACGCAGCACATTCCGATCTTCATTTGCAGCGCGGAGGACTCGCGGAATCAGGCCTTCTGCGAAAGCCTCGGCGCCGTCGGCTATTTCAAGAAGCCCGTCGATTTCGAAGCGCTGAAGAGGCGCCTCGACGTGGTCCTGAATTCGAAGCGTCCCGAGCGCCGCGCCGAAATGCGCTTTCAATTGAAGGTGACGCTGAAGCTGATCGGCAAGCGCTCCGACGGAAAGCACTACGAAATCCTGGCGGAGACGGAAAACATGAGCGCGGGCGGATTTCTCTGCACCTCCGTCGCCCCGCTCGAAATGGAAACGGCCTTCGAAGTCTTCCTCTGCCGCGGCGGCGATCACTATCTCGGCTCCGCGCGCGCGGTGCGCGAACAGACCACCACCGGCGGCCAGCGGCAATACGGTTTCGCGTTCTTCAAGAAGGTGGAGATTCCCGCGCTCTAGCCGCTGTTGCCGCGCAGTTCGCTTGACCGCGTCAGTAACCGTGAATATAGTTTGTCGGACCGGGGGTGGGGTAATGAGATCGAGGTTTCTCGCCGTTTGCTTTGCCGGTGCGGCACTGTGCCTCTCCGCGGCTGTGCCCGCGCGCGCGCACCATTCGTTCGGCGTCGAGTACGATATCAACAAGCCCGTCACGCTGACGGGAACGATCACCAGCATCGAGTGGACCAATCCGCACTGCTTCATCTACATGGATGTGAAGGACGCCGGCGGCAAGGTGACCAACTGGAAGTTTGAGGGCTATCCGCCCGGCGTGCTCTACCGGCAGGGTTGGAAGCGCGACGTTTCGATCAAGACTGGCGACACCATCACGATCACGGGATGGCAGGCGCGCGACGGCGGCGCCTGGGGACATGCGCGGCAGGTAACCTGCCCCGACGGCAAGAAGCTGTACTTCGGACCGGCGCCCGGCACCGGCGACGGCGGATCGGCGCCTCCGGTGGACGTACCGCAGAACTAGCGGCGAGGGGATTCCGTGAAAAACAGACTTGCGATTGCGGCGATTGCGTTGGCGGCGCTGGCCTTGGCCGCGCGCGCGGGCGCGCAACAGGTTGCCAATGCGCCGAACCCGCCGCAGCCGAATCCGCTTGTGCTCCATCCGAAAGCGGGTCCCGACGTGCCGCGCATGCCGGACGGCCATCCGGATTTGAGCGGCGTGTGGCAGGGCGGCAGCAATCGCATCGGCACCTGGGACGAAACCAACAACGGAGAAGGGCCGCTGGGGCAGGGCGGCGAGGTCACGAAGTACGCCGTGAACTGGCCGCAGCCGAAGCCTCCGTATCAGGAATGGGCCGCGAAAAAAGTTCTCGAGTCGTACAAGATGCGCGGCGTCGATGAGCCGATGGTCCGTTGCGAGCCGCCGGGCACGCCGCGGACGACGCTGATGGGCCTGTTTCCGATGCAGATCGTGCAGACGCCGGACTCGGTCGTGCTCCTCTTCGAAGTCTTCCATATTTTCCGGATCATCCCGATCGGCGCACAGCATCCGGACGACCTTGACCCGAGCTACATGGGCGACTCCGTGGGGCGCTGGGATGGAGACACGCTGGTGGTCGATGTGACCGGGTTCAACGACAAGACCTGGCTCTCCGGCGTCGGCACGTTTCACAGCGACAAGCTGCACGTCGTCGAAAAATTCACGCGCGTCGACAAGAACACGATCGTGTATTCGGATACGGTGGAAGATCCCGTCGTGCTGACGGGGCCGTGGACGCGTTACGGCACGATCATGCTGCGTCCCGGCACGCGCATTCGCGAATACGAGTGCGTGGAAAACAACGTCGACATGCAGCGCTACGAGCAAATGCTGAAGGACCCCTCGCTCTTCATGCGCAAGTAAGTCCTCATCCTGCATCCGTTTCCGAAAAGCCCGCCCGGTGACGCGCGTCACGGCGGAGCTTCCTCCGCTCCGGTATGAGTAGGTGCAGGAGTCCGCGATGGAAAAGAGCATCGGAATCTACTTCGCATCGAAACATGGGCAAACGGAAAAGATCGCGCGCTATCTCGGCGAATGCTTCACGGATCGGGGCTGGGATGTTTATGTGTCGGATCTCAATCGCACCGCCGACGGCACGCCCCAGGTGAGCAACTTCACCGCGGTGCTGATCGGCGCGCCGCTGTACAGGCAGAATTACCCGAAGGCTGTGCGCGACTTCATCGCCGGCAACCGCATGGAGCTGATAGGGATGCCCGCGACGGGATTTTTCTCCACGTGTCTGGCTGCGACGCCCGGCACGCGCGACGCGTATCTCGAGTCGCTCGAGCCTGCCCGGAAGTTCCTCGACGACGTCTCCTGGACGCCGGACTGGATCGCGAGTTTTCCAGGCGCGTTGAACTATCTCGACTACGATCCGATGACGCGCTGGCTGATGAAACGCGTTTCACGGAGCGGAGGCGGGCCGACAGACACGACGAGGAATCATGAATTGACGCGCTGGGAGGAAGTCTCGCGGTTCGCGCGGGATTTCGACGAAGCCTCTCCCGGCAGCCCGTATCGGGCCGAGACGATGTCGTTCGCGACGCGAACCTTGAACATGTTGATGCCCGTCTTCGAACAGCGCCTGGTCCAGGAAATCACCGTGGAGGCGAGCCGGGACGAGATTCGGTCGGCGATCGAATCCGTGGAGCTTTCCGACATGCCGCTGGCTGGGATCCTGGCGTGGATTCGGAATTTTGGCCGCGCGAGCGAGCAGCATCCCGTCACCTTTCAGCAGGCGGCCGCTGCATTCGGAGTGGTGCCGATTGCGACAAAGCAACGCAACGAGATCGCGGGCGGGTTGATCGGACAATTCTGGAAGAGAGATTACGGCATCGAGCGGATCCGCAATGAAGGGGAGTTCGAGTTCTTCCTGGACCCCGGATACACGAAGGCGATCACGAGTTTCTGGTTCGACGAGTTCCGCGACGGCAAGACGGTGGTTCGCACGGAGACCCGCATCCATTCGCTCGGACACACATCGCGCAGACGATTTCACGCTTACTGGAGCATCGCCGGCCTCGGGATCCGGCTCTACATGGCGAGTACGCTGCGAGGAATCGCGCGCTGCGCCTCGCGGCAGCGCCGAGAGCGTCGCGCTGTTGCGGCGTGAACCGATCCGGCGCCTAGCGGTGAATCCAGTTCCAGAATCCGGCGAAGACCCAGCCGATCACGTAGCCGAAGGTGGCCGTAACCGCAATCAGCACCAGTGCGGTCAAAGCGTTGAACGGTTCGACGACGTAGATCGGCTTGATCAGGTGCATCCAGAAAACGAAGTTGAGAAGCGGCTGCGCCCATCCGGCTGCGACGAGAGCGGCCCACAGCAGATGCCACGCTCCCAGCAGTGCTCCGAAGACCAAGCCGGTCCGGTTGGCGTTGAAGGTGCCCATGGCGTCTCCTTTTCGCGGCGAATGGCCTGCGCATAGCTTCGCGCCGCCGACGGAAATTCCGCGGTGATGTCTATCACGGATGCGCTGTGTTCGGCCCGAGGTCAGGCGGGCGCGCGAAAGGGTTTCCGCAGGCCCATTCTTTCGAGGATCGGCAGCACGTCGCGCGTGAAACGCTGGAGGCCGTCGATGTAATCGGGCCAGGTCATGATGATGCCGTCGATGCCGGCCCGGGAGAAGCGCGCAAGCTCGCTGGCGATTTGTTCCGCCGTGCCGACCAACGCGGGCCCCGCGCCGACGGCCATCCGCTTGCGCATGAACGCAAGGCGTTCGGAGCCTTCGGGAACGTTGTTTTCCTTGCTGATGGTCTTTATCAGGCTGTCCATCACTTCGTTGTCGAGGTACTCCTCGGAGTAGCGGCGCAGATAGGCCTCGGCAGCCTCCTGCGATTCGCGCTGCACGAGAGCGACGTTGGTCCAGAGCTGAATCTCGCGGCCGAATTCCTCCCGCGCCATGCGCTTGTAACTCTCGACCTGGGGCTGCCAGTCTTCGGGCCTGTCACCGTGCAGACTGATCAGGCCGATCTGCGAATTCCTGGCCGAGAAGCGCATTCCGACGGGAGAGAGCGCCGCGTTCATGATCGGTATGCCGGTTTTCTGGATCGGCTGCGGGTGCGAAATCGCTTTTTTCATGTGGAAGAATTTCGAATCTTCGTCGAATTCTCCCGGATCGGTCCAGAGACGGCGCAAGACGCGCAGCCATTCTTCGAGGTACACGTAGCGATCGTCGTGCTCCATGAGCTCGATACCGAACATTTCGAATTCGCGGCGATTCCAGCCGCCGACGATATTCAAGGCAAAGCGGCCCCCGGAGATTGCGTCGACGGTGGCGCACTGCTTGGCCACGAGCAGGGGATGCATCGTCGGAGCGTGCGAAGTGGCGAAGACGCAGGAATACCGGGTTGCCTGAGCCATCGCCGCGGCCCAGGTGAACACGTCGAGGATGTCGTTCGACGGATGGCTGGGTTGGTCGTCGAGGTAGCCCTTCCAGCGCGCTATGGGGACGAGGGCCTCCAATCCGGCTGCATCCGCGATCAGGCCGGCCGTGAGATTGTTTTTCCACGTCGGCATCAGGAGCTCGGGCACGAAGGTCATATTGGGAATCGTGTTGGTGCAGAAGGTGCCGAGTTTCAGCTTGTTATCGTTGAAGATGGGGTTGGCCGAGTTGGTGGTCACGGTCCAATTCTGCCAGAGAATCGCCGATCCGCACACCGGGGATTGATTCACGGAACCTTCACACAGGCGTTTCGGATCATTCATGATCCCAAGAGAAAAATGGCAACGGGAGTCGGAGATTTCCACAGGCGTATTTGACAGGACAGGGGCTCCGGTATAAGCCATTCAAGTGTTCAGAGACGCCTCTGAGCGACCGGGATGGCAGGGTTTAGTACTCGAACTGTGCGAACGATGATGCAGTGAATTCAAAATGGCGATTTGCGTTGGCTCGTGAATCGCGCTACTAAAAGTTACACGGTGGGTAGGGTTGTCCGGCGGGATGCCGGCTTCCTAGAGGAGATTGCACGTGAAAAGGGACGGCGGAGCGGGTGCAAACGTTCGGGGTAGTGTGCTTGTGCGGTGGCTGATCGCCGTGGCGCTGCTTGTGGGTGTGCCGCGCGCGGCGGCGCAAACTGCGACAGGAACGATCACGGGGACGGTGACCGACCCGGCAGGTCTGGCAATGGCGGGAGCGAACGTGGAGGTTCACAATCTCGATACCGGCAGCGACAGTTCGTACTCGACGAATGAAACGGGTCTCTACGTCGCGCCGTATTTGCAGCCCGGGAATTACGAGGTGGCAGCGAGCAAGACGGGCTTCGAGAAGGTGGTGAACAAGGGCATCGCGGTGCACGTGGGACAGATCATCACGATCGACATTCAATTGCCGCTGCAGGCGCAGCAGGCCACGGTAACGGTGACGACCGAGGCACCGATACTGGACACGGAAAAGACGGAACATTCGCAGGTGGTGACCGAAGGCTTGGTGGACGGGTTGCCGATGGCGACGCGGCGCTGGGAGAATTTCGTGCTGCTGACTCCCGCCGTGACGACGGACGGCACGAGCGGGCTGAGCAGCTTCCGCGGAATTTCGGCGCTCTACAACGGGAACTCGGTGGACGGCGCCAACAACACGCAGGCGTTCTTCTCCGAGGCGCGCGGGCGCGCGATCATCGTCACCTACGTATACAGCCCGGACTCGATCAAGGAGTTCCAGGTGGCCTCGAGCAACTACAGCGCCGAATTGGGACAGGCGGCGGGCGGCGTGGTGAACGCGGTGACGAAATCGGGAACGAACGTGTGGCATGGGGACCTTTTCTACAATCTGCGTTATCCGGATTTGAACGCTCTCGATCCGCTTGGCAAATCAAAAGGGATTTTCACGCAGACAGTGCACCAGCAGAACCAGTTCGGCGGCAGCTTCGGCGGGCCGATCATCAAGGACAAGCTCTTCTTCTTCGGCACGTACGACGGTTTCCGCAAGGTGAATCCGATCCTGTACACGTCCACCACGGGCGTGAACGGCATCAATGCGCTTACCTGCCCGACCAGCGCCTCCGCGGAGGACTGCGCGAACGGCAAGGCGTTCGTCACGACGGATCTTCTGGGCGCGTTTCCCAGGAACCTGAAACAGGATGTGTTCCTGGGCAAGATCGACTATCAGATGACGCAGACCAATCACGTGAGCCTGGTCTACAACTGGCAGGACTGGCGGGAGCCGTACGGCTACAACACCGCGCCGACCGTGAACAACGGCGGCGCCACACAGAACGGAGCCGGCGCCACGCATGAGCGGTTCCTGATCGCGAACTGGACGTCAACTTTGTCGTCGAACAAGGTCAATGAAGTTCGCTACCAGTGGGGGCAGGACTTCGAGTTCGACAGCACGAATTCGGGCGGCCCGTCGGTATCGCTGCTGAACATCGCGTCGTACGGCGAGACCTCGGCGCTTCCGCGCCCCGCGTTTCCGGACGAGCATCGGAACGAGGTCAGCGACAACTTCACGCTGCTGCACGGCAGCCATACGTTCAAGATGGGCGTCAACGTCAACTTCATTCACGAGCTGCTGATCAACCTCTTCCAGGGCGACGGCAACTACAGCTACAACGGCACGACCGCGTTCGACGGCTGCCCCGCCGGAGCGAACGCGACGTTTTGCCGGTGGCTGGACGACGCCGTCGGAGCGAACGTGGGAGACGGTTCGACGTCGAAGCACTATGCGAGCTTCACGCAAGTCAACGACCCGATCACGCACGTGGGGAAGGACGACTTCTACGACAACGACCTGGGAGTGTATTTCGAGGATACGTGGAAGATGACGCCGAAGCTCACGCTCAATTTGGGCGCGCGCTACGATTTGCAACACGTTCCCCGGCCGCCGGTACCGAATACCTCCTCGCCGCTGCTGACTCTTTACACGTCGACGCTCAACATCGACGCCAATAACCTGGCGCCGCGCATCGGCATCGCGTGGCAGTTTGACCGGAAGACGGTGCTTCGCGCGGGGTACGGAATCTTCTACGGCAAGACTTCGAACAGCACGTACTACGCGCTGCGCGTGGAAAACGGCGTCTTTCAGCAGACGTTCTCAGGTTGCGGCCCCAACGGATCGACGCCAGCTTTGAAAGCGTGCGCGCCGACGTTCCCGAATGTGTTCTTTACGCCGCCCGGTCCGGCAGTGGCCGCCCCGTTTGCGGGAGCGCTCACTCCGACGGTCGGAATTCCGGGAGGCACGCTGCCTGCTTCCTCAGCGGCCGCGCACGGCATGACGCCGACGTTCGTGAGTCCTGCGGCGCACGAGGGCGAGGTGACGCTGGAGCGCGAGCTGCCCTGGCGAATGTCGATCTCGGCGACGTACCTGCTGACGCGCGGGCTCCATTTGCCGGCGAGCTACGACGCGAACGTAGCGCCCGCGACGATGACAGAAACGTACGACGTTCTCAACTCGGCGGGCACGACGGTTCTATCCCCTACGGTTCCGTACTACACGGCGCGGCTCGACACTGGCACGGGGCTGATCCTGAATCAGTACAGCGTGATCAGCTCCTGGTACAACGGACTGGTGGTGACGCTGCGCAAACCGATGAGCCACGAAGTCGAGCTGCTGTTCAACTACACGTACAGCAAGGCGCTCGACGACGGCGAGACCGCGGGCACGAACGGCACGTTCTACGGAACGGACGCCGTGCTCGACCCGTACAACCTCAAGGGCGACTACTCCTACTCGGACCTCGATCAGCGCCACCGGTTCGTCGGCAGCGCGGTGTGGGAGCCGATGTACGCGAAGGACTCTTCCAACGCCATCCTGCGGCAAGTGGTGGATGGATGGGACCTGTCGACCATCGTGACCGCGGCGACGGGGCAACCGTTTACCGCGCAGATCGGCACGACGTTCCTCTATCCCGGCAGCGTGGATGGCGGAATGACGGGCGGTGTGGTGAGCACGTTCGCGAGCGCCACCGGCGGCCGGGCATCGTGGCTGCCCAGGAACTCGTTCAACCTGCCGAACTTCACAAACGTCGACTTCCGGATCGGAAGAGGATTCACGTTCCTGGAGAAG
>Ga0335080_10009595_pt1 | contig 10120 bp, 9 predicted proteins | sample Lox_Sample_34_FD_206720 | JGI IMG/M metagenome (GOLD analysis project Ga0335080, IMG submission 206720) | Soil microbial communities from Loxahatchee National Wildlife Refuge, Florida, United States - Lox_Sample_3.4 | ecosystem: Environmental > Terrestrial > Soil > Wetlands | place: USA: Florida... | reverse complement strand
GTTTCCGCAGGCTTATGTTTGTTGGACCAATACAGGAACCCGGTGAGTCCACCGAGAGCCACGATTGCAATGATCAGGCCACGTAATTTCATCATCGTTTTAGCAGAAGACCGTTTTCACAGGAGACGGTTGAGCCCGGGCACTACACCTATCTTCGTTTCCACCAGACGGAGACACCGGCAATGACAACCACGAGGGGCAGCAGAAATTGACTGGTGGTCCGGACCAGGATCAACTGAGCCTGCGTCATGGTGACGCGGCGTTCGTCCTGCGGTTTGGGGCGGATCGAAATCAAGTCTTCGTCGGAGGAAAGCCAGTCAATGGTGTTCAAAGCCAGATCGCTGTTGCCGTTGAAGTTGAGGAAAGAGTTTGCCGCCCAGGACGAATTACCTACGACCACGAACCGGCCCTGGGAGTCCTGCTGGCCGGTGTTATAGGTACCGGCAGCGGCCATAGTCAGCGGCCCTTTGGTATTTTTGGGATCGTTGGGATCCACCGCCGGCGAACTCAGATTGGCGGTAGCCACACTGCTGGCGGAGGACTGAAACATCTTTTCGACGGTGGTCTTGTCGCCGTTCTTAGTGTTGAGGGACCGGGCCAAAGGAAAACCTGTGGCCGTGCCCTTCAAGGTGTTGACGATCGGATGGGATTCATAGCTGGTGACCAGGGGAACCTGAGGACCAAGGCCCATGATCTGGCCGATGGGATTGAAGTCAAGAATCAGATCCTTGTCCACGGTGACGCCCCAGGTCTGCAGCAAGGTGGTCAAGGCGCTATTGTCGGCGACCGTGGATCGCGCAAGTTTGAGAGGCGGGTCCAGCATAAAGAGAGCGCGCCCTCCGCCTTCGACATATTTCCGGATGGCGTCGACGGCCGGCTGCTGATAATCGCGGGTGGGGCCAGCGACAGCCAAAACCGTGCAATCGGCGGGAATCTCAGATTTCTGCAGCAAGTCGATCGACTGCGCCTGGTAGTTATCCTTCCCCAGCAATTCCTTGAAGTGCGAGAAGCCGTCGCGTTCGCTATCGTCGATGCGATGCTCGCCGCTGCCGGCTATGAAGCACACAGTCCGGGTCTTGTTTTTGAGCGCACGAATGAAGGCGCCGGTGATGCCTTCCTCGGTCATGCTCTTGGCTTCTTCTTTCTTGTCGCCGATTTCCACGACGGCGCTGCCGTAACTCTTGACCCCGGCTTCCAACGCTTCCTGACGCTTGCGATCGGGATCGATGTAGTCCACATGGACCTTGGGAGAGAGATTGGCATATTCGTCGAGCAGGTCCTTAGCGTGCTGAAAGCGAGTGGACTGATCGAAGAACTTGATGGTCGCGTCTTGTTTCAGGCCTTTGACGATTTTCGCGGTCTGATCGGAGAGGCTGTAGCGCTTGTTTGCGGTAGCATCGTAGGATTTGTTGTAACGGTCGGCGAGAAAGTTTGCGATCACCACGGCGGCTACGATCACCGCGCTGTAGACGATGAGGTAAGCCACATACCTGGTCTGTCTCGCCTGTAGCAGCTGGGTATTCACTTACGACCTCCAGCGCAGAGATTCCATGGAACGGGCGGTAAAGAACAATCCCACGAAAATCACGCTCAGATAGAAAATAGCGTCTTTGGCATCCAGCACTCCCTTGGCGAACGATTCAAAGTGAGTGATGACGGACATGTAAGCGAGAACTTTAGCCCAGGTGGCGGTTTCATATCCGCTGACCCATTCGAGGACCCAGAGGAGCAGGCAGACAGCGAAGGTGGCTGCTCCGGCGATAATCTGGTTTCTGGTCAGAGTTGAAATGAATGTTCCAATCGCCAACAGTCCGCCGGCCTGCAAAAGGAGCCCGAGATAGCCGATCGCGAGGGGCTTCCAATCGGGATTGCCATACTTGAAGAGAAATGCAAAATTAAGCGCGGTGAAAAGAAGCATGCAGGCGTAGAGAGTCAGCGCGGCCAGCCACTTTCCCAGGATGACTTCGATGTCGCGAATCGGAGAGGTGGTCAGGAGTTCGATCGTGCCGCTACGTTTTTCCTCGGCGAACAGGCGCATGGTGATCATGGGGATGAAAAAGAGGCCGATCACGCTGGCATTGGACAACAGCGGCCGGATAACCTCCTCGTTGAGATTCATGGGGAAGGCCTGTCCGCGCATCTGCGATTCCATTCCCATGAGAACGAAGTAACCCAGCGCGTTCCAGAAAAAGAATCCGAAGATCAAGCCAAACATGGTGAGCAACAAATAGGCGATGGGAGAGGCGAAGTAACTGCCGAGCTCCTTGCGCCAGATAACCCACACTTTTCCCATTTTCAGTTGGCTCCTTTCGCCGCAGGCTCCGGGACGGGAGCCTGCTCGGTCTTGGTCAACTGCAGGAAGACTTCTTCCAGGCTCATGGCGGCAGGCCGCAGCTCCTGCAAGTCCCAACCGGATTCGACGACGGCACGGGCCAGGTCGCCACGCACAAAGCCTTTCTGACTCTCCACTTCAAAGGTGTTGCGGCCATTCTGGCTCTGGCGGACGGCAACCTTGCCGACACCTGCAATCTGCTGCAGGCGGCGCTGGACGGCATTGACATCCAGAGTGCCATTTCTGCCGGCAACCTCGACCAGCATGGATTCGGCGCCGCGGGCACGGTTTTGCAGATTCTGCACGGAATCTGTGGCAACCAATTTGCCCCGGTTGATGATGATCACCTGCTGGCAGGTCTGCTCCACCTCGGGGAGGATATGGGTGCTGAGAATAATGGTGTGGTCTCCCGCCAGGCTGCGGATCAGATCGCGGGTCTCGTTGATCTGTTTGGGATCGAGGCCGGCCGTAGGCTCGTCGAGGATCAAGACATCCGGGTTGTGGATGATGGCCTGCGCCAGGCCGACGCGCTGGCGATAGCCCTTGGATAACTTGCCCAGGAGCTTGTTCCTGACGTCCACGACCGCGCAGCGTTCGCAAACAGAATCGACGCGCTTTCGTAGTTCGGGGCCGGATATTCCTTTCAGCTTGCCCACGAAGGCCAGATATTCTGCGGTTTCCATTTCCGGATAGAGCGGCGGACTTTCGGGAAGGTACCCGATGCGCTTCTTGACCTCGAGCGGCTGCTCCAGCACATCAAAGCCAGCAACCGTGGCGGCCCCGGAAGTGGGGGGCAGAAAGCATGTGAGCATGCGCATGGTGGTGGTTTTTCCCGCGCCATTCGGCCCGAGAAAACCGACAATCTGGCCTTTTGGGACCTCGAAATTAATGTGGTCAACAGCAATGGTGCGAGCGTACCGCTTAGTCAGGTCTTTGACTGTAATCATAGAATTCTTGCAGGAAGCGGGATTACGGGCGATCCATCCTCATACCAAGACGCTACGCCTTATGGTAAGAAGCGGACGGATGAGATGTCAACCCGGATGGGCGGGAGCAACCCGCCGAGGAAGCGGTCAACTCCGCTAGCGCGCCTCAGGCAGGGTCAGGGAACCCTCGGTAGTGATGCGGCTGGCTTTGCATATCTCCTGTGCGACCTTGGCGGCGGCCTCGCTGGTGCGAACATGCTCCTCGGCGGAGATCACCGAACTCGCCGCCAAGGTAAAGCGGACGGCGTCCTCCTGCCGGTCGAAGTAGAGAACCACCTGATTGGCTGCCATGCGCGGACCTCCTGCCGTGGCGGCTAGTGCCTTGAGAAATGATAGGCCCAAGCTAAGGGAAAACGAAGGGTACTCTTTTGGTGCCCCTAACCCGGAAGGGCAAGGTGAGCCGATAGGAGAATCCTGTCTGGAGATGAGACGGCCGCAGGGTGGGAAAAAAGGAGGCCCTCTTGCGGAAAAGGGCCTGTTTAACGGAGACAGTAGTGGTCAGAAGGTTGATTTCAATTCAGGCACGCTTTTTCCTACGGAGAAGACCGCCAATGGCAAACAGGCCGGTTCCGAGCAACGCCATGGTGCCGGGCTCGGGCACGGGGGCGGGAATATAGGCAAGGAACTCCTGCGGAGTTCCGCCCCAGCTCTGGCTACCAGGGATGGGGTTAAACAGGAAAAAGTTGTTGAAGAAGCCGGTAGGCATAAGAGAGATCTGCGCCAAGGCCCAGCTTTCGACACCGGCGGCGCCGCTCGAAGCGAAGAACGGGTTCGCCTGCGCGTTGGAGGAGAACAATCCCCAGATGGCGAAGTTCCCGACGCTGGCCCCGATGGTGTTGGAGACGATGCCGTTGAAGATGATCGCGGCTTGTTCGTATTTAGTGGTGTTCGATCCGAACATACCGCTCCCGCTCAGAAGCGAGACCATGTTGGCCCGCCAGGTTTCGCCGCTGATGATGTCGTTGTCGTAGGTGTCGCAGATCATCTGGGTGCTGGCGCCCCCGTTGACGGAGAAATTGTAGGGGTAGGTGTACACTCCGCCGGCATTGTTACTACCGGGCCCAAGAAAATTCATATTCATCGGGTTAGCAAAGGCCGAGAGGGAAAGCAGCACTACCAGGACAGCCAGAAAAGCAAGACGCGTGCGCGCAAGTAACATTTTTGTCTCCCAAGGACGGATGTGAGGAGCAAATCGGGGGAGACTCCAATACAGCGCCGCCTGCCGGAAGAGATGCAGTCTGCATGCCAAAACCAGAGGGCGGCGAACACCGAGTTTGCAAGGGTTTCTGCGCAAGAACCGAGAGGAGTGGAAGAAGTTTGCACAGGGATGGGAACTGGCCGGGAACACTCACTGGAAGCGCGTAATAGGACGTTAGTAACGCGAGGTAACCGCCGCTTCGCATTACCGGCTGGCGGGCTTATGCGCGCACGATGGAAGGGATTCCGAGGCTTCCACGCGGCCTTCGGTAAAAGTGCTAAATTCTAAAGTTCATGGCCGCTCCTCAATCGCGATTCGTCAGGGCCTGCCGAGCGCAATCCGTTGACCGGACGCCGGTGTGGTTCATGCGGCAGGCCGGACGCTACATGGCGCAGTATCGGGCGGTCCGGAAGCAACACTCTTTGCTTGATATCTGCAAGAACCCTGAGCTGGCGGCGGAAGTCACCATAACGGCTGCGGAGATTCTGGGAGTAGATGCGGCCATCATCTTTGCAGACCTGTTGTTGCCGCTCGAGGTCATGGGGCTTGACTTTCACTTCAGCGCCGGCGAAGGGCCGGTCATCGAAAAGCCGGTGCGCGACAAAGAGTCTGTGAAGCGCCTGGTAGCCGATCAAGGGGCAGAGCTGGGATACGTTGCGGAAGCTGTGCGCCTGGTGGCGAAGCATTTTGGAACCCAGCTGCCGGTTATCGGTTTCTGCGGTGCGCCTTTTACCCTGGCCAGCTACATGATTGAAGGCGGAGGCTCCCGCAACTACGTTCATACCAAGAAGTTGATGTATACGTCTCCCGACACGTGGGATGAGCTGATGGGGAAGCTGGTGGCGGTGACCTCGGAATACGCGGCGGCGCAGGTGCGCGCCGGAGCTGACGTGATACAGATCTTTGACAGTTGGGTGGGATGCCTGAGCGTTGAGGATTACATGCGCTATGCGCTGCCGCGCACTCGTGAACTAGTGAGGGCTCTCCAGAAGACGGGCGCGCCGGTGATTTATTTCGGGACCGATAGCGCGACGCTGTTGCCATCGATGAAGCAAACGGGAGCGGAAGTAATCGGGCTGGACTGGCGGATTCGGCTGGACGATGGCTGGCGAAGCATCGGCTCGCAGGGAGCGGTTCAAGGCAATCTGGATCCGGTGTTGTTGTTTGCCGACTGGAGCGAGCTGCGAAAGCGCGCGGAAGACGTTCTCCATCGCGCGGGAGGCCGTCCCGGCCACATCTTTAACCTGGGACACGGTATTCTGCCAGAGACCCCAGTGGAGAATGTGAAAGCTCTGGCAAGGTTTGTGCAGGAGCATTCCACACCTTCTTGACCATGTCTTCGGCAGCGCAGAAAAACGCCGTCCTGCTTCTGGCTCATGGGAGTCCCGACTCGGTCGAAGAAGTGCCGGAGTTCCTTCTCAAAGTAACTGGTGGGCGGCCGCTGCCGCCGGCGGTCGTGGATGAAGTAAAACACCGCTATGCCCTCATTGGCCGTTCTCCGCTGACGGAGTTGTCTCGCAGGCAAGGTGAACTGGTGGCACACGAATTGGGTTTGCCTGTGTATATCGGCATGCGGAACTGGAGGCCGTTCATCGGCGAGGCAGTTCGGCGCATGATCGCCGATCAGATTGGCGCGGCGGTGGTCCTCTGTCTGGCTCCGCAGAATTCACGGACGAGCGTGGGGTTGTATCGCTCGGCTCTGAGCGACCATGGCGGATTGCCGTTCACGGCGGAATTTGTCGAGTCGTGGCACGATCAACCGCTCCTGATTCGCGCCTTCGCGGAGAAGCTGCTTGCGGGCTGGGTGCAGGCATGTCATGAAGCAGTGGCAACCGTGCCAATTATCTTCACCGCGCACAGCGTTCCGCAGCGCACGGTTGCGGAGGGGGATCCGTACGAAATCCAAGCAAAGGAGACGGCCTCTCTAGTCGCGCGTGAGGCGCAGTTACGGCCAAAGGACTGGACATTCGCATTCCAGAGCCAGGGTATGTCGGGGGGGGCTTGGCTGGGACCTACGGTGGAGGATACGATTCTTGGGCTCAAACAAAAAGGCCATGGCGGGGTTTTCGTCCAGCCGATCGGGTTCCTTTGCGACCACGTGGAAGTGCTTTACGACATCGATATAGGATTCAGGCGGATGGCCGAGCAAAACGGCATGCGGCTATGGCGCGCTGAGTCGCTGAATGAATCGCCGATGCTGGCCAAGGCCATCGCCCAGATCGCTCGGGCGCGATTCGCCCGGACGGCATGAAGCGCATCGCTGTCGTTGGCGGAGGAATTTCCGGGCTGACTGCCGCCTTTGCGCTCGAGAAGCAGCGTCAGGCGGGCGCGCCACTGGAGTATGTGGTTTTCGAATCGAGCCGGCGCCTGGGCGGTGTTTTACTCACCGAACAGGTTGACGGATGCCAGATTGAGGCGGGTCCCGACTCGTTCCTGACGGAGAAGCCGTGGGCGAGCGACCTGTGTCGCGAGATTGGGCTTGAGGAACAATTGGTGGGTTCCAACGATGCCGATCGCAAAACCTACATTGTTGTGAAGAACAAGCTGATCGTGATTCCGGACGGTCTGATGTTCATGGTGCCAACCAAGATCATGCCGACCGTATTTTCATCGCTGTTTTCCCTGCGCACCAAGTTGCGGATGGCGCGAGAATGGTTTCTTCCTCCGGCTCCAGGCGGAGAGGATGAAACGGTTGCGTCGCTGGTGGAGCGTCACTACGGCGCGGAGATGGTGGATCGCCTGGCGGACCCGCTTTTGTCGGGAGTCTATGGCGGGGCAGCCAGTCAACTGAGCGTTCGCGCGGTGCTTCCCCGGTTTGCCGAGATGGAAGCCAAACACGGAAGTTTGGGGCGGGGCATGATCTCGGCGCGCAGGGGGCTGCCGCGAGTTGCGGGCGGCGGCGCCCGGCCGCTATTCACCTCGCTGTCGGGCGGCATGCAGCAAATGGCTGATGGGCTGGCGACGCGGATTGCTCCAGCTTCGATCCATTTTGGCAGCCCGGTAGAATCGCTCCACCGAAAAGCGGATCGATGGTCAATCCGGTCAGGGACTGAAGAGAACTTTTTTGATGCCGTTATCTTGGCCGCCCCCGCGGTGGCAGCGGGACAGATACTCAAGGCGGCAAGTTCTTCACTCGCGTCCGAATTGAGCGGGATACAATACACGTCCTCGGTGACGGTGAACCTGGGTTACGGGCGGGAAATCCGCGCTGCCCTGCCGCCGGGATTCGGCTTCCTGGTGCCGCGCAATGAAGGCCGGCATTTGATGGCAGTCACGTTTGTTCACACCAAGTTTCCGCACCGGGCCCCCGAGAATCGAGCGTTACTGCGCTGCTTTATCGGTGGCAGCAAAAACGAAGGCGCCTTACAACGGGTGGATCGTGAAATCATTAGCCTGGTGAGGGCAGAACTGCGGGAGATTGTGGGACTGACAGCGGAACCGCTGTTCACGCGCGTATACCGGTGGCCGGGGGCCATGGCGCAATACGGCGTCGGGCATCTGGAACGTCTTGAGAGGATCGAGAACTTGGTGAACGAGTTTCCTGGTCTCGCGCTGGCGGGCAACGGGTATCGAGGAATCGGCGTTCCGGATTGCGTCCGCTCGGGCAGCGAGGCGGCGCGCCGGGCTCTCGCTTCAGTAGGGCTGGCCGTCGAAAAGCCGCAAATGGCGTCGTGAAGCGGCATCGACTCACGGGCGTTCATTCGGCGGTGGAGAAGGCCTCTCGAATTGCGCCGATCAACTCATCTACGGCGCACTCGATTTGCTCGCCGGTAATGACTGCCGGCGGTGCGATCAGCAAGTGATCCCCAGCATTCCCATCAACGCAACCCTGGATTGGATAAACCAGGAGTCCCCTCTGAGCCGCTGCCAGCGCCACACGTCCGGCGAAATTCCGTTGCGGCGCAAACGGATCTTTGGTTGCCTTATTGGCGACAAATTCCACACCCCACAGCAAGCCGATCCCGCGCACATCGCCGACGCTCTCCACCTCCGACAAGCGGGCGAGCGCGCGCTGCAACGCTGATGCGGTTGACGGGGAAGCTTCCGAATCAGCCGCCTCTACGAGTTTTTCGCGCCGCAAGAATTTGAGCACGGCTTTGCCTGCTGCCAACGAAATGGGATGGGAATTGTAAGTAAAACCGTGCAGGAAGGCTCCTGAGCCCTGGGCGATGGCATCGGCCACACCTTTGGTGACCAGGACGGCACCCAGGGGGGCATAGCCGCTCGAGAGCCCCTTGGCGGCGACCAGAATATCGGGCCCGACGCCCCAGTGATCGACTGCGAAATTTCGCCCGGTTCTGCCCATGCCGGTCATCACCTCATCGGCGATCAACAAGACGCCCCGGCGCCGGCAAATTTCGGCGACCCGTTGCAAATAGCCAGGCGGCGGCACTACAGCGCCGAGAGTCGCGCCGCTGACGGGCTCCAGGATCATCGCGGCCACTTCTCCATTCAGGCTTTCGATCGTGCGATCGAGAGCCATGGCATATTCCTGGCCGCAGTTCCGGCAACCATCGCTGCAGTCGTAGGCACAGCGATAGCAATAAGGAAAAGCTACGTGAGTAAACTCCCGCAGCATGGGGAGATAGATTTCGCGGCGCCGCCTATTTCCTGACACGGACAATGCGCCCAGGGTTGATCCGTGATAACTCTGCCCGCGGCTGATGATCTGGTGGCGGCGAGGCTGGCCGATTTCCACCTGGTACTGGCGGGCGAGTTTCAGCGCGGTTTCAATCGCCTCGGAGCCGCCACAGGTGAAATAAACGCATCCGCCGGCAAAGTGCGGGCCGGCGAAATCGAGCAGCGCCTGCGCGTATTCCTCGGCGACTGGGGTGGTGAACTGGCTGCTGTGGACAAATTCGACCTGCTTCGCCTGCGCCGCCATAGCAGAAACGATTTCGCCGACCCCATGCCCGATGAAATTGACGGCGGCGGAGCCCGCGAAATCCAGATAACGCCGATCATGGGTGTCCCACAGGTACACGCCATCGCCGCGAACCGCTGGCGGAAATGCCTTGCGGAACGACCGCCGCAGGAGTGCAGAGGGGGCTGCTGGTTCGAGGGCACTGGAATTCGACACGATCGAATTATAGCGTTGGACACGGGTTCCCGGCGCAGGGCGCCTGCCGCAATGAGAAGCGAAGGCTCGGTCGCGCAGCGTCGTTATGGGGATGCTCGGTCGAAGTCTAGAATCAGAGGGCACGGTTGCGGGAAGCCGTCAGTCGCGGCGGGAAAGCACGATCGCCGTTTACCAAAGAGGTTCCGCGGCGAGTTAACCGGAGTTGTTTCGTGCAGACTTGATCGTGGCCAGGTGGTTGTGGCTGCAGAAACTCCAGAAATCCCCGCCCATTCACCGAGTCAAGAGGGGGGCTTCTGCAACTGACAAAATCATGCGCGATCCGCGAGTGAAATGCTGAAAAGGCTCTTCCGTCTACTGCGACCTTCGCATCAGCACAGCGTGTTCTCCGCAACCCTGTTGCTGATGACGGCGGTGATGGTCTCGCGCGTCATCGGATACGTGCGCGAAATCTATATCGCCTGGGCCTTCGGCGCCGGGCCGCAGACCGATGCCTATGTGGCCGGCTTCACCATTCCGGACTGGTT
>Ga0335080_10009594_pt1 | contig 10120 bp, 7 predicted proteins | sample Lox_Sample_34_FD_206720 | JGI IMG/M metagenome (GOLD analysis project Ga0335080, IMG submission 206720) | Soil microbial communities from Loxahatchee National Wildlife Refuge, Florida, United States - Lox_Sample_3.4 | ecosystem: Environmental > Terrestrial > Soil > Wetlands | place: USA: Florida... | reverse complement strand
GACGCGGCCGTGTTCGCGGCTAGGGTATCGGCGAGGGTCGAGAGTTCGCTGGCCGTATAGGCGCGATATTCGGAGCGCTCGTACCCGGTGAAGCCGATGGAAGCAAGAAGCAATGCGAAGACGCTGGTGGAAAGCGTCAGCAGAACCAGTTTGCGCTGAAGCGGCAGCTCACCAAACAACATTCCTATTACCTCGCTCCCTGGTTTCCGATTACGCTCTTGGCCAGAAGCAGCAAGCGAGAGCTGATCTTTAGCTTCGCTTTTTCGGCGGCATCCAGGTTGATCTCAAAGCGAATCCTGTTCTGTTCCAGGCAAAAACGAATAATTCCGCCCTGCAGCAGGAAGTCGTCGCTTTCCCCCACAGTCACCACCGGAGCGGTGCCCAGCAACGTCAGCAGCGCGGAAATTTCTTTGGCTTCTTCTCTTCCGGCAAAAATCATCTGGCACCCGCGCACATCCTGGGTCAATTTCAGATGGCGAACATGCATGGTCTGCGAGCCGATCGCCTTGCCCTCTACCTGGCTCTCCAATTCGCCGCGAAAAGGATCGTCTCCCACGGTGCACAAGTCGAATGACTTGCGGCTGAGGACCGCATCTGGAGGCCAGGCCACAAGCTGGGCAAAGTGGAACAGAAACGCCGCCTTCACCCGGTACTCGTCGGCTTGAGATTGCGCCGCCGCCGAACTCGCAGCCCCCATCAACAAGGCGACGCCGAAGGCCGCGGCCCGCACCAGCGGACCAAATGTTTCGCGTATGGTGGATGCAGCCGCGCAACCGGTGCAGTGGTTCGCCATGATCTGGCGTTCGCTCCCGGTGCCGTGACTTGCCCTGATTCCACTTCTAGAATGTCCAGGTAAGCTTGGCATAAGCGCTGCGCTTCATATAGCCGGACAAGGCACTGCTCAATTGCGAGGAGAATTCCAGATGACGATCCCGGAGCAGGTTCTGTCCCACCAGGCTGAAGGACAGACTCTCTCCGGCGCTCCATGTGAGTTGGCTGTCTGCCCTTACATAGGAAGGAATTCCCTGGCTTTTGAGCCGGCCCACGAAATTCCCGCTCGCGTCCCAACTGAGGCTGCGAAACAGCTTCAAGTCTGAGCCCAACCTCGCCCAATGTTGCGGGCTGCTGCCCTTGATGTCGTTCACTGTCTGGGTATCCAGGCTCCGCGGTTCCGTCGATAAATCGAACTGCTGGAAGGCATACGCGGGAGCAAGCGTCCAGCGCTCGTTTACCTTCCAATGGAGCGCGGTTTCGACGCCCCGTGTGTTGCCTTTGATCAGGTTCTCGTACATGGAGGGAACGACGAGATGCGGCGGCCCCGGCGTAGTCTCCAAAAAGCGCGCCGCCGGCTCGAGCGATGCGACCTGTGAATACGAGTTGAAATAGGCGGCGATATCGAGCGAGAGGCTTTTGAGTAACTGCGCGCGGTATCCTGCCTCGTATGCCAGCAGCGTCTCGTCCAGCAGTTTGGGATTTCCTAAAACTCTAACGACCGCCGGAGTGCCGTTGGGCAGGAAGAATCCGGCCACATTCAGGTTGATGGAAGCATCGACGGCTGACGGAGTGTCCAGAGCTCTGGAGACCGCGCCCCATACCGTGTGATGGCGGCGAACAGTCCAGGCCACGCGCGCGCTCGGCATCGCGCCAAATCCGGTGTAATAGTTGTGTTCCAGTTTCGTGCCGATGGTCAACGCAAGGCGGTCGGGAATCAGCGCCATCTCGTCTTGGATGAAGGCGCTGTACAAGTTTGTATTTCGATCAGGTGGAATCAGCGAGATGCGGAGATTTCCTCCGGTGGCGGAAACCGAGTAACGATAATCCACTCCCCAGACAAAATCGTGCCGCGTTCCGGCGGCGAAGCGATGCTGAAAGTCGATGTTGATCGTCTTCCGCTCCTCGCGAAGGTTGTCATTGCGGGCGTAGTCGTCGAAGGAAATCTGCAGTTTCGTTTCGGAACTGGCGGAATAGCGCCGGTTCCAATCGGTCTGGAGGAATCCGCCTCCCACGTAGTTTTGCAGGATGGCGGTTCCCTGGATGGGTGAAGCGAAGGAGGTGAGGGAATGTGTGAGATCACTGAAGTAGCCGGTGTAGAGATCGCCTTCCACCGTCAGATCGTCCTTCGCGGACACTCTGCTGTCGCTGCGAAAGCCGCCATGCCACAGGTGCCATTGATCCTGGCCATCCGGCAAAACAAGGCCCGGTAGATGCGACTGATCGAAGTGCCGGGTAAAAATGCGATAGTTGGTGTTGCGGAAGTTTCCACCGTATTGCAGCGTCTCCGCCCCGTGGGTAAGGTTTCCGCCTTCGGCGACAATCAGCCCTCCTCGAGTCTCCGACCCGTTCTTGGTAATGATGTTGATGACGCCGTTGACGGCGTTCGCGCCCCATATGGTGCCTCCCGGGCCGCGTATGACCTCGATCCTCTCGATGTCCTCGAAGGGAAGGTCGACAGTGTCCCAGAAGACGCCGGAGAATGTGGGCAGGAAGACGCTGCGCCCGTCCACCATCACCAGTAACTTGTCGGCGAACTCGCCGTTGAAGCCGCGGGCGCTGATGGCCCACACGTTGGAGCTGATTTGGGCTACATCCATCCCCGGAACCATTCTGAGCAGGTCCGGAATGGTACGCGCCCCCGAACGCTTGATTTCATCCGTAGTGATGACAAAGATGGCAGAGGCGGTCTGCGATAGCTTCTGTTCTTTCTTCGAGACAGACGTGACCTCGATGTTCATAAGGTCTTCGAGACTTCGCGCCGTCAAATCCGCGGAATTTTCTTGTGGCCAGGCTAAACCAGCCGTGGAGATTACAACCGTGCTGATGAGTGACAATGCTAAGAGAAAATTCATAGAAATCAGCCTTGCGGGACTCAAGCTATTCTTCTGACGGCACTTATGCATGACCAGGGACGGCAGTCGACTTTGTGAAAACATCGGCTGTCTATGACGTTTCTTGAGAGACAAAAACGTGAGATTCCTGCGAGAACGCCGGTCGGAATGTGAAACAAGAGAGTATCGTTGGAAGCATCCCGTTGAGACCGACTGGAGCGGTCCGACAGGTGCCGTCAGGAGTAACTGAGGACTTGTCAGGACACGCTTTGGCGAATGCAAGGAACGAATTGCTTTGTCGATTCGGCAAAACTGGAGCGTGCTATATTCGCGAGTCGTGTCAGCCAGAAGAACTCCAATGCGTTGGCCGGGATCATGGAAGGATGCTTCCATGCTGGACCTGCTGAAGGGCACGGCGATCAATTTCCTGTATCACGAGCCAGGCGCCGGCCTCGAATCTGTGATTGCCCGCGCCCGCGAGCAGGGGCTCGAAGAAGCCACGCCGGACTCATTGCCGGGAGATGTCATAACCATTGCGGGAAAGTGGCCGGGAATCCTGCTTTCCCCGGCCGGTGACGGCGACGAAACCTCGGCTGGTCCTACGGGCGATCCTTGGGTCGACTCGAATGGCTGGAGAATTCGGCTTGCCGCCGCGCTGCAGCCGGGCAAAGAAGTGTGGGTCGACGTTGAGCCGCCGGATGGAAAGCTCTCAGCTCAGGCCTATGTGCTGGCGGCGGCAGATGCGGCCACATATGGTGGACGGTGGATTATTTCGCTGAGCGATCCCTTGGCGGCTGCAATGGCCGCCCGCCAAACGGAGGCGCTCGCCATCTGGAAAAAGCTGACCGCAACCGCGGCGTTCTTCGTTTCCCACCAGGACTGGCCGGTGTTGCCGGCAGCAGCGGTCCTGGGCATCGTTTCCCAATTCAGCGGCGACAATGAGTTCTTCAGCAACGAACTCCTGAACCTGATCGCCCGCACCAATCAGCAGTACCGCATCATTCCCAGCAAGCAAGCCAGGCCGTCTTCCTTCAGCGGCCTGCATGGGATTGTTTACGCGGATTCGCAGCCCCCATCCTCTGAGCTGCAGGAGCAATTGTTGGCCTTCGTGCAAAACGGAGGGATGCTGATCACCGGACCCAAGTGGGATAAGCTTCCTGGCGCTTCAATCTCCGGGGAAGGGTACTCCGGCTACAACCCGCGGGCTCTGGGAAAGGGACGGATCGTTGTCTCCGCGGAGGAATTGTCGGACCCGTATCGCGTGGCTCAGGATTCTGTAGTCCTGCTCAGCCATCGCTACGATGTGCTGCGCTTCTGGAATGGGGGAGCGATGGGTTCGTTTTACACGGCGGCCCCGGGCGGAAAGCAAGCTGCTGTGCAGATGCTCTTCTATGCCAGCAGGGCACCGCATGGCTATCCGCCGACGGTGTGGATTTCCGGGCGATACCGTTCAGCAAGCCTGTGGACTCTGGATCAGCGCGCAGCGCAGAAGATCGGAGTGGATATACAGCCGGATGCGGTGGAAATACACCTGCCATCACTGGAGCAATACGCAGCCCTGGTGCTGCAAGCATGATAATGTGAGCCAAGGTTACACAAGGAGGGCGCCATGCCGGAAAAGTGGACACGCCGGGAGTTGCTGTGGAGGGGCGCGGCAGGGGTCGCCGGAGCGTACCTGTTAGGGCCTTCGCTGATGCGCGCGTCCGCGCCTGCGGCGCGGGTTTCGATTGCCCGCTGCCACACCTACGCCGCAGCCGAGCTGATTCCGGCCATGGCAAGAATGTTCGACCAACTCGGGGGCTTGGATCGCATCGTCAAAGGCAAGACGGTAGCGATGAAAATCAACCTCACGGGCAAGCCGAACATTCGGGTCGGGTATTACCGGCTGGAGGACACCCATTACACGCATCCGGCGGTCATTGCGGCCACGGCGCATCTCATGGGGAAAGCCGGAGCCCGGCGAATTCGCATCGTGGAGAGTCCGCTGGGTAGCGCGGATCCACTCGAGGAAATCATGTTGCAGGCGAACTGGGATCCAAAGCTGATCCTGGGCGCGGCCTCCAAAGTGGAATTCGAAAACACCAACTACCTGGGACAGGGCAAAGAGTACGTTCGCTTCAAAGTGCCAAATGGCGGTTATATGTTCCCGGCCTACGATCTGAACCACTCCTACCAGGATTGCGACGTCTTCGTGAGCGTGGCCAAATTGAAAGAACACGAAACCGCAGGCGTGACCCTGTCCATGAAAAACTGTTTCGGGATCACGCCTTGCACCATCTACGGCGATGGCGCGGGAGAAGACGAGCCCAGCCTGCTGCCGCGTGCCGGGCGCGGGCTGGTCCACTTTGGATATCGTCAACCATCGAAAAGCGCGCCGTCAGAGATCGACCCCAAATCCCCGCGCGATGACAAATACCGCGTACCCCGCGTTGTTGCAGACCTGGCTGCCGCGCGACCGATCGACCTGGCTATCGTGGAAGGCATCAATACCATGACCGGCGGGGAAGGGCCGTGGATTTCCACCGCTCTCACCGCGGTGAAGCCGGCTGTCCTGATTGCCGGCACCAATCCCGTCTCGACCGATGCCGCGTGCATGGCGGTGATGGGCTTCGACCCGATGGCCGACCGCGGCACTCCGCCTTTTGAAAACTGCGACAGCACTTTGCATCTGGCGGAAAACACCGGCGTCGGCACCAGAGATCTCAAGCGCATCGAACTGGCGGGCATTCCCATCAGGCAGGCAAAGGTGGTCGATTTCGCGGCAATTCGCGAGCGCAGAACGCATGCCAGCGCCACTCCGGGCGGGCCGCTGGGCTGATCGGGCGGCGTTGATTCGTCAACAAAGGAGGCTTGCGTGGATCGACCTTTTGATCCTCGGCGACGGGAGTTCGGCAAAGCTGCGCTTGGCGGTGCTCTGGGTGCTGCGGCTCTGCTGGCCGCCAAATCCGAGAGTTTCGCGAAAGTGCAGCGGAATTCGCCAGGCATCAAGCTTTGCGGGCAGTTTCCCGCCCAGCCTACGGATAACGATCTCCTCTTTCTCAAACAAGTCGGCGTCGAATATGTGAGCGTCGCCTCGACCCCCGATCTGCGCTCAGCCGAAGGTTTTCTTCAGATCAAGAAACGCTATGCCGATGCCGGGATCACGGTCTGGAACATCGGCAACTCCGATGTTCACAACATGCCGGAAGTCACCCTCAACCTGCCGGGACGCGACCAGAAAATCGAAGAGTACAAAAACTATCTGCGAAATCTCGGCAAGGCCGGCATTTACTACACAACGTATGCCCACATGGGCAATGGCATCTGGAGCAGTGGCCGGGTGGATGTTCGCGGCGCCTCGGCGCGGGAATTCGATCTCGACAGCCCCAACAAAGAAGGGCGCTGGGGCACGGAAATCTTTCGTGAACCTCTCTCCCACGGGCGGGTTTTCACGCCGGAGGAAATCTGGGAAAACTACGCTTACTTCATCAAGCAGGTCGCGCCAGTCGCGGAAGAGCAGGGAATTCGAATCGGGATTCACCCCGACGATCCGCCAGTGCCGGTGCTGGCCGGAGTGCCGCGTTGCATCTTCAGCAATTTTGAAGGCTACAAACGCGCCATGGAGATCGCCAACAGCCCCAACGTGGGAATCTGCCTGTGCTGCGGCACCTGGCTGGAAGGCGGGCGCAAGCTCACCGGCAAAGACCCGGAGGAGATGATCCGCTACTTTGGCGCCGAGAAAATCTGGAAGATTCACTTCCGCAATGTGAGCGCCCCTCTGCCGCACTTCGTCGAAACCTTCATGGATAACGGCTATTACGACATGTGGAAGATCATGAAGGCGCTGCACGATGTGGGCTTTGATGGCATCATAATCCTCGATCACAGCCCAATAATGGTGGGCGAAACCTATTCGCAGACCGCCTATGGAGTCGCCTACATGAAGGCGCTGCTGACTCGCGCCAGGGCGGAAGGCTAGCAATTCGGCGGGAAAACAACTTCTCCCCCGAGCCGAGGACAACGTTATAGGTGCTTAAATCCAGATACCTGGCGCGCTGGGATTTTCACAGATAAATACACGGAAGCCCTCCGGCTTGCGCTCTGCCGCCCACGCGGGCCCGTGGATGAAGCACGGCTTGGTCCAGACTTCGCTGTCCACGGTCCGCGGTGCCATCACCGAAACCAGCGCTGTGCTGCGCGCAGGATATCCGGTTCGCGGATCGATCATGTGACTGTAAGTCCAGCCGTCGGCCAGGAAAAATTTCTCGAAGCTGCCGGAAGTCGACAGCGACATATTCTTCAGACGAACCTTCGTCAGGCATTTGCGCGGATCTCGCGCATCGGAAATACTGACTCGCCAACCCTGTGGCTCTGCCGGCGGCGTCCCCAGGCCGTAGATGCTGCTGCGCGAGCCGGCGATCAATGCGCTGGTGAAACCTCGAGATCGCAGGATGTCTGTCATGCGATCGATGGCGTAGCCCTTGCCGATCCCGCCCGGGTCGAGTTCCACATCCGCCTGATCGAATTGAACAGTTCTTTCCTTATGGCCAAGCCGCACGCGTGAAGGACCACAGTGAGCCAGTGCGTTCGCCACCTCCGCCGGAGAAGGAACGCGGCCCGTGCCCTTGTAGAATCCCCAGGCTTTCATAAGCGGGCCAATCGTGATGTCAAACGCGCCTTGGCTTTGCTCGCAATATTTCTCGCATTCGAGCAAGAGCTGAAAAAGTTCCGCCGACACGGTGACAGGCCCGCTGGCCGCGTGCAGATTCATCCGGCTCCACTCGCTGCCGGGCTGGTAATTGGAAAGCATCCGGTCGAGCCGGTGCAGTTCACAAAAAGCAGCCTCGACCGCTGCTTCCATGTCAGAGAAGTCGCAACCATACAAAATGATGGAGAAGGTGCATCCCATCGCGTCGACGCACCGTTGCAGGCGGATTTGCTCTTGCGAATGCAAGGGTTCGCGCTGAGCCAGGACGGTATTCTCTGGATACGCCAATCTGTTCGCTTCTGATTATTGCGAAACCCGCAACAGCATCGCGCCGTGCTTGGGCACTTCCGCGCTGTAGGAGTTCTGCACCGCGCCAAGGTCCTGATGCGCCCAAACGTCCCGCAGCTTGGCCTGTCCGCTCACGCCGATTCGGTTGAGGTCGAGCGTGATCTTCAACGGAGATTCCCCGCGATTGAACAGCCCCACAGCCTGGCTGCCATCGGCCAGCGGCTTCGCCCAGATTTCCAGCGGTCCCTCGTCCCACACGCGACGCCCTTGCACACCCTTCGCGTCCTGGTCCACCGCGATCACTTCATTGTTCATCAGCAGTTGCTTGGTTTCTTCGCTCATCGAACGCAGATCATTGCCGGCGAGCAGCGGGGCAGCCAGCAGAACCCACAGAGTCATGTGGGTGCGGTACTCGTCCGGTTTCATTCCCCCATTGCCCACCTCGAGCATGTCGGGATCGTTCCAATGGCCGGGCCCGGCGAATTTCTCCAGTCCATTTTGGCTGAAACCGATCACCGACATGCGGTCGTAATGATCGCTGATATCGCCAGTGGTCCGCCAGAGGTTTCCGGTGGAGGGTCCCCAGGTCCAGGGCGCGTTCACCCCCCAGTTGCAAATACTGAAGACGATGGGTCTGCCCGCCTGTGCGAGGGCGTCACGAACTTTTGCGTATCGCACCGTCGGATCGAGTCCCTCGGCGTGGCACCAGTCTACTTTGACATAGTCCACACCCCAGGCCGCGTAGCTCTTGGCATCCTGCTCTTCGTGTTGGTAGCTTCCTGGGCGCCCCTCGCAGGTCTGCCTGCCGGCGTCGGTATAAACGCCGAGCTTGAGGCCCTTGCTGTGAACGTAATCAGCCACCGCTTTGATGCCGGAAGCAAATCGCGTGGGGTCGGCGACTATCGTGCCCTGGGCGTCGCGGCTCACCTGCCAGCAGTCGTCGATGTTCACGTACTGATAGCCGGCCGCCTGCATGCCGCTGCTGACCATCGCGTCGGCCATCTCCCGGATCAGCCGATCACTGACATTGCAGCCGAATTTGTTCCAGCTGTTCCAGCCCATGGGCGGCGTCTTTGCAAGCATGGCCGAAGAAGTGCTGTCGGCAGGACCAGCGGCGGCGCAAGTCATCGAAGCCGCAGCGGCAATCAGGAAAGCTGCCGCTAAGCATTGGCAGAGTTTCATCGCTATCCTCTTTCAAGAAATCGCCAGGCGACTCTGAATTCCAAAGCACTCTAGAAATTCTTGCTTCGACTGTCAACCGGCAAATCCAGAGTTTCCCATTGAGGCGAACTGAACGAAGCCCACGGCCGGAGCCCCGAGCCTTAGGTCGCTTTGCCTTCCGCTGCATTTCGTAGCAAACTAGACGCTCTTGCGGCCCACTGAAGTCTAAACCCTGGTTCAAACTCTATGCCTAATCTCTGTTGCCGTCCGACGCGGCTCACGATTCTGGCGCTGAGCCTGATTTTACTCGGCGCCGCCGCTTGGGCCCAGGAGTCACCCACCCAGGGCGCTCCCGCGGATCCGTCGAAACCGATATTAGACCGGCTTGCCTCCCTCACCACCGCCGCCATCGCCGACTGGCGTTTTCACGCTGATCTTCCTCACCCGGAGGATCCCTCGCTGAATGACTCGGATTGGCCGCAAATGACAGTAAAGCCTCCCGCATCCGGCGAAGCCGCAACCAACAATGCTGCGCGCTGGAAAGGGCCGCGTGTGTTTCGCCACTGGGTCGAGATTCCAGACACCATAAACGGTTACGCCACACGCGGCGCCCGCGTGATGCTCGACCTGACCTTCGATAGCGACGCGGAGCTCGTCATAACCATCTTTTCGAATGGGGCGGTCCTTTTCCGGGGCGACCAGGACCTGCTGCAACCCCTGCTGCTCACCGCCAGCGCGGCGCCCGGGCAGAGGTTCCTGATTGCCGCGCGAGTGGATGCCGGTCCCAGTGACGCGGTTCTGGTCCGCAGTCAATTGTTGCTTGATGCTCCCGGCGACCGGCCTGATCCGCGGCTGCTGCGCGAGGAAATTCTTTCTGCCGGCCCGATGATTGCTGCCTACGCCGATGGCCGGGAACAACGGGCGGAGATTCTGAACCAAGCCCTCAAGGCGATCGATTTCTCCCCTCTGGATAAGGGCGATCAGGCGGGATTTGACGAATCCTTGCGGCGATCGCAGGAGAGATTGCAGCCTTTGAAGCCCTGGCTGCAACAGTTCACCATTCGCGCGGTCGGCAATTCTCACATCGACATGGCATGGCTGTGGCCGTGGACAGAGACAGTGGAAGTGGTCCGCAACACTTTTCGCAGTGTCCTCGACC
>Ga0335080_10009590_pt1 | contig 10123 bp, 12 predicted proteins | sample Lox_Sample_34_FD_206720 | JGI IMG/M metagenome (GOLD analysis project Ga0335080, IMG submission 206720) | Soil microbial communities from Loxahatchee National Wildlife Refuge, Florida, United States - Lox_Sample_3.4 | ecosystem: Environmental > Terrestrial > Soil > Wetlands | place: USA... | reverse complement strand
CGGCAAGCATGCTGGTTTGCGGTCGAACACGTAGAATGTTCTGAACCACAGCGGGGAAGCTCACTGAGATCGCAACTACAGTCTCATTGGCAGTAAGGCTTGAATCCGACGCCCAGCGCTCCTCGACGTCCGCGAGTAGCTCCGGAGTCGTGCGGAACAGCGATTGGTGATACCTCTGCACGAAATTTGCCGCGGGTCCACCGAGGGTGATGACCAGATCCATCGGATGATCAGCGAAAAGGGTGTTGAGGTAGCTGGCGAACTCCGGGTCTTCCTGGCGGTCACGGAAACGCGCGGACACCAACCACTCCTCGTAAAGCTCGAGGCGCCCGGGCAATTGCCGACTAAGCTGCACACGCATGTCCCTTGCGTATAGATCGCCGAATTCCGGGCCCCAGGAATGGAGCAGCAGCACCCGTTTGGGCGGCTCGGCCTGCGCCACGACCGCCGTTACCAAGGTCAGGAGCAGCCCACCGATCAATCTGACCCAAAGACCCGGCATCGCGCCCTCCCAGGCTCGCTTCTCTGCCCGTAATGCCCCGCGTCGCTTCAAACGCGGCCGAGGCTCTCGCGCATCGGGCGCCTCGTAGGACAGTTGGCAATGATAGTGGGGCCGTCTCTTCTCGTCACCGGACTAGCGGCTGCCGCGGCCGGCTTGCTGGCCGAACCCGCCTCTGCACAGGTCTCGGCGGACTCGTCGGGATCCGCGCAACCCGTGCAGGGTCTGGAGGAAGTGATCGTTACGGCGCAAAAGCGCCCGGAGAACATCCAGGCCGTACCGGTCTCGATTGTCGCCTTTAGTGCAGACGGTCTCAGGCAGCTAGGCATGACGGAGGGATTCGACCTCGCCAACCAGGTGCCCAATATGAACATCGATGCACCGACCGCTGACTCCAACGTCCGTTACTTTATCCGCGGCGTGGGTACCCAGGACTTCAATACCCTGGCCACCTCGCCGATCGCGCTGTATATCGACGACGTTTACCTGGGCAGCACTATCGCGAACTCGGTCAATCTCTTCGACATGCAGCGCGTGGAGGTGCTTTTAGGCCCGCAAGGAACACTCTGGGGGAAGAACACCACCGGCGGCGCGATCAACTTCATCAGTGCCCACCCGACGCAGACGCTAGCGGCCTCCGGATCGGGAGGTTATGGGAATCACGGCGAGCGGTTCGCGGAAGGAATGGTGAATGTGCCGCTCACGGCGACCCTGGCAGCGCGGCTGGCCTTCACGTACTCAGGCCGGAATGCGTGGATCGATAATCTCGCAACGGACGGGCCGCACAATCTCGATGCATTCAACAAGGCAGGCGGTCGTTTGTCGTTTGAATGGGCGCCGACCGACGCCGTGCGCGCCTATCTGAAAGGGGAGTACGTCAAGCGCACCGGCAGCACCGTCACCGGATACATGGTGCCCCTGACGGGGCCCACCGACGCCTTTGGAAACCCGGCGCTGCCCTTCGGGGTAATCAATCAGGCGGGGGGACCGTCCTCGGATGATTTTGACACGTGGGCTGTGATTGCCAGGCTGGACTGGGATATAGGGAACGTCGTGGAGTTGACTTCGATTTCGGGTTGGCAGAACGCCGAACGAATCCATGAGTACGAACTCAATGGTGGCACACCCGAGCTGCTGATCAATCAAGCACTTTTTGGTAATCATGACCAGTTCACCGAGGAGGTGCGGCTCACCTCGGTGGATCCCGGTCCGTTCCGCTGGCAGGGCGGCCTGCTCTACTACTTTGCGCGCGAGGCCTCGACCACCGCAGTGCCGTTCAATGAAACGGCTTTTAGCGCACCGCCCTACGTGACGGCCGACCTCTGGCCCGAGTCGCGCAAGTTCAACAGCAATTCGGTCTTCGGCGGGATCGAATACGATCTCAGCCCACAACTGACCGCCAAGGGAGGTCTGCGTTACAACGAGGACGAGGGCTCCTATCACGCGACGCATTACTCCATACATCCGTACTCGAACTACCTGAACTACCTCAATCCCGGTCCACTGGCTGATCCGAATTCCGTGCTGATTCCGGCGGACAACATCAACACGCGGGCTCACTGGAGCAAGCTCACCTGGGATGCCGGCCTGCGTTACCACTTCTCCAACGATAAGATGATCTATCTCAACGGTGGTACGGGTTACCGCCAGGGTACCTTCAGCTCGCCCTCCGGCAGCTCTGCGGACGAGTTCAGGGTTCTGCAACCCGAGACCAATCTCGCATTCGAGATCGGCGCGAAAACCTCCTGGCTCGATAACCGGCTGCAGGTGAACGCCGCCGCGTTCAGCTACGACTACACGGACATGCAGGTGTTTGTGCTCCAACCGATTGCCGCGGGCAGTCCTTTGTCCATTGAAAGCAATGCAGGCAAAGCCACTGACCGCGGCGGCGAGATCGAGGTCAAGTTACTCCCCGCGGATCGCTGGCTGATTGGCGGCGCGCTCGGCTACGTACACGCGATATTCACTGAATTCGCTACGGAAACGAGTGCGGGAGTGCCGATATCGCTCGCTGGCAATCGAATCCCGCGCCAGCCCCAGTGGACCGCGAGCGCGCTACTGCAATACCGCTGGCCGCTTGCGAGCGCCGCATCCGTCCTGCTGCACACGGATTGGAACTACCGCGGGGACTACTACGTAAACGCAGACAACCTGCACAATCCTTATGTTCCCGGCCGCACCATCGGCAATGTGCGGACGGCCTACAGCTCGAGCGACAATCGTTGGGAGATTGCCCTCTGGGCCCAGAACATCACGGATAAACACTATCCGATGGGAGGCTATCGACTCGGGTCTGCCGATTCACAGATCTTTTATTTCGGCGACCCCCTCACTTACGGAATTAGCGCCGCGGTCAACTTCTGACCAGGCTTCCATCCGGCGCCCAAGTGACGTTGGCGCACGCTCATCGTGTCGTGCGGCACGCACCGACGAAGCTGCGCGACTGTTGTCGGACGACCACGCTTCGACCGCTCTGCCAAAACACCCGCTTGACTCCGGTACTACACGCAATGAGTGAGGACGGTGGGTCGAATTTTCTCGCCCCTGGACCCCTGACTCACGAGCAAGCTTTCACCGGAGGCGGCGTGATCAGAGGGTCGGAGCGCCCCGGCCGTAGATGCCCCGGGTGTCTGTAACGCCGGGAATGTAAAGTGTTTCTCCCGGGTCGAATTCCGCGCACCGCCGCCGTTAGACCCGCCAGGACCCGTCACACCCGTCCTTGACTTCCGGTTGTCTTGACCTAGCATGATCCATCAAGATAGATCCTGATGGCGTCCCATGAAGCCGCTTCGTAAGTACTCATCCCAAGCCGACCCGGGCGTTCTGAAGGCAATGCAAGCCATCGCCGACCGAGAGGGACGGTAGCTGCAGGCCGTCATTGGGGATGCGATGCGAGAGTATCTGGCCCGCAAGGAGCAGCAGGCGCCGCGGCGCAACGTACTCGAGGCCTTCCAGGAGAGCCTCAAGGAGCGCGACGAGCTGTACCGCAAGCTGGCTAAATGACGGAATATCTCACCACAGCGGATGCTCTCTTCTTTCACAAGTACCTGATCGAGCGCTATGGCGGCGCGCCAGGGGTTCGCGACGTCGGCGCGCTCGAATCGGCTCTGCACCGCCCACAGACCGGCTACTACGAAACGCTCATCCACGAGGCTGCGGCCCTGTGCGAGAGCCTGGTGCAGAACCATCCGTTCGTGGACGGGAACAAGCCGGTCGCGTTTGCAGTGGTCGACGTCTCCCTGCGAATCAACGGATACACGATCACTGCATCGTCTAAAGCGATCTATGCACATATGATGAAGCTACTCAGGGACAGCACTTTCGATATGGAGCATCTCGTGCCGTGGCTGCAGAGCACCGTAGAGGCCACCGGAGGATAGGTCGATTTGCTCACCGCTCCAGAGTGCTCGCTTCGGCACTCAGTCTCGGAACTGCCCCTCTCGACCAGGTTTCAGGCGTTCGCCCGCCCGCTCCCAATTTCGGGTAAGCTGACGCGCGAGCGGCCGCTTACGCAACGCCCACAGGAGCTAACATGGCTCGCACGCTGGCCAAGCATTTGCTGTTGGGTTCGTCAATCTGCCTCCTCGGGCTGACGAGTTCGTATGGGGCGCAGCCGGTATCCACCGCGCAGCAGCCAAGAATCACTGTGTTATACGACGCCTTCAGCAAGGTGCCTGGCCTGCACAAGGATTGGGGTTACTCAGCCCTGGTGGAAGCAGACGGCAAGCGGATCCTATTTGACACAGGCAACAACCCCGACATCCTGGGCGCCAACGCCAAGTCGCTGCACGTGGATCTGTCGCGTCTGGATTTCGTCGTGCTGTCGCATCGACACGGCGATCACATGGGGGGCATGGAGTATCTGTTGAAGGTTAACCCACACATCAAGATCTATGCGCCTAAGGAAAACTTCGGCGTCTACGGCTTCTCGTTGCCGAGCAAGTTTTACCGCAGGAACGACCAGCTTCAGCCTCAGATGCGTTACTACGACGGGACGCCGCCAGAGACGATGGTGTTCGGCAGCGCCTGGCCGCGCGCCAACATCGAGCTGATCGACCAGACGACGGAAATCTTGCCAGGCATCCACTTGATCGCGCTGGTGTCGGACAAGCCGACGACGCAGGAACTTAAGGAGCTGACGCTGGCGATCCGCACGCCCGACGGCCTGGTTCTGGTCGTGGGCTGCTCGCACCCTGGCCTGGATCGGATCGTCGCTGCCGCGCAGGCCATCGACCCCCATATCCATGTTATTGCGGGCGGCTTCCACCTGGTGGTGGCACCTGATGAGGCGATCAGCCAAGTGGTGACGCTGCTTCACGATAAGGCGAAGGTCGACTACGTGGCTCCAGGCCACTGTACGGGGGAGCCTGCGTTTGCGGCATTAATGCAGGCATTTGGCGATCATTACTTGTACGCCGGCCTGGGCACCGTCATCGCGCTGGGCCCACAGCCGCACCCGCTTGTTAGCCGTGGCTCATCTGACCGGGCGCTCGCTGGCGAGGAGCGCAGCAGCTACTTCGGCTCGAAGTACTGTCCGAGGACGTCGGAGCACCCACCGGTGTGCCGATCGCCAGGGTAGACCTGCTTGCGCATCGCCGTCGGCCCTGGTCAGCGCCAGATGCAGTAGGTCTTGCGCAGCGTTTCGTGGACCGTCCACGTGCCATGCGTGCGGGGTGGAAAGTACGCAGCGTCGCCCGCTTTGAACTCGTAGCGGCGACCGCCCTCCGTGAGGAACGTCGCACGACCGCGAACAAAATGGCAGAACTCCGCATCTACTATTGCGCGCGCAAAGGTGCCGGACGTCGCCTCCCAGGTGCCGGTCTCGACGGCTCCGTCCGGTGCGGCCCAGGCTTCGACACTGCCAAGCGTCGGTCGCGGCAGGTCACCGACCGGCGGCGGCATGAAGACCTCGAACGCGCTCGGGCGTAATTCCGCTGGCCGCTCGATGTGCACGATTGTCATTGAAGCCACCTGCGGATCCATGCGTGGGCAGTAGCGGTCCGCGCAGCGACACCCATCGAGTCAGCTTGATCGGGTCTTCACCGTACTTCGAGTCTTCGAGTTCACTTCATGGTACTCGCTCCCGGCGGGAGTCGTCAGGCGCCTGATAGCGGTGCTTCACGGGGAATTCTGCAGACGCTGAGGCAGAGGTTCGGCTATTCCGCTCGCGCGTTCGGCCAGGAGCGGCCGCTCAGGCCGCTTTCATAACGTCTCGGATTCCGGACATTGAATATCCACCTGCTCGTCGCGAAGCTCAGGATATATCGGCTATGGGATTTGTGTGAGCAGGCGCCCATCCGAGCTCGCGCCGAGCCTTGGCTCCGCTCATGCGCTGATCGATCGCATAACCTCGCGCCCACTCGCCGAACTCCACTACGGCTTCCTCGACAGGCCGTACCAGCGGGGCCGATTCCACGCCAGCGCCACGCGCCATCGCTCGGGCCAATGAGCCCACGGTAATTGCATCGACAGTGGCTCCGTTATATGAGGCTCCCGGCGGAGCGCGCTCGAGTGCGAGTACGTACAACTCACCGATATCCGCACGATGGACCAGCGGCCAGTGAACGTTCTCGTGACCAAAAATTCGAACTCTGCCGAGCGCCGAGAGATCAGCGCGAAACTGCGCTAATACCCCACCGTCGCGCTCATACACCATGGCCGGATGGATCACGATGCCCCGGACTTTAGAGGCACCAAGGACGAGCCTCAGGTGCTCGACACTCCATGCCCATTCAGCGGGAGCGTCGAGCGCTGACTCTTCCGTGGCGACACGATCAGCGGTGTTTCCGTAGAGCCAACAACCCCCAGTGTAGATGTACGCCTGCGGCGGGCTGCGGGCTCGTGCCCCAAGTCGCCCCAGGAGTGCTGAAGTCAGATTCCGATCGACCGCGCCCGCGTCGGCTGTGAAATCGGCAGCCACCTGTATCACGGCGTCGACCGATTTGGCCACATTCGTCCATTCATCGGGCCACCGGATGTCGCCACGCACCGGCTGCGCCCCTTGGAAGCTGAGCCTGTCTGCCGCGGAATCCGAGCGGGCGAGCCCAAAGACTTCATACCGACGCGACAGCAGCGCTCTGACCACTGAGGCGCCGATCGAGCCTGTTCCGCCTAGCACCAGCACTCTCACTGATTTCCCCGCGTGTACTCGTCACGGAAGTACCGCTCATACTTCGCCACTTCGGATCGGGTGCTCTCGGCCAACACTGGCCGTCCGTCGCAGAGACTCCGGTTTCGAGAAACCGATCGTCGGCAACGGGAGCTGCAGCCGTGTTTGAGGGCCGCCGGACGCCAGGAGCATCGCAGCCCCTGGGCAGGCCGGCGGATAGCTCTCACTTCTTCAGCGCTTCGGTCGCCGAGATCTCGTTGCCCGAGGCATCGACGTAGTGTGTGTCGTAGATGCCGTCGGAGTACAGCAACATCGTGCACGAGGTCGTGCACGTGAATTGATGCGCGTGATGCGCCGGCAGCATCGCACAGGCACCGGACCGCACCGTGGCCGGCAGCGCCGTCGATGTTAGGATGATTGGTCGAATTGACATGACTGATCCCCTTTTTGAGTTCCTGCGTACATGCGGCCGGCCCCGATGCGTGCGGCTCGCTCGGCTCGGCATATACGCTGGGTGCCTAGCGGGAGCAACCGGCGAGCGAGCCACCGTGTCAGCCGGGTGTGGTCGCGCGCTCACGCCCGCGCCCACGCGACCTCAGTTTGGTGCGACCCCGATGCAGCGCAACAGCGTTGTTGTTCCTGTGCCGTTTGCCTTGAGCCAAGCCCTCTTACCATAGGGTGGGGGGGCTGGCTGTGACCGCGTCTCTTCGAAATAGCCATTTCGCTACCAGAAGCGCGACGAGCGCGCCGGTGAGCTGCGCGACGATGAAGCCCGGAACGTCGGCCGGCCGAATTCCCGAGAAGGTGTCCGACAGCGAGCGGGCCATGGTGATGGCTGGGTTGGCAAACGACGTCGATGCTGTGAACCAGTAAGCTGCGCCGATCCACGCGGCGACCATCCAGGGGGTGTCCTGAGGCCGCCGACGTCCAAGGATGACCAGGACTAACCCAAACGTGGCAACGGCCTCCGCCAGCCATTGGCTCGCACCCGTTCGCACGTGTGCCGACGACTGTAGCCACGGCAGGTCGAACATCGCGTGGGCGAGAATCGCCCCGAGACAACAGCCGACGACCTGAACGACCGCATAGGCGGCAACCTCATTCCAGGCGAGCGAGCCGCGGATGCCTTGCACCAGAGAAACGACCGGATTGAAGTGCGCGCCACTGAGCGGAGCCAGTAGGGCAATCAGTGCGGCCAGCACAGCCACCGTCGATGCCGTGTTTGCTAACAGCGCGATCGCCGAATTACCCGCTGCGAGGCGCTCGCCCATGATGCCCGAACCCACGACAGCCGCGGCGAGGAGCAGCGAGCCGATCCCCTCGGCAGCCAGACGCCTGGAAAGGGTCACTGCGCATCCTCGGGCGGCCTCGCCTTGCCGATTGCGTCGAGGCGCTCCTGCAGCTTCATCCGGTCGAATGAGGCGAGCGGCAGGCTGGTGAAGATCTTGATGCGGTTGTCGAGCATTCGGAACGTATCCCGGAAAGCCACCCATTTCTCTGTCTCCGACCCTTCCACGACGGCGGGATCCGGTACGCCCCAATGCGCAGTCATGGGCTGCCCTGGCCAATAGGGACACGCCTCGCCTGCCGCGCTGTCACAAACCGTGAAAACAAAATCCAAGGCGGGTGCGCCCTGTGCAGCGAACTCGTCCCAGCTCTTGCTCCGCAACCCTTCAGTAGGGAGGTTCATTTTCTTCAGCAGCTGCAGCGCGATTGGGTGCACGGCGCCCTTCGGATGGCTGCCGGCGCTGAACCCACGGAACTTGTCCCGTCCCCACTGATTAATCAGGGCCTCGGCGATGATGCTGCGGGCGGAGTTTCCCGTGCATAGAAACAAGACGTTGTAAGGGCGCTCGGTCATTGCGACCTTCCTAAAAGTCGAGCCCCATCAGGCTCTTCTCCATGCAGGTCGCAGAGCTTGGGCAGAGCGAGCGAAACTCTTCGCTCCCTTGCATGTCCTCTGGAGCGCTGCTGCGCTCGATGACTCGGTAACCTTCGCGCGCAAAGAACTCCACCGCGGTCTGCGTGAGCAGCACTAACCGGTTTATCTGGGCCGTGCGCGCCAGGCGCTCAAGCTCACCGACGATGGCCCTCCCCAGACCACTACCGCGGCGATCCGAATCAACGACGACCGATCGAAGAAGCGCTGAGGAGCCGAACCGCTGCAGCGCACCCGCCGCGACTACGCGGCCACCTTCTCGGATGAGCGCGAACTCGGGTCGCGCCGATTCGAGATCGCTCGTTGGCAGTCCAGAGCGCTCGAGCAGCGCTCGGATGGCAATCAGATCCTCTGCGGAGGCAGCCGCCACCTTGGACACGTCCCGCCTCCATGGCTATCCCGGGCCTGAATCGCAGCGGCCGGCGGCGCAGCAAGCACTGGCCGCCGCCTTCTCCGCTTTCGGCCGAATCTCATCCGTTCCATAGAGAGTGCTGTCCCCCGTGGTGAGGAACGTCTCCCACTGGACGCCCTGCGGATCGTCGATCCAGCTCTTCTCGCTGTGCGCATAACAGCACCTCGTCTCGCCCTCCTCGATCACGGGCCCCTCCGCACGACGAAGGCGCTCGTAGACTTCCGCGAGCTCGGCGCGATCCTCGACCTGGATCCCTAAGTGCTGCACACCCGGCCGGCCGTCACGGCGGCTGATTGCGAAATTCACCCGAGGATCTTCGAGCATCCATTTCGCGTAATCGGGCTTGCGGACGGTCGGATCCACGGCAAAGAGCCGAGAATAGAAGCGCACCGACGCATCGAGATCTTTGACTGATACGTGCACATGGAGGCGTTTCATGCCCGTTTCCTTGATTGAGCCGCAACGGACTGAGGCTCGCAGCTTGTGCCGCAAGCCTTGTCGCCGAGGCTGCAACAATTCTCGGTGAGGAAGCTGACGAGCGCGTTCATGCGCTCGAAGCTCGGGCTGTAGAAGAGATTGCGTGCCTCGCGGCGGCTGACCACGAGACCTGCATGCAGCAACCCTTTGAGGTGAAAGGACAGCGTCGGCGCAGGCAGATCAAGGCGCGCGGTCAGCTCCGAGGGGGTGTATCCCTCAGGTCCCCGCCTCACCAGCAATCGAAAAACCGCGAGGCGCGACTCCGAGGCCAGCGCGCTCAATGCTTCGATCACTTCCTTCGATTTCATAGTTTCAAGCTTATGGAAATTTCAGGAGATTGCAATACACGCGTGCGCACGGTGTGAAATATCTATTTTCACAGGACTTTGTGAGTATCGATGAGCGCCATTGACACGAGGTGAGAAGAGGATCGGAGCGCCCCGGCCGGAGTTGAACACTTTGCGGTAACGACTTGACTGTGCACGGGAATCTTGCGGCCGAAAATTCACCCGTACCCGCCGGCGTACCCGTCGAAATTCAGACTGGGTGGTATGCGTCTAGGCAACCCAATCTCGCAGACGCGGGAGGGTCCGAATGTCCGCACCGACCTCGCGCTCGGCGATGCGTAGCTCGTAGATCTTCTGCAGGTTCAGCCAGAACTCTGCGCTCGTACCAAAGAAATGCCCT
>Ga0335080_10009589_pt1 | contig 10123 bp, 6 predicted proteins | sample Lox_Sample_34_FD_206720 | JGI IMG/M metagenome (GOLD analysis project Ga0335080, IMG submission 206720) | Soil microbial communities from Loxahatchee National Wildlife Refuge, Florida, United States - Lox_Sample_3.4 | ecosystem: Environmental > Terrestrial > Soil > Wetlands | place: USA: Florida... | reverse complement strand
GAGCGCCTCGGCGAGGCCGAACGCCTGTCCCGCCTTCGCGAGGAAGACCATGCATCCCCCGGCGCCGGCGCCGCACGCCTTGCCGCCGGCGGCCCCCGCGCTCGCCGCGGCCCGCGCCAGGGTGCGCATCGCCGCGGTCTCCTCCCCTTCGCCCAGCGCGCGCTGGCACGCCCAGTTGCGCGCGAGCACCTCGCCGACCTCGGCCAGGCGGCCCGCCGCCACCGCCTCCCGCATCTCGAGCGCGCAGGCGCGGAGGCCGTCCAGCGCCCGTGCGATCTCCCGGTCGCCCTCGGCGAAGCGCCGCCACACCTGCGCGTGCATGTCCGCCGACGGGCGCGAGGCGCCCGTGTAGCACAGCACCAGGTGCCGCTCCAGGTCCCGCAGCGCGCCGGCCTCCGGCGCGAGCCGCGTGGCGCTCACGCGGCGCTCCTCGAACTCGAGAAACTGCAGCCCGCCGAGCGCCGCGGCGTACTGGTCCTGCTGCCCGCCCAGGATGCCGACGTCGCCGGCCTCCAGCTCGAAGGCCTGCTGCGCGATCTCGGCCGCGAGGGGGTGCTCCCCCTTGAGCGCGGCGAAGCCAGCCACCAGCGCGACGCCCATCGCGCCGGAGCCGCCCAGGCCGGAGCCCGCCGGGGCGTCGCTGCTCGTGAGGACCTCGAACCCGCCGCGCGGACCGAGCCGGCGCGCCGCCGCCTTCAGCAACCCCAGCTCGCCGTCGGGCCGCAGCTCGTGCGCGTGGCGGGCCTGCACGGCCGCGCCGAGGTCGAGCGCGTGCAGGCTCACCCGTCCCCGCTGGCGGCGCACCTGCACGTGCGCGTGCAGGTCGATCGCCACGTTCACCACCGCGCCGCCGCCGCCGCGCGCGCGGTACGGCGCCACGTCGGTCCATCCTCCGGCGAGGTCGATCCGGAGCGGCGCGCGGGCGTGCACCAGGCTCATCGTCCCTCGCCCGCTCCCGGATCGAGGTGCCAGCGCTGCAGCGTGGCCAGCTCGCCGCGCAGGTCCATCCGCACGCCGAGCAGCCGCCGGTTCATCCCCGCCAGACCGCGCGCGTGATACAGGAAGGTGATGGGCAGGTCCTGCGCCACCAGGCGCTGCACCTCGGCCAGATCCCCCGCGTCGAAGGCCCGGTCCACGGCGGCGTTCCGGTACTGCGCGTACTGGAGCGGCTCGCCGAGCCGCCGCGAATCGAAAAGGCCGCGCAGGTAGCCGAGCGCGAGGTCGCCGGGGATGCCGGTCACGAGAGCATCATAATCGCGGGCGGGGCCCGACGCGCGCGCCAGGAACGCGCCGAGCTCGAGCTGGCGGATGCGCGCGCTCACGCCTACGGCGGCGAGGTCGGCCTGGATCATCTGCTCGAGCGAGTTGTCGGCCGCGCCCACCGTCAGGATGGTGAACGCCAGCGGCCGCCCGGCGCGCCGGCGCAGTCCGCCCGCACCGGCTCGCCAGCCGAGCGAGTCCAGCAGCGCCGCCGCCGCCGCGCGGCCATAGGGGACGCCGGGCACCGGGACGGCGAGCGGGTGCCAGGGCGGCACCGGGCCGTCGGCCACGACGCCGAATCCGTACAGGTACGCCTCCACCATCGCCCGGCGGTCCAGCGCGAGCGTCAGCGCGCGGCGCAGCCGCGGATCGTCGAAGGGCGGCCGCGCCGTGTTCCAGACGAGGCCGTACGTGAGCAGGATCGGGTAGTCCACGACGGCCAGCCGAGGGTTGCGGCGCACGAGGGCCGCGTGCATCGGCAGGATGCCGGCCACGTCCAGCTCGCCCGTCACCAGCCCCGCCAGCTTGGTCGCCGGCTCGTCCACCACCACGATCACGAGGCGCCGGATCGCGGGCGGCCCGCCGAGCGCGGCGGGAAAGGCCGAGTCGGCCTCGAAGACCCAGCGCTGGCCGGGCGCGTGCGACACGAAGCGGAACGGGCCGTTGCCGACGGGGTGCTCGTTGAACGCCGCCTCGCGCAGCCGCGCGTGCGGCACCGCGCTCAGCAGGTGCGCCGGCAGGACCGCCAGGTCGGTCAGCACGTCGGGAAACGCGTCCTGCGGGCGGCAGAAATCCAGCCGCAGCGCGAACTCGGCGGTCGCCCGCACGCCGGTGACGCACGCCAGGTCCGCCCGCCGCGGGTACCCCGTGGCCGGATCGCGCGCCGCCTCCAGCGTGAAGACGGCGTCGGCCGCCGTCGTCGGCGCGCCGTCGTGCCAGCGCACGTCGCGGCGCAGGTCGAGGTCCAGCGCCCGTCGGTCGCCGCTCCACCGCCACGCCGAGGCGAGGTAGGGGCGCGCCACGAGCGCGCTGTCGTAGCGAGCCAGGGTCGTGAACAGCGCGTAGCGCTGCACCTGCCGCGCCAGCGGATGCACGGTGAGCAGCGGGTCGATGGATTGGAGATCGGCGCCCGACGCGTAGAAGACCGCGGTGCGCGGCGCGGGTCCGCCGCATCCGGCCGCGGCCAACGCGATGAGCCCCCACCACGCGCGCACGGTCGGAAGCTAGAGAAAAGGGCCGGCGGCCGCGAGATTGGGACCGTGCGCAGCGCGCTGCCACGCCGGCTCCTCGTCGCCTGCGTCACGGTGCTCCTCGTCGTGACGGTCACGTTCGTCGCCGTGCACCTGATGCCCGGCGATCCCGTGCGGCTGTTCCTGGGACCCGACGCCGACGCCGCCACCGTGGCGGCCGCCCGCCACGCGCTCGGCCTCGACCGGCCGCTGCCGTTGCAGTACGCCAGCTGGCTGGCGCGCTTCGCGTCCGGCCGCTGGGGCACCAGCATCGCGCAGCAGCGCCCGGTCGCGGCGGTCCTGGGCGACGCGCTCGGGCCCACGCTCCTGCTGGTGGGCGCGTCGCTCCTGCTGACCTACGCCGGCGGCGTCCTCGTCGGCGCGTACCAGGCGGCGCGCCGCCGCAGCCGGACCGACGCGACGCTCACCGCGCTCACCGCCGCGCTCTACGCCCTGCCCTCGTACGTGGTGGCCCTCGGCCTGGTCTCGCTCTTCGCCTACGGCGCGGCCCTGTGGCGCTGGCCCGCGGCGCTGCGCTTCCCGGCCTTCGGCGCGGCGGGCCTCGGCGCCGACCTGCTCCCGCCCGGCGCGCGGCTCGCCGACGCGCTCCGGCATCTGGCGCTCCCCGTGATCACCCTCGCCGTCGTCGGCGTCGCCGGCACGGCGCGGTTCGTCCGGAGCGCGATGGTGGAGGCGCTGCGCCAGCCGTTCGTGCGCGCGGCGCGCGCCAAGGGCCTCGGCGAGACGCGCGTGCTGCTCGTGCACGCGCTGCGCACCGCCCTCGTGCCGGTCGTGACGCTGTTCGGCCTGCAGCTGCCGGCGCTCTTCTCCGGCGTGGTCTTCGTCGAGACGATCTTCGCCTGGCCCGGGATGGGCCGCGTCACCGTGCAAGCGGTGCTGGCGCGCGACTACCCGGTGGTGATGGCCTCGACCGCCGTCTTCGCCGTGCTGGTGGTGGCCGGCAACCTGCTGGCCGACGTCCTCGCCCGGCTCGCCGACCCGCGGCCGGCCGGCGCGCCGTGAGCGGGCGCGGCGTGCTGGCGCGCACCTGGCGCGACCCGCGGGCGCGCCTGGGGCTGGCGCTCGTCGCCGCCTTCGTCCTCGGAGCGCTCGTGGCGCCGCTCCTGCCGGGCCAGGCCGCGGGCGACCTCGCCGGGGTCGTCGCGCGGCGCTTCGCGGGCCCGCTCTCCCGCACGAGCGACGGCGCGTGGCACCTGCTGGGCACGGACCGCTTCGGGCGCGACGTGCTCGCGCGCCTGCTGGCCGGCTCGCGCGTCTCGCTCGCGGTGGGCGCGCTGGCGGCGCTCGTCTCCACCGCCGTGGGGATCGGCGCGGGGGCGGTCGCCGGGTACGCGGGCGGCACGGTGGACCGGCTCATCGTCGGCGTGACCGACGCGGCGCTCGCCATTCCGCGCGTCCCGTTCCTGCTGCTGCTCGTCGCCCTGGTGGAGCCCGGCGCGACTTTCACGGTGCTCGCGCTCGGCGTCACCGGGTGGATGACCGTCGCCCGGCTGGTGCGCGGCGAGGTGCGCGCGCTCGAGACGCGGCCCTTCGTCGAGGCGGCGCGCGCCCTCGGCATCCGCCCGATCCGCGTGCTGCTCCGGCACGTGCTGCCCAACGCGCTCGCGCCCGCGCTGGTGGCCACCGCGCTCGGCGTGGGCAGCGCGATCATGCTCGAGGCCGGCCTCTCGTTCCTCGGCCTCGGCGTGCAGCCGCCCACGCCCTCGTGGGGCAACATGATCGCCTCGGGGCGCGACGCGTTGCTCATCGCGCCGTGGGTGAGCCTCGCGCCCGCCGCGGCGGTCGCGCTGGTGGTGCTGGGCTTCAGCTGGCTGGGCGACGCGCTGGAGAGCGCCCTGGCCGGAGGCCGCGGCTAGCGGACGAGGACCGTCACGATCGCGCGCGGCGCGGCCTCGAACGGGATCCTCCCGTCGGCCGCGACGTCGAGCGGCGCGATCGGCGTCTCGTCGAGACGGGCGAGGTGCGCGGAGCGCGGCCGGGGGGAGAGCCGCCACGCGCCGGCCACGCGCTTCGCGAGGGCGTTGTAGCAGCGGAGCACGATGCCGCGCCCGGCCTCGGCCGGCTTCATCGCCGAGAAGACCAACCCCTCGCCCAGCAGCTCCGGCCCCGCCACCGGACGCGGCAGCTCGAGCAGGGAGCGGCGCATCGCGGCCAGGGGCGGCGCGTGGAACCGCTCGGCCGCGCGCTCGACGGCGGCGAGATCGTCCAGGGCGCGCCCGCCGTGCGCGCACACGCCCAGCCGCGCGGCGAACGGTCCCAGGCACTGCGCGTCGGGCGTCGGCGTCGGCCAGCCGGCGTGTCCCGGCCGCTCCGGCATGTCCTCCCGCGACATCTGGCCGAACGCCCGCAGCAGCGTGACGAGCACCGTGCCGTCGCGCCGCAGCTCGTACTCCGGCAGGCCCGTCCCGAACACCGTGAAGCCCCGCGCGCCGCTCGCGACGCTCACCCAGCGCTGCATCGGCGCCGTGGGCGCCGGCTGCTCGACGCCGCGGGGCATCGCCGGCCGCTTCGCGCCGTGGCGCTCGACGGGTCCGTAGAGCCCGTCGGCGACCTCGCGCCTGGCGGGCGCGCCGAGCGGAAACGCGGCGCGCAGCCGGTGATCGCCGCGGCGGTTCTCGCCCTCGACCGCGATCTCGAGCACGTCGCTGCCGGCGTCGAGCGTCAGGCGCGTCGTCGCCACGAGGCCCGCGGCGTCGTAGCGGCGGACGACCTCGAGCACGCCCCGCAGCGGTCCCGCATGGACCACCTGCACCGCCACTGCGTCCGGCTCGCGCACCACGCGGTCGGGCCGCGGCGCGGAGTACGTGTAGCTGTCGCCGGCGTCGCCGTTGTCCTCGAGCGCGGCGAGGCCGGGATAGTGCTCCCCGCTCGCGCGGTCCACGAGCTGGACCGTTCCCGCGGGCTCCACGATCGCGACGACGCGGTCGTTCCACATCGCGTTGCCGGCGACCGCGACCTCCGCGGGATCGGCCTCGGCCGGCGGGCGCTCCGCGCCGCGGGCCGCGCGCGCCGTCTCGACCGCCAAGGCCACCGCCCCCAGCGGCGGCAGGTCGCGCGCGCGCACGGCCACGCGGTGCCACTCGACGGCCGCCGACAGCGGGTAGCGCAGCGGGCTCTCGACCAGGTCGTGGCCGGAGCGCACCTCGAGCTCCTGGAACGCGACCGGCCGGTTGCCCGGCCCCACGAGGCGCAGGGGGCCGGGCCGCACGGGCGCCGCCGGCGGCACGCGCTGCTGGCCCACGGACACGTCGGCCTCGAACAGCGCCACCTCGGCCTCCACGACGGCGTCGCGCGCGGCCGGCGAGGGGTTGAAGACCAGCAGCGCCGGCTTCCAGGCCCCGCGGCCCGCGAGCCGGGCGCGCACCGCGTCGTGGCCGACGGCGCCCTCGAGCGAGCGGGCCGCGATCTCGCCGCCCTCCTGCCGGCAGCGCTCGAAGCGCGTCATCATCTCGCGGTGCACCGGGTCCGCGCTCGTGCCGCAGATGCTGTCGTGCGGGTGATTGGCGAGCAGCGTGCGCCACGCCGCCTGCAGCTCGGCGCGGCGGTCCGCGCCGCCGCGCAGCACCTCGAGGGCCGCCAGCGGCTCGGCGTAGCGCTCGAGCAGGCCCTGGCACTCCGCGTTCGCCCGCTTGAGGTAGAGGCGCGAGCCGTGGGTGCCCTGCAGCGCCCACGCGTGCCGGTGGCCGGCCCGCAGTTCGCCCGTCAGGACCGGCACGGCGCCGCCCCGCTCGCGCGCCCACGCCAGCACGGCCGCCGTGTACTCCTCCAGGGCCGACAGCGAGAAGCGCACCTGGGGCACCATCGCGTTGAGCGCGGCGATCACGTCCGGCAGGTCGTGCTGCGCCGCGTGGTGGTCGGCCCCGGCCATCACCAGCCAGTACGGCGTGCGGGCGCGCGGCGCGAGCTGCGCCCACAGGGTCTCCCACCGCTCCGCCAGCGGGCCGCGCTCGGCGGGCAGGCTCTGGCCGTTCTCGTAGCCCGGCGCGGGCAGGTGCACGGTCAGGACCTCGGAGCCGTCGGCGGCGCGCCAGCGATACAGGTCGCCGTCCTGCCCCGGCTCACCTCCCAGTCCCCGCCACAGCACGGCGATCTCGATGCCGAACCCCCGCAGCACGACGGGGAATCCCGCCGGGTGGCCGAACGCGTCGGGCGAGTAGCCCACCGCCATCGGCCGTCCGCCGCAGCGCCGCACCGTGCGCGCGCCCTCGAGCAGGTTGCGCACGAGGGCTTCCGCCGACACCAGGAACTCGTCGGCCAGGACGTACCAGGGCCCGGCCTCCAGGCGCCCGTCCACGAACAGCCGGCGCAGCCGGCTCTCCTGCTCCGGCCGGGCCGCGAGGTAGTCGTCGAGCACGATGGCCTGGCCGTCGAGCAGGAAGGTGCGGAAGTCGGGGCGGTGGCTCAGCAGGTCCACGAGGTCGTCCACCAGGCGCGTGAGCCGCAGGCCGAACACCGCGGCCGGGTGGTACCACTCCCGATCCCAGTGCGTGTGCGGGACGACGTGGACGGTGACGCTCACGGAAGTCAAGCTACGGCGCGCTTGCCGCCCCGGACAGGGTACGCTATTTCATCCAAGCAGCGGAGGGAGCCGGCGTGAAAGTAATGGTCGTCGACGATCTCGCGTACAACGTCCGGACCCTGCGTGCCGTCTTCCAGAGCGCGGGCTACGACGTGGACAGCGCGGTGGACGGGCAGGCGGCGCTGGACGCGATCCGCGTGCGGCGGCCCGACCTCGTCATCACCGACATCCTGATGCCGCGGCTCGACGGCTTCCAGCTCTGCCGCGCGATCAAGACCGACCCCGCGCTCGCCAGCATCCCGGTCATCTTCTACACCGGCTCCTACACGGAATCGGCCGACCGCGAGTTCGGCACGGGCCTCGGCGCGGCCGCCTACCTCACCAAGCCGATGGAGCCGCGGGAGCTGCTCACGGCGGTCGCGAAGGCGCTCGGCCAGCCGGAGCCGGTCCTCAAGCCGCGCTCCAACCTCCGCGAGACGTTCGCGACCGCCTACGCCGACCGGATCGCGGCCAAGCTGCAGGAGAAGGTGACGGAGCTGAACCGGACCCTGGTGCAGCTCGAGGACACCTACACCGGCACGGTCGCCGCGTTGACGCTCGCGCTCGCCCAGCGCGAGGGCACGGACCCCATCCAGGCCGAGCGACCGGCGCGGCTGGCGCTGCTCTTCTGCGAGCGCGTCGCGCCCCAGCTCGCCGCGGACCCCAACGTGTTCCGCGGCTTCCTGCTGCACGACGTCGGCAAGCTGATGCTGCCGGAGGGCCTGCTGCGGAAGACGACGCCCTTGACGCCCGACGACAAGGCGCAGTTCCTCCGCCAGCCGGCCATCGCCGCCGACATCCTGCGCAACGTGCCGGGCCTCGGGCGGGCGCTGGAGATCGTCCGGCACCACCAGGAGCGCTGGGACGGCACGGGGCACCCGAACGGGCTCCGGGGCGAGGCGATCCCGCTCGCGGCCCGGATCTTCTGCATCTGCAACACGTTCGAGGCGATGACCTCCGTCCGGCCGTACCGGCCGCGCTTCTCCGCCCAGCAGGCGATGGCGGAGCTGCGGCGCGGCGCGGGCACCAAGTTCGACCCGAACCTGGTCGAGCCCTTCATCACGATGGTCACCGCCATGCAGGAGCCCTAGGGACTCGTGACCGCGTCGGCCACCGTCATCGTCGTGCTGGCCGCCGCGCTCATCGTGGTGGCCACGCTGTGGGCGCGGGCGGCGTCCGCGCGCGCCCGCCTCGAGCGCGCGGCCTCGAGCCTCGACGCCCTCAACCAGATCAGCCGCGTGCTGCTCACCGAGCGCAACCGCCGCGGCGTGCTGGGCCTGGTGGCCGAGGCCGCGGCCCGGTTCCTCGAGGCCGACATGGGGCACGTGGCGCTGCTCGACTCCGAGGGCAAGCACCTCGTCCTCGAGGCCGGCACCGGCCCGCTCGCGCCCCTCGTCGGCTCGGCGATCTCCCCCGACGCGACCACCTCGGGCTGGGTCGTCGCACACGGCCAGCCGCTCGTGGTGAACGACCCGGCCGGCGACGCGCGGCGCTTCCGCTCGCCCCACGAGCGCGTGACGCTGCGGCGGGCGGTGGCGCTCCCGCTCATCGTGCGCGGCCGCTGCGTCGGCGCCCTGGGCGTGGACAACCCGCGGGACCAGCGGATCCTGACCGACGCCGACACCGACCTGCTGCGCAACCTCGCCGACCACACCGGCCTGGTGCTGGAGAGCATCCGCGCGGTGGGCGAGCTGGCGGACCGCGAGCGGCGCGCCGAGCTGCTGAACGCGGTCAACAGCCGCGTCCGCCAGTCGCTGGACCTCCAGACCACGCTCGACGCCGCCGTGCGCGAGCTGGGCAGCGCGCTCGGCGCCTCGCGCTGCTTCGTGCGGCTGCGGCGCGGCAACGAGCTGCTCCCGCCCGCGAGCGAGTGGCACGGCCCGGAGGTCGCCTCCGGCGGCTCGCGCCCCGACTTCACGCTCCCGATCCTCCTCACGGCGATGCGCGAGCGGCGGACCATCGACCTGCCCGACGCCCGCGGCGAGCCCGGCCTCGCCGTGACCGGCGCCGACGCCGAGCAGCCGCTCGCCCTCCTCGTGACGCCCATCGTGCTCCGCACCGAGGCGATCGGCGTGGTGGCCTTCCACCAGGCGGGCATGGCGCGCCCCTGGCGGCAGGAGGAGATCGGGCTGGTGCAGGAGGTGGCGTCGGAGCTGGCCGTCGCCGTGTCGAACGCGCGGCTCTACCGCTCCACCGAGGAGACCAGCCGCGAGCTGGCCGTGAAGATCGGCGAGCTCGAGCGCGCCAACCGCATGAAGGCGCAGTTCCTCGCCAACATGTCGCACGAGCTGCGCACGCCGCTGAACTCGGTGATCGGCTTCTCCGAGATGCTGCTGATCGGGGCCCTGGGCCAGCTGTCGGACCCGCAGCGCGACGCGCTCGAGACCGTCGCGCGCAACGGCCGCCACCTGCTCGGGCTGGTGAACGACGTGCTGGACCTGTCGAAGGTGGACGCCGGCCGGATGGACCTGCACCTGATGCAGACGGACCTGCGCTCGCTGATCGGCGACGTGATCACGGGGATGGAGAGCCTCATCCAGACCAAGGGGCACGACGTGACCGTGGAGCTGGGCGACGCCCCGCTGCTCGTGAACGCCGACGAGATGCGGGTCCGGCAGGTGCTCTTCAACCTGCTGTCGAACGCGGTGAAGTTCACGCCCGCCAACGGCCAGGTGACCGTGCACGCCGGCCAGCGGCGGACGACCCTGCCGGTGGGCACGGGGCGGCGCATCGAGCGCGAGGCGGTGTGGGTGTCGGTCACCGACAGCGGGATCGGCATCGCGAAGGAGGACCTGCCGCGCCTGTTCACCGAGTTCAGCCAGGTGGACGCGTCGTTCAGCCGTCGCTTCGAGGGCACCGGGCTCGGCCTCGCCCAGTCGAAGCGGGTCGTGGAGATGCACGGCGGCACCATCGGCGTGGAGTCCACGCCGGGCCGCGGCAGCACGTTCTGGATCGAGCTCCCGATCGAGGGTCCGCAGCCGGGCGCGGCCCTCGGCTGAGCCGGCTCAGCGCCGCGCGCCGAGCGCCCGCTCCACCGCCGCCCGCAGTCCCGCCG
>Ga0335080_10009588_pt1 | contig 10124 bp, 9 predicted proteins | sample Lox_Sample_34_FD_206720 | JGI IMG/M metagenome (GOLD analysis project Ga0335080, IMG submission 206720) | Soil microbial communities from Loxahatchee National Wildlife Refuge, Florida, United States - Lox_Sample_3.4 | ecosystem: Environmental > Terrestrial > Soil > Wetlands | place: USA: Florida... | reverse complement strand
TTTGCATTGAGGGCCAAGGCGGATGGGTTGAGATCCTTCGCTGCGCTCAGGATGACAGGTATTCTTATCTAAGCGATGGAGGAGCGATCTGCGAAAGAGTTTGGTTCGTGAATGGCGGCGATGAAGCGCCCCTCGGTACTCAGGGCTAGCCGCACTCCAGGGGGACGGGGACACGTGGGGGACTACAAGCCGCAGGAGATCGAAGCGAAGTGGCAGAAGAAGTGGGACGAAAACCGAGTATTTGAGTCCGAAGTAGATTCCAAGAAAAAGAAATACTATGTGCTGGAGATGCTGCCATACCCGTCGGGAACGCTGCACATGGGACACATGCGCAACTACACGATTGGGGATGTCGTGGCGCGAGTGAAGCGGATGAAGGGATTCAACGTGATTCATCCGATGGGGTGGGACGCGTTTGGACTGCCTGCCGAGAATGCGGCGATCAAGAATCACACACATCCGAGAACCTGGACCAACAACAACATTGCGGAATTTCAAAGGGTGTTGCGGCGCTTTGGGTTTTCGTATGACTGGCGGCGGGAGATTTCGACGTGCGAGCCGGAATATTACCGGTGGAACCAGTGGTTCTTCCTGCGGATGCTGGAAAAGGGAATCGCGTACAAGAAAAAGAGCCGGGTGAACTGGTGCCCGAAGTGCTGCACGGTGCTGGCGAATGAACAGGTGGTGAATGGAGGTTTCTGCTGGCGGCACGAAGATACGCGCGTGGAGTCGCGAGAGATCGAGCAATGGTTTCTGAAGACGACGGCGTATGCGGAGCAGTTGCTGGAGGATTTGAAGCAGTTGGAGGGGGGATGGCCGGACCGGGTCATCACGATGCAGCGGAATTGGATTGGGAAGAGTACAGGGGCGAAGGTTTGGTTTGAGGTAGCCGACAGCCGCCAGTCGACAGTTGACAGCCAGAAATCCCAAGACCCAGGTTCACAAACCGAACCTGGGGCACCCGCCGAAAGCAAAAGAAGTTCCTCGACTGGCCGGCACGATGCCGGCGCTACGAAGATTGAGATTTTCACTACGCGAATTGACACGATTTATGGGGCCAGCGCGATTATTTTGTCGCCACACTATCCGTTGGTTGATGCGTTGATGGCCGGTGCTCCGGATGGGGGAGATGACACGGACGCGGAGGGCACGGGTCTGAAGACCCGCCACTACACAAGCAACGACGCGGCGCGTGAAGAGAAGCTCAAGGAGATGCGGCGGAGTTCCGTGAAGATGGAAGATTTGGCTACGGCGGAGAAGGATGGCTTCTTTACGGGCAGGTACGCGGTGAACCCGTTCAACGGAGAAAAGCTTCCGATTTGGGTGGGAAATTTTGTGCTGATGGAGTACGGAACGGGCGCGATCATGGCGGTGCCGGCGCATGATGAGCGAGACTTTGAGTTCGCTTCGAAATTTGGATTGAAAATTCCCGTTGTTGTTATGCCGGCCAACGGCAAAGGACAAGATAACGCAGAGGCGCAGAGTTCGCAGAGAATCGCTGAACAGGGAGCGGCGCTGTTCACGGACTACGGGGTGAGCGTGAATTCAGGGCCCTATTCTGGACTCAGCAGTGAGGAAGCCATCGAGAAGATGGCCGCGGATGCGGAAGCGAAGGGGTTCGGGAAGAAAGAAACGATTTACCGGTTGAGGGACTGGGGGATATCGCGGCAGAGATATTGGGGAACGCCGATCCCGGTGATCTATTGCGGGAAATGCGGAATGGTACCGGTGCGCGACAAAGACTTGCCGGTGGTACTGCCGCCAAATCCGAAATTGACGGGCGAAGGGCAATCTCCGCTGACGACCGATCCGGATTTCGTGAATGTGAAGTGCCCGAAATGCGCAGGAGAGGCCCGGCGCGAAACGGACACGATGGACACCTTCGTGGATTCGTCGTGGTATTTCTATCGATATTGCGATCCCAAGAATGATCAGGCGCCATTCGATTCGGGCAAAGTAGGATATTGGTTTCCCATCGATCAGTACATAGGCGGGATAACGCACGCAATTCTGCACCTGCTGTATTCGCGTTTCTGGTGCAAATTCATGCGCGACATTGGATTGGTGAAGCACGATGAACCGATTCAGCGGCTCTTTACACAAGGGATGGTGTTGAAGGGCGGGGAAGCCATGTCGAAGTCGAAGGGGAACGTTGTGGGTGCGATCGACATGGCGGAAAAATTTGGCGCGGATACGGGGAGGTTGTACACGCTCTTTGCGGCTCCGCCGGAGAAGGACTTGGAGTGGAGCGAGGAAAGCATCGAGGGGTCATGGCGGTTCTTGAATCGCGTGTACCGATTGGTGGAAAAGAACTCGGAGAGCCGACAGTCTCCAGCCAACAGCCAAGAGCCGGTGGCGACTTACAGCGAAGCGGAGAAAGCACTCTTGAGGAAGACGCACCAGGCACTGAAGAGAGTGACTGCGGATTTCGATACCCGGTGGCATTTCAATTCGGCGATTGCGCAGATCATGGAGTCGACGAATGCGCTGTATGCGGCAGAAGAGAGCGTGCGGCCGGGAGTGAAACGGGAAGCGCTGGAAATCCTTGTATTGATGCTGGCGCCGTTGACGCCGCACCTGGCGGAAGAGCTGTGGGAGATGTTGGGGCACAGCGGTGGACTGTGGACGGTGAGCTGGCCGGCGTATAACGCGGAGTTGGCGAAGGATGAAGAGGTCGAGATCGTGGCGCAAGTGAACGGGAAAGTGCGCGGGAAAGTGAAGGTGCCTGCTGGCACTTCCCAGGAAGAAGTGACGAAGTTGGCCGAAGCGGATGCGGGCGTAGCGGTGCACCTGGCGGGAAAGGCGATCGTGAAGGTTATTTTTGTGCAGGACAAGCTGCTGAATATCGTGGTGAAGTGAAAGAAGGGCCAGGCAAAAACGGAAGAGAAGACCCACCCTTTCTGCAAACTGCGCAGAAAGGGTGGGGCACCCTCAAGGTTCGTAGCGGGAGGTTGGATCGATGGAAGGTGCAGCGCAAATGCAATCGGCGAAGCAGGTCGGAAAGATGAAGACGGAGCTCGGCGGAATCGTGGTGTTGGATTTCGGCGGACAATATACACAGCTCATCGCACGCAGAGTGAGAGAGCAGCAGGTGTTCAGCGCGATTTTGCCTTGCACGACTTCCGTAGAGGGAATTCGGCAACTGGAGCCAGCGGGAATCATTCTGTCTGGCGGACCGAGTTCGGTATACGACACGGATGCGCCAAAGTGCGATCCGAGGGTGTTGCAGCAGGGAATTCCGGTGTTGGGCATCTGCTACGGGATGCAGTGGATCGCGAAAGAGATGGGCGGCCAAGTGAAGCCGGCGGAAAGACGGGAGTATGGCCCGGCGCTGCTGAAGATCGAGGAAGCCCGGAACGAGCTCTTCCGAAATCTCCCGCCGAATTTGAAAATATGGGCCAGCCATGGGGATCACGTGTTGTCGTTGCCGGCAGGGTTCAGCGGGACAGGAAAAACGGACAATGCCGTGGCATCGATGGAGAACCCGGGAAAGAAAATCTATGCGGTTCAATTTCACCCGGAAGTGAACCACACCGAGCGGGGGACCGAGATCCTGCGGAATTTTCTGTTTGAGGTTTGTAAAGCCGAACCGAAATGGAGCGGGGCCGCTTTCATCGAAGAGACAGTTCAGGCGATCCGGGCGAAGATTGGGGAGCACCATGCGATTTGCGGGCTGAGCGGGGGTGTGGACTCCACGGTCGCAGCGGTACTGGTACATAAAGCAGTAGGCAATCGATTGACCAACATCTTCGTGAACACCGGACTGCTACGGAAAAACGAATTTGAGCACACGCTGGAGATGTACCGGGAGCGGCTGGGCCTGCAGGTAGTGGGTGTAGACGCAAGCGAGCACTTTTTGGAGAAGTTAAAAGGGGTAAGTGACCCCGAGAAGAAGCGCAAGATCATAGGGAATGAGTTCATCTCGGTGTTTGCCGACGAGGGGGAGAAGTTGCAGAAGGGGGCCGCGCATGGTGATATCAAGTGGCTTGTGCAAGGGACGCTGTATCCGGATGTAATTGAATCCGTGTCGGTTAAAGGCCCGTCGGCGACAATTAAGACGCACCACAATGTAGGGGGATTACCTGAGAAGATGCCCTTCGGATTAATCGAACCGCTGCGGGACCTGTTTAAGGACGAAGTGAGGAAAATCGGAAGGGACGTGGGGTTACCAGAGGAAATATTAGTGAAACATCCGTTTCCGGGCCCCGGGTTGGCCGTGCGGTTATTGGGGGCCGTCGACCGTGACCAGTTAAATACCCTGCGGGAGGCTGATGCCGTGGTGGTGGAGGAAATCCGGAGGGCGGGACTGTATGAAAAAGTATGGCAGGCGTTTGCCGTGTTGCTGCCGGTGCGGAGCGTGGGGGTAATGGGGGATGGCCGGACGTACGGCCTAACCGTGGCAGTCCGGGTCGTGCAGTCGGATGACGCGATGACCGCCGATTGGGTGAGACTGCCGGGAGAGGTGCTGGAGAGAATTTCGGCACGGATCGTGAACGAAGTACCGGGAGTGACGCGGGTGGTCTATGACGTGAGCAGCAAACCGCCGAGCACGATTGAATGGGAGTAAGTGAAGCAAACAAAAGCGGCGTGAAGTTTACAAGCGGGTCAGGATGTAAAAACCGAAAAGGCCACTTTCCCTGAAAAAAGCGGCCTTCTTCGTATTGCACAGACTTTACCAGAGCGGAACTCTGGAAGCAGCTGACTAGCGATTGGCCATTTTCTGCGCCATGTAGAGCAGCAGCTTGCGATCTTCATCGTCGGCTTTACTGAGCAAGCGGCGAAGCTTGTTCAGGTAGCGAGCCTCTTTGCCGGCGCTGCCCCAGGCGATGTCGTCGGACGACTTGCGCTTGGGCAGATTAGGCAACTGAGGTGGCTCCTCACCGTCGTAGAAGAGTTGATAGAGAGGGCACTCGAGGGCGCGAGCCAGCTTCTCCAAAGTCTCGATGGCGGGAACGGTGTGACCGTTCTCGACACGGGAAATGTAACAGCGAAGGAGGCCAGTGCGCTTCTCGATATCGCCCTGGGAGAGTTTCTTTTCTTCGCGCAGAGCGCGAAGCCTGTCACCGATAATCATGGATTGAGTATTCTACAGTTAGTTAAGGTTTGCAAGGAGAAATTAGTACTGGGAGCGCGAAACAAATGTAAGCAAACGCAAAGATTTGAACACGGTAGTGGACAAGGCCGTTAAAATACCGTAACCAAGGAAAGATGCGAAACGTCCCAAAACTGGAGGCTTCCAACGTGCCGGAACCCGCGACGGAGGGTCAGGCCGAGGCGGGTGAGGCGCGACGAGGAGTCGACCGCGAACTGGTGCGGCGAGCGCAGCAAGGAGATCAGCAAGCGTTCGAAGAGTTGGTTCGCAAGCACCAAGGACGAGTGTTTGCAGTGGCAGGAGGCATACTGCGGACCCGCGAAGATGTGGAGGATATAGCGCAACAGGTTTTTCTGAAAGCATACTTCTCGATCAAGCGGTTCGACCAGCGGGCCGCGTTCAGCACCTGGCTGTACAAGATCACGGTGAATGAATGCTGGGATTTGTTGCGGAAGAGAAAAGTCCGGCCGCTGATGTACGAAGCCGATTTGAATGAAGAGCAGGCGCGCGCATACCAGTCCAAGGAAGACGGGGGCGAGTACGTTCCGGACGTGAGCGAACGGCTGGAGGCGCGGGAGCAGTTGGAACAGTGGCTGGAATGCCTGGACGAGAAAGACCGGGCCATGCTGGTGCTGAAGGAAGTGCAGGGATTCACGGTGGAAGAGATCGCCGGAATCATGGGACTGAATGGAAACACGGTGAAAGTGAGACTGTTTCGAGCCCGGCAGCGTGTTGCGGAACGGATAAGAAGGAAGAAGAGAGCCGCTAACGTATGAAGCGAAACGCGAAAGAAAAGATTAGAAAAAGAGGTGCCGCCGAATGAATGACCCTGGGATCCGCCCGGAATGTGAAGTGCTGCTGAACGAACTGGAAGAATTAGGAGTGGATAGATTGACTGAAGGAGAGGTGTCGTCGGCGTTGACCGGGACATCCCGGCAGCACGCGGTACGCTGCGAGGAGTGCCGAGCCGCCATCGAGGATTTTCTGGCTACGCGCGAAGGATTGTTGCCGGCGCGAGAACTGGTGCTGGAGCCTGGACCGTGGTTTGTGGCGAGAGTGATGGCAGCGGTGAAGTCGACAGAGAATGAGATCGAGGAAAAGAAAGAAGGAGTGTGGATCAGCGTGAGGAGATTTGCGCCGCGACTGGCGGCGTTTGCGGGGTTATTGCTGGTGCTGGGCGGGACCTGGGCGATGGAAGTACACCGGAGAGAAGCGGCGTTGCAGGTTCCCCAGATGCGGCAAGCTGAGGGGCTCTTCGAGACGGTGCCGAGTGCTGCAGCGAGTGACGAAGTAGTTGCAACGGCAGGCGAGGAAGCACGGCCATGAATCCCGATACCAAGAAAAAGGCGGGTTTGTGGCTGGCGTTTGTGTTTGTGCTAGGAGCGGCAGTTGGAGGGGTGTTCGGGTACAGCTTCGCGCATCACACCCACGCCGATATGCGGGCCGCCGGAACGCCACAGTTGAGCGAGCCGGAGCGGCGGGCGAAACGGGTGGCGGAGATGACGAAGGAATTGGGGTTGAGCGCCGACCAAAGCTCGAAGATCGATGGGATCCTGCACACGACGCATGACGAAATGAAATCCGTGCGGGACAAGTGCGAGGGGGATGTCGACGTACTCCGGCAACACGCGCGGGACCAGATTCGCTTGCTGCTTTCGGACGAACAAAAACCGAAGTTTGAAGCGATGGCGCAGAGAATGGATGCGGAGCGAAAAAAAGCGATGGCGCAGGGGGCGGGGCAGGGGAAGTAAGACGGAAGTCGGTAGTCGGGAGTTAATAGTCGAGGGCGGTCGTTAGTCATTAGCCTCCAGTCGACAGCACGGTCAGCGGCAACTTCAGAGGCAAAGACACCGCGGTTGGGATCCTTCGCTTCGCTTGGGATGACAGCGTTGGGGTGTTGATGCGGAATACTCTCAACAAAAGCCTGTTACGTTCAGTAAGTTTCAGGTCGGGCAGAGACCTAGAGTTCGACGATCAGCTTGCCGATGTTGGCGCCGGAGAAGAGCATGTTGATGGCTTCGGGAGCGTTTTCGAAACCTTTGACAATGGTCTGACGGTCTTTAATTTTCCCCATCATCTTCCACATACCGAGCTGCTTGCCTGCTTCCATGAACCTGGAGACATAGTCAAGGATAAGGAAGCCTTCGACGCGGAGGCGCTTGATGATGATTCGGGCAAAGCTGGACTGCGCGGGATGCAGATGCGTGTATCCGGATATGAGGCCACAGAGCACGACGCGTCCGTGGAGATTCATGCGATCGAGGACGGCTTCCATGATCTCCCCACCGACATTCTCGAAGTTGATGTCGACGCCGTTTGGAGTCGCCGCGGCGAGTTGGTCCTTCCAATCTGAGTGTTTGTAATTGATGGCGGCATCGAAGCCGAGATCTCTTTTAATCCAATTACACTTCTCATCTGTTCCGGCAATGCCGACCACACGGCACCCGTGAATCTTGCCAAGTTGGCCGGCGATGCACCCGGTCGCGCCAGCAGCGGCAGAAACCACCAAAGTTTCACCGGCTTGAGGCTTGCCGATTTCGAGCAGGCCGAAGTAAGCGGTGAGGCCGTTGACGCCGAGAGTGCCGAGGAAGGCGGTATCGGCGAGAAAGGGAACCGAGGGGAGTTTTTGAAAGCTGTGGGGCACACCCGAAGTGATGAGGACACATTGCTGAAGTCCGGTTAGGCCCATGACCTTGTCACCCTTTTTGAAATCGGGGTGACGCGATTCGACGATTTCAGCGAGGCCGAAGGAACGCATGACCTCTCCGAGTTTGACGGGAGGCATGTATTGCGGAATGTCCGCCATCCAGACGCGCATGGTGGGATCGATAGAGAGATATTTAACGCGGGCAAGCGCCTGGCCGTCTTGAAGTGGAGGAACTTCGGTCTCGGTGAGTTGGAGAACGTCGGGAGTGACGAGTTCTTGCGGGCGGGTGGCGAGTACAAACTGACGATTGGGAGTGGGCATGCGGGAAGGATAAACAAGGAAGGTGTAAAAGTGCAAAGGTATAAGGGACAAGGGCGGGAATTCAAAAACAGAAGATTAACGCGGAGGCGCAGAGGACACTGAGAGGCCGTGGCGGGAATAGCAACAAGGCATGTAACGTTTGAGGGGTTGGGGACTCGAACGGAGGAATGGGTGTGTGAGGTGGAGCGATGGAGACTCGTTGGAGGAGGGAGAGACCGGAGTTGTGGAGCGGGCGGCGGGAGAAACTCCGGCATAGCGGGGCGGTGCCCTTTGCGCTGGTGGAGCATGGGATGGATTGGATTTCGTACTGGCTAAGCAACTGGCGCTTGCTGGAGGTGTTGGGCTATCTGGAAAGATTTGGAGTACTGGTGGCGGTAATCTTCTATTTCGGGGAATCCGGCGATCGCGTGAAGCAAAAGCACTACCAGGCGTGGCAGGTGATCAACTCGGCGCAGGGAAAAGGGGGAAATGGGGGCAGGATCGAGGCGCTCGAAGAGTTGAATGCCGACGGAGTGTCGCTGGTGGGGGTGGATTTGTCGTCTGCGTTCCTGCACGGAGTGGAGCTGAGGAAGGCGATGCTTTCGCGGTCGACGTTGGATGGCGCGGATGCACGGGAGTCGGAGTTGGCAGGAGCGGATCTGCAAAATGCAAGCTTGCGAGGCGCAAACTTCCGAACAGCGGATCTAAAAGGCGTCGAACTAAACGGAAGCACGTTGGATGACGCGGATTTGAATGGCGCACTGCTGCGCGATGCCGATTTCACGGGAACGAGTCTGGAAAACGTGGATCTGCGAGCGGCAGATTTAGAAGGAGCCAATTGGAAGGGCATTCGAAGTATCAAAGGAGCAAACGTGTTGGGTGTAAAGAATGCAGACGCATTTGTGCAGTGGGCGATGACCCATGGCGCGGTGAAGAAGGCGGAAGAGTGAGGTACTGAAGGAGATGGCAGGCGCAGTCACTGCGCTCGCGTCGTGCACTTCCAGGCAAATTGGACTTGATTGAGGCAAGTTGCAACGGTTGAGATCCTTCGTCGCACACAGCGCTCCTCAGGATGACAGGTGGTCGCCTTTCGCTAAAGACGGGATGAACCCCGACTCAAAAGCGGCGATGAATGGCCGCACTCCAAATTATTTGAGGTGACGCATGAGGTCCGAGGCGGACCTGGCCGCTTTCTTGATTTCGGCGAGGCTGCGCTGGCCGTGCGAAGAGCCGTTGATGTGTTCGGCAAGCACATCGGCGTTGGCAGTAATGACGCAAAGAAGGTTATTGAGAGCGTGAGAGATCGCCTGAGTGCGGGTGGTGGTGTGCGCTGGGGAATCGGTATCGCCAAAGACTGACGTCACAGAGGAGTCTTTTCGGGAAAGCGAAATGGGATGCAGGTCGGCCATGGTCGCGAAGATGCCGGACAAGAGAGAGTCCGAATCCAAGGACTCGAGAGCGAGGCAATGCGAAGCACCGACGTTGCGAGCTTTGTTTCCGAGATCGTTCACCGATGACGAATAGAGGGCAAGGATGGGTAGCAGAGGGTATTCGGAGCGGAGTTTATCGACGTAATGAAGCCCCTGGAAATTCCAAGCGTGAACATCGAGAGCGACGGCGTGCCAACGGCCGCCGGCCAGAATTAGAAACAGCTCGTTGAGGGACTGGGCCCGATGGAGTTTAATGCCATGGCGAGCGGCCGAGCCGAGAGCTTGGGAGAGCTTGGAGAAGGGACGGTCCTCGCCTAGAAATAACAGATGAAACGGTGAATTCGACATCGGTCTTTCTGACTGCTCCTTGCAAAAAAGATGCGCGATCGTTCATGGCTGACTCCCACAGGCACAACGAGTACGCGGACCCATCCCGCGATCCGCGGGATTTTAAATGGCCGACTCCGTTTGGAATGAACGACGGCCTCTCCCCAAACGCACTAAGGCCGCAAACTGCGATCCACAAACAGCACGGTGGAATGCACGCTGATCAGTTGCTTTCCGTGCCGGCGCCCTTCGGACGACCCGAAGTGAACAAGCGCTGAATCTCCATGAGCAGCCCCTCGGGAAGGAGGTTCTTCGAGACGAAGCTGTC
>Ga0335080_10009585_pt1 | contig 10125 bp, 5 predicted proteins | sample Lox_Sample_34_FD_206720 | JGI IMG/M metagenome (GOLD analysis project Ga0335080, IMG submission 206720) | Soil microbial communities from Loxahatchee National Wildlife Refuge, Florida, United States - Lox_Sample_3.4 | ecosystem: Environmental > Terrestrial > Soil > Wetlands | place: USA: Florida... | reverse complement strand
CGGCTCGTCCAGCGCGTGTGCGGCGCGGTGCAGTACGCGCATCAGCACGGCGTCGTGCATCGCGACCTGAAGCCGGCCAACATCCTCGTCACGGCCGACGGCGTCCCGAAAGTGCTCGACTTCGGCGTCGCCAAGCTCGTCCAGCCCGGGCTGGCGCCGCCGGCCGACACCATCACGAACCCGTGGCACATGCCGCTCACGCCCAACTACGCGAGCCCCGAACAGCTACGCGGCTTGCCCGTGACGACCGCGTGCGACATCTACGCGCTCGGCGTGCTGCTCTACGAGCTGCTGGCGGGCGTCCGGCCGTACGACACCGCCGGCCTGCCGCTCGACGAGGTGCTGCGTCTGGTCTCCGACGTGGATCCGCGCCGGCCGAGCGCCGCGCCGGCCGGGCGCCTGCCGTACTCGCCCCGCGCCCTCGCCGGCGATCTCGATGCGATCGTGCTGAAGGCGATCAGCAAGGAACCGGCGCGCCGGTACGCGTCGGCGCAGGAGCTGTCGGAGGATCTCGGCCGCTGGCTGACGCGCCAGCCGGTCGTCGCGCGCGAGCCCTCGCTCGGCTACGTCATCAGCAAGGCGGCCGAGCGTCATCGGGCGGCGTTCGCGGCGGCGGGCATCTCGGTTCTCGCGCTGCTCGTCGCGCTCGGCGTCTCGCTCTGGGAGCGGCATCTCGCCGTCGTCGAGCGCAACCGTGCGACGGCGCGCTTCAACGACGTGCGGCAGATCGCCAACGCGATGATCTTCAAGTTCGACACCGCGGTGCAGTCGCTGCCCGGGTCGACGCCGCTGCGCCAGCAGATCGTCGCCGAAGGCCTCGGCTACCTCGAGAAGCTCATGAGCGATCCGCAGCGGGATGACGCGCTGAACCTCGAGATCGCCCGCGCCTACCATCGCATCGGCGACGTCCAGGGCAATCCGACCGTCGCCAATCTCGGCGACCGCGAGGCCTCGCGGGTCAGCTATCGGAAGGCGATCGGCCTGCTGCGGCCGCTTGCCGGGTCCGCGGCCGTCGGCTACGACGCCTCGATCGAGCTGGGCCGCGTCGAGATCGCGCTCGCCACGGTCGCCAACATCGTTGGCGATCGGAAAGAGACCACGGCCGCGCTCGACGATGCGGCGCGAGTCGCGGACGCGGCGGGCCGGCAGTTTCCGAAGGACGACGCGGCCAGGCGGCTCGGCGCCAGCATCGCGTTCCAGAAAGCGATGACGTCGAGAAACGGTCCGGACGAGCTCACGGCGTGGGAGCACGCCGGCGCGATGTTCCGCGCGCTGCTCGACGAGAAGCCAGACGATCCAGACCGGCAGCGCAACGTCGCCCTCACGGAGAAGTACATCGGCGCGTATTTCGAGAACCAGAACGACTACGCACACGCGCTCGTCCACCACCAGCAGGCGCAGGTCCTGGACGAGAAGCGCGTCGCCGCACGCGCGGCGGACCGAGTGGCGCAGTTCGACATGGCGATCGATCTCGGAAATGTCGCCTACGCCGAGTGGCAGACGGGCCGTCTGCAGGAAGCCGTCGCGACCTATCAGCAGAGTCTGGAGATACGCGCGCGGCTGGCCGAGTCCGATCCGAACGACGTGCTGGCGCGCAGCCGCGTGGCCTACGTGCACTCGCGCCTCGCCGCCGTGTACCGCCAACTGCACCAGATCGACAAAGCCCTCGATCACGCGCGCGAGGCGGCCCGGCTCGGCGAGTCCATGGCCGGCCTCGATTTGCAGCACACGGAGCTGTACGCCGACGATCTCGAATCGCTCGCCGATGCGGAGGCCGCCGCCGGCCATCAGCAGGAGGCGTGCAAGGACTACCGGCGCGCGCTCGAGCTGCTGGCGCCGCTCGCCGCCAACAGCGAGCTCGATCCCTCGGTCGCCGACCTCGTGACGCACCGGCTCAGCTACGCGAAGCAGCAGCTGGCCCGCTGCCCGGCGGGCCCCGCCGTCGGCCGCTGACGACTACCTGATCGACGCCGCGTTGTTCGCGCGGTTCGGATCGTTGATGCTGTGCGACGGGTCAATCGTGACCGTCCCAAGCACCGCCGGATCGCTCGTCCGATCCGCGAAGAACACGACGTCCGCCGTGTCGCCCGGAAGGATCGCCGGGATTGCCGCGTGATCGAAGTTCACGGCCGGATTGGCCGGCGGCGCGCCAAGCAGGCAAATCCGGTTCGTGCAGTGATAGCCCACCGGACAGTCGCCGCCCTGCGGCGGAAACGTCCCGGCCACCCAGGCGACCGCGGCGACGGCGCTGCTCGTCTGTCCCGGACCAAGATTCTTGATTTGCACGTGGACGGTCGTGTTCGCGTTCGCGGACGTGCCGAGCGGATCCGGACCGCAGGCGAGCGCCGGATCCAAATTGCCGTGCACGGGGCTCGCCGCCTGGCGGCGGTCGACGGTCACGCTCGTGATCGCCAGATCCACCGCGGCCGAGAGCGTCGTCGTCACCGACGCGATGTTGTTGTTGCGATCGCGATCGGGAATCGCGTTCGACGGGTCCACCTGCATCTTGAAATCGATGCGATCGCCGGATACCAAGCCGGCGATCACGTGCGTGATCACATTGGCGGTGACGAGCCCGCCCGCGGGGACCGACGATAGCGTGCAGTTGACGATCGGCAGATTCGGCACGGGAAACGAGACGACGCAGTTGCTGATCTGCGCGCCGTCCGTCCGCACGTAGTCCACCTGCTTCGACAGGAAGAATCGCACCGCGACGTTGCTGGCGTCGGCATCGCCGAGATTGCGCACCCGCACCGGATACGTGAGATCGCCTCCGACCACCCCGGTGGTCGGCAGCGAGCTGCCATCGGCCGCGAGGTCGGCCTGCCGCTCGAGCGAGACGTTGACGGAGGCGGTGTTGTTGTTCTCGTTGCTCTCAGCGATGTGGTCGGACGGATCGACGACCGCGGCGACCTCGACGGTCGAGCTGCTCCCGCGTCGCGACGCCGGCGGCGTCGCGGGCGCCGCCGCGTCGATGTGAAACGCCTGCGACGCGCCTGCCGCCATCGTCGCGGCCGTGCACAGCACTTGCGAGGTTGACTGCCGAACGCACCCGGCGCCCGGCGAATCCGCGATCGTCCAGCCTCCGGAGAACGTGACGCGGACGGCCACGCTGCTGGCGGCGGCCGACCCGTTGTGCACCGTGACGACCGCCGGATCGGAACGCCCGGTGACGACCGGACTGGCGACCTGCAGCGAGACGGTGAGGTCCGTCTTCGGCGCCGCGTTCTGGACGACCAGCTGCGTCGAGGCCGAGCCCGTGCAGTTGCCCTGGCCTTTTGCGGTGATGGCAAACGTCCCGGCGTTCGGGTACGCGTGCGCTTGTGAGAACGGCACGGCGGACACCGGGAACGTCTGATCGGCGCCGTCGCCGAAGTTGATCTCGATCGCGCCGCAGGGCGCCGTGCCGTTGACCGTGATCGTGACGCTCGTGCCCGGCGCCACCGGCGAGGCCGGCGACAGCGTGATCGTCGTCAGATGGCCTTGGCGCGGCTCGGCCGCGGCCGCGGCGGACGCGAGTCCGGCGGCGATGGCAAGAGATGCGATGCGTGTGGCGACGCGAGTGGTCGGAGTCATCGGATGATGTCCTTCGTCTGATTGGCGCCGTTGAAATCGCCGGTGAAGTGCAGCGGGTCCACCGAGACGTGCCCGAGGTTGCCCGTCTTCGTCGTGTTGATGATGAACGTCAGCGTGGTCGACTGGCCTGGCGCGAGGGCCGGCACGTCGCAGTGACCGGGCGTCTGACTCGGGTCGAACAGGTTGGGGTTGAGATCGATCTCCAAGCTCGACGTCGACGCCGCGCCGGCGCCGACGTTGGCGATTGCCACGCGCACCCGCGCGACCTTCGTGCTGGGAAACAGGCCGCCGGTCGCGACGACCGGCCCGAGCGTCGTGCAGCCGGCGGTGCCGGGATCGACCGAGTCCACCGTGACGCTCGTCACCGCGAGGTCCGGCGCGAGCTGGATCGTCGTGGCGACGCCGAACGTGTTGTTGGTCTCGTCGTGCTCGCGGATCGCGTTGTCAGGATCGACGGCAATGGCCACGAGCGCGGTCGTCGCCTGGGCGAGGTCGTTGCTGACGTGTGTGACTACCGTGGCGCCAAACGCGGATCCCGCCGCGGCGACCGCCCGCGTGCACGTGAGCGTTCGGCGATTCTGCGCGTCCGGCTGGCCGAGGCTGCAGCTGTCGTACTGGCTTTGATCGACGCGCACGAACTGCAGCTGCCTCGGCAGGTCGACGTGCACGATGACGTTGTGCGCGTCGAGATCGCCGAAGTTCTGCATCCGCACCGGGAAGCCGATCTCCTGGCCGGTGTGCGCCGACGTGGGCTCGTTCGCCGTGTTGAAGTTCAGCTCGGGCAGTCCCGTCAGCTGCGTCCGGATCGCGGCTCGGTCGTTGCTGAAGTCGGATTCCTCGATCTGCCGATCGGGATTGACCACGACCTCGACGTCGCGATTCGCGGGTGATGCGATGCCGATGAGCAGCGACGGGATCATCTTCACGGTGATCTTCGCCGGTCGGTCGAGCAGCGCCGTGCGGCACCTGACGAACATGTGAAGCGGCGGATGCGACGGATCGATCGCGCACCCGTCGCCCGGTCCGCCCGGCGGCGCCGTCCACTGCCCCTCGAGATCGACGAGCACATCCACTTTGTCGAGCCGCGCCCGCTGGGAGGTCGAGACCGTGACCGTGTAGGTCGCCTGCGTGAGCGTCACGATCGGATTGGCCGTCTCCTGATGGACCGCGACCAGAAGATCAGGCTTCGGCGCGGGCGGCGGAGGCGGCGGCACGGCGACGACGAGCGACGTCGACGTTTGTCCGCCGCAGTTGCCCTGCCCCTTCGCCGCAATGGTGAACGTGCCCGCCGTGGGATACGCGTGCGCGTGCGAGAACGGCACGCCGGAGACCGCAAACGTCTGATCGACGCCGTCGCCGAAGTTGATCTCAATCGCGCCGCACGCGCCGGCGCCGTTCACCGTGATCGTCACGGTCGTGCCTGGCGCGACCGGCGATGCCGGCGACAGCGTGATCGATGACACCTGTCCTTGCATCGGCCGCGCCGAGACCGTGGCGCCAAGCGCGAGCATCGCTGCAACTGCGACCTGTTCCATCCTCATCGTCGTTCCTCCACGAGCGGATCCGGATCGTGCTGTGACGTGACTTTCAGGCGCCGCCAATCGCTCTTCACTCCGTCTCGTCCTTTCGCGTCCACGACCACGACACGCCAGCGCAGCTCGTTGTTGACGACGCGGTCGAACAGGAACGGCGGCAGGCGGTACGTGGGCGCGCCGGGCGCCACGAACGCTTCGTGCACGACCTTGCCCCCCGATTCGATTTCGACGCGGTAGTAGCTCGTCTGCGGCACCGGCGCCCAGACGAGATCGATCGGATCGGCGACGCGCACCGACGCCTCGTCGGCGGGCTGCAGGTTGGTCATCGACGCGCCTCCGACCGGCGACAGCTCGCTGCCACCGGTCCCGACGACGTAGCGGAGCGTGGGCATCGGCACGCCGGACACGCCGCCGGCGTGAATCACGCCCGGGCCGGCGCCGACGGCGCTCAGGTCCGAGTCGGCTTCCTTGTCGTCGCTGGTCTCGATGCGCAGAAGAATCAGGTACTGCCCGTCGACGCCCGTCGGCAGCTTGGTGCGATCCGGACCGGCAAGCGTGTACCGGCCGGTCGGCTCGAGAAAGACGTTGAAGCGATCGATCTCGAGGTAGCGGCGCTGCGTGCCGCGTTGATCGGCGGCGAGCGACGGTTCGGGAAGAAGATCCTCGGCCGTCGGCAGCTCCTGGCCGGGCAGCACGACTTCCCAGCGCCCCTGCAGCCGGCCGGTGCCCGTGTAGACGATGTCCGCGGAGAACGGGGGCACCGTCTCGCCGGCCGCGACCTGCAGCACCGGCGTCTCGACGTTGAACGCGAGCTGGACGTCGACGAGCGACAGCGGCACGCGCGCGCCGCCGCCGGTCAGCCGGCAGGTCACGGCGACGAATTGATCGGGCGCGCCGGCCTTGACGAAGTGACGGACGTAGAAGAACTCGGCGCTGCGCCCGGCGGCCGCGGCTTGATACGCGCGGCGCGCGACCGACGCCGGCAGCGACATGATGTCGGTGAACGAGTCCGACTGCAGGCTCGATCGGTCGTAGCGCGTCGGCAGCGAGCCGTAGATCGTCGCCGGCTCGCACTCGACGCCGAACGCCGGCGCGGCGCTTCGAACGTCGCCGCACCACAGGGATTCGGCCGGCACGTAGCCGTTGAGCGGTCCGAACGTCAGAAACACCGACGTCGCCGTCTGGCTGCTCACGTTGACGCCGGTCGGATTGACGCGGATTTGCGCCGCGGCGGGCCGGGCCAGAAACGTCGCCGCGAGCAGCACGATGGAGCGCGTGATGAAATGGCGCATGGGTCAGAAGAGCGTCAGCGTGAGTCCGGTCCCGAGCGTCCAGTTGCGGCGGACGTTGACGATGCCGGCGAGCACGTCGAGCGCATCGGAGGATTGCCACGTCCAGCGCGCGAACAGCCGCATGCGCGGGCCGGTCGGGCGGCTGGGTTGAAACTTGAACGCCCAGGCGTACTGCACGTTGACGTCCGACACGTGGCTCGGCCCGGCCGTCGCGTCCTCGATCGCCGTGCGGTTCAGCGCCGCGTTGATCGAATTGCGCGCGTCGATCTGCCAGGCGACGTTCAGCCCGCCGCGGAGCGTGTGGCTGACCTGATTGACCTCGACGTTGGTCGAGCTGTCGCGATTGAACGTGAGCGACACGTTCATCGTGCGGAGCGCCACCAGGCCGAGCGAGAGCTGCTGCGCCAGCGTCAGAAAATCCGACGTCTCGCGCCCCGGCTGCCGGTTGTCCTGAAACGAGCGGTTCATCTGGTAGCCGGCGTGCCAGCGCCCGATGTTCCAGTCCGCGTTCACCGTGTTGAGCGTGTTGACTTGATTGGGCACCTGCGACGGCGAGACGAATCCGCCGTTGTCGGGCAGGCCCTCGCCGATCTGGCTCGATCGGTTGAATCCGTACGTCAGGACGGGCCACCAGACCGCGTGCCCCGGCGACTGCCCGAACGTGCCGGTCGGCGCGGTGACGTTCAGCGTCGCGAGGTCCCCGTCGGTGCGCAGAATCGACGCGACGTGATTGAGGTTGTCGTGCGACCACACGTTCGCGACGCGGCCGCTGACCTGGGCGACGCGCACGTCGACGCCCGCCGTGTTCTGCAGCAGGTCCGATCGCACGCCCTGCGGCGCGGCCACGCTCGTGAAGAGCGGATCGACGCGCTCGAAGCGATAGGACGTCGTGATCGTGACCGGCGTCTTCGGCGAATTGCGGCGCACCAGGTCGTAGAACGCGTCCACGTAGTCCGCGTCGCTCGTCTTCGGCCGCACGTCGACGGTCGTGAGACCTTGCGCGAGGAGCGGATCGGCCGGATTGGTCGACCAGCTCCGCGCGTAGCCGGTGTCGAGCCGGAACCGCTCGGACGGATCGCTGCCGATGAAGCGCAGGCCGCCGCCGTGGCTGCGCAGCACGTCGGTGATCTGCCCTTGCGTGAAGCCCGACTGCGTGTTGCGCGCGCCGCCGACGAATGACGCTTCGACTCTCGCCGCGCGCGGCCGATGGCTGAGCTCGGCGCCCACGACTGCCAATCCGACTTGATTGTTCGCCGTCGTCACGCCGAGAAAATTCGAGAAGCCGACGATCGTCTGGCCGTTGACGCCCGCGACGGTGAAATCGACGCGCGAGAACCGCGCGGCCGCGCGGATGCCGCGCGTCAGGAAGTTCGGCGCGAGGTGCCGCTCGGCGGCAAATGTCGTCGTGCCGAACGCGACCGTCAGGTGTCGCCCTTCGACGGACCACACGTAGTCGGCGAGATCGAACTTCGATGCGTCGTTGCCGATCTGCGCGAATCGCAGCGCCTGCGTCTGATTGCTGACCGCGAGGACGTTGGTCTGCGTCGTGAGGCGCACGCCGTCGCGCACGTGCTCGGTCGCGAAGCCGAGGTGCGACGTGAAGTCCTGAAACGTCGATCGCGGCGGCGCGTTCGAATCCGGCTCGTGCCCTTCGGCGTTCTGTGCGGCATCGTTGAGGTCGGCGTTGGGGGTGAGCCTCACCTGCTCGAACCCGGCGGGCGTCGTGACGTGGATCGGAAACGCCGCGATCTGCTGCCAGACGTTCGGCGCGCTGACCAGGTACACGGCCACTTGCGATTCGCCTTGCGGCAGCCGCGCCATCCCGCCGTGGTACGCGAACGACTGGCCCTCGAGCGCGAACAGGCTGGTCCAGTCGACGTCCGCAATCACGACCGCCAGCCGGCCGTCGGTGCGCGCCAGCGCGCGGCTCAGGCGCAGCTCGAGGCCGTCCGAGGGGCGGATGAAACGTTCGGGCGGCACGCTCGGCCGGACGTCGAGCGGCACCTCGGGCGTCTGCGGCGCCGCCGCGCCCAGCAGCCACATCACGAAGACGGAGATCAGACCCACGCTACCGAACGTGGCGCAATCGGCGCCGCGATCGGCTCAGCGAGGCCGATGAGCCGTTTCCGCCCCGGACTGCGCCAGGCAGATCGAGACAACCCGCGCGCCGGCCGTCAGTGCCTGCCGCGCCCGGGTGTGGAGGTCGATATGAGACGAAGCGTCCTGGCCACCCTCGCGGTGGCGTTGCTCCTCAGCTGGCGTCCGTGGGCAGCGCCGATGACCGTCACGAACATCTGGGGCCCGCCCGGCGAGCTCTGCATCGTCACCGCGCCCTGCAACAACTCGTTCCCCTATCCAATCGTGCAAGGACATACGACGACGATCGACGTCGAGGGACAGTACGTGGATCTGTCGACGGGGCTCGAAGTGTCGCCGTCGGCCGACGTCACCGTCACGAGCGCGGGTCAGTCGTCGAGTCACAAGCTCGTGAAGATCGCGGTGCAGTCGGACGCGTCGCCGGGCGTGCGCACGGTCAAGCTGCACTATCTCGTCGAGACGAACGGCCCGGACACGTTCAAGATCATGATCCTGCGCGCGGGCAAGGTCACGAGCATCACGACGCCCACGCCGGGTGACTACTTCAACGATGTGACCGTCACGTTCAACGGCCAGCATCTCGACAACGCCAAGGCCTACGTCGTCCCGACGACGACCGGCACGTTCAGCGTGGGAGGATCGCAGGTGCCGCAGGTGGTCACGCTCACGCAGACCAACGCGACGGCGACGGTGACGTCGAGCACGCCCACGTCGGCCAGCGTCAAGGTGCACTTCGACGGCGGGCCGTTCGCGGAGGCGAAAGCGACGATCATTCTGTTCGACGCGCAGCTCACGAATCAGGACGAGTGCGTCCTGCATCGCGTGTTCTGCTATCAGGGGTCCGATCCGTCGACAGGCAGCTTCCCCAACGGACAATCGACGTTCGATGTGGTGGGACCGAACGCGGTGAGCTCGATCACGTTCCAGAGCGGCAATCAGGTCACCGTGGGCAGTCAGCTCATCGCCCGAATCACGCTCGTCAAGCCGTCGCAGGACCAGAACGGCACCGTCGTGCACTGGCAGGTGATCCCGTCGACGTCGTTCGCTCAGGCGGCGGGATCCGGGACGCCGTTCTCGCCGACGCATGACAACTCCGTCACGATTCCGTTCCATTCTCAGTTCAAGGACGTGACTGTCCAGCTGGTCTCGCTTCCAAAGGGATGCGACAGGCGCGGGTGCGCTGGGACGTTTCAGACGCGGATGGTGAAGTTCGACATCGACCAACTGCCGTACTTGCGGCTCGTGCAGTTCGCGATTGCGGGCACGCAACCTGCCCCCGACCGTCGTCCGTAGTCCGACGTCCGGGGGCCGGGGTCCGTCGCTCAAGAGCGCGTGAGGAAGTACACGATCGCCGCGATGCCGAGCGCTGCTGCCATCAAGATGAGGCGGAGCTGGGCGATGCGGCGGTCGTGTTTCGTGTCGCCGGGCACACGACTAGTCTAGGTCGTCCGGAGTCCGACGTCCCAGGTCCGGGGTCCGTCGTCGTCCCACGTCGAGGTTCAAAGTCCGCGTACCGCTGAATTGCCGATAAGATGGAAGCGGTCGGGGCGTAGCGCAGCCTGGTAGCGCACCTGCCTTGGGCGCAGGGGGTCCCGAGTTCGAATCTCGGCGCCCCGACCAATCAC
>Ga0335080_10009584_pt1 | contig 10125 bp, 5 predicted proteins | sample Lox_Sample_34_FD_206720 | JGI IMG/M metagenome (GOLD analysis project Ga0335080, IMG submission 206720) | Soil microbial communities from Loxahatchee National Wildlife Refuge, Florida, United States - Lox_Sample_3.4 | ecosystem: Environmental > Terrestrial > Soil > Wetlands | place: USA: Florida... | reverse complement strand
CTGGTAGTTCCGCGCGAGTTCCAGATACACACCCAGGTCCCGGTCCAGATCGCTCTGCGTTCCGTCGAAGTAGAAGTTGCGGATCGGAATCCCGCCCAGGTCCCGCGAAACCCGCGGATAAACCGCCTCGCACACAATCCCGTTCATACACGTGAACGGGCTGATGTCGATGATGCCGTCCGCGCCTTTCTTGGCCAGGCAAATGGCCTTGCCCACGTTGAGCACCATCTCGCCCATCGCCCCGTCGGCCGGCAGGTACGGCCGCGCCGCTTCGAGCACCTCTTCGACCGGCGGCTCTTCGTAGCCCACGAAATCGTCCCGAAACGGCTCCAGCAGCACGTGCTCGTCGTGCTTCTGCACCCGCTTGCGGATCCACGCCTTGAAGGCATCGAGGGAATACTGCCGCCCCACCAGGTGCAGCTTGCGGAACTGCTCGGAGATCGTGTACCACACCCACTCCGTGATGTCCGAGATCCACGCCTCCGCTTCGTATTCCTCCAGGCGCCGCACCAGGTCCTCGTTCGAGAAACAGTGCAGGCGGCAAAAAATCTCGCCCACGATCCCGATCAGCGGCGTCGAGCGGTTGCGCCGCACCGGCAGCGCGTGGAAGCGGTCCCGCGAACGCACCATCGCCTCGCGCATGGACTTCAACTGCGTCCCCGGATCGAGCGGCGCCTTCTCGATGGTCTGGCACACGTCCGCCAGGCACTCCTCGTAAACGGCTTCCGTCGAGCCCTTCTCCGCTTCATGCGGCCGGTGCTGCAGCAGCACTTTCTGAAGGATGTCGGCGGCGATCAGGGCCCGCCACGCGGTGCGCACGAACTGCCGCGCCAGGTCGCCGAAATCCGCGTAGCCATCGTGGCTGGAGGGCGAAATCACGCCGGTGTGCGGGAACCCGTTGTCCTGCAGGATGCGCTTCAGGTACGGCGCGTACTGGCCGAAGCGGCAGGGGCCGTCCGCGGTCGGCATGAACAGCACCGTCTTGGCTGGGTCGATGCCGGGCTGCTCCAGCACCTTCATGAAATCGCCCACGGTGACTTTGGCGGGGTAGCACTCGTCGCCGGAGGTGTAGCGCGCGCCCAGTTCGCGCGTGCGGTTGTCGGAGGGCGGCGTGATGTCGGCCTCCAGGCCCAGCGCGTGGAACGCCGCCGCAAAGGTCCGGCCGCTGCCGTAGGCCATCGGTGGGATGAAAACCCGCTTGTCCGCTAGTGGATTGCGGCGGCCGCCGGATCCGTTTCCATCCCCGACTTGTAACATCGCAGAATTCCTTTGCTATCGAGATACGCTTCGCAGCGGGTCATGTAGCCGGCGTCGTTGCCGTGTCCGTCGAACTGCAGCACCAGCAGCGGCGCGCCCGCCGCCTCGCGCGTGAAGTGCTTGATGTAGGAATCGGGCCCGCACTTGAAGTTCGAGATGTAGACCACGTGCAGGTTGGGCCGCGTCGAAGCCAGCCGTGCCGCGCTCAGGATCTTGCGGCCCGACGCCCAGTACATGTTCGGATGCAGGTCGTCCACCGGCTCGCGCCCTGTCACCACGAAGTCGATCGGAATGACGTTGGCCCCGTAACGGTGGCGCAGCTTGCGCGGGATGTCGCAGTTCACCGCGCGGTCATAGATGTTGTAGGGACGGCCCACCAGCAGCAGCCCAGGCTCGCCGGTGTGGTCCAGCACTTCCAGGGCCTTCCGCCCGGCTTCGAGCAGCCGCCCCTGGAATTCCCGCTGCGCGGCGTAGGCTGCGTCCGTGGCGCGATCGCTGGCCCGCCGGCTCACGCCCAGCCGCCGCATGGCCTCGTACAACCCGCTCTTCACCTGCTCGCGGCCCAACTGGAAGTGCAGCCGCGGGATCAGGAACATGTGCCGGTGCGCTTCCAGGCGCGGCGCCGATTCCAGCACGAACGGCAGCGTTTGGTTCCACGGACAGAAGTGCGCGGTCCCGGTGCCTTCCGGTCCCATGTCGGCGTTGAGCAGATTCGGGACCAGAACGTAGTCCACACCCATCTCGATCAGAGCGGCCACGTGCCCGTGCGCCACCTGGATCGGATAGCACGGTTGCGCCAGCGCCATCTCCAGGCCTGCCGCCGCGATCTTCGGATCGGTCGCCGGCGATAGCGCCACCTGTATGTCGAGTTCCGTGAAATAGCGGTGCCAGAACGGCAGGTGCTCGAAGGTCGACATCGCCCGCGGCAGCCCCACGCACCGCTTGCCCGGCACGCGCTGGAATTTCGCGCCCGTCGCTGGCTGGCCCGACAACCCTTCGAGCAGCCGCTCGCGAAACGCGAACAGGTCCTCGATCACCGGCTTGCGCCCGGTCGTCGATGGCTTGCGGAACTTATCGGAGCACTTGTCGCCCCAGTAGCTCTTGTGGCCCTCGATGGTGAATTCCTTGATGTCGCACAGGTTCGTGCAGGCCTTGCAGACGAAGTCGCGCGTGGCCATCTGGAGGCTGGAGAGATCGTACCCGCGGAACCGCGATGCGCGTGGCCAGGTGCCACTGCCGAGCGATCAGCGCCATGCCGATGGCGCCCACCACACCGTTGTACGGCGGCACCGTGATCTTCTTTCCCAGCAGGCTGGCGAAGGCGGCGGCCACCGAGTCGTTGTACGCCGTGCCGCCCTGGAAGTAAATCACCTTGCCGATCTTGCGCCCGCGCACGACGCGGTTCAGGTAGTTGAGTGCGATCGAATACGCCAGGCCGGCCACGATGTCCGGCACCGCCTCGCCCTTCAGCATCCAGCCCGTCACGTCGCGCTCCATGAACACCGTGCAGCGCTCGCCCAACCGCGTGGGCCGCGCCGAAGAGAGCGCCAGCTTCGCAAACTCGCCCTTGATGCTGATGCCCAGCTTCTCGGCCTGCTCCTCGAGGAACGAACCGGTGCCCGCGGCGCACGCTTCGTTCATCGCGAAATCCACCACGATGCCGTTCTCTATGGAGATGAACTTCGAGTCCTGTCCGCCGATCTCGAAGATGGTGTCCACCGGCTCGCCGCCCAGCGTGCTCGAGATGTGCAGCGCGCCGGTCTTGTGGGCCGTGATTTCGTCGTTCACCACGTCGGCGCCCACCAGTTCCGCGATCAGTTCCCGGCCGGATCCCGTCGTGCCGACTCCCTGAATCCGCAGCCGCTGGCCCCACTGCGCCTGCACTTCGCTCAGCCCCTTCTGCACCGCTTCGATCGGGCGGCCCGCCGTCCGCAGGTATATGTCCTGGATCACCGTGCCGTGTTCATCGGTGGCCACCACGTTGGTCGAAACCGAGCCGATGTCGATGCCCAGGTAAGCCGGGATGGGAGCGTCCCCCGGGGGCGGAACGTACGCCGGAACGCGGTCGCGCAGGAGCACGACGTTCTCCATGGACAGCGGGTTGGCGTCCTCCACCCGTTCGTCGCTCTCGTGCTGGCTCAGCCGGTGAATCTCGCGCAGCGAGCGCTTCTTCCGTTCCTCGGCTTCGAGGATGGCCGTCCCCACCGCGCCGCACCAGGCGTACAACTCGGGCACGAAGAGCTGGTCTTCTTTGAGCCCGAAGGCCTCGCGCAATGCGGCCGTGACCCCGGCATTCTGCGAAACCGCGCCGATCAGCGCCACGGGCGGCGTGACCGGACGACCCTTGGCAATCCCGCTCTTGTAGTTGCGGGCCACGGCGTCGCAAAGGCCGCGCAGGATCTCCGACGGCGTGTAGCCCTTTTGCTGCGCGTGGATCATGTCGGACTTGGCGAACACCGAGCAGCGCCCCGCAATGCGCGCGGCACAGTTGGCCTCGCACACCACCGCGCCGATCTCCTCGACCGAGTAGCCCATGCGCGTGGCCTGCTGATCCAGGAACGAGCCGGTCCCGGCCGCGCACTCTCCGCTGCGGTCGTAATCGACGATCGTCGCCTGGCCTCCGCCCGGCGGCGGCTCCAGGCGGATGTACTTGGCGCTCTCCCCGCCCAGCTCGAACACCGTGCGGACCTCGGGATAAAACGCGCTGACCATCCGCGCGATGGCCTTGAACTCGTTCTCGAAGTAGATTCCGAGGATCTTGGCGATGGTGCGGCTGCCCGAGCCCGTAACGCGGATTCCCTCGATGCGGGTTTCCGGAATGATCTCGTAGAACTCCTGCAGCAGGTCGAAGGTGGATTGGATCGGACTTCCGGTGATCCGCCTGTAATCGGAGAGGACCAGCGGCACGCGCTTGCCGGCCTGCGCGTCCCAGTTCATGAGACGGAAGGAGGGCTTGGCGGCACAAAGGGATTCCAGCGCGGCACGGTCCTCAACCCTGCCCAGAGCTGCGAGCTTCAGGCTGATGGCGCCGATGTCAATGCCAATGTTGATGCCCATGGACAGACCCCGGCAGACGGTTGCCAGCCTTCGAGCGCCTACGGAAGAGCGCCCTCTGAGCCGGGCCGGTGCCGAGACAAACCATATTACACGGGAATGCGTGCTCCTGAAGGGCTTAAGATCCGAAAGGGCAGTTTTGAGCATCCAAAGACGCAATTTGGGGGTTGGAGTGCGGGCTATCATAGTCCACAGATGGACCCGGGAAAGCGCTCGCGCGTGTTGGGCTGGTGGTATCTGTCGATCGGCGCGGGCTTTGTCCTTCTGGGCGTCAACCGGCTGTTGCTGCACGACCGCTCCTGGCTGGTCGCGCTTCGCTGGGCCATTGCGGCAGGCTTCTTCCTGCTGGCAAGTTTTGAGCTAACCCGCCCTGGCTCAAGGCGTTAACGCAAAGAAGAACACTCGGCCGACGGCCATGTCGCCGCGCATCCCCAGTTCCCATGCGGGCCGCGCCTCGATCTGGGTGAACCCGGCGCGGCCGAGCGCGGCCGTCACCTCTTCGACCGGGTAGCACCTCTCGAACACCGTGATGTCGGACCGCCTCCAGTCCGTCCCCTCCGCGAGCCGGAACAGGGTCAGGTCGGCCCGGCCGATCTTGGCCGCCGCGTCGTAGCTGGCGCGTGTGATCCCAGCGGCAGTTTCTTCGACTGTGCCGGAGGAGCCGCACCACAGCGTCTCAAAGGACTCCTCGGTGTTCAGGTCAAAAACGAAAAGGCCCCCCGGAACGAGCGCGCGCCGGACGCTGGAGAAGGCCTCTTCCAGTTCCTCGGGGTCGAGGATGTGGTTCAGGCTGTCGTAGGTGCTCAGGGCGGCGTCGAAGCGCGAGCCGAGCGAAAAACGGCGGGCGTCCGCCAGGCAGAACTCGGCGCCGGGTGTCTGCTCGCGCGCGAAGCGGAGCATCTCCTCCGAGCCGTCGATCCCGGTCACGCGGTAGCCGCGAGCTGCCAGAACGCGGCTCAGGTCGCCCGTTCCGCAACAGACATCGAGCACCCGCGCGCCCGCCGGCAGTTTTGGAAAAACGTGTTCGGCGAGGAGCGGCGCGGCCTGCTGGTGGTAGTCGCTGCCCCATCCCTGGTTGTAGAACCACGCGAACGGATCGTAGACTCCGTACGGCTCGGAAGATGACACGTCTTCAGTCTAGCGGAGCAGGCGGGATGAGGAGCCGCGGACTGGCACGGCACATGCTGGTACTTACGTAACTCGAAGTTGTTTGGGATGCGGCGCCGCTGGGGTAAGCGAGCGTGGGGAACGTTTGCGAGCGGCGCCGCCCCGGAACTTGAGGAAACGGAAGGGCGGCAGCCCGGCGGCGAGGTCCGCGATCATTAAAATGCTTTCACTGAATCCCTGTCCCCAACTGGGTCCAAAAAGGAACTTTTTACCTTCTTCTTGAGGATTTGAGCGGTTTTTACCTTTCCGCGGGCTCAGAGCGGTTCGCTAAGTCTCTTGCTTCTGGCCCTTTCCAAATGGCCCCCGACGTGCGATCCTTATCGAACGGGAGGGTAAAACCACATGTTGAATTCACGCACTCTATTAGGAACCGGGGGTCTGCTGTTGCTCGTCGCCCTTGCTACTCCAGGCTGCGCCACCAAGAAGTATGTCCAGCAACAGGTTGGCACGGTCGATAAGCGGGTCAGCGATGTCGACAAGAAGCAGTCCGAGGCCATCGCCAACCTGGACAACAAGGAACAGAAGGATGTGTCGCGCGTGGAAGAGCGCGCGATGAGCGCCGAGAGCAAGGCCAACGATGCAGCCAAGGCGGCCCAGACGGCCGACCAGAAGGCGGTCCAGGCCGGCCAGGACGCGCAAGCCGCGAACGGCCTCGCTCAGCAGGCGAATACCAAGGTGGCGGATGTCCAGCATCAGGTCGAGGTTTACGACAACTTCAAGGTGGCATCGACTCAGGACGTCCTGTTCGGTTTTAACAAGGCCACGCTGACGGACGAAGGGAAAGCCAAGCTCGACACGGTCATTCAGGCGGCCCAGGCTGCACCGCGCTTCCACATCGAGGTGCAGGGCTTCACGGACCATGTCGGTTCATCGGCGTACAACATCGGCTTGAGCGCGCGCCGCGCCGATGCCGTTGTGCGCTACCTGGTGGACAAGGGCATCGCCCTGCGCCGCGTTCACACCATCGGTCTTGGCGAAACGCCCAAGACGGCGAACCTGAGCAAGAAGGAAATGCGCCACGTGGTGGTGAACCTGCTGGTGCCGGACGGCACCATGTCGGCCAGCGCCGCGCCGGGTACTCACTAGCCCGCCGCTACCTGAAGACCAAGCTCGAGAGACGGGGACAGTTTCACGCTGTCCCCGTTTTCCTTTATTGCACGCTCTTCAGAAGGTCTTCGGCCAGCACGCGGGCGCGTTCGGAGAGGTTGCGGGCGCGGAAGAGGTCCGCTTTACGCGCCTCGTTGGCCTGGTCGATGAAGGCCCGGACGCGGGCCAGGTAGGTGGTCTGCTCTCCGTTCAGCCGCCGGTTCTCCACCATCGCAACCGCTCTCTGAGCGTCGGCGATATTTCTCTCGATCTCTTCGTTGTAGGCCTTGGTCTGTTCCGGCGTCAGGACCTGCTCGAACTGGGGAAGGGGCACGGCGGCCGGGGGCTCGGGCTCGGGAGCCGTCGGAGTCGCATCGGCATCCTCGTGCGTGCGCACCTTTTTGGGAGTGCGACGCGGCGCCGGCGGAAGCGGTTCGGCCGGCAGGGAGGGACCGGCCTGATGGAGATCCGGCTCCTTCGCCGCAATATCCGGGGGAGCGGGTATGGTGACTTCCCGCGGCTTGGGGCGCACGGCGGGAGCCGCCGGCGCGGGAGCCGGGGGCGGCGCGGGCGTGGCCTTCTTCTTGTGAAACGGCCATACCGCACACGAGGTCGTTCCAATCGCCATGGCCAACGCCGCAACCAAGAGGATTCGCGTGTTTCTCATCCTTGCCCGCTTCGCTCAGTCGCCGGTTGTGCCCTCTGTCGCAATGGACTGCGCTCGGCCAAACTCCTCCTTGTAGATCGCCGGGATCCGCAGGCGAAACGTCGCTCCCCGGCCGCTTTCACTCGTGAAGTCGATAGTACCATTGTGCAACTGAACCACGCGGAAGGTTACGGCGAGGCCGATTCCAGACCCCTTGCCTTTGGTGGTGAAATACAGGTGGAAGATCCGCTCACGGATCTCGGGCGGGATGCCGGCGCCCTCGTCGGAGATGCTCACGCAACACTCGTCGCCTTCGCGAGCGAGTTGGATGCGCAGCAGGCCGCCGTTCTTCATGGCCTCGACGCCGTTGGCTACCACGTTCAGGATGGCCTGCTGCAACAGGTCGGGGTCGCCATGGACGTAGATCTCCACCGAGTCGGAATCCACCTCGACGCGCACGTTCTGGCGGCCGGCCGAGGGGCCGACCAGCGCGGCCACGTCCTGAACCAGCGCTACCATCCCGATGTCGCGCATCTTCAGGTCGACGGGCCGCGTGAAATCGAGGAAGGTCTTCACCACGCGGTCCAGGCGCAGGATCTCGCGAGCGATGGTCTCGATCTCGGCGCCTACCTCGTCATACTGGCCGGCCAGCTTCGACTTGAGCACTTCCATGTGGACGGTGATGGCCTGTAGCGGGTTTTTGATTTCGTGCGCCACTCCGCCGGTGAGGCGGCTGATGGCGGCCAGGCGCGCCGAGACGTCGAGCTGCGAACGGATCTGGCGGCGGGTCTCGGCGTCGCGCAGGGTGATCAGGGTGCCGATACGCTGCCGGTCGGGGAACGACTCCAGGACCTCGGCGCTCGCCAGCACGCGCGTGGCCGGCCCGTTTTCGAGCGCCAGCGCGATGTCCCTCAGAGGCTGGCGCAGCTCGATGGCATTGCGCAGGGCCGCGCCCAGAGCGGTGGAGGGGGGAAACAGCTCGGTGAGTGTGCGGCCCATGATCTCCCAGCGGCCGCGGCCCAGTATGCTCTCGGCCGCGCGGCCCGCCATCACCAGGCGGTCGTCGCGGTCGAACAGCAGCACCACTTCCTCCAGCCGCTCGAGAAGCTGCTCCACGTTGCTGCGGAGCTGAATGGCGTCCTGCCGCGCGCCGCGATACTGCTGGCCCAGCAGGTTGAGTTTGGACTGCACGGCGGCAAACTCCTTGGCCGAACCTTCGGGCACCCAGGACGGATTGGCCAACTCGCCCCGGCTGATCCGGTCGATGGCCTGGCCGATGGTATCGAGCGGGCGCAGCACCAGGTTCGAGACGACCACCGCCAGCAGCAACGACAGCAGCAGGGCGCCGAGGAAGATCAGCGCGATGCTTCGCACCTGCGGCAGCACGATCTCGCGCAGCAGGATGGAGGAAACGACGACCTCGATGCGGAAAACGGGCGTGGTCTTCCCCCGCTCGGCGATTTCGGTCGTGACCTGGTAGTCGCGGCGTTCGGAGAAAACCTCCGCCAGCTTCTGCCAGGCGCCCTTCTCGGCCCACGCCTGGAAGTCCGGCAACCTTTCAACCCTCTGCCCGACACGGAAGGGCAACGAATCGGCCAGGATGCGGCCCGAGGCGTCGGCGACCGAGATCTCCACGATGGCCCGGGAGTTGGATCCGATGTCGCGAAGAAAGGCGGCCAGTTGGTCGTCGGAGCCGAGCAAGTTGGCCCAGATTGCCTCAGGGCTGCCGACGCGGCGCTCCGGCGGCAGGTCGGAGGCCATTTCCCGAAGGCGCTGGGTGACGAAGTTCTTGACCTCGTTTCCGGCGTGCAGCGCGCGTTGCAGAACGTCTTCGAAGCCGAAGGCGCCGAGCGTGTAGAGATGAAGGAGCGAGAGCGCGGTAACCACGGAGAACATCAGCACCAGGACGAACAGGCGCAGCCGCGTCCGCAGCGACAAATCGCCCGGCCGCGGCGCGAAGCGGCGCCACAGCGTGGCCACGGTCTGGAATGCGGCGGTGCGTGTCGGAATCATCGGTCGACCTGGACCCGCGGGGCAGGCATCAGCCGGGCGAGGCCTCGCTCTCGGCCGCGCCATACTCCTTCAGCTTGTTGTGCAGAGTCTTCAGGCTGATTCCGAGAATCTCCGCGGCCCGCGTCTTGTTGTTTCGGGTGTGCTCGAGGGTGTGCTGGATGAGCGCCTTCTCCGCTTCGTCGATGGTGGTGCCGACGCGCAGCCGGACCGATGCGGGATCGCTTACGTCGGCGGCCCGGACTGCCGCGGCGGTGGAGTTGAAATTCCCCGGCAGGTGGACCGCGCCTATGGTTCCTTCGCCAGTGAGGATGACCGCCCGCTCCAGAGTGTTCCTGAGTTCCCGCACGTTGCCGGGCCAGTGATAGCGGCGAAACTCCTCCATCACGTCCGACGCCACGTCGACGACCTTGGTGCCGTGCTTGCGGTTCATGTCACCGAGCAGCGCGTCGGTGAGCAGAGGGAGGTCTTCGAGACGCTCGCGGAGCGGCGGAAGGACGATGTGGAAGACATTGAGCCGGTAATAGAGATCCTCGCGCAGTTCGTTCTTCTTGAGCGCTTCGGCGAGGACCTTGTTGGTGGAGGCGATGACGCGCACGTCCACCAGGATCTCGCTCTTGCCGCCCAGGCGGCGTACGCGTGAATCCTCGAGCACGCGCAGGAGCTTGGCCTGGGTGGCAACCGGCATGTCGCCGATCTCGTCGAGAAGCAGGGTGCCGTTCTGGGCCAGTTCGAAGCAGCCGGCGCGGCGTTCGAGCGCACCGGTGAAGGCACCCTTTTCGTGGCCGAACAACTCGCTCTCCATCAGGGTCTCGGGCATGGCGGCGCAGTTGATGGCGACGAACGGGCCGCTCGAGCGCGGGCTGAGGCTGTGGATGGCGCGCGCCACCAGTTCCTTGCCGGTT
>Ga0335080_10009582_pt1 | contig 10125 bp, 7 predicted proteins | sample Lox_Sample_34_FD_206720 | JGI IMG/M metagenome (GOLD analysis project Ga0335080, IMG submission 206720) | Soil microbial communities from Loxahatchee National Wildlife Refuge, Florida, United States - Lox_Sample_3.4 | ecosystem: Environmental > Terrestrial > Soil > Wetlands | place: USA: Florida... | reverse complement strand
CTCGACACGTCGCGCGGCATCGACGTGCCGACCGAGCGGCGCCGCATCGGCTACGTGTTCCAGGACCTGCGGCTCTTCCCGCACCTCGGCGTGCGCGCGAATCTCGGCTACGGCGCGCGCCGAGCGCCGCCCGGGGCCGGGGTCGCCGCAGAGGAGGAGATCGTCGAGCTCCTCGGCCTCGCGCCGCTGCTCGGGCGGCGCGTGCACCAGTTGTCGGGCGGCGAGCGCCAGCGCGTCGCGCTCGGGCGCGCGCTGCTGTCGCAGCCGAAGCTGCTGCTCCTCGACGAGCCGCTCGCGGCGCTCGACGCCGCGCGCCGCGACGAGGTGCTGCCGTACCTCGAGTCGCTGCGCGACCGGTACGCGATTCCGATGCTGTATGTCAGCCATCAGTACGACGAAGTGCTGCGCCTCGCGACCCACGTGGTGCTGCTCGAGGACGGTCGCGTCCGGGCGAGCGGGACGCCCTCCGAGCTCAGCCTCGACGCGCGCCTGCGGCGCATCGTCGGCAGCGAGGCGGTCGGCGCGGTGCTCGACGCCGAAGTGGCGAGCGTCGATGCCGCGAGCGGGCTCGCGAGCGTTGCGACCGCCGGCGGGCCGCTCAGGCTCGCGCTCGGGGACACGGTGGTGGGCCGGCGCCTGCGGCTGCAGATCCTGGCGCGCGACGTGATCCTCGCGACCGAGCGGCCGCGGGCGCTGTCGGTGCGCAACGCGCTGCAGGGCCGGCTGGGAGCGCTGATCGACGAGGAGGACGGCGCGCTGCTGGCCGTCGTCGAGGTCGGCGGCTCGCGGCTGCTCGCGCGCATCACGCGCGCCGCGGCCGAGGAGCTCGAGCTCAAGGCCGGGCAGCCGGTCTGGGCGCTCGTCAAGGCCGCGTCACTGCGCGGCCACGTGTACGGGCGCGCGCGCACGCCCGCCTGAACCGGTGCCGGCGAGGCCGGCACCACCGAAACACACAGGGCCGCTCGCGCGGCCCTGTGTTCTTGAGCCGGTTCGCGCGGCCTCGCGGCCGCGCGACTCACTCACCAGCGACGCGGGCCGCCGCCGCCGCCACCGCCGCGGGGGCCACCACCACCGCCGCCGCCGCTGCGCTCCTGCGCCTCGTTCACACGCAGCGGACGACCACCCATGTTCTGCCCGTTGAGGCTCTGGATGGCGCGCTGCGCGTCGGCGCTCGACATCTCGACGAAGCCGAAGCCGCGCGGCCGACCGGTATCCCGGTCGTTAATCAGGGCAACCGACTCCACCTTGCCGTGCTGCTCGAACAGCTGACGGACAGCGGCTTCATCGGCCGAAAACGGCAGGTTGCCCACGTAGATCTTAGTCATTTGCAATCACTCACTGACGAGGTCCCGCGCCGGGCGCACCCGGACGACGGGGACCGAAACAAACTGCGGAGCGAACGCATCCGGTGCGACGGCGATTAGCCGGGCGCGCCGGAGACGGACGGGACCGCCACCTTGGATCGAACTCACTTCGCTTTTTGTGTCAGTGCCGGATCCGGAGAACCCGGTCGGCAGGAGCCAGAAAAGGAGGAAGGGGCACGAACCGCCGCGCAAGGTACAGCAACACTGCGAAAAACGCCACTCCGGGGGCCCTTCGGGACCTTGCGGGCGGCTGCGCCCGGTCGGCCGGAGCGCGCGGTTATCGGGTCATAACGACAAAGCGGTTCTCGGCGCCGGGCGCGGTCCCTAGCATCCCGGACCTGAGGCTTCGGAGTGCCCTCGATGAGTGCCAATCCCCTCGCTGGCCTGCCGCCGCTCGACACCGAGCGGCTCGCCCATCTCGAGGCCCTGCTCGCGGGCCTGGACCCCGCGAGCCTGACCTGGGTCAGCGGCTTCGCCGCAGGCCTTGCGGCCGAGCGCGCCCGGGCCCCTGGGGCGCGGCCGCTGCCGTTCGAGGCCCCGCTCCCGGCCGCCGCGCCGAGCGCGAAGGCGACCGTCCTGTACGCCTCCCAGACCGGCAACGGCCGGCGCGTCGCCGAGCGCCTCGGTCGCAGCCTCGAGGCGGCGGGCCTCGCGGCGAGCGTGACGAGCACCGCCGACTACCCGGCGAAGTCGCTGACGCAGGAGCGGCTGGTGTTCATCGTCGCGAGCACGCACGGCGACGGCGATCCGCCGGACGACGCGCGCGCCTTCGTCGACTTCCTCGCCGCGCGCCGCGCGCCCAGGCTCGAGGCGCTCGCCTACGCGGTGCTCGCGCTCGGCGACTCGAGCTACCCGAAGTTCTGCGCGACCGGACGGCTGATCGACGAGCGCCTCGCCGAGCTCGGCGCCCGCCGCATCGGCGTGCGCGTCGACGCCGACGTCGACGTCGAGGCGAAGGCCGGGACCTGGATCGAGCAGTCGGTGGCCTCGGCCCGCGCCGAGCTCGCGAGCGCGACGCCCGCCGGCGAGCCGCCGCGGCTCGCCGTCGTCACGCCGCTGCGCCCCGTGGCCCCCGCGCTCGCGAGCCGCGACGCCCCGGTCGAGGTCGAGCTCGTCGGCAACCAGCGGATCACGGCGCGCAACGCCGAGCGCGACGTGCGCCACCTGACGCTCGCGCTCCCGGAGCGGCAATTCGAGTACGAGCCGGGCGATGCGATCGGCGTCGTGCTCGAGAACCCGGCCGCGAGCGTCGATCGCCTGCTCGAGCTCACGCGCCTCGACCCCTCCGAGCCCGTGACCGCGGGCGGCGCGACGCACACGCTGCGCGAGTGGCTGACCGGCCGCCGCGAGATCGCGCGGATCTCCCGGCCGCTGCTCGAGCGCCTCGCCGCGCGCAGCGGCAGTGCCGCGCTCAAGGCGCACCTCGCGCCCGAGCGCAGCGCCGAGCTGCGCGGCCTGATGAAGACGCTGCAGGTTGCGGACCTCCTGAAGCGCTACCCGGCGGGCTGGGAGGCCGCGGCGCTCGTCGAGGCGCTGCATCCGCTCGCGGCGCGCCTCTACTCGGTGGCCTCGAGCCGCCGCGAGGCCGGCGACGAGGCGCACCTGACCGTCGCCGTCGTCGACTATCGCCACGACGGCGAGCGGCGCGTCGGCCCCGCCTCGTGGCAGCTCGCGACCACGCAGCCCGGCACGCGGCTCAAGGCCTTCGTCGAGCCCAACCCGCGCTTCCGGGTGCCGGGCGACGGGACCCGCGACCTCGTCATGATCGGCCCGGGCACCGGCGTCGCGCCGTTCCGCGGCTTCCTGCAGCAGCGCATCGCCGACGGCGCCCGTGGCCGCCACTGGCTGGTGTTCGGCGGGCGGCACCGCGAGCGCGACTTCCTGTACCAGCTCGAGTGGCAGGAGGCGCTCAGGCGCCGCAAGCTCGCGCGCCTGGAGGTCGCGTTCTCGCGCGACCAGGCCCACAAGGTCTACGTGCAGGACCGCCTGCGCGAGCACGGCCGCGAGCTCTACAGCTGGCTCGAGGGCGGCGCGCACCTCTACGTGTGCGGTGACGCCGAACGCATGGCGCCCGACGTGCACGCGGCGCTGATCGACGTCGTCGCGACCCACGGCAAGCGCTCGCCCGAGGACGCCGCCGCCTACCTCGGCGAGCTCGCGCAGGCCAAGCGCTACGCCCGCGACGTGTACTGAGGGCATCGTGAGCGAGCCCTCCCCCGTCGAACGCATCAAGCGCGAGAGCCGCGGCCTGCGCGGCACGCTGGCCGCGAGCGTCGCCGACCCGACGACCGGCGCGCTCGCCGAGGACGATGCGCAGCTGCTCAGGCTCCATGGCAGCTACCAGCAGGACGACCGTGACGTGCGCGAGGAGCGCCGGCTGCAGAAGCTGGAGCCCTTGTGGCGCTACATGGTGCGGCTGCGCCTCCCGGGTGGCGTCTGCAGTGCCGAGCAGTGGCTCGCGATCGACGCGATCGCGCGCCGTTTCGCGAACGGCTCGCTGCGCCTGACGACACGCCAGACGTTCCAGTTCCATGGCATCGGCAAGGGCGACCTGAAGAGCACGATGGCGGCGCTGAACGCCGCATTGATCGACACGATCGCGACCTGCGGCGACGTCAACCGCAACGTGATCGCGAGCTCCAACGCCGTCGAGTCGCCGGCCCACGCCGAGGTCGCCGAGTGGGCGCGCCGGCTCTCCGGGCACCTGCTGCCGAAGACCCGCGCCTATCACGAGATCTGGCTCGACGGCGAGAAGCTCGAGGGGCCGGCCGAGGCCGAGCCCGTCTACGGCACGACGTTCCTGCCGCGCAAGTTCAAGACCGCGATCGCGGTCCCTCCGACCAACGACGTGGACGTGTTCGCGCACGACCTCGGGTTCATCGCGATCGTCGAGGACGGCCGGCTCGCCGGCTTCAACCTGACGGTCGGCGGCGGCCTCGGCGCGACGCATGGCGACCCGAAGACCTTCCCGCGGCTCGCCGATCTCGCCGGCTTCCTGCCGCCCGAGGCGCTGCTCGCGGTGGCCGAGGCGGTGCTGACGACGCAGCGCGACTTCGGCGACCGCAGCAACCGCAAGCACGCGCGCCTGAAGTACACGATCGCCGACCGCGGCCTGCCCTGGTTCATCGCCGAGGTCGAGAAGCGCGCCGGGCTCAAGCTCGGCCCGCCGCGGCCCTTCGCGTTCGCGTCGAACAACGATCGCTTCGGCTGGCAGGCCGGCTTCGACGGCCGCTGGCACCGCACGCTGCGCATCCCGGCCGGGCGGATCGCCGACCGCTTCGACCAGCCGTGGCTGAGCGGCCTCGCGGCGATCGCGCGGATCCATCGCGGCGAGTTCCGGGTGACGGCGAACCAGAACGTCACGATCGCCGGCGTCGAGGAGGCCGCGCGCGCGGCGATCGACGAGCTCATCGCGAGCCACCGGCTGGACGCCGCCGAGCGGGGCGGGCCGCTGCGGCGCGATGCGCTCGCCTGCGTTGCGCTGCCGACCTGCCCGCTGGCGATGGCCGAGGCCGAGCGCTACCTGCCGCAGCTCCTCGGGCGCGTCGAGACGCTGCTCGAGCGCCACGGGCTCGCGGGCCTGCCGCTCAGCCTGCGCATGACCGGCTGCCCGAACGGCTGCGCGCGCCCGTACCTTGCCGAGATCGGGCTGATCGGCAAGGCCCCCGGCCGCTACAACCTGCACCTCGGCGGCGATGCGCGCGGCGAGCGGCTGAACGTGCTCTACCGCGAGAACCTCGACGAGGGCCCGCTGCTCGAGGCGCTCGATACGCTGTTCGGCGCCTACGCGGCCGAGCGCGGCCCGCAGGAGCGCTTCGGCGACTTCCTGTGGCGCACGCAGCGCATCGGCGAGCGCCGCGCGCCCGCGGCCTGAGGCGCGCAGCGATGCGCTACTTCCCGCTGTTCGTCGATCTCAAGGATCGTCCGGTCGTCGTCGTCGGCGGCGGCGCGATCGCCGAGCGCAAGGTGGCGCTGCTCGCGCCCTCGGGCGCGCGCCTGACCGTCGTGGCCCCCGAGCTCAGCGCCGGCCTCGCGGCGCTGCGCGCGGCCGGGCGGCTCGCGCACACCGCGCGCGCGTTCGCGGCCGATGATCTCGACGGCGCGCGGCTCGTGATCGCCGCGACCGGCGACCGCGCCGTCAACGGCGCGGTCGCGGCGGCCGCCGCGGCGCGCGGCATCCTTGCCAATGTCGTCGATGATCTGGAGCTCTCGGACGCGATCCTGCCCGCGATCGTCGACCGCTCGCCGCTCGTCGTCGCGATCTCGACGCAGGGCACGGCGCCTGCCCTCGCGCGCCGGCTGCGCGCCGAGGTCGAGGTGCTGCTCGACGGCGCACTGGGGCGGATCGCGAGGTTCGCCGCCGCGTGGCGAGCGCGCATCAAGGCGAAGGTCCCGGATCTCGCCGCGCGCCGCCGCGCCTACGACTGGCTCGCCGACGGCCCCCCCGGCGAACTCGTGCGCCGCGCGCAGGAGCCGGCCGCGGCACGCTGCGTCGCCGAGGCGCTCGCATCGTCTGGACCTGCACCCTGGGACGCGGCGCGCGCGGGCTCGGTCGCGCTGGTCGGCGCCGGACCCGGCGACCCGGGGCTCGTGACGCTCGCCGGGCTGCGTGCGCTGCAGGGCGCCGACGTCGTGCTCTACGACCGGCTGGTGTCGCCGGAGGTGCTCGCGCTCGCCCGCCGCGAGGCGCTGCGCATCGCGGTCGGCAAGCAGGGCGGAGGCCACAGCGTCGCGCAGGCGGCGATCCACGATCTGATGGTCGAGCACGCGCGCGCCGGCCGCCGCGTCGTGCGCCTGAAGGGCGGCGATCCGATGATCTTCGGTCGCGGCGGCGAGGAACTCGAGCACCTGCGCCGCGCCGGCGTCGGCTACGAGGTCGTGCCCGGCGTCACCGCCGCGCTCGCCTGCGCCGCGTACGCGGGCATCCCGTTGACGCACCGCGAGCACTCGGCCTCGGTGCGCTTCGTGACCGCGCACTGCCGCGAGTCGGTCGATGCGACCGACTGGCAGGCGCTCGCCGCCGGGCGCGAGACGCTCGCGGTCTACATGGGCGTCGCGACGCTGCCGCTGCTGCGCCGCGAGCTCCTGAGGCACGGCCGGCGCGCGGACACGCCGGTTGCGCTGGTCGAGAACGGCAGCCGCGCCGAGCAGCGCGTGGTCGTCGGCACGCTCGAGGAGCTCGAGTCGCTCGCGCGCGCGCACGCGGTGCGCGCGCCGGCGCTGCTGATCGTCGGCGACGTTGCGGCGCTCGCCTCGACGCTGCACTGGTTCGGCGCCGCGCCGATCGCGGGCGCGGCGATCGCGACACGCACTGCGGCCTGAGGCCGTCTCGCCTGTAGGGGAAAGCCTGCCGTCGTTGTTGAGCGAAATCCGCAGCACGCGCGCGCGTCGCGGGCGAAAATCCCGCGCCGACTCCTTGAATGCAATCTGCGCACGTCTACAATGCGCGTGACGCGAGACCACCGGACGGTCCGCCGCCTTCGTGCACAGAGGCTCGCCCGCCGCCACGTGACCAAGAACAAGACGCCTCGCACCCCGGAACCGTCCGCTGCCATCCGCCTGCTGACGTCGTACCGGCGTCGGCTCGTCGAGCTACTCGAGCGGGCCGAGCTCGTCGCACCGGGTGAACCGGCGGAGCTCAGGCTCGCGGTCGCGACACTCGTCGAACACCTGAACGACGATCTCCTGCGCCTGTACCAGCTCGCCGAGACGGGCGCCCTCACGCGCGGCGACCAGACGATCGTCGTGCCCGCGCTCGAGCGGCTGCGCGACACGCTCAGGCACCGCAGCGCGCGACCGCACCCGATGAGTGACACGCTTCACAAAGCCATCTGCGTGCTGCCCGCGACCGTCTGAAAACGCGGCGCGCGTCCGGCGCGGCGCGTCAAGATGCTCCGCCGAACGCCGATACGCGGGCCATATGGCCACGCGCCGCAAGCCCGCCCGTCCGCGCAAACCCGGCTCCGGCCTCGTGCCGGTGCTGCGCGACGCCGTCGCCGTCGTCGACGACGCGCTCGCGGCGCTCAAGCCGACGCGCGCGCTGCGCAAGGCGCGCGCCAAGCGCCGCAAACCCTAGCGCGCCACCGCGCGCCCCGCCCGGGCGTCTCAGGTAGAGTAGACGGCCCCGGTCTTCGGAGTCGCGCGTTGCGCCTGCCGCCGTTCCTCGTTCACGTGCGCCACGCCCGCGGCAGCGTCGTCGAGGACCTCGGCCCGGCCGGGGCCCCGGCGCGCGGGCACGGACTCTTTCTTATGCACACCGCAGCCCCCGCCCGGCGCGGGATCGCAATGACCCGACCGAACCCGAGCGCATGACGGCGGCGCCGGTCGAGATCGATCTGCTGGTCATCGGCGGCGGCATCAACGGCGCCGGCATCGCGCGCGACGCAGCCGGCCGCGGGCTCAAGGTCGTGCTGTGCGAGCAGGACGACCTCGCCGCGCACACCTCCTCGGCCAGCACCAAGCTGATCCACGGCGGTCTTCGCTACCTCGAGCACTACGAGTTCCGGCTGGTGCAGAAGGCGCTCGCCGAGCGGGAAGTGCTGCTCGGCGTCGCGCCGCACCTGATCCGGCCGCTGCGCTTCGTGCTGCCGCACGAGCCGCACCTGCGGCCGGCGTGGATGATCCGCGCCGGCCTCTTTCTCTACGACCACCTGGCGCGCCGCCGCCGGCTCGAGGGCTCGGGGAGCATCGACCTCGCGCACCACCCGGCCGGCGCGCCGCTGCGCCCCGGCTACGCGAAGGGCTTCGTCTACTCCGACGCCTGGGTCGACGACGCGCGGCTCGTGGTCCTGAACGCGCTCGACGCCCACGAGCGCGGCGCCGAGATCCTGACGCGCACCCGCTGCACGCGCATCGTCCGCGAACGCGGCGCCTGGACCGCGACGCTGGTCGATGCGCACGGCGCGCGCCGCGTGCTGCGCGCGCGCGGCGCCGTCAACGCGACCGGCCCCTGGGTCGGCAGCTTCCTCGACCAGTCGACGCCGGTGCGCAGCCGCCGCTCGGTGCGCCTCGTCAAGGGCAGCCACATCGTCGTGCCGCGGCTCTTCGAGCACGACTACGCCTACATCTTCCAGAACGTCGATCGGCGGATCATCTTCGCGATCCCCTACGAGCAGGAGTTCACGCTGGTGGGCACCACCGACGTCGAGTTCCACGGCGATGCGGCGCGGGCGCGCATCGGCAGCGACGAGGTCGGCTACCTGTGCGAGCTCGCCGGCCGGCACTTCCGCCGCGGCGTGCCGCCGTCCGAGGTCGTGTGGAGCTACTCGGGCGTGCGGCCGCTCCTCGAGGACGAGTCCGCCGACCCCTCGAGCGTGACCCGCGACTACAGCTTCGAGCTCGACGCGGACGGGCCGCCGCTGCTGTCGGTGTTCGGCGGCAAGATCACGACGTACCGGCGGCTCGCCGAGGAAGCGCTCGAGCGCCTGCGGCCCGCGCTCGGCATCGAGCGCCCGCACTGGACCGCGCGCGCCGCGCTCCCCGGCGGCGACCTGCCGGGCGCGGACTTCGAGGCCTTCCGCGCCGCGCTCGCGGCGCGCTACGCAGGCTTCCCGGCGCGGCTGCTCGAGCGCTGGGGGCGTGCCTACGGGTCGCGGCTCGGCGATTGGCTGGGCGCCGCGCGCTCGCCCGAGGCGCTCGGCCCCGAGGTGGTGCCCGGGCTGCACGCGGCGGAAATCGAGTACCTGTGCGCGCGCGAGTGGGCGCAGAGCGCCGAGGACATCCTGTGGCGCCGGACCAAGCTCGGCCTGCACGCGCCGCACGACGCCGGCGCGACGCTCGCGGCCTGGCTCGCCGAGCGCCCGCCGGCGAAGGCGCAGGGAGGAGCCCGATGAGCCGCTATGTGCTCGCCCTCGACCAGGGCACGACGAGTTCGCGCTCGATCCTCTTCGACGCCGCCGGCCGCCCGGTCGCCAGCGCGCAGCGCGAGTTCACGCAGCGCTTCCCGCAGCCGGGCTGGGTCGAGCACGACGCCGACGAGATCTGGGCGACGCAGTCGGCGACGATCCGCGAGGTGCTTGGCAAGGCGGGCGCGAGCGCGGCGGACCTCGCCGCGATCGGCATCACCAACCAGCGCGAGACGACGGTGCTCTGGGAGCGCGCGAGCGGCCGGCCGGTCGCGCCGGCGATCGTCTGGCAGGACCGGCGCACCGCCGATCGCTGCGCGGCGCTGCGCGCGGCGGGCCACGAGGCCTCGGTCGCGCGCACGACCGGGCTCACGCTCGACCCGTACTTCTCGGGCACCAAGCTCGCGTGGCTCCTCGAGCACGTCCCGGATGCGCGGCGGCGCGCCGAGCGCGGCGAGCTCGCCTTCGGCACGATCGACAGCTGGCTCATCTGGCAGCTGAGCGGCGGCACGGCGCACCTGACCGACGTCACGAACGCCAGCCGTACGCTGCTGCTCGACCTCGCGCGCGCCGCCTGGTCGACGCCGATGCTCGAGCTGCTCGGCGTGCCGCGCGCCTGCCTGCCCGAGGTGGTGCCATCGTCGCTGCCGTGCGCGAGCGCGCCGCGCGCGCGCCTCGGCGATGCGCTCGTTCCGATCACCGGCATCGCGGGCGACCAGCAGGCGGCGCTCTTCGGCCAGGCCTGCTTCGAGCCGGGCATGGCCAAGAACACCTACGGCACCGGCTGCTTCGTGCTGATGAACACCGGCGCCGCGCCGCTCGTGTCGCGGCAGCACCTGCTGTCGACGATCGCCTGGGACTGCGGCGGACTCAGCTACGCGCTCGAGGGAAGCGTGTTCGTCGCCGGCGCGGTCGTG
>Ga0335080_10009581_pt1 | contig 10125 bp, 6 predicted proteins | sample Lox_Sample_34_FD_206720 | JGI IMG/M metagenome (GOLD analysis project Ga0335080, IMG submission 206720) | Soil microbial communities from Loxahatchee National Wildlife Refuge, Florida, United States - Lox_Sample_3.4 | ecosystem: Environmental > Terrestrial > Soil > Wetlands | place: USA: Florida... | reverse complement strand
TACTGCACCAATCTGGACATGAGCACCAACGCATTCGACCGCTACTACGTCGCCAGGGGCGATCAGATCGTGGACGTCTGGCCGATCATGGGGCGAATGGGTCCGGCGCAAAGATAGATTCGCCTGTTGCTGTTTTCGTGCGACCCATACGGCGGCATACCGCTTCGCATCGTCGCCAGGCCGTTTCAGAACAAATTTCTGGAGCGCTGCCACCGGGATGGCTACAGTGCCAATATGAAGCAACTCGATCTTAGAAGGACTTCTATGCCTTTGCCCATGCTGGCGAGGCTGATCAAAGCAGCTCCCGTGTTGATATTGCTGGTGAGTGCTTTCAGACCATTGACTGCACAGCAACTCTTCGTCAACGCCGCTTCTGGCGTGGACACGAACCCCGGGACACGCGAACGCCCCTTGAGATCTCTAACTGAAGCCTCCCGGCGAGTCAACAAAGACGTCACGAGCAAGTCGTCAGAAGTGATTGTTGCTCCCGGCCTGTATGTCCTGTCCCAGACGGCCCTGTTCAAAAACAGTAAGGCTTACACGGTAACGGACCGATTGATCATTCGTGCCGAGGCCCTGCCGGACGACCCTGCATGGCATCCCCAGCAGATGCCAACTGTGGTAACCGCTGTACCCCTGGTAGCCGACGAAGGAGGCGAGGCGGGCAACGGCATTCAGATCGAGGTGAATCACGCGACGGTTCAGGGTCTGCGATTCACCGGCGGCCTGGATTTCTATTACAAGAGTCCGAAGCAAATGCGGAGGACCTATCCGATCTGGCGTGGAGGCAAGAACCTTGACGACCTTCTGGTGAAGCAGTGCGTGTTCATGGGAGACGATCAGGCCATGCCGCTTCACGTCGGAGTGATTGCGAATGGGCATGGTCTCGTGCTGGAACACGACGTGTTTTACAACGTCCGGAACGCCGTTGTCTTCTGGAGTGCGGATGGCGGGACAAGCCATCGTAACGCCATGCGCAACTGCCTGGTTTACGGAGCCAGCGTGAGTGGCATATGGACAGTAGAAACCGATGGCGATGATTTCGACTTTCGCGACAACGTCATTGCGAACAGTCGAGTCGTCTGGATGCGTGAGCGAGAAGGGACGCGCCGTTACAAAGCGGTTTCTTCCATTTTCGCCGATAACGCGAATATGGCCGGCTATGGAGGGGCCGCCGGATCGTTCACCCTCTCGGACACCAGTTTCCTCACCTTGCTGCGGATGCGACTTGCGGGTAGAGTGGACCTCGTCACCGATCGCAGCGACCGTAACTACTTGCATATTCGCCAGGGTTCTGCGGGCTCCGAACTAAGAGCCGGCCTCTTCACAAAGGACTGAGTCAAACCGGCGAGAGGATGGAACCGGTTCCGCTTTGCGCATACGGCGCAGAAGCGTGATCATGGAGGGACGGACAGCGTGGACCTGGATCACGGTAGGAGAATTCGACGCATCCTCTTCGGCTTCCTTGGCTGGAGCGCGATTGCGCTGGTCTTCGCGATTCCAGGCATCCGAACCGGCGATCGTTGGGGCCGTCCCCTCCTGCTCTCATTCGCCCAGTGGTGGGCATGGGGACTGACCGCCCTCCTGATCGTGCAGTTCGATCGGCGGTTACCATTCACCGATCTCCAGATCGGAAGACGGTTGTTGGCTCACGTCCCTGGAAGTCTGGCTCTGACGTCGCTATGCCTGTACCTCGAGGCCGGTCTCAAGGCCTTGCTCGGACTTGGGCGAATCCAGGCTGTCGTGGATCCCGGAGTGCTTTTGCAGTCGGTCAATAGTGGCATGTTTCTATGGGTGTGGATCATATACTGGATGATCTTGGGTGCGTGGCTCGCCAGGCAATATCAGGAACGATTCCGGAAGAGCGAATTACAACGGGAGCGGTCGGAGCGATTGTCCACACAAGCCCAGCTCCGGTCCTTGCGGTTGCAGATTGATCCACATTTCCTTTTCAACGCCCTCAACGCGATATCCTCGGAGGTCGAATCCGATCCCGTCAGCGCCCGCAACATGATCGAGCATCTCGGAAACCTCCTTCGCCTGACCCTGGACACCAATGATCGTCAATTGGTGCCCCTGTTTGAGGAGCTTTCGTTTCTGGAGCACTATCTGGCCATTCAAAGAATTCGCTTTGGCGATCGGCTTCGTTTCGATCTGGTCATAGACGAAGACGTTCGCCACGTTCTCGTGCCTTCGATGACGATCCAGCCGCTCGTGGAGAACTCGATTCGCCATGGCTTGTCGCAAAAGGCCAAGGGCGGACTCGTTCGTGTGGCGGCCGCTCGCTCCGGCGACCAGCACGTTCGAATCACCGTCGAAGATGACGGTGTCGGCTTGCCCCCGGATTGGAGTCCCGGCCAGTCGCTCGGACTTGGTCTCTCCATTACCGCGCAGCGCCTTGCCGTTCTTTATCCGCGGCAAGACAGTGTCTTCGATGTACGGCGGCGCGCGGGAGGCGGAACGGAGGTCGAGCTGCGGCTTCCGATTCATCCTGCGGAAGGAGCCTCCTGGAGGCCGGAACCGAGACATGCCTGAGCAAGCCATGGGCGTTCTGGTTGCCGACGACGAGAGGCCCGCCCGGCGCCGATTGCTCGATCTGTTGCGGCAGGAGCCCGGTATCGCTTCCGTCTGGGAAGCCACCGATGGACAGATGACCGTCGATCTCATCGCCTCCTGCCGGCCGGACCTGGTCTTCCTCGATGTGAAGATGCCGGAACTGGACGGTCTGGGCGTGATCGACACCGTCGGAATTCCGGCGATGCCGCTCACGATTTTTGTGACGGCATACGATGAACACGCCATTCGCGCATTTGAAGCGAATGCGCTGGACTATCTGCTAAAGCCCTATAGCGACGCGCGATTCCGGTCGGCCATGAGCCGGGCACGCGCGCGGCTGGATGACCGCGGGCTTCGGGAATTCGCGGATCGGGTAAGGCAGATGTTGACGCCGGAGGTTGTCAACGGCCCACCGCTGGACCGGATCGTCGTCAAGGGACGCGGCACAACGCGATTCCTGGATGTGATGGAAGTGGAATGCATCGAGGCCGCTGGGATGTACGTCGTTTTGCATACCGGCGGAAAAGAGGTGCTGCACCGCTCGTCCCTGTCCGAGATCGAGGCGAAACTGGACCCGCGCCACTTCATACGAATCCATCGCTCGGCGATCGTGAATCTCGCGCGCGTCGCCCACCTCGAGCCGATTTCTCACGGAGAGTTCGAGGTCGTTCTCAAGAGTGGCAAGCGGGCCCGGCTCAGCCGTACGTATCGCGGACCAGTCGAACAGCGACTCCGCCAATCGCTTTGACAAGTCCTGACGCAGGCCGGCGGAAGCGTGGACCTGCCGCCGCGCACCTGAACCGGACACCCTGACCGCCCTCAGCCTACGCGAAGCACGACCAGCGTCATATCGTCATGCTGGGGAGCGCTCCCGGCGAATGCCTGCGCGGCCGCCAGGATTCGCTTCATGCCTTCCTGGGCCGGAAGTCCATGACACGCTTTGGCCAGTTCGATCAACCTCTCTTCGCCCCATTCTTCATCGCGAACGTTCATCGATTCGGAAACGCCGTCCGTAAAGAGAACCACCAGGTCCCCGGCTTCATGCGAAAATACCCCCCGCTGATACGGCTGCGGGAGAAGACCGATCACCGAACCGCCCGTTTCCAGGCGCAGCACCTGGCACGTGCCGCCTCGCTTCCGCAGGACCACGGGCGGGTTATGGCCCGCGTTGACATAGGTCAAGTGGCGCGTCGTTGGATGGTATTCGGCGTAAAACAGCGTCGCATAGCGATTCGGCTCCGATGCCTGGTAAACCAGGCTGTTGACTCGCCCCATCAGGTCCGCCGGATCGTCGACCACCGGAGCCAGAGCGCGCAGCGAAGCTTCCAGGCTGGACATCAGCAGCGCGGCGCCCACACCCTTGCCGGACACATCTCCGATCGCGATCCCGAGCCTGTCGCCCGGGAGTTCCAGAAAATCGTAGTAATCGCCGCCCACCTCTCGCGCAGGCCGGCACTGTCCGCAGTAGTCCAGCCCCGGCGCCGGCGGAAGCCGCTGCGGAAAAAGATGCTCCTGCACCTCGCGCGCAATCTCCAGCTCGCGGTTCAATCTCTCGCGCTGCGCCATCTCCCTCCCGATCGCCGTCGTCAACCGGGCAACCTCCTGCGCCAGCGCGGTCTGGGCGGCCGACTCCGTCTTCACACCGTCCAGAGCGGCGGCCATGGCGCGTTTTGCGAACTCGTCCGTTTCGATTTCGTGCCACGCGATGAGATAGGGGGCCAGGCGCTCTTTGTCCCGGTTGTTCCGTAACGCGCTGGCCACGAGATGGCGCAGCCGGCCGTCCGCCGGAGACGAAATCTGTCCGAGAAACTGCTCGAGAATCGTGCCGCCGGAATCGAAAAGCAGCAGAAACGCCTTACGAGCTTCGCGCGGGTCCTCCACGGCAAGACGCCGCAGCCTCTCGTGCAGGACTTCAGCCGGCTGAATACCGCTTCGAGCGTAGTTCAAATGCCTCTCTCCCGCCTTCCAGCAACTCGATGATCTGTTCGCGGCATTCGTCCACCGTGCCGTGCCTCTCGATGGCTCCAACCCGGCCGTCCGAAGTCATTACCAGCACCAGCTCGGCTTCCGCCAGTACCGGGATATTCGCGTTGTGCGTGATGAAAATCATCTGCCGGCGCTTTTTCATTCGCTGTACCGCATTTACCACCGTCTCGAAAATGAAGTGATTGTCGAGGTTGTCTTCCGGTTGGTCGATAATCAGCGGATTGTCCCGTCTCGCCAGAAGGATCGGGAGGAGCGCCGTGCACTTCTGCCCGCGGGAGAGATCGGACGCATCCTTGAAGTGCGGCTGCCCCGCGGTCGCGACATTTAGCTCGATGGCAATCCGGTCTTCGATTGGCGTAATCTCCAGGGCCAGGGGATCCACGCTCGCCCGGAAGGCATCCAGTATCTTCCGCGAGCGCTCGGATCCGAAATGCGTCAGCTCGTCGAACGAGTCGAGGTCATTGGTCTGAATGAGCTGCGCGAGCTGCTCCGGCCTCAACTGCATCAGGGTTGCGAGAATCTCGTTTTGGTTCCGCACCCGCGCGCCTTTGAGGCCCTCCACCAACATCTCCTGGTACGACATGTAGTCCGCATTTCGCATTACCCGAATTCGCACGCGCTCGCCGGCTTCATGCTGGAGTTCCGAGGCGATCCCGTCCCGCATCAACGATATTTGATCGCGCATCAGAATGTGGTCGGTCTTGAGAGACTTCCGCTGCTCGTAGAGAGCTTTCAGCTCGCTATGAAGCGCTATCCGCTGTTGCTCCAACGCTTCGAGCTTAGCTACCTGTTGCTCGAGCGACGCGCGCACGCGGGCCTGCTCGCTTGCCGCCTGGTTTTGCGCGGTAAGCCTTGCCAGGTCGCTGGCGTGGCTGGTGTGGCTCTCCGCGACGCTTTGACGCGCCTGGGCCACCGCGTCCTGCGCGTCGCCAATCCTGGCCTGGATTGCCGAAAGGTGCTTCTCCACCGGCGCCATGGACGCCGCCAGCACCTTGTCATAACGCCGCATGGCGTCCGCATTTGCCGACTGCTCCTCCGTCAATCGCGCGGTGAACGCCTGCTGCGCCTCTCTTCGCAGGCGCTCGAGGGTCTCTCGCAGTGCCTTCAGGTCCCGGTCTGCGGAATCCAGTCTCGCGATCTCGCGCTGATCGAGCTGCTGCTGGCGGGACAGTTGGACGAAATCCTCCGCGGACTCGCGATCCGATGGCGCGAGCGCGCTCAGCCCGGCCCGGACATCGCCGAGTTCTTCGATCTGCTCGGTCAGGTCGTCGATGGTTCGCCGCGCCGTCCGGATCCGATCCGCATTCGCCTCCAGCGCGCGAGCGCTCTCGGCAAGCGACATGTGGATGCTCCGCATCTGCTCGATGCGAAGTTCATCCAGCAGATTCCGCCGTTTGTGCCCAAGGGCTTCGTCCGCGATCGCCTCGATCTCGACGCTGCTGTATGCGTCCAGAGGCAGAAATGTGCCTCTGTCGAGATCTACTGTCTGGATCGCCCTGCCGTCCGACGTCAGAAGTACCGGGTTCTGCTTGAGGCCCCGCTTGATCGTGTAGCGGTTCGATCCGTCGGCCAGCGCCGCGATTGTCACCAGCGCCCCGCCCGCAAGATTGGCCTGGATCAGGTCGGCGCAGTGCTTCGGCGCCGCCGAGATGCCGCAGAGCGCAAACCTCACGGCCTCGGCGAGCGTGGATTTCCCACTTCCGCGCGCCCCGATGATGCAAGTAAGGCCCGGCGGAATATTGATGCTCAGACCAGGTAGAAACCCGCCGCTGATTTCGATCTTCTCGACCAGCCACATAGGTTCGGCAACCGCCTGCCCGGATTCGTCTCGCCAACCCCTCTCTCTCGCGGTTGGCTGCGCACCCGGCGGCATTCCCTACTGTACACTAGAGCCCGCTTGCTCCTGGTCCGAAGACGGCCCGCGTCTTAACTCGACGGGCGCCCCCGGCCCCTGTGCGGCAATTCTGATTTCGCGATCTGTCCCCGGATTGTCTTTACGGCACGGCGGACGCATTCCACCACGGCCGTCAGCGGAATGTCGAGTGTCGAGGCGATCTCGCGATAGCGCAGCCCGCGCGCCCTCAGCAGCAGGCACTCGCGATCGAGTCGCGGCAGCCCCGCCGCCCGCGAAGCGACCATGCGTAACCGCTCGCGATACAGCGCCTGCTGTTCGGGATCGGCTGCCGGACTGGCATGCCGGTGGTTTTCACGATCGGCCGCGAGAAACCGCTGCTGATCGCGACGGCTGTCGATCCACAGGTTGCGCGCGACGCGAAACAGCCATGCGCGCGCGTCCTGGATTTGCACATCGTCGTGCAGGGCGCGGTGCAAGCGAAAGAACGTCTCGTGCGCGATCTCTTCCACAAGGGAGGGCTCGCATCCGATGGTGCGCAGATACCGCAATAGCGGATCGCGAAACTCGAGAAACCATCGCTCTATCTGGCGGGATTTTGAATCTGGCAGCGCGACGGCGGTCTCGTCCCCGGACTGATGGGCTCCTCCTGACCTCAACTTGCGAATTCCAGAGCCGCCGCTGGAGCTTACATCGGTAAACGATTCTTCCCTTGATAACCAAAGAAATTTTACAAGTGCTCCAAAATCCGCCGGCCCCACCGTCTTTCCAACGCAGGCGCAGTTAGATTGATTGGAGAACTCATCGATGAACTCACAAACCTCACGTGGCCGCCGGGCGGCGCCGCTGGTGATATGTTCCATGCTCGCTGCCTCGAGCGTCCTCGCCGATACTACGTTCACCTTTCAAAACGGCGTGAACGGGTACGCCGGTTCGAAGGATGTATCGATCAATACTCAATATGCGCAGTACAACGGCGGCAACGGAGTGCTTTGGCGCGGTGACCCGGAACTGGGTTGCTACACGACCACCGGGAGCGGAGCTTACACGGTCCGGTATCTCGTGAAGTTCGGAAATCTCTCGGTACCGGCAGGATCGAGGGTCGTTTCGGCGACGCTCACGTTGGGTCTCGATTTCTGGGATAGCGGCAGCGGAAACATCAGCGGATTCTACTTGAAAAACTCCTGGAATCCGGATTCCAACCGCATCGGCTGGATCCATCGCGACGATGCAGGCGACTGGGCCGCCCCGGGCGCTTCCTCCGCGGGAATCGATACCGTCGCCGGGAAGAGCTTTCAGGTGCCCCCGCTTCGGCCCGTAGGCGTTCAGAGCGTGACCGTTCCGCTCGATCTCGCCGTGGTGCAATCCTGGGTGGACTCGCCCGCCGCAAACCAGGGGATCATGCTGGTCAACAACATTCCCGGCAACATCGTGCGCCCGGTCAGCACCGCGGGCACCAGGAACGTGCGGCCCAAGCTGGCCATCGTCATTGCGGGCGGTTCAACGGTTCAGGTGACCGTTTCTCCCGCCAATGTGACACTTCAGCCGGGCGCGAACCAGACCTTCATGGCTACGATCACCGGTTCTTCGAACACCACCGTAACCTGGTCTGCCACCGGCGGCGCCATCACCGCCGCCGGCGTCTATACCGCCGGGTCCACGCCAGGCAATTTCAACGTCACAGCCACCTCCGCGGTGGATTCCACCAGGAGCGCAACCGCCGCGGTAGTCATTCCGGGACCGGTGCAGGTCTCGGTCGCTCCCACCAACGTGACACTGCAGCCTGGCGGACAGCAATCGTTCACCGCAACCGTGACTGGAACGTCGAACAGCGCGGTCACCTGGAGCGCGACGGGAGGCACAATTAACAGCAGCGGCCTTTACACCGCGGGTAACTCGGCGGGTAACTTCACCGTCACTGCCACCTCCGCGGCGGATTCCGCCCGAAAGGCGACAGCCACAGTTATTATCGCCACGCCCGTCCAAGTGTCGGTCACTCCCGCTAGTGTATCGTTGCAACCCGGCCAGACTCAGCAATTCAATGCGGCCGTCACCGGAGCCGCCAACACCGCGGTTACATGGACCGCGACTGGCGGAACGATCTCAGCTTCCGGACTGTACACGGCAGGTCAGAGCGCCGGCAGCTTCGCTGTCACGGCCACGCTCGTGGCGGACACCAGCCGCAGCGCCTCGGCTTCCGTCAGTATCGCGTCCGTGCAGAGCCTTCCGCCCGTGCCTCGCCAGTTTGACGGAGCTTACGTCGTAGTGCAAAGCCCCGCTTCGGGCATGCACTTTACCGCGCCCGCCACCATTCGGATCTACGCCGATCCCTTCGATATCGATGCGCCCGATCCCGACGCGCTTACCGTCACGTTCCTGCTGAACGGCCGCTCGATCGGCACCTACACCGGCAGTTCCGCGCAGAACGGATACTTTCCGTTGACGGCCGCCAACGTTGCGGCAGGAACGTACGCCATCACCGCTCAGATCGCTACCTCCGGGCACGGGACGGTCACCAGCCCGCCAGTTACGGTATTCGTAGACAATCCCCCGATATCGACGGGACCTGTATTCAACCTGTCCTCCGACGTCGTCCTGTCCGGCACGCAGACGGTCTCGTATGTCGGGACGGCAAACAATCGCTGCGCCATCAACGGCAACGGTTTTCAGATTCGCTCGGCGGCCGGATTTGCCGGCTCTCTGATCGTCAGCTACTGTGACATTCGCGGCCTCGGCAGCGCGAGCGCGGCTGCCATCGATGTAACCGCCAACGGCTCGGGCTCCGTACAGCTGGTCGGCAATGTGTTCGATACCTTCGGCACCGTTTCCGTAGCAGCCAACGACCAGGCCCAGGCCGTCATACGCGGGAACGAATTCCGCGAAAACACGCTCGTGCCCGTAGGCTCTCAACCGGAAGATGCCTCCACCTCTACCGTTGCAGTGTTCCGCGCCACGGGAAACTCGGCCGCGCAGAAGTTCTTTCAAGGGAACAATGTCGGGCTCTCCACGGTGGTCTTCGAAAACACCCGCAACTGGCTGATCGGCGGCAATACCGACGCGGATAGCAACGTCCTCATGGGCGTGCGTTGCGGCTTCCGGATCTCGGGCTCCACCGGCATGGTTCTGCGCGGGAACTACAGCCAGCACAATTACCCACACCGCTTCTCCGAAGGAGAAAATTTCCAATTGGATGGCGATGGCTTCCTCGCGGAACACAACGTCATCCGCAGCTCGTCCTGGCCGGTCCGCGGCATGGGCGGCGAGCTCCGCTACAACCTGATCGATGCGGCTGGCAACTCGGACCAGGTAGTCCAAGGCCCGATGAGCAATGCCAACATCCATCACAACGTGTTCATCTTCACGGTGAGCCAGACGTACTACGGTCCGGGAGCCGGGCTGCATCTTCTCTACAACGTCGATGGCATTCAATTCCACAACAACGTCATGGACGGCGGCGGCGCGTTCATGAGCTTTTACGGACCGCCCATCGCGGTTACGCAGGGATCGTTCATCGGCAGCTTGCGAAATAACGTCTTCTACAATTTCGCGGGCCTCAACGGCGGACCTGTACTCGCTGGCGAATACAACGAATCGACCAATCCGCCGCTGCCCCGGCTTCGCTACTCCGACTACAACGACTTCTACAACCCTGGCGCCCCCAGTCAGACGAATTATGGACTCTCGGTGCTCGGGGTTTCGCCCGGCGCCGCGGGCTACGGGATGCACGACCT
>Ga0335080_10009574_pt1 | contig 10131 bp, 8 predicted proteins | sample Lox_Sample_34_FD_206720 | JGI IMG/M metagenome (GOLD analysis project Ga0335080, IMG submission 206720) | Soil microbial communities from Loxahatchee National Wildlife Refuge, Florida, United States - Lox_Sample_3.4 | ecosystem: Environmental > Terrestrial > Soil > Wetlands | place: USA: Florida... | reverse complement strand
CCGACACGCTTTAATAAGGTGGTCCCGGCGCCGATCGCCCCGGGCCGCGCGGCCCAGTCGATCAGGTGGGCTGTCCGCAGGCGGCCGCCGCGCCACGCGCAGCTGCCGGGAACCACCGCGGCGTGCGCAAGAATCTCGCTCCCGCGCGCCAGCACGTACGAGCGCGAGCCGCGCCAGTCCGGGTGCGCCTGCCAGTATTTCCAGTGGAGCTGGCGTGACTCGAACCTCGCGTCAGCGGGATCGTGCCGCAGCACGGTCGCCAGGAACTCGACGATCGCGGGCGCATCCGCGGGATTGGTCGACCGAAATTCGGTCGCGATCGCGACGGCTCGGCGACCGGCGCTCATGACATGCGCACCGTCCGCGGCAGAGTCCGTGGCCCGCCGGCGCGGCGCATGAATGCGCGCGCTACTGTCGCGAAGGACGGTCGTTGCGCGCGCCGACCGGGCGTCGGCCAGGATTCGGACCGTTGGGGACGACTTCGGAGCGTCGTGGCGGCGGGTGCTGAATGGCCGCTCACCGGCAGGCCATGCTTGCGAAGATGAGCGCGGCCCCGATCATCGAACGATGTCGGCGCACCGCCATGGCCGGTGTCAGCACGCGGCGCTGATCGGTCGTGCGTCGGTGCGCCGGCGCCGCGCGATCCAGCACAAAATCCATGAAATATTTTATACTGAGTTTTGCCACGCACGCGAGTGCCATCGGCGGCGCAGGCGCACAGGGGCTCGCCGCAGTCGGATGCCGGCCCGCTGCGGGTTGCATGGTTCCTCGTCAAGAAGCGGCGAATCCGCGCCTTGCACGCCGGCGGGCCGCGGCTCCGCTGGCGCCGCCGTCCGCTTGAGGCCGGCAGCGCCGCGACACTGGCCGAAGCTGTGACGCGCGTCACAGATCGGGCTTGGCGGCGGTGCCGCACGATTCGGTTAGCCTCATCGTCTCAGGCACCTTCCCGACGGCCCCGATCGTGGTCCCACCTGACCTCAACGCCGTAAGTTACGGCTGCGCGCTCGCGAGCTTCGGCACGCTCGCGGTGGCGCTCGCGAGCGCGTGGCGTCGGCGTGTGAGCGGCTCGGGACTCACGGTCGCGGTGACGGCGAGCGCCGTTTGGGCCGCCCTCAGGATGTCCGGCACCCCCGACGCCCTCGACCTCGGCGTCATGGCCGGCGAGCTGCTGATGACGCTGCTGTGGATCCTGTTCGTCGTGCGTGTCATCGCGCCGGGCGCCGCCCCCAAATTGCGCGGCGCTCTGCTCGCGGCCCCGGTCACCGTCGTCGCGGTCACGCTCGCCGCGACGCTCGCCTTGGGGCCGCTGCTCGGCCATGTGGCGGACGCGGCAACTGCGACGCAGGTCTTGCTGATAGGGGCGCTCGTGCTGACCGCCCTCGGATTCGTCGCGATCGATCAGGCGGCGCGCAACACGAAGGTCACGCGCACTTGGGCCGTCAAGTTCATCTGGCTCGCGATCGGGGCGCTGCTGGCGTATGACTTCATGCTGTACTTCGTGGCCTACCTCTCGGCCACCGTGCCTGCGACGCTGTGGGCGGCACGCGGTCTGACCTTCTCGCTGATCGCGCCTCTGATCGCGGTCGGGGTCGCGCGCACCGAGCATCTCGAGCGCGGCTTCGTGATCTCGCAGCGACTCGTGCTTTATACCGCGAGCGCCTCGATCACGGGCCTGTGCCTGTTCGTCGTGGTGCTGCTTGCGGAGATTCTGCGCGTTCGGGGCGGCACCTGGGGCGAGGTGCTCAGCGTGTTCGTCGCGTTCAGCGTGCTGCTCGCGCTCGTCGCGGCGTTCCTGTCGGGCAGCGCGCGCGCGCGGCTGCGGGTCCTCGTCGCGAAGCACCTGCTGCCCTACAAGTACGACTACCGCACGGCGTGGCTGGACCTCACCGAGCGAATGACGCGGGAGGGCGACGGGTCGTCGCTCGCGCAGCGCATCACGGATGCGTTCAAGCGGCTCGCGCACGTGCGCGACGGCGGCATCTGGGTGCGGCAGGATGAGGAGTTCGTGCTGCGCAGCGGCCCCGGCCTCGACGGTGCCCCAGCCAGCGAGCCATGCGACAGCGAGTTCTGTCGCTTTCTCGAGGGCCACGACTGGATCGTGGACCTGGACCTGGCGCGCGCGCGTTCCGGGCGCGATGCCGACGTGCCGGTGCCGCAGTGGCTGCTCGATGCCCGCAGTGCGTGGCTCGCAATCCCGCTGCGCCAGAAAGAGCGGCTGGTGGCGTTCGTCGTGCTCTCGCGGCCGCTCGCACCAGGCCCGCTCACCTGGGAGGACCTCGACCTGCTGCGCACCGCGGCGCGGCAGGCTGCCAGCTACGTGGCGCTCGAGCAGGCGGGAGAGGCGCTGTCGCGTGAGCGTCAGTTCGCCGCCATGCATCGCTTCACGGCTTTTCTGATACACGATCTGTCGAACGTCGTGGCGCAACAGCGCCTGCTGGTCGATAACGCCGCGACTCACAAGTCGAACCCGCGGTTCATCGAAGACGCCATCCGCACCATCAGCGAGACTGCGCGGCGGATGTCGCGGCTGCTGGACCAGGTCAAAGCGGGAGTCGCGACGGCCTCCCCGGAGCGCACCTGTGTCGCGGAGGCGTGCCGTCAGGTCGTTCAGCGGCTTTCCGACCGGGAGCCGCGGCCGACGCTGGAAGTGCGCGACGCGGCAGCCGCTGCGTTCGTCGCAGCCGACCGCTTCGCGCAGGTCCTGGAGCACCTCGTGCGCAACGCGCAGGACGCGACCCCCGCGACCGGGGCCGTCACCGTCCGCGTCTACAGCGAGGGACCGGCCGTCAGCGTCGCGGTCGTCGACACGGGCCGCGGCATGGACCAGGAGTTCGTGCGCGAGCGGCTGTTCCGGCCGTTCGACACCACGAAGGGCGCGGCCGGAATGGGGCTCGGGGCGTACGAGGCGCGCGAGTTCGCGCGCCTCGCGGGCGGCGAGCTGCAAGTGACGAGCGCACCCGGAAATGGCACAGCACTTGTGCTACGGTTGCCGCGGCTGCAATCGAGCGGATGACGATGGCGCAATCAGGTCGGGACCGGCGGACACTACTCGTCGTCGAGGACGATCCGGGGCTGCTGCGTCAGCTCGAATGGTGCTTCGATGGCTGTCACGTGGTGACGGCCGCGGCGCGGCCGGCGGCGCTCGACGCCGTGCGCCGGCACGCGCCGGGTGTCGTGCTGCTCGATCTCGGGCTGCCGCCCGATGCGACCGGCGTGAGCGAGGGCCTCGCCTGTCTCGGCGAGCTGCTGGCGCTGGCGCCGTTCGCGAAGGTCATCGTGATGACCGGCAACGGCGAGATGGACAGTGCGGTGCGCGCGATCGGTCTTGGCGCGTGGGACTTCCATGGCAAGCCGGCGGATCCGCAGGTGCTGCGGCTCCTTGTCGATCGCGCGTTCCACGTCGCCGGCCTCGAGGCTGAGCATCGCGAGCGGCAGGAAGCTCGCGTGCCGGGCCCGATCGCCGGCGTCGTCGCGGTCAGCGACGCGATGCTCGCGCTGTGCCGCAAGATCGAGAAGGTGGCGGGTGCCGATGTCAGCGCGCTGCTGCTCGGAGAGAGCGGCACCGGCAAGGAACTGCTGGCGCGGGCGCTGCACCGTCTCGGACCGCGCGGCGCTGGCCGCTTCGTCGCGATCAACTGTGCCGCGATTCCCGAGACGCTGCTCGAGAGCGAGCTGTTCGGATATGAGAAGGGCGCGTTCACCGGGGCCGCGAAGACGACTCCCGGCAAGATCGAGCTCGCGGATCGGGGTACGCTGTTCCTCGACGAGGTCGGGGACATGGCGCCCGCGCTGCAGGCGAAGCTGCTGCGCTTCCTGCAGGAGCGAGTCGTCGAGCGCGTCGGCGGGCGAGTCGAGATCCCGGTCGACGTGCGTGTCGTGTGCGCCACCAACCAGGACCTCGAGGCGCTGATCCAGCAGGGCCGCTTCCGCAGCGACCTCTACTACCGGATCGGCGAGGTCACGCTTCGCGTTCCGCCGCTGCGCGAGCGCACGGCTTGCATTCCGGTCATCGCCCAGTGGCTGCTGCGCACCTTCGCCTCCGAACTCAGCCGGCCGCGGCTCTCGTTCAGGGCCGATGCGCTGCAGGCGCTCGAGAGCTACGCGTGGCCCGGCAACGTCCGCGAGCTCGAGAACCGCGTCAAGACCGCGGTGATCATGAGCGAGGGCAACTGGATCTCGGCCGAGGACCTGGACCTGCCCGGCGGCTCCGAGCCGTCGCGCCCGCTCGATCTGCGCGACGTGCGGCGGCGCGCGGAGCGCACCGCCGTGCGTCAGGCCCTGGCGCTTGCCGACGGCAACATGGGTCGGGCGGCGGAGCTGCTCGGCATCACGCGGCCGACGCTGTACGACCTGCTGCCGAAGCTCGGCCTGGTGCGGGAGGAGCTGCGGGCCGCGGACGAGGCCGTCGCGCAGGATCCGCGCGCCTGAAGCGACGCACCCGCCCGCTCACAGCGGGACGAAGAACTCGGTGTAGTTCGCGATCCGGCCGCCGCGAATCTCGGCGAGGTCGACGAGTTCCGTGTCGACGGCAACGCCGGTGATCTTCGAGTGGATGCGCGTGCGCCAGTGGGCCGCGACGCGGTCGCCATCGATCACGAGCGACAGCAGCACGTAGTCGGTGAGCCGAAAGGCCTTGACCATCATCGCGAGCCACGGCCGGAACTCGCGCAGCCCGCTGGCCTTGATCGCGATCGGCTTGCCATCGCTGGCACCGGCGATCCTGAAGCTGCCGTCGTCGGCGAACACTCGGCACATCGCGTTGAGGTCGCCGCGCACGCGCGCCGCGTGCAGGTCGCGGATCAGACGGTCGATGTCGACGCGCAACGTCATACCTCGGTCTCCCTCGCGCGCACCAGTAGATCAGGTTCGCCCGGCCGGCGCCAGCCGGCGCGCCGCCCGGTCATGAAAGCGCCGCGCGGATCTCGGCTCCGATTCCCGCGAATGCTTCGCGGGCGTACGGGATCACCGCGGCCATCCCGTAGAACAGGTGAATCATCCCGGGATGGCACGTATAGGACACCGGCGTACCGGCACGCTCGAGCCGGTCGGCGTAGGCCTTGCCCTCATCGCGCAGCGGATCGAACTCCGCGGTGTGGATCGAGGTGCGCGGCAGGCCGTGCAGCTCCGGGGCGCGCAGCGGCGAGATTCTCGGGTCGGCGAGGTCGGCGCCGGGCGGCAGGTAGTGCACGAGGTCGTGCTCGAGAGTCGCCTCGTCGAGCAGGAAGCCCCTGGCGAGCTCGCGGCGCGACTCGGTCGTGCCGCCGAAGTCCATGATCGGGCAGATCAGCAGCTGCAGCGCGAGCGGCGGGCCGCCGGCGCGCGCGACCGCCTGGCAGGCGACCGCGGCGAGCGTCGCGCCCGCGGAATCACCGGCAACCGCGAGCCGGCTCGGGTCGATGTCGAATTCGACCGCACGGGCCGCGACGTCGCGGACGGCGGCGATCGCGTCGTCGACCGCCGCCGGAAAGCGGTGCTCCGGTGCCAGCCGGTAGTCGACCGAGACCACCTGGCACGCGCCGGCGTTGGCGAGCGCCCGCGCGATGCCATCGTGCGTGGCGATCGAGCCGGCAACCAGTCCGCCGCCGTGGAAGTACACGAGGCCGGGGAGCGTCGGTGCGCGAGTCGCGAGCGGCGTGTAGAGGCGCGCCGGCAGCGGCGCTTCCGCGCCCGCGACCGTGCGCTCATCGACGGCCGTGACCGCCTCGGGCGGTCCCGAGAAGCGCATCAGCTGCTCGAGACCGGCGCGCCGCTCGCCAGCGCTCTGGCTCAGCACGCTCGGCGGCTGGGTTGCGGCGAGCACGTCGAGGAACCGCCGGACGCGTGGATCGAGCGGCATCGGGGCGACCTGCGCAGCGGCGTCAGAACCCGAGGGTCCGCCGGACCGCGCCCGGCCACTTGGCGGTATCGACTCCGTGCGTGGCGAACAATGCAACGCCGAGCCGATCGATGCCGAAGGCGACGCAGCCGGTGTGAGCCTCGGCACCGTCGTCGGTGTAGATGCCCCACGTGTGACCGAAGTGCTCGCGATGGTAGTTGAAGCTCATGCACGCGGTCGGCTTGGCGCCGGCGTAGTAGGGGATCAGCAGCTCGAACTTGAGCGCCTGCTGGCGCTGGCTGACCGCCATCATCTGGCCGACGCGGCCAAAGAACGGATCGTTGGCGACGTCGATCTCGAACTTCAGGCCCAGGTCGGTGGCGAACTGCGGCGCGCGCGCGAGCCAGCGCTCGCGAAACTCCGTGATCTGGTCGGCCGGGCCGATGCGCACGTACTCGCGCATGCGGAACGACTGCAGCCGGTCGAGGTGACGTGACGGCTCGTGGCGGAAGCAGTCGGCGGCGATGTCGAAGTGCAGGCCACCCGCGGGCAGCCGGCCGCGTCGCGCGACGATCGGGTACACCGGGTAGCAGGCGGCCGGCGACAGCACGAGGTCCGCCGGACTCAGCGACGTCGTCCAGTCGCCGCCCGCCTCGTGGCGATCGGCCGCGGCGCGGATCTCCGATTCCGTGCCGTGCAGCGCGCACACGCAGCCGAGCAGGTTCGGGAAGCTCTTCAGGTACCCCGACTTCTCGAGCTGCTCACGGCTCATGACCGGGGGGAAGCGCAGCACCTCGGCCTGCGGATCGCGGTGGCGGCTGATGAAGTTCCACAGCCGCTCGATCAGGTCCTCGTAGAGGGCGGTACGCGCGTACACGCCGTCGACGCCCATCGGGCGGAACAGGGCCGCGGCGACGGGCGCCAGCGGATCGGACGGCCCACCGGCCGCCTCATGAGCAGGTCCAGTCGTCATCGACGCTCCGTCAGCTGCTGAGCGAGTTGGGGAGGGGTGTCATCAGCGCCGGCGTCGCGAGATTCGCCAGGATCCGGTCGTTGTTGATCATGATCGGCGAGGACAGCACGTCGCGCAGGTAGCGGCCGATGCTGTAGTCGCCGTCATTGCGGTAGCCCGCCAGGCCGCAGGCGCGCATCGCGCTCAGCACGGTGGCCGCCGCGAGCTCCGACGCCTCGACCTTGGTCAGCGTGATCATCGACTGGAACTCGAGCGAGGTCAGCATCTTCTCGTCGTTCATCGCGCGCTCGTAGCTGCGCAGCCCCGACATGATCACGCCGCGCAGCGTGCGCAGCGTCGTGATCGCCTTGGTGAAGTGCGGCGCGCCCGGTGGCATCTGACCGTTGGCCTGGCGCGCGGCGTTCCGGATGAACGCCTGTGCACGCCCGGTCGCAGCGGCCGCGATGCCTGTCCACACCGCGCCCCAGCACAGGTGCGCGAACGGCACCATCGTGTGGGCGTGGATCCGCTCGTAGGGCTCCGGGACGATGTTGTCGGTCGTGCCCTTGCCGCGCAGCGTGAAGCCGTCGCTGCAGGTGCCGCGCATGCCGAGCGTGTTCCAGCTCCACCCGGCCATCGGCTCGAGCGTGTACTCGGGCTTGAGGAACACGACCAGCACCTGGTCGGAGGGCGGGGCGTCGGCGTTGCGGCGTGCGGTCGTGACGACGCCGTCGGCGGCGACGCCGTAGGAGATGACCGTGGCCTTGCGTTCGAGGCTGATGTTGGCGCCGTCGTACTGCACCGGCGCCTCGCTGGCGCGGACGTTGCCGCCGCCCTGGCCCTCGGTCGTCGACGACGCGAGCAGCAGCTGCTCGGCGGCGACCCGCTTCAGCACCCGCTCGATCGCCGCGCTGCCGTTCGTGTGGCGCACGAGGCAGCCCATCTTGATCTGGTGCATCGCATAGATCATGCCGGTGGCCGCGCACGCCTGGCCCAGCGTGTAGCAGACGTCGACGATCTCGGCGAGCGGCGCCGCCTCGCCGCCGAGCGCGGCCGGCACCATGATGCCGAGCAGGCGCTGCTTGCGGATTTCGTCAAATGCCTCGGCCGGAAAGCGCGAGTCCGCATCCACGGCGAGCGCGTGCTTGGCTGCGACCGCGGCGGCCGCCTGGGCCCGCTGTTTGAAGTCCTTGGAATCGACTGCCGCGGGCCGGGCGGCGGCCGCTGCGCTGCGCTGCGTTTCCATACTTTGAAGTGCTCCCCAGTTCGCTGAGACTGACGTATAGCCGCGCGTATCCTACCCGATGCATAATAAATTGATTTCCTGCTGATTTCGTGAGCACCGTCGGTATTCGGCACAGCCGTCATATGTCAATGGACAAAGCATCGGCCCGGCCGAGTCCGGGGGTGGCGCTGGGGAGCGCTCGATGACGCTTCTCATCGAGCCGCCGCCGGGGGGCGCAGAGGGTGCGAACGCACCAACTTCGCGCACGCGCGCGCGCGGCGCTCCGGCGGCGCTGACGATCGGCCTCGTCAACAACATGCCCGATTCGGCGCTCGAGGGGACTGAGAACCAGTTCACAACGCTGCTGGGCGCGGCCGCAGCAGATTTCGAGGTCCGCCTGCGCCTCGCGGCTCTGCCCGAGGTCCCGCGCGGCGCCCCGGCCGCGGCACGCATCGCCGAGCACTACTGGCGCATCGACGACCTGATGTCGGACCCGCCCGACGCACTGATCGTGACCGGTACCGAGCCGCGCGCCGCATCGCTGCGGGACGAGCCGTACTGGGCGCGGTTCGTCGAGCTCATGGAGTTCGCCGACGCGCACACCGTCTCGACGGTCTGGTCGTGTCTCGCGGCCCACGCTGCGGTGCTCGAGTGCGACGCGATCGAGCGGCGCCGGCTTCCCGCGAAGCGCTGCGGCGTGTACGGCCACGCGCTGCTGTCCGGACATCCGCTCGCCGCGGGACTCGAGTCGCCGCATCCGGTGCCGCATTCGCGCTGGAACGACCTGCCGGTCGCGGCGCTGCGCGAGGCGGGCTACACGATCCTCAGCGAGTCGCCGGACACCGGCGCCGATGCGTTCGTCAAGCGCCGGCGCAGCACGTTCGTATTCCTGCAGGGTCATCCCGAATACGAGCAGCGAACGCTGCTGAAGGAATACCAGCGCGATGTTGCGCGGTTCGTCAACGGCGAGCAGCCCACCTATCCGACGCTGCCGGCGGGGTACTTCGGCGCACAGGCCGTGGCCCTGCTCGCGGAGTTCAGGCGCGACCTAGAGGCCGGGCAGCTCGCGGACCCGCTCGCGGCCTTTCCGTTCGTGGCCGTTGCACAGACGCTGTCCAACGGCTGGCGCGCACCGGCGGCGCGGCTTTATGGCAACTGGCTGAACTGTGTTGCCGAGCTCAGAAGCGGCAGGGGTGCCCGCGACCGCTTCGCGGTATGATGGCGCCGCGGATAAGGGAGCGTCCTGAATGGGCAATCGGCCGGACCAAATGGCCCGCGAGCGGCTGATCTCGCTCGTCGAGCAGATCCTGGGTCAGTCGGGCGACCTGCCGATTCCGGTCGAGCAGCGCCTGAGCGACCTCGGGATGAGCTCGATCAAAATGGTCAACCTGATGCTCGCCGTCGAGACGGAATTCGACCTCATGATCCCGCAGTCGGAGATCACGCCGGAGAACTTCTACTCGGTGAGCTCGATCGAGGCGCTCGTCACGCGCCTCATGACGGCGGCAGCCTCCGCCTGAGCGCGGCGCGGCGGGGCTCAGGCCGCGGCGGCCGCGGCGAGCGCCTGGTCGAGATCGGCGAGGATGTCGTCGATGTGCTCGATCCCGACGCTCAGCCTGATCGTCCCCGGTCCGACGCCGGCGGTGAGCTGCTCCTGAGGCGACATCTGCCGGTGCGTGGTCGAGGCCGGATGGCAGGCGAGCGACTTGGCGTCGCCGAGGTTCACCAGCCGTTTGAAGAGCTTTAGGGCGTCGTAGAAGCGCGTGCCGGCCTCGAAGCCGCCGCGGATCTCGAAGGTCAGCAGCGAGCAGGCGCGCCCGCCGAAGTACTTCTGCACGAGCGGGTAGTACGGGCTCGAGGCAAAGCCCGCGTAGTTGACCGATTCGACGCGCGCGTCGTCGCGCAGGAACTCGGCGACGCGCCGGGCGTTGGCGAGGTGCCGGTCAAGGCGCACGGCGATCGTCTCGATGCCCTGCAGCAGCAGGAACGCGTTGAACGGCGACAGCACCGCACCCATCGTGCGCTGGTAGACGCTGCGCAGGCGGCCCGTGAAAGCCTGCGCGCCGTAGTGCTCGGTATAGACGAGCCCGTGATACGAGGCGTCGGGCACGCAGAACATCGGGAAGCGGTCAGCGTGCT